>Ga0207981_1000047_pt1 | contig 15979 bp, 16 predicted proteins | sample SoimicmetaGmgLPC_FD_188327 | JGI IMG/M metagenome (GOLD analysis project Ga0207981, IMG submission 188327) | Soil and rhizosphere microbial communities from Laval, Canada - mgLPC (SPAdes) (version 2) | ecosystem: Environmental > Terrestrial > Deep subsurface > Rock core/Sediment | place: Laval... | reverse complement strand
GAGCGAGCCGACGATCTGCGCGTCGGGATATTTTGCGAAGGTCGCGAGCAGGCGCTGCACGCGTTGCGGATACGAGACATCGTCGCCGGCCTGGCACACGAGCACGTCCCCGGTGGCGATGCCCGCGAGTTCGGTCAGGTGCGCGCACAGGCCGAGGTTGCGCGGCGTGCTGCGCACGGTCACGCGATGCGGGCCGTTGTAGCCTTCGACCGCCTTGCGCGCGGCCTCCAGCGTGCCGTCGGGCGAGCAATCGTCGGAGACGATGATCTCGCAGGGCACCGTCTGCGCAAGCGCGGAGCGAATCGCTTCGCCGATCATCGCCTCCATCTTGTAGGCGATGACCAGGACCGTGGCGGTCGGCTCTGCGATCGGCATCCTGGATCAGAAGCCGCGCTGCGCCTTGCGGATCTGCGCTTCGACCGCCGCGATCGCGGTCATGTTGACCACGCGGCGCGGCGTCGAGGCCGGCGTGAGCACGTGCGCCGGCTGGTCCACGCCCATCAGGATCGGGCCGATCGCCACGCCGTCGGTCATCACGCGCACCATGTTGTAGGTGATGTTGGCGGCGTCGAGGTTGGGCATCACGTACAGGTTCGCGCGGCCCTTGAGCGTGGTGTTCGGCATGATGCGCACGCGCAGGTCTTCGTCCCACGCGGTGTCGGCCATCATTTCGCCGTCGACTTCAAGCTTGGGCACGCGCGTCTTCAGGATCTCGCGCACCTGGCGCATCTTGCGTGCGCTCGCGTCGTCGTGGCTGCCGAAGTTGGAATGCGAGAGCAGCGCGATCTTGGGCTCGATGCCGAACAGCTTCAGGCGATAGCTGGCCTGCAGGGTGCTCTCTGCGATCTGCTCGGCGGTGGGATCCAGCTGCACGTGCGTGTCGAGGAAGAACCACACGCCCTGGTCGTTGATCACGCCGGTCATGGCCGAGGTGCTGGTCACGCCGGGATCCAGGCCGAACACGCTGCGCAGGTAACCGAGCTTCTTGTGGTAGCGGCCGACCAGGCCGCAGATCATCGCGTCGGCTTCGCCGCGTTCGACCATCAGCGAGGCGATCAGCGTCGGGCGCGAGCGCATCAGGTTCTTCGCCGCCGCCGGCGTCACGCCGCGGCGCTCGGTCAGCGCGTGGTACTGCTGCCAGTACTCGTTGAAGCGCGGGTCGTCGTTGATGTTGGTGAGTTCGAAATCCACGCCCGCGCGCATGCGCAGGCCGAGGCGCTTGATGCGCGAATCGATCACGTCGGGGCGGCCGATCAGGATCGGCGAGGCCAGGCCTTCGTCGATCACGGTCTGCACCGCGCGCAGCACGGTCTCTTCTTCACCTTCGGCGTACACCACGCGCTTGATGTCCTTGCGCGCGCGGTCGTACACCGGCTTCATCAGCAGGCCGGTGCGGTAGATGAACTGGCCGAGCTTTTCTTCGTAGGCATCGAAGTCGACGATCGGGCGCGTGGCGATGCCCGAATCCATCGCGGCCTTCGCCACCGCGGGCGCGAGCATCACCAGCAAACGCGGGTCGAACGGACGCGGGATCAGGTATTCCGCGCCGAAGGACGGCACGTCGCCGCCGTAGGCCGCGCCGAGGTCGGAGGCTTCGCGACGCGCGAGCGCAGCGATGGCGCGCACGCAGGCGAGCTTCATCGCCTCGTTGATTTCCGTCGCGCCCACGTCGAGCGCGCCGCGGAAGATGTAGGGGAAGCACAGCGCGTTGTTGACCTGGTTCGGATAGTCCGAACGGCCCGTGGCGATGATCGCGTCGGGGCGCACGCGCTTGGCGTCTTCCGGCAGGATCTCGGGATTGGGATTGGCCAGCGCGAGGATGACCGGCTGCTTGGCCATCGTCGCGACCATCTCGGCCTTCAGCACGCCGCCGGCCGACAGGCCGAGGAAGATGTCCGCGCCGTCCACGATGTCGGCGAGCGTGCGCTTGTCCGTCTCGCGCGCGTAGCGCTGCTTGTCCGGGTCCATGTGGCCGCGGCCGGTGTACAGCACGCCTTCGCGATCGAAGGCGAGGATGTTCTCCGGCTTCATGCCCAGCGCCACCAGCATGTCCAGGCACGCGATGCCCGCCGCGCCCGCGCCCGAGGTGGCGAGCTTCACCTCGCCGATCTTCTTGCCCACGATCTCCAGCGCGTTGAGCACCGCGGCGCCGACGATGATCGCGGTGCCGTGCTGGTCGTCGTGGAAGACCGGGATGTTCATGCGCTCGCGCAACTTGCGCTCGACGATGAAGCACTCCGGTGCCTTGATGTCTTCCAGGTTGATGCCGCCGAAGGTCGGCTCGAGCGAGGCGATGATGTCGACGAGCTTGTCCGGATCGCGCTCGTCGATCTCGATGTCGAACACGTCGATCCCCGCGAACTTCTGGAACAGCACGCCCTTGCCTTCCATCACCGGCTTGCCGGCGAGCGGGCCGATGTCGCCCAGGCCGAGCACGGCGGTGCCGTTGGTGATCACGGCGACCAGGTTGCCGCGCGCGGTGACGGTGCTGGCCTCGTGCGGGTCGGCGACGATGGCTTCGCAGGCGAAGGCCACGCCGGGCGAATACGCCAGCGACAGGTCGCGCTGGGTCACCATCGGCTTGGTGGGGACGACCTTGATCTTCCCGCGCGGCGCAAGGCGGTGGTAGTCGAGCGCGGCTTGCTTGAGATCGTCGGTCATCGTGTCCGTTCGGCGGCGGGCGGGAGGGACCGTCGATTCTACCCATCCGACACTTAGAATCGCTGCCTTGCCCCTGTGAGCCATGTCCCGGATGGAGCCGCGCTTCCGCCTGCCGACGCCTGCGCTGGCCCCCCTGTGGGTGCTGCTGGCCGCCTTCGCGATCCAGCTGCCGCTCGCGCTGGCGCCGGGGTACTTCAGCCACGATGAGCTGCAGTGGGCCTGGCGCGCGCAGTCGGTGGACTTCGTGCCGTGGTGGGATCACCGCGAGACCTTCCAGTTCCGGCCCCTCACCTTCAACCTGTGGATGGCGCTTTCCCGCGCCTTCTTCGATTCGCCGCGGGTCTTCCATTCGATCCTCGTGGCGTGGGGCTCGCTGAACGCGGCCCTGTTGTTCGTGGTCGGGCGGCGCTTCGGGATGGGCGCGCGGGCGGCCGCCATCGGGGCGATCGGCTTCGTCCTCACGCCCTTCGCGGCCTACACGCACGGCTGGGTGGCCACCATCGCGGACCTGATCTGGGTCTCCGATGCGCTGGTGCTGGCGTGGTGCGTGTTGCGCATCGAACGTGGTTGGGTGGTGGCGGTGCTGGCCTTCCTGTTGTCGTTCGAGGCGATCCTCGGCAAGGAAGCCGCGGCGGCCATCCCGGTGTTGTGCGCGGTGGCGTGGCTGCTGGACCCGGCGCGGCGCGGGCGGTGGACGGCGGCGACGATCGGGTCGGGCCTGGCGATCGCATTGTTCCTCGCGTGGCGCGCGCCGGCGTTGCTGCATGCGCCGCGCGATGGCGGCATGCAGTACGTGCCGTCCTTGTCCAACGTGCCGGTGCGGTGGTTCGAGTACCAGGTGTTTCCGCCGATCTTCTCCTTGCTCGAAGCGCACACGACGTGGATGCGCGCGAAGCCGGTGATCGTGGCGGCGGCGTCGTGGATCGCGCTGGTCGTGGCGCTGTGGCGCGCGAACCGGCGGATTGCGCTGGCGTTCCTGTTGGGGGGCTTTGCGGCGCTCGCGCCGGTGCTGACCCTCGGCGTGGCGACGAACCATTACGGCTACGGCTTCGCGGCGCTGGGGGCGTTGTGCGTGGCCGCGGCGTGGCGGTGGGCCTCGCGTCCCGGGCGCGTGGCGATTGCGCTGTATGCGGGGCTGACGGTGTTGCACGGCGTGGCGGTCATGCTGGCGATGCACCAGGTAGCGCGCATCCAGTCGGTGTTTTCGCCGGCGCTCGCGCAGATCGTGGCGTCGCGGCCCGGCCTGGTGCGCATACGCCCCGCGCCCGATGCGAAGGAATGGATCTTCGTGCGATTGACCCACGAGGTGCCGGCGTACCACGGCGTGCCGGTGGCGGGGCGCGTCGAACTCGTCCCTGCGGGACAGCCCGCGGACTACGAAATCCGCGCGGACGGCAGCCTCATTCCAGTTCGAACAGGCCTTCGGTTGCGATGACGTTGTCGAGCCGGATGCGGTTGGCGAACAACGAGAACGCCAACATGCCCGCCAGCCCGTTCGCGCGCGAGACCCACTGCGGCAGGAAGCGCGGCGGCACCAGCGCGCCGCAATCGAACATCGGTTCGAAGCGCTGCACGTCGGCCAGCGTCATCTTGCCCGCGAACAGCATGCGGCACAGGCGCAGCTTGCGTTGCCGCAGCGCCCAACGGAAGAACGTATGCACGCCGATGAGGCCGCGCACGTAGACCGTGTCCTTGGTGAAGGCGCAACCGCCGGTGGTCGGCACGCCGCGGAACACGCGCTGCGCGGAAACGAAGCTCTCCACCTCCGGATTCCCCGAATCCAGGAAGTAGCGGAAGACCTCGATGAAGTCCGCGCCGCTCATCGCCATCGCGACCGCTTCGATGCGCAGGCTGATGCGCTTCATGCGCTCGATGTCGATGCTGCCGGTGATCTGTTCGGCGAAGGTGGCCAAGCCTTCCTGCGTGGCGGTGGTGCGCGGCGAGGAAAGCGAGAGGCTCTGCAGTTGCGGTTGCTCGCGGCCGTTGAGCGCGGTGAGCGAGTGGACGAACGCTTCGTGTTCCAGCAACTGGTGTTTGTCGTAGTCGCTGAAGGCCGCGCCGGACCGCAGGCGGATGCGCGTGGCGCCGGCGGCGGCCTTCGCGATCAGTTCGGGGTCGAGCACCACCTCGATGCGGCGCTCGTTGAAGAAATCGTCGAGCGCGCCCTGCAATTGCAATTGCAGCGCGGTCGCGGAGATCTGCACCTGCTCCTCGGGCGCCAGCAGTTCCTTGTCGAGTTCGTTGGCGATGTCGATGAAGTGGTGCGCGGCCTCGCGCGTGGTGGGGCCGCCGCCGGGCAGCGGCTCGTCGGGCCTGCCGAACAGGCGGATGGAATGCGTCATCGCCTCGGGTGTGCCGAGGTTCTCCAGCATCTCGGCGGCGATGGCCCAGCTGCGCGCGGAGTCGCAGACGTAATGGCCGAGCGGGTGGTCGCGGTCGGCCGCCTTTTCGACGATCGCCAGCTCGCGCCGCACTTCGGTGAAGTCGTACTTCGGGTATTCGTGGCGCGGGAGCGTGCAATCGCCGCGCCGGTAGCTGTCGAGGAACTTCTGCTGCTCGCTGGCCGCCCAGCTCACCATGTTGAGCAGCCGGATGCCACGGACAGCCTTGACCATTCGTGCATCGAGCGCCGCGTGGTGGAGGATGTCGTCCGCGAGCTCGACCATGGTCAGTGTTTTCCGTACTTCTCGTCGAGGCGTTTGTTGAGCGCCTTGCCTTGCACGCGCTCGTTGGATTTCTGCTGCATCCGGTTGGCGAGCTTGTCGGCCGCGCCGGCGACTTCGTCGCGCAGCTTCAGGTAATTGGCGAAACGATGCGCATCCAGCGTGCCCGCCTCGATGGCGGCGCGCACGGCGCAGCCGGGTTCCTTCGCGTGGCGGCAATCGCGGAACTTGCATTGCTCGGCGAGCGCTTCGATGTCGCTGAAGTTTTCGGCAACGTCTTCCTCGCCCGTCGGCTTGAGCTCGCGCATGCCGGGCGTATCGATGAGGCAGGCGCCGGACGGCAGCGGGATCAGCGCGCGATGCGTGGTGGTGTGGCGGCCGCGCGAATCGCTTTCGCGGACCTCGTTGGTCTTCATCTTCTCGATGCCGAGCAACGTGTTGGTGAGCGTGGACTTGCCCGCGCCGGACGACCCGACGAGCACGACGCTCTGGCCGGCCTGCAACCAGGGTTCGAGCCCGGCGACGCTGTCGCGGTCCTTCGCGTTGACGGCGATCACCGTGACGTCCTGCGACGCGATGCCGGCGAGTGCGGCGCGTGCGTCTTCGACGGCGCCGGGATGCGCGGCTTCGGCCTTGTCGGCCTTGGTGAGCACGACGATCGGCTCGACGCCGCTACCGCCGATCAACACCAGGTAGCGCTCGATGCGGCGCGGATTGAAGTCGGCATCCAGCCCGCAGACGACGAACACCGTATCGATGTTCGCCGCGATCAATTGCTGCTTGTAATGCTCGCCCGCGGCGCCGCGCTTGATGGCCGAGCGGCGCGGGAGCAGCGCGACGATCTTCTTGCCCTGCAGCAGCACCCAATCGCCGACCGCGGCACGCTCATCCGGCGTGATGCCCCCCTTGCGATAGCTCGAGGCACGCTGCCATTCCGGCGGGGATTCGGCGGCGAAGCCCTCGCCCGGCCCTTCGGCGACCACGTAACCCGAGCGGTGTTGTTCGATCACCCGCGCGGGGCGGGCGCCCGGGTGTGCCGAAATCGTTTCCCGCCAGGCAGCGTCTTCGGGTTCGCCGGCCCAGGGCCAGCCGATGGCGCGCAGCGGGGTCATGCGGGGTGGCAGGGCATGCGATCGGTCATGTGGACCGGAGTGTACTTGCTGATCCACGCAAGGGGTTCGGCCGCGCGCGGTTTGGCTGTAAGGTGGGGCGCCATTCCGCAGCGTCTGCGTCCCCCGATGTCGATCCCCAGCCTGAAGACCCGCGAGCGCCTGTCCGAAGTCCGTTACGAGATCCGCGGCGAGCTGGCACGACGCGCCCGCGAGCTGGAAGCCCAGGGCCGCACGCTGGTCAAGCTCAATATCGGCAACCCGGGGGCGTTCGGGTTCCGCGCGCCGGAACACCTGCAGCGCGCGATCGCCGACCGCATCGCCAGCACCGATCCCTATACGCACCAGCAGGGCCTGCCCGCCGCGCGCGAGGCGATCGCCGAATTCCACCGCCAGCGCGGTACGCCGAACGCGTCGCCTGAGCGCGTGTTCGTCGGCAACGGCGTGAGCGAGCTCATCGACCTCAGCCTGCGCGCGCTGCTCAACCCGGGCGACGAAGTGCTGCTGCCCTCGCCCGACTATCCGCTGTGGTCGGCGGCGACGATCCTCAACGACGGCCGCCCGGTGTATTACCGCTGCCAGCCGGAGAACGGGTTTCTCCCGGATCCCGACGAGATCGCCTCGCTCGTCTCGCCGCGCACGCGCGCGATCGTGCTGATCAATCCGAACAACCCGACCGGCGCGACGTATCCGCGCGCCCTGCTCGAACGCATCGTGGCCATCGCCGCCAGGCACAACCTGTTGCTGATGTCGGACGAGATCTACGACGACATCCGCTACGACGACGCCACCTTCCAACCGCTGGCGCCACTGGCCGGCGATCTGCCGTGCCTGTCGTTCGGCGGCTTGTCGAAGGTGCATCGTGCGTGCGGCTGGCGCGTGGGCTGGGCCGTGCTCAGCGGCGATCCGCTGGCGAGCGGCGACTTCCACCATGCGATGGACCTGCTCGGTGCGCTGCGCCTGTGCGCCAACGTGCCGGGCCAGTTCGCGATCGAGCAGGCGCTGCACGGCGAAGACACGATCCGTGCGCTCACGGCGCCGGGTGGCCGCTTGCACGACACGCGGCGTGCGCTGATCGATTGCTGCGCGCAGAGCGAGCACCTGTCGCTCGTCGAGCCGCAGGGCGCGCTGTACGGTTTCCCGGCCGTCGTCGGCGCCGCGGCCGAAGGCTTCGACGACCACGCCTTCGCACTCGAGATGCTGGAATCCGAGGACGTGCTGATCGTGCCGGGGTCCAGCTTCAACGTGCCTTATCGCAACCATTTCCGCGTGACGTTGTTGCCGGAGGCGGGCGTGCTGCGCGATGTGTTCGCGCGCATCGATCGCGTGCTGGCGCGACGCGCGGATGCCGCGGCCACGCGCCGCATCGCAGTGGCGTGATGGCGACGAAGAAACCCAAGGCGACGGTCTCCGTGCTGCCGAGCGGCATGCGCTACCTCGCGCTCGGCGACAGTTACACCATCGGCGAAGGGGTCGAGGCCGCGGGCCGCTGGCCCCTGCAACTGGCCACCGCGCTGCGCGAGGAAGGCATCGCGCTGCGCGACCCGCGCATCATCGCGACGACCGGCTGGACCACCGACGAGTTGGCCAGCGCGATCGACCTGGCCGAACCGCTGGGCCACTGGGACCTGGTCACGCTGCTGATCGGCGTGAACAACCAGTACCGCGGGCGGAGCGTGGTCGATTACCGGCGCGAGTTCACCGAATTGCTGGATCGCGCGATCGGGTTCGCCAACGCACGCAAGGATCGCGTGATGGTGCTGAGCATTCCCGATTGGGGCGTCACGCCTTTCGCGGTGCACGAAGCGAGCAACCGCGGCAACATCGCGGCGGAAATCGATGCGTTCAATGCGGCCGCGCGCGAGGTGTGCGAGCACCGCGGCGTCGCCTTCGTCGACATCACGCCGACCAGCCGCGATCGCGGCGGCGATCCGGACCAGGTGGCGGAAGACGAGCTGCATCCGTCCGCCGCGATGTACACGCGCTGGACCGAGCTCGCCCTGCCCGTCGCGCGGCGCCTGCTGGGCGCATGAGCGCGGCGACGCTGCCCGCCGGGGACGCGTTGCGCATCGCGCGCGCCTTCCTGCCGGCGCGTTGGTACGGCAATCGCTACCACTACTACTACACGCGCGCGAAGCTGCGCAGCGATCCGTTGTATCCCGGCGTGATCGATGCGCTGCGCGCGACGACGCGGCCGGTGCTCGACCTCGGCTGCGGCATCGGTTTGCTGGCGCATGCCTTGCGTGCGGCCGGCGTGTCGCTGCCGTACCGCGGCGTCGACAACGATGCGGCGAAGATCGCGAGCGCCGCGTGCGCGGCGCATCGCGCGGGATTGCCGGACGTCGCCTTCGACGTGATCGACCTGGCCGCGGGCGTGCCCGCGCATTCGGGCAGCGTGGCCATCCTCGACGTGCTGCAGTTCGTTCCGCCGGATGCGCAGGACGCGATCCTCGATGCGGCCATCGCGATGATCGCCCCGGGGGGCGCGCTGGTCATCCGCACCGGCCTGGACGACGGCAGCGCGCGGGCGCGCACGACGCGCGGCATCGATGCCTTGTCGCGCGCGCTCGGATGGATGAATGCCGGACCGAAACGCTATCCCGATGCCGATGCCTTGCGTGCGCGTTTCGCCGCCGCGGGCCTGCGTGCGCGCTTCGATCCGCTGCATGGCGGCACGCCGTTCAACAACTGGCGGATCGTCGCGACGCGCGATTGATCGGTGCGGGCGACGTCAATCAGGACGTTCGAGGCGATAGCCGAGCGTACGCAAGCGTTCCAGCACCACGCGCACGCCTTCGACATTGCGGCCGTGCTTCGCGCCTTCGTGCAGCAACACGATCGCGCCGGGGGCGAGGTGGCGCTCGATGCGCGCAAGCACGACGGCCGGATCCGATGCGATCGCATCGTAGGCGCGCGTACTCCACGCCACGCGCGTCATGCCGTGTTCCTTGAGCACCGCCGCCACGAACGGATTGGCCATGCCGACCACCGCGCGGAACCAGTGCGGCGTGGTGCCGGTGAGCTCGCGCAGGATCGTCTGCGTGCGTTCGATTTCTTGCCGCATGCGGCGCGGCGGCAGCGCCCAGAACCACTTCGCAGAATGCGTGGCGCTGTGGTTGCCGATGCCGTGCCCGCGCCAGGCGATCTCGCGCACGAGCTCCGGCCGCGCACGCGCGCGTTCGCCGACGAGGAAGAAGGTGGCCTTCGCGTCGTGCGCGTCGAGCAGGTCGAGGATCGCGCGGGTTTCGTCCGAGGGGCCGTCGTCGATGGTGATCCAGGCCACGCGCTCGGTGGTCGGCAGGCGCCGCAGCACGGGGCAGAACAGCGCGGACCCCGGCATCAGGGTCGCCCACCAGAAAGGTAAATGGGTCAGCACCATGAACGGCAAGCCCACGCGCCACCCGTAACGCAGCCAGACCCACACCACCGCTGCCTGCGAGGCCAGCAGGCACCACGCCCAGGCGTGGGGGAAGCGGGGAACGCGACGCAGCGTCTCGGAGGCGAGCATGGGCCGATGATCCACGATTTCGCGGCCGTCGGCGGCCGGCGGGCTAAAATGCCCGTCCCCCACGCAGTCCCGGATCGCCCCCATGTCCCTCGACCCCGCCCTCCGCAGCCGCATCACCACCCTGCTCGCGGACAACCGCGTCGTGCTTTTCATGAAGGGCCATCCGCAGGCGCCGCAGTGCGGCTTCTCCGCCAAGGCCGCCGGTGCGTTGAACGCGCTCGGCATCGACTACGCGCACGTGGACGTGCTGGCCGACCCCGAGATCCGCGAAGGCATCAAGGCCTACGGTGAGTGGCCGACGATCCCGCAGCTCTACATCGGCGGCGAGCTGGTCGGCGGCAGCGACATCATCGAGCAGATGGCGAACTCGGGCGAGCTGCAAGGCGCGCTGGGCCTGCCGCCGCCGGATCGCACGCCGCCGCGCATCGAGATCGGGCCGGCCGCGGTCGACATGCTGCGCAACGCCATCAAGGACGCCGGCGGCGATGTCGTCGTGCGCATGGACATCGATCCGCAGTACCGCACGCGCCTGCACCTGGCGCAGTCGGATTCCAATGCGATCACGGTGAACGTGGACGACATCCGCGTGCAGTTCGACCTGGCCGGCGCGCGCCGCGCCGAAGGCCTGCGCATCGACTGGGCCGACGACGAACGCGGCCGCGGCCTGGTGATCGACAACCCGAACGCCCCGGCGCCGGTGCGCGGCCTCTCCGCCGCCGACGCGAAGGCGCGCATGGAGGCCGGCACCGTGCGCATCGTCGACGTGCGCCCGAGCGAAGAGCGCAAGCTTGCGTCCATCAACGGCACGGTGCTGACGTTCGACAACGGGCTCGATGCGATCGAGTCCTTGCCGAAGGACACCGCGCTCGCCTTCCTGTGCCACCACGGCAACCGCAGCCAGCAGGCGGCGGAGCATTTCCGGCAGAAGGGGTTCGGCGAGGTTTACAACGTCGTGGGTGGGATCGAGGCGTGGGCGGACGTGGATTCGAGCGTCGCGCGTTACTGATCACCGCTGTTGCGGGCACGCCCACTCATTGCGGCGGCTCCTTCGGGAGCCGCGCTTTGTAAGCCGCGACCAGCCGGAGCGGGATCAAGAACCCGACGTACATCGCGGCCGCCCATATGCAGGCAGTCGCGATGGACCCCGCGGTCCTACCCGTGATCAAGAACACCACTGCGTGCAGTCCGGCGATCAAGAGCAAAGCCCCGACAAGGCACGCTGCCACCTGCAAGGCAAGTCTGGTCATTTTGGTTTCCCTTATACCCGCGGTCGCTCAACAGACCGCGTCGGCATTACCCCAGTTGACCTGCAACGCGTAGCGGCCATCGGGTCCCGGCGGCGTCACTTCCGCGACCAGGTCGCCTTTGCAGAAGCGCACGACGCCTCCAAAGGGCACGTGCATCCTGCGCCAACCCGCTGCTTCCATCCGCGCCTGCCCGGCCTGTATCGACGACCCGGCCGCCGGCTCGATCATTTGCACGCGAGCCGACCTGTAGACGGTTTGCTTGTCGAACAACTCGACCCCTGACGCCCTGGTTCCCGGGAACGCTGCAATGACCTGATCCAGCGTGCGGGTGATGGCTGCCGGGCTCGGTTTTCGGGATTGGCCCAGGTACCGGAGGTGGCCTCCGACGACGTAGATGCCCACCACCAAGAAGGCCAAGCCAAGCACATTCTTGATTGCCGAGCGTATTGTCGGCCTTGGCCAACGCGGCCTTCGGTCATTTGCCACAGCGCAGTCTCCAAAGCTCTTGTTGCTTCCCCGGCGTCAAAACCATTTGCTTGCTTGACGCTGTCCCGTTCCGCCTTCATCTGGGACATATGGCGGGGCTGCGATCCATCACGTTGCGTCGCATCCAAGCGGCTGAATCGAATCCTCGTCACGCACGACCTCGATGAAATACATCGCCTGTCGCTGGACGACGTAATACTGCAGGCTGACCTGCAGACCCTCGACGCAGCCGGCGTACGCATCGCTGGTGCTCCGGGCGCGCGTCAGGACCATGCCGCTGCCTCGCAGGCGTTCGACCATGCGCTGCCGGGTCTCGGCAAACGTCGCGGATGTCGCAAAAGAGCGGCCCACGCCCAATTGCCCGCCGTGTTGAATGCGCCCCAGGTCTTCCACGGGGACGTCTCCATCGGGAGGCGCTGCTGCCTGCAGCAATGCAGTCGCCTGCGTGACTACGGCGTCCGAGGCTTCGGAGCGAAACAACGCATCGGACAGTCGCGGCGCGACCCAAGTCGCGAGGACGCAAGCCAATGCAAGCCCTGCGATCGGACCCTTGCGCAGTCCCGCGATCTTGCGCAGCCACCCCTGCTCAGCAGACATCATTTCCTACGGCCCTGATCGCCGTCTCTTGCGCACGAATTTCTTGCTCGCTCACTGCGTGAACGACACTTCGAACGAAATGTAGAACGGCGCCTTCGTCGGGATGTAGAACGGGGCGCGCGACAGTTTGTCTTCCATGCACTTGGCGAGATTGGTTTCCGCATTGCGCCAGTGGCGGGTCGCGTTGCCCTTCTCGTCCAGTTCGAGCACGACGATGAAGGGCGCGGGCTTCTCGTCGGTGCGGCACGCGTCCGCGGCGCGGTCGAGCACGCCGGCCTGCGAGTTGCGCAGCATGTTGGCGGCGACCTTGGGCATCGCCTTTTCATCGGCGTCGGCCAGGGCCTTGGCGGCGGTGTAGTCGAGCGTGGGCGCCGTGGTGGGCGTGACCGCGGGGACGGCGACAGGCGCGCCCGCGGTGGCGGCAAGCAGGGTCAGGAGCGTGATCATGGGCGGATCGTAAAGCATGGGTGGACAGACATGCGTCTGTCAGAAGACCCTGCTTTCGCAGGAATGACGGCTCACGACAGCGTCAAAACCCACCGCCTTCCCGCAACCACGCCAACTCCGCCGGCGTGCTCTGCCGCCCCAGCGCATGGTTGCGATGCGGGAAGCGGCCGAACTTGCGGATCACCTCGTAATGCTTCCGCGCCCACTCGTCCGGGTTCGGGCCCGGCAATTCCGAATGCAGGCGCACCGAGAACTCCTGGTCGTCCAGGTCCTCGGAATGCTCGAACGGGAGGTAGAAGAAGATCCGCAACTGCGGATCGACCTTGCGATCGTGCCCCGCCGCCACGGACTGCCGCGCGAAGTCGCGCGCCAGCGGGTCGGTGGCGAACGCATGCGCGGTGCCGCGAAAGATGTTGCGCGGAATCTGGTCGAGCAGCAGCAACAAGGCCAGCGCTTCGTCGGGCGTTTCGATCCACGCATCCAGCGTGCGCAGCGCCGCGGCGAAATGCGCGTCGAAGAAGCGGGCCTCGCACTCGCGGTCGAAGGCCGCGCCGCCGTTGAACCATTTCTTCGGCCCGGCCTCGCGCCAGAACGACACGATGTCGATCGCATCCAGCATGGCGCCTCCTCAGTCGTCGAACCGCATGTGGCGCACGGACTTGCCGTTGCGCCGGATCAGTCGCAAAGCCTCGATGCCCACCTGGATGTGCCGCTCGACGAACTCCGCGCTCACGCGCGCGTCGGAGGCATCGGTCTTCACGCCCTCGGGCACCATCGGTTGATCGCTCACCAGCAACAGCGCACCGCTCGGGATGCGATTGGCGAAGCCCGCGGCGAACACGGTCGCCGTCTCCATATCGATCGCCATGCAGCGCATCGCGCGCAGACGCTCCTTGAAGGCGTCGTCGTGTTCCCACACGCGGCGGTTGGTCGTGTAGACCGTGCCGGTCCAGTAATCCAGGCCCATGTCGCGGATCATCGTCGACACCGCGCGTTGCAAGGCGAATGCGGGGAGCGCGGGGACTTCCGGCAACAGGTAGTCGTCGGACGTGCCTTCGCCGCGGATCGCCGCGATCGGCAGCACGAGGTCGCCGAGCTGGTTCTTGCGCTTGAGCCCGCCGCACTTGCCGAGGAACAGCACCGCCTTGGGCATGATCGCCGAGAGCAGGTCCATCATCGTCGCGGCATTGGGGCTGCCCATGCCGAAGTTGATCAGGGTGATGCCGTCGGCCGTCGCGCTCGGCATCGGGCGGTCCATGCCCACGACCTCCGCGCCCGTCAGTCGCGCGAAATGTCCCAGGTAGCCGCCGAAATTGGTGAGCAGGATGTGTTCGCCGAAGCCATCCAGCGGCACGCCGGTGTAACGCGGCAGCCAGTTCTCGACGATCTGCGGCTTGTCCTTCATGTGCCGGATTCTGACATGCACGGTCTGGCACGTGACGAAAAGCATGGTTGTCCCCCATCGGTCGCAAGGCTACCGTTCGCGGGCTACCAAGGGGAGCCACCATGTTCAAACCGATTCTTTCGAGCACGCTCGCGGCCGCCGTCGCGACGGTCCTGCTGGCCGGCTGCGCGACCACCGGGCAGGCCAGCGGCGACAAGGGCGCCTCGACCGCCACCACCAAGCCGAGCTGGCTCGACGATCCGTATCCGAGTACCTACCAGCGCGTGGCCTCCCCGCCTGTGCTCATCACCAACGCGACCGTGCTCACCGGTACCGGCACGCGCCTGGAGAACGCGGACGTGCTGCTGCAGGACGGCAAGATCGTGGCCGTCGGCACCGGCCTCCAGGCACCGGCCGGTGCGACGCGCGTGGATGCGCACGGCAAGTGGGTCACGCCCGGCATCATCGACATCCACTCGCACCTGGGCGTGTATCCCAGCCCCGGCATGAGCGCGCACAGCGACGGCAACGAAGCCACCGCGCCGGTCACGCCCAACGTGTGGGCCGAGCATTCGATCTGGCCGCAGGATCCGGGCTTCCTCACCGCGCTCGCGGGCGGCATCACCAGCCTGCAGGTGCTGCCCGGTTCGGCCAACCTCATCGGTGGCCGCGGCGTCACGCTCAAGAACGTGCCGTCGACGACCTACCAGGCGATGAAATTCCCCGGCGCGCCGTGGGGCCTGAAGATGGCCTGCGGCGAAAACCCCAAGCGCGTGTACGGCAACAAGGGCGGCCCCGCGACGCGCATGGCCAACGTCGCCGGTTACCGCGCGGCCTTCATCGAAGCCGCCGACTACATGAAGAAGCAGAAGAAGGCGGGCGAGAGCAAGGACGGCAAGGGCGGCGACGACGCCGGCAAGCGCGACCTGAAGAACGACACGCTCGCGGGCGCGATCAACGGCGACATCCGCGTGCACATCCACTGCTATCGCGCGGACGAGATGACGACGATGCTCGACCTCGCGAAGGAATTCGGCTTCAGGATCTCGGCGTTCCACCATGGCGTGGAGGCTTACAAGATCGCCGATCGCCTCGCGGCCGAAGGCGTGTGCGGTGCGCTGTGGGCCGACTGGTGGGGCTTCAAGATGGAAGCCTTCGACGGCATCCAGGAAAACATCGCGCTGGTGGATCGCGCACCGAACGGTTGCGCCATCGTGCATTCGGATTCGGAGGAAGGCATCCAGCGCCTCAACCAGGAAGCGGCGAAGGCGATGGCGAGTGCGCATCGCGCGGGCATCGACATCCCGCCGGAACGCGCGATCCGTTGGCTCACGCAGAATCCGGCGAAGGCCATGGGCATCCTCGAGATGACCGGCACGCTGGAGCCCGGGAAGATGGGCGACGTGGTGGTGTGGAACGGCAATCCCTTCACCGTCTATGCGAAGGCCGAGCAGGTCTACATCGACGGCGCGCGCCTGTACGACCGCAACGATCCGTCGCGGCAACCCAAGTCGGATTTCATGTTGGGTCAGGGCCGGTTGGGCCAGGGTTCGAAGGATCAGGACGCGCTGCGCGGAGGTGTGCAATGACTCGCATCACGATGACCAAGGCCCTCGTCGCGGCGTGCGCGCTGGCGCTGTCGGGGTCGGTGTTCGCGCAGGATGTGCTGATCCAGCATGCGAAGGTGCATACGGCCACCGCGCGCGGCACGCTGGAGAATGCGGACGTACTGGTCCGCAACGGGCGCATCAGCGCCGTGGGCACGGGCCTGGCCGCGGGCAATGCGACCGTGATCGATGCGAAGGGACGCGAACTCACGCCGGCGTTGTTCGGCGGCATCACCGACATCGGTCTTGAAGAAGTCTCGGGCGAGCAGA
>Ga0207981_1000046_pt1 | contig 16032 bp, 12 predicted proteins | sample SoimicmetaGmgLPC_FD_188327 | JGI IMG/M metagenome (GOLD analysis project Ga0207981, IMG submission 188327) | Soil and rhizosphere microbial communities from Laval, Canada - mgLPC (SPAdes) (version 2) | ecosystem: Environmental > Terrestrial > Deep subsurface > Rock core/Sediment | place: Laval... | reverse complement strand
GGGAACGGCAGCGGACGGCGCGGAATCGGCAGCCAGCCGTGTCGAGCCAGCGTGTCCGTCGTCGGATAGCCCTCCGGAAACGGGTTCTCCACGTCAGCCGGCGTGGCCAGCAATGCGCCCACGATGGGCGGACGGGACAGATGATGCGGGTTCGACTCCAGCGTCTGCGCCCAGTGCGCCACCATCAGCACGCCCGCGCTGTGGGCGACCAGGACGACCGGCCCATCGATGGCACGCAGCGCCCGGTCGAGCGCCTGGACGCGCGCGGCGCAACTGAGCTTGTCCTCTTCCAGCGGCGGCACGGTGTGCACTCTGGGCAGCCGGGCCGCCAACAGGGTCTGCCAGTGCTCCGGCACGTGCTCGCGCAGGCCCGGGACGATGAGGACGGTCGCGTGGGTGGTCATCAATTCTCCTTGGACGGTTCGACGCTCGGCGGGTGTCACAGCCACAACAGCCCGAGCACCAGGACCGCGAGGAACACGGTCTGGCCGAGCATCAGCAGCACCGGTTTGATGCCGACCGTGGTCAGCTCCTTCAGCTGGATCTTCATGCCCAGTGCGCCGATCGCCGTGATCAGGCACCAGGTCGACAGGCCGCTGCCGAACTTCTGCAGCGCCGGCGTGATACCGCCGAGGCTGCCCAGCACCGCAAGGCCGAGGAACGCCACCGCGAACCAGGGCAGCAGTGGCGGGCGCTGGCCGCTCTCGTGCCCGCCCTGGGCGCGGGTGATCATGACCGCGCAGACGATGACCGGCAGCAGCATCGCGATGCGGATCAGCTTCACCACCGTGGCGGTGTCGCCGATTTCGTGCGACAGGCTGTAGCCCGCACCGACGACCTGGGCGACGTCGTGGATCGTGCCGCCGAGGAACACGCCGGCCTGGATCGGGTCCAGCCCGACGGCGCGCACGATCATCGGGTAGACGATCATCGCCACGGTCGACAGCGCCGACACGCCGATGACGGTGAACAGCGTCGCGCGTTCCTTGCCCGGATGCGCCGGCAACGCCGCCGCCAGTGCCAGTGCCGCGGAGGCACCGCAGATGGCGGTCGCACCGCCGGAGAGCAGGCCGAACAGCATGTTGAAGCCCATGGCCCGCGCCACCAGCATCGACAACACGATCGTGACGACGACCGAGATGACCACCAGCAGCACCGGATGCCAGCCCAGCGCGGCGATCTGTTCCAGGGTGATGCGCGTGCCGAGCAGCGCCACGCCCAGCCGCAGCACGCCGCGCGCGGCGAGTTCGATACCCGGCTTGCAGGCGCCCTCCGCCGACAGGAAGTTCATCGCCATGCCGAGCAGGAGCGCGAACAGCATCACCGGCGCCTGGTACTGGCTCGCCAGTGACCGGGCCGCGATGGCGACGACAACGCTGGCCAGCAGGCCGGGCAGATAACGCCCGGCGAGCGCCCGGAACCGATCAATGTTCATGCTGCTCAGGCCGCGGCCGATGCTTGCACGGCCTGGCTCATGGCCACGAGCAGGAGCGTGGCATCCTGCGCGCCCGCCAGGGACCGGCGCCCGTTGAACACGAAGTGCGGCACTCCCGTGATCGCCGAAGCATTCGCGGAAGTGTTCGCCGAAGCGATCGCCGGCGCGGCCGGCGCCAGCCCGGCATCGGCTTGCGTTGCGGCGGCAAGCTGATCCGACACGCCGACCTCTACCGCCAACGCGCGCAGCGTCGCGGCATCGCCGATGTCTTCGCCGCGCTGGAAGTACGCGGCAAACAGCCGCTCGAGCAGCGCCTCGTACAACGCTGGCGCGCCCAGCGCCGCGACCCCACGCAACAGCTCATGCGCACGCGCGGTGTTGGGCATGCGTTCGATTCCGGCCAGATCCAGCTCGAGACCCGCGCTGCGGGCGGCCAGCGTGATCTGCTGGCGTCGCTGCCGCACCGCTTCGGCCGAGCCCAGGCGCCGCTCGTAGAACTCGGCGAACGGCAGTCCCTGTTCCGGCACATCGGGCAACAACTGCACCGGGTGCCACACCGTCTCCACGGCGATGTCCGGGAACTTCTGCGCGAAGCGCTCCCGCGCGAACGCGAGATGACGCTTGCCGATGAAACACCAGGGGCAGATCAGGTCGAAGTGGATGCCAATTACGAGCGAGTTCGTGAGCGAGTTGGCGCGCGTGTCCCCACCACTCACGTCGGCACCTCCATGCCGACGTCGCAGGTGCGCACGTGCCGTCCCACCTGCTGGATGTCGTCCAGGTAGTGGCGCTTGGCGAAGTAGAACACCGCGGCCGCGGCCAGGCCGACCAGGGGCACGAGCTGGAACGCCTGCGCCAGGCCCAGCGCGTCGGCGAGCACGCCGGTAAGCAGGGGGCCGGCGGCGAGCCCGAGCAGGTTGTTGGCCAGCGTCAGGGTGGCGAACGCGGTGCCGTGGATCGGCAGCGGCGTGAGATTGGCGACCATGGCCCCGGCCGGACCGCTGGTGCCGGCGGCCAGGAACATGCCCAGCCCGATCACCAGCAGCTGCGGCGTGCCATGCGGCAACGCGAACGCCAGCGACAGCAGCACGCAACTGCCCACGCTGTAGGCGATGGCCAGGCTGAACTTGCGCGTCGGTGCATTCCGGCACAGGCGATCGCTGAGCATGCCGCAGGCGATCATGCCCATGCCGCTGACCAGCACGATCATCGCGGACACGACGCCGGCTGCGTCGGTCGCCATGGCGTAGTAGCGATTGAGATAACTCGGCAACCAGACGATGACGGTGCCACCGACGAACAGCTGCAGGCCGCTGCCGACATAGGCGCCGATCACCGAACGGCTGTTGACCAGGCTGCGCAGCGGCACCCGTGCGACCGGTGCGACGGCGGCGCGCGGCTCACCCGAACGCGACGGCGCGATGCGTTTTTCCCTGACGATGAGCGGATACAGCAGCGCCAGCACCAGGCCGAACGATGCCATCGCGGCGAACGCCCAACGCCAGCCCATGTGCGCGGCCACGGCCCCGCCCAATGCCATGCCCAGCACCGAACCGAACATGCCGCCAGCCATGAACGCGCCGGTCAGCGTCGCCCGCATGTGCTTGGGGAATACCGACAGCACTACCGCTATCCCGACGCTGCCGTAAGCCGCCTCGCCGACGCCGACCAGGAAGCGCGCGGCCAGCATCTGCGGGTACTGCTGCGCCAGGCCGCAGCCCAGCGTCGCCAGGCTCCAGACCGTCGCCATCAGGGCCAGGCTCCTGACCCGTCCGAACCGGTCGGCCAGCAGCGACAACGGGAACGTCAGCAGCCCCACCATCAGCGCCACGATGCCGCTCAGCAAACCGAGCCGGGCATCGGTCAGCGCCCACTCCTGCTTGAGCAGGGGGAACACCGCGTTGAGCACCTGCCGCGACATGTAGTCCGACAGCAGCAGGCCGAAGCTCAGCGCGAACACGACCCAGGCATACCGGCGCGGGATGAGCGCGCCCGGGTCATCGGTGCCGGTGTCGGGAAGGGAATGGAAGGCCATGGGTATCGACGTCGTATTCGGGGTGCTCAGGCCGGCTGCGGCTCGGACTGCGATGCAGGCAGGGGCACGCCCTTCCAGAACGGCTTGCGATTCGGCGCGAAGCCGTTCGCCGCCAGCGTTTCGTCGGCATCCTTGTAGAACGTGCCGATCTTGTAGATCGCGCGCGCTTCGTCGGCGGTGGCGATGTCGCGGCCGAATTCGCGCGAGATCCGCACCAGCTGCTCGATCTGCGCAACGCTGCCCATCTTGCGGTCGCGGCGCTGGGTCCAGATGTTGTCCTCGTTGCCGCAACGCACATGCAGGCCCATCGCGATCGCCATCATGTTCACCGGCAGCACGTTGAGCATGGACGACTCCAGCGTCAGCACCGAACCATCGGGGCAACCGCGCACGAAGTTGGCGAGGTTGTAGATGTTGGGTGCATCGAAGCCACCGCCGATGGCCACCCAGGTAAGGATCAGCGGCACGTTGCAGGTACCACGGCGCATCATGCGCTCGACCGTCTCGAGCTGGGTGATGTTGGCGAGCTGGAAGTGGGTCTGGATGCCGTTCGCTGACAGGCGGCGGATGTGTTCCTCGACCCATTCAGGACCGGCGGGAATCGTCATCTCGCGGTAGGCGCGATAACCCTCCGGCGTGCCCAGGCTGGTGCCGGCGAGGTCGGCCTCGCACATCTGCTCGACCACGTTCATCTGGTTGGTGTTGATGGCCAGGGTCACCTGGTCCGGCTTCGGCGTCAGTTCCGCCAGCATGTGCCGGGTGTCGTCGGACAGCCACTTGGCCACGTTGCCTTCGCCTTCCGGCGCGAACGAGATCGAGCCGCCGATCTGGATGATCAGCTCGGGCACGCGGGCGCGAATGCCGGCGATAAGCTCGTTGAACATCGACAGGCGCTTGGATCCCTTGCCGTCGAGTTCGCGCACGTGCGTGTGCAACACGGTGGCGCCGGCGTTGTAGCAGTCGACCGCTTTCTGGATGTGTTCCTCCATCGTGACTGGAAGATCTTCCGGAAAGTCGGAGGGCATCCACTCCGGGCCGTAGGGCGCGGCGGTGATCACGAGTTTCTGCTGGTTCTCGGGGAACAACGATCCATCGAGGAAATTCATGGTTTTTCTCCGTGGTGCGGACGAGGCGGTATCGGCTCGGCGGTCAGTTGGTCAGTAGGGAACGTCGCCGATGATTCCGGCCCGCTCCATCTTTCGATGGCAGGGCGGGTAATCCATCACCGCGTAGTGCTGGGTGCTGCGGTTGTCCCAGATGGCGACGCTGCCCGGCGTCCACCGCCAGCGCACCTGGTACTCGGGGACATGGGCCTGGCTGATCAGGTACTGCAGCAGGTGTTGCGCACCCGGGGCGTAGTCCTGGCCATGACGCACGTTGTCGGGCGTGTGGAAATTGGTGAAGTGCGTGGTGAACGCATTGACGAACAGGATCTTCTCGCCGGTATCCGGATGCGTGCGCACCACCGGGTGCTCGGCATCGGGAAACTGCGCCCTCAGCGCGTGGCGCTTCTCGATCGGCATCGCGGCGCCGAAGCTGGCCTCGATGCTGTGCCGCGCCCGCAGGCCGGTGATCTGCTGCTTGATGTGCTCCGGCAGCCTCTCGTAGGCGAGCACCATGTTCGCCCACATCGTGTCGCCGCCCGTCGGTGGGCACTCCACGCAGCGCAGCACGCAGCCGAACGGCGGCGCCACGCGCCAGGTGGCGTCGGTGTGCCAGGCGTTCTCGTAACGATCGTTGGGCTGCTCCGGCGATTTGTAGATGCGCACCAGCCCCGGATGGTCCGGATCGCTGCCGGCCACCGGGTGGTCTTCCAGTTCGCCGAAGCGGCGCGCGAAGGCGACGTGCTCGGCGCGGGTGATGTCCTGGTTGCGCAGGAACAGCACCTTGTGCCGGACCAGCAGCGCGCGCAGCGCCTGGAACAGGCCGTCGTCGTGGATGGCATCGGCCAAGTTGATGCCGGACAGTTCTGCGCCGATGGCGCAGGTCAATGATTCGACGCGCATGCCGGTCTTCCTCAGATGACGAAGATCGACGAGCCGGTCGTCTTGCGCGATTCCAGGTCGCGATGCGCCTGCACCGCGTCTTCCAGTGCATAGCGCTGGTTGATCTCGATGCGCAGGCGGCCGGCGGCGACGTGGTCGAACAGCTCGGCGGCCAGCTCGGCCTTGTCGAGCGGGTCGGCGATGTAATCGGCCAGCGCCGGGCGGGTCAGGTAGAGCGAGCCCTTCATCGCCAGGAGTTGCGGGTTGAACGGCGGGATCGGGCCCGAAGCCGTGCCGACGCAGACCATCAGGCCACGCCGCTTCAACGAATCGAGCGAGCCCTCGAACGTGGTCTTGCCGACGCTGTCGAACACCACCGACACGCCCACGCCGCCGGTGAGTTCGCGCACGCGCGCGGCGACATCCTCGTGGCTGTAGTTGATGACGTGGTCGCAGCCGTGGGCGCGGGCGATTTCCGCCTTGGCCTCGGTCGAGACCGTGCCGATCACGGTCAGGCCCAACAGCCTTGCCCACTGCGCGACGATCAGGCCGACGCCGCCGGCGGCGGCGTGCAGCAGGATCGAGTCGCCGGCGCGGAACGGATAAATGCGGCGCAGCAGGTAGGCCGCGGTCAGGCCACGCATGGTCATGGCGGCGGCGGTCTCGCAGGCGATGGCCTCGGGCAACCGGATCAGCGGCGCGGCCGGCACCAGGCGCTCGGTGCTGTAGGCACCCAAGGTGTTGACGAAACCGGTATAGGTCACGCGGTCGCCGACCATGACCTGGTCGACGCCCGGCCCCACCGCCTGCACCACTCCGGCCGCCTCGACCCCGATGCCCGCCGGCAGCGGGATCGGATAGGTGCCGTTGCGGAAATAGGTGTCGGCGTAGTTCAGGCCGACCGCGACATGCCGCAGCCGCACCTGGCCCGGCCCCGGCTGGCCGACCTCGACGGGCTCGTAGCGCAGGACCTCGGGGCCACCGGCCTCATGGAATCGAACAGCGTGGGCCATGGCAGTCTTTGAAACCTCTCAAACGGAACCGGAGTCGTGGCCTCCGCAGGGAGGCGAACGGCTTCGACTGTAGGCAGGCGGGGTGCGCAATTCTTGCCGAACGGCGACAATGACTTTTCATTTCATGACACCCCCCCGACGCCGGACCCGTTCATGAGCAGCCTCATTCGCGCGGCCACGTTGAAGAACTATTTCGAGGTGGCGCAGGAGCTCGGCCTCAATCCCCAGCCGCTGCTGCACGCGGCCGGCCTGAGCCGGACCATGCTGGCCGACCCCGACCGGCGCATTCCGGCCGCCGCCGCCGTCAGGCTGCTGGAAGACTCCGCGCGCCTGGGTGGCTGCGACACCTTCGGCCTGCGCATGGCCGAGTCGCGGCAGTTGTCGGACTTCGGCGTGGTCAGCCTGCTGCTGATCCACCAGCCGACCCTGCGCGACGCCCTGCTCGCGACCATGCAGTACCGCCATCTGCTCAATGAGCTGCTGGCGATCCACGTCGAGGAAAGCGGCCGCACCGTGGTGATCCGCGAGGAATTCGTGCCCGACGCGGGCACGTCCTCGCGCCAGGCCATCGAACTCGCGCTCGGTGCCCTGTACCGCCTGTGCGGCGCCCTGCTGGGTCCGCACTGGAAACCGCACAGCGTGAACTTCACCCATGGCGCGCCCGAGAACCTGCTGGTCCACCGCCGCGTGTTCCGCTGCGCCCTGGAATTCGACCGCGAGTTCAATGGCATCGTCTGCGATGCCGCCGACCTCAATTTCCCCAACCCGTCCGCCGATCCCGCCATGGCCGTCTACGTCAAGCGCCTGGTGGAATCGCTGCCGGCACCCGACCGGAACTCCATCGCCACCGATGTGCGCAAGGATCTCTACATCCTGATGCCGATGGGACAGGCGACCATCGAGCAGGTGGCGCGCGGCCGCGGCATGAATGTGCGCACGCTGCAGCGCCGGCTCGAGGAAGCCAACGAAACCTTTTCCAACACCTTGAATTCGGTGCGCACCGAACTGGCGCTGCGCTACATGGAAAACCGGCGTTACTCGCTGCAGGTGGTCGGCCGGTTGCTGGGCTTTTCGGCGCCCAGTTCGTTCACGCGCTGGTTCAGCGCCGAATTCGGCACGGCGCCACGCGAATGGCGCAAGGCCTTCCGGCAGCGCGGCTGAACTGGCGGAAGCGACCGGAGTAAGGGTTCGAGGTTGCGCGGCGCGCGCGACGCCCACGGCGATCGATGCGGACTAGCGCCGCCACGACCATGGGACAGCGCCCGCCGGTTCCGCACCGGCGGGCCTATTCCTGTTACTCAGCTGCCGTTCTTGGCGCGCGCGAATGCCGCCGCCAGCGCGTTGTTGGCCGGTGCCGGTGCCGACGCCTGCGGGCGCGGTGCCGGTCCGCGGTTGCCATCCCGTCCCCCGCTACGCGCGGCATTGCCGCGTGCATCGCGATCGTTGCCGCGCGGTTCGCGCGGCGCCGGCGCGGCATCGTCGAGCCTGCGCGTCAACGCGATGCGCTTGCGCGCGATGTCGACCTCGAGCACGCGCACCTTGACGATGTCGCCCGCCTTCACCACGTCGCGCGGGTCCTTCACGTAGGTGTCGGACAGCGCGGAGATGTGGATCAGGCCGTCCTGGTGCACGCCGATGTCGACGAAGGCGCCGAACGCGGCGACGTTGCTGATCACGCCTTCCAGGATCATGCCGACCTTGAGGTCCCTGATCTCCTCGACACCGTCGGCGAAGCGCGCGGCCTTGAACTCGGGGCGCGGATCGCGGCCCGGCTTCTCCAGTTCCTTGAGGATGTCGCGCACCGTCGGCACGCCAAACTTGTCGTCGGTGAACTGCTCGGCCTTGAGGCCGCGCAACAGCGCGGCATCGCCGATCAGTTGCTTCACTTCACGACCGCACTGCTTGAGGATGCGTTCGACGACGGGATACGCCTCGGGGTGCACGGAGGAGCTGTCGAGCGGCTGCTCGCCACCGGCGATGCGCAGGAAGCCGGCGCACTGCTCGAAGGTCTTGTCGCCCAGGCGCGGCACCTTCAACAACTCCTTGCGGCTCTTGAAGGCGCCGTTCTGGTCGCGGTAGACGACGATGTTCTCCGCCACCGTCGACGACAGGCCGGAAACGCGGGTGAGCAGCGCAGCCGATGCGGTGTTCACGTCGACACCGACGGCGTTCACGCAGTCCTCGACCTTCGCGTCGAGCGCGCGCGCCAGGCGGAACTGGTCGACGTCGTGCTGGTACTGGCCGACGCCAATCGCCTTGGGCTCGATCTTCACCAGTTCGGCCAGCGGATCCTGCAGGCGGCGTGCGATCGACACCGCGCCGCGGATCGAGACGTCGAGGTTCGGGAATTCCCTGGCGGCGAATTCGGATGCCGAGTACACCGACGCGCCGGCTTCGGACACGACGATCTTCTGCATCTTCAACTCAGGCGCGAGCTTGATGAGATCGCCGGCGAGCTTGTCGGTCTCGCGCGAGGCGGTGCCGTTGCCGATCGAGATCAGTTCGACGCCGTGCTTCGCGCACAGCGCGCGCAGGGTGTGCAACGACTGGTCCCACTGCCGGCGCGGTTCGTGCGGGTAGATGGTGTCGGTGGCCACGAGCTTGCCGGTGTTGTCGACCACGGCGACTTTCACGCCCGTGCGCAGGCCCGGATCGAGGCCGAGCACGGCCTTGCGACCGGCAGGCGCGGCGAGCAGCAGGTCCTTGAGGTTGTTGCCGAACACATCGATGGCTTCGGCTTCGGCCTTCTCGCGCGCCTGTGCGAACAGGTCGAGCAGCAGGTGCAGGTGCAGCTTCGCCTTCCAGGTGAGGCGGCAGCTGTCCTGCAGCCACTTGTCGGCGGGACGGCCCTGCGCCTTCACGCCGGCGTGGTGGGCGACGCGGCCTTCGGCGAGCAGGTGACCGGCGTCGACATCGGCGCCGGGATCCAGGTCGAGGAACAGGATTTCCTCGCGGCGCGCGCGGAACAGCGCGAGCAGGCGATGTGAGGGAATCTTCGCCAGCGATTCGCTGTGGTCGAAGTAGTCGCGGTACTTGGCGCCTTCGTTCTCCTTGCCTTCGGCGACGCGCGCACGGATCACGCCGACCTCGTGCAGCCAGTTGCGCAACTCGCCCACGAGCGCGGCGTCCTCGCCCCAGCGCTCCATCAGGATCGCGCGGGCACCGTCGAGCGCGGCCTTGGTGTCGGCCACGCCCTTGTCGGCATCGATGAACGTCGCCGCGAATTCCTCCGGCGTGCGCGTCGGATCGCCGAGCAGTCCGTCCGCCAGCGGCTCGAGGCCGGCTTCGCGCGCGATCTGTGCCTTGGTGCGGCGCTTGGGCTTGTACGGCAGATACAGGTCTTCCAGGCGCGACTTGCTGTCGGCACCCAGGATCTCCGCGCGCAGTTCGTCGCTGAGCTTGCCCTGCTCGTCGATGCTCGCCAGCACCGCGGCGCGGCGGTCTTCCAGCTCGCGCAGATAGGTCAGGCGCGTCTCGAGATTGCGCAGCTGGGTGTCGTCGAGGCCGCCGGTGACTTCCTTGCGGTAACGCGCGATGAAGGGAACCGTGGCGCCTTCATCCAGCAGGGCGATGGCGGCCTGGGCCTGGGCGGACTGCGCGCCGATCTCGGCGGCGATGGTGGAAGCGATCTGGCGGGCGAGCTGCGGGGAAATCTCGGGCATTGCGTTGTTCGGCATCGTTGCTGCGGGAATGCAGGGCCGATTGTGGCAACGCATCCGCTGCGGCGTAAGCATTGACAAAGCGCGCTCGTGCGGAGCGTGGCGCGGATGGCTTTGGCGTCATCGCTAGATGAACAGCCCGTGGTTCGCCATCGCCGGCCGCGGGCGCGGCGCGGACTGTGTCGTTGGTTCGAGTCATCCGCGGGCCGGTTCGACTGATCCGCGGGCCAGTAGAATGGCGGCATGGATATCTTCAAGGTCTTCACGCTCGAAGCCGCGCACCGGTTGCCCAACGTGCCCGAAGGCCACAAGTGCGCGCGCCTGCACGGGCATTCGTTCCGGGTGGAGATCCGCCTGCGCGGCGAGATCGGCGCGGAGACCGGCTGGGTGATGGACTTCGCCGACGTAAAGACGGCCTTCCAGCCGCTGTACGACCAGCTGGATCACCACTACCTCAACGACATCCCCGGCCTGGACAACCCGACCAGCGAGCGCCTGGCCGTCTGGATCTGGGAGCGCCTGAAGCCCACGCTGCCCCTGCTGGACGAAGTGGTGGTACACGAGACCTGCACGTCCGGCTGCCGTTACCGCGGGCCGTAAGCCGCCGCGACCTCCAACGGCCGCCCAACCCCTTGTTTCCTAAAAGGATCCTGAATCCGGGGCCGCTGTCATCCGCCTGTTGTTGCATTGCAACAATTGCCCCGGTATGCTGCACCGCACAATCCGGCATCCGCTGGATCGCAAGCCCCACAGGAGCCGCCATGTACCAGTTCAACGAACAGTTTGCCGCCGCCTCGCGCCAGTTCGCGGACACGGCCGCCCAGATCAACCGCATCGCCCTCGAAAACGCCCAGGCCCTGTTCGGCCTGCAGGTCAGCGCGATCGAAGAGCGCGCCAACGCCACCTTCGCCTTCTTCGGTGAAGCTGCCCAGGCCCGCGATCTCGACGCCCTCAAGACCCTGCTGCCGAAGGGCGTGCAGATCGCCCGCGAGAACGTCGAGCGCACTGTCGCCGTCGGCCAGGAAGTCTACGGCCGCACCCTGAAGGCCAACGAGGCCATCGGCCAGATCACCAAGTCGCAGCTGGAAACCGTCGTCGCCAAGACCCAGGCCACGGTCGAAGAAGCCGCCGACAAGGTCGTCAAGGCCACCAAGGCGAAGTAAGCCGCACAGTCTCTCTCTCCACTCCCCCAGTGGAACAACGAACCCGGTGGCCCCCGCTACCGGGTTTTTTGTTGCCTGTCGCCAAAATTAGCCATTTGCTCAAAATTTGAATCGCGTTCAAAATTACTAACCCCGCCTGCCCCCCATCCCTCCCCCGCCCATGGGCACCAAGGAACGCCGCCAGCGCGAACTCTCCGCGCGCGAACAACGCTTCCTCGACTGCGCGCAGGGCCTGATCCAGCGCGACGGGCTGCTGAGCCTGCAGATGTCGCGGATCGCCGAGGAGTGCGACTACGCGGTAGGCACGCTGTACCAGCACTTCGCCAGCAAGGAGGACCTGCTGGTCACGCTGGCCACGCGTGACTGCATGAGCCGCGTGGAGTTGTTCGAACGCGCGGCGAAGTGGACCGGCCCCACCCGCGAACGCATGCTCGCCATCGCCATCGCCGACCTGATGATGATCCGCGCGCAACCGGAATTCTTCCGTCTCGCGCAATACGTCTTCACCGACGTGATCTGGCATGCCGCATCGGCGAAGACACGGCAGCGTTCGCTCGAAACCAGTGCGCCGATCGGGGTGTTGATCGAAGGCATCGCCACCGACGCCGTTCGCCTGGGCGACCTGCCCGCGAATACCGGCCTCACCCCGCAGACCCTGACCATCGGCCCATGGACCCTGTGCATGGGCATGCATACTTTGGTCCATGCCGAAGGCGTGCTCGAGCGCCACGATGCTGGCGAGCCCTACCGCCTGCTGATCAAACACCTGCAGCACCTGCTCAATGGCTACGGCTGGCGGCCGCTGTTCGACGTGTCGGACGAAGCGGCGATCGACGCGCAACTGGCGCGCATCAGCCGCGAGGTCTTCGATTCACCTTCTCCGCCACTCGGCGGCGCAACGCACTCCTACAAGGAAGCAACGTAATGGCCAGGCACGACTCTCCGCGCACGTCTGCAACGCGCGAACCCTCGAGCAAGAAGCGCATGTTCTGGATGCTGCTGATCACCGGGCTGGTGTTCGGCCTGGTGTTCGGCGTCAAGGCTTTTTTCGCCGCGCAGACCAACAAGTACTTCGACAACATGCCGCAGCCGCCGGCGACGATCAGCGCGGGCGTCGCGCAGGCGCAGACCTGGCACGACACGGTGCAGGGCGTCGGCACCATGGTCGCGGTCAACGGTACCCAGGTGACCACCGAATCGCCCGGCGTGATCAGCGAGATCCATTTCAACCCCGGCGACCAGGTCAAGGCCGGCGCGGTGCTGCTGCAACTCAATGCCTCGACCGAAGTGGCGACACTGAAGTCGCTGGAGGCCACCGCACACCTGACCGCAACCCAGAGTGACCGCTACTACGAACTCGCCCAGACCAAGCTGGTCTCGCGCGACGAAGCCGACAAGCGCGCCGCCGACGCCGCCACCGCGCGGGCGCAGGTCGATGCGCAGCGCGCGCTGGTCGCGCGCAAGACCATCCGCGCGCCCTTCTCCGGCGTGCTCGGCATCCGCAAGGTCAACCTCGGCCAGTACGTGGAACCGGGCGCCGAACTGGTCAGCCTGCAGCAGCTGGATCCGATCTACCTCAACTTCACCCTGCCCGAACAGCGCCTGCCGGCCATCCGGCAGGGTTCGGTGGTGAGCGTGCAGGTGGACGCCATGCCGGGGCGGAATTTCGAAGGCACGATCACCTCGGTCGAGCCCCAGGTCGATCCGCAGACGCGCAACTTCCAGGTGCAGGCGACGCTGCGCAATCAGGACAACTCGCTGCGCCCCGGTACGTTCGCCCGCGTCACCTTCGACCAGGGCAGCGAACAGCGCGTGGTGGTGATCCCGCAGACCGCGATCAGCTTCAATCCCTACGGCAATTCGGTGTACGTGATCACGCAGGCGCCGGCCAAGGCCGATCCCGCGCAAGCCAAACCCGAGGGCAAGCCGCCGGGACCGGCGCTGGTGGTCAAGCAGCGCTTCGTGAAGACGGGGGCCACGCACGGCGACCTCATCGCCATCACGGAAGGCCTCAAGCCCGGCGAACGCGTCGCCACCAGCGGCCTGCTCAAGCTGCGCAACGACGCCACGGTGATCATCAACAACTCCGTGCTGCCCACGTCGGAAAAGGCGCCGACGCCGGTCAACCGCTGAGCACCCTTATCGCCGTCGCGCAGCGCAACGCGCGCAGTGACGGCAACACGTAGCGCCACCCCACCAAGGCCGCACGATGAAATTCACCGACATCTTCATCAAGAAACCCGTGCTGGCGCTCGTCGTCAGCCTGTTCATCCTGCTGCTGGGACTGCGGGCGAGCACGTCATTGAACGTGCGCCAGTACCCCGAGCTGCAGAATGCCGTCATCAACGTCAGCACCACTTACTTCGGTGCCGACGCCGACCTGATCCAGGGCTTCATCACCACGCCGCTCGAGCGCGAAATCGCCAGCGCCGAAGGCATCGACTACCTGGTGTCCAACAGCACCGCCGGCTCGTCCTCCATCCAGGCCTACATCCGCCTGGACCGCAACGCGAACGAGGCCCTCACCGAGATCGCCGCCAAGGTCAACAAGCTGCGCGGACAATTGCCGCCGGAGTCGGAAGACCCGGTGATCGAACTGCAGCAGGGCGAACAGATCGCCGCGATGTACCTGTCGTTCGACAGCACCCTGCTCGACAACAACCAGATCACCGACTACCTGGCGCGTGCGGTCGAACCCAAGCTCGCGACCATCCCCGGCGTGCAGCGTGCCGAGGTCATCGGCAGCGGCACCTTCGCCATGCGCGTATGGATGAAGCCGGACCGCATGACCGCGCTCAAGGTCACCGCGAGCGACGTCTTCAACGCCCTGCAGTCCAACAACGTGCTGTCCGCACTGGGCCAGACCAAGGGCCAGATGGTCTCCATCGACCTCACCGCACGCACCGACCTGCGCACGCCCGAGGAGTTCAAGCAGCTGGTGATCCGCTCGCAGGACGGCGCGATCGTGCGCCTGGGCGACGTCGCCGACGTGGTACTGGGTTCGGAAAGCTACGGCTCGTCGGTGTCGATGAACGGCCGCTCGGCGACGTTCATGGGCATCTTCGTCGCGCCCGACGCCAACTCGCTCGACGTGATCAAGCAGGTGCGCGAGACCCTCGACCGGGACATCAAGCCGCAGCTGCCTGAGGGCCTGAGCGCCAGCGTCCCCTACGACAGCACCAAGTACATCGACGACGCCATCAACGAGGTGATCCACACCATCGTCGAGGCGGTGCTGATCGTGATCGTGGTGATCTACCTGTTCCTGGGCAGCTTCCGCAGCGTGTTGATCCCCGCGGTGACCGTGCCGCTGTCGCTGATCGGCTCGTTGTTCCTGATGTTGCTGATGGGCTTCACCATCAACCTCCTGACCCTGCTGGCGATGGTGCTTGCGATTGGCATCGTGGTCGATGACGCGATCATCGTGCTGGAGAACGTGCACCGGCACATCGAGGAAGGGATGAAACCCTTCGATGCGGCGATACGCGGCGCACGCGAACTGGCATGGCCGGTAGTGGCGATGACCACCACGCTCGTCGCGGTGTACATCCCGATCGGCTTCCAGGGCGGCCTGACCGGCGTGCTGTTCACCGAGTTCGCCTTCACCCTGGCCGGCGCGGTGCTGCTGTCGGGCGTGATCGCGCTGACCCTGACGCCGATGATGTGCGCAAAGATCCTCAAGGCACACGAGCATGGCACCGGCAAGGGCAAGCTGGAGATGTGGCTCGACAACCAGTTCGAGAAGCTGCGCGGCAGCTACGAGCACCGTCTGCACAGCGCGCTCTCCACGAAGGCGGTCATCGCGGTCTTCGGCGTGCTCGTCTTCATCTCCTGCGTCTTCCTGTACCGGGGCTCGCCGCAGGAACCGGCACCGGCGGAAGATCAGGGCTTCATCTTCTCGTACTCGTCGGCCGACCCGGCGTCCACGCTCGACTACGTGGAGCGTTACAGCGCCGAGCTCACCAAGATCGGCAAGAACACGCCGGAGAACGAGAACTTCTTCCTCATCAATGGTGGCGCCGGTACCAACACCGCCATCGCCGGCTTCGTGCTGAAGCCGTGGGGCGAGCGCAACCGCTCCACGCAGCAGGTCCTCGACCAGACGATCCAGCCGGAGCTGTCGAAGATCACCGGCCTCAACGTGTTCGCCCAGGTGCCGCCCGCGCTGCCCAGCGCCGGTGGCGGCGGTGGCGGCGGCGAGTTCGTGATCGGCGGTACCGGCTCGCTCACGCAGTTGCAGGAACTGGCCGACGCGGTGCTGACGAAGGCGCGCGAGAGCAAGCGCTTCATCTTCCTCGACAAGGACCTGAAGATCGACAAGCCGCGCGTGGAAGTGCAGATCGACCGCGACAAGGCGGCGTTGCTGGGCATCGACATGCGCACGCTGTCGGCGGACATGGCGGCGATGCTGTCGGGCGGCTATTCCAACCGCTTCTCGCTGCAGAACCGCTCCTACCGCGTGATCCCGCAGGTACAGCGCAGCGACCGCCTCAACGCCACCGACCTCAACAACTATTACACCCGCACCAAGGACGGCGACCTGATCCCGCTGTCGACGCTCGTCACGTTGAAGGAATCGGCGCAGCCCGAACAGCTCAAGCGCTTCCAGCAGCTCAACGCGGTGGCCATCACGTTCGCGCCGCGTCCGGGCGTGAGCAAGGGTGAGGCACTGACGATCCTGGAGAACGCGGCGAAGCAGGTGCTGCCGCAAGGCTACAGCGTCGACTACGCCGGCGAGTCGC
>Ga0207981_1000045_pt1 | contig 16058 bp, 14 predicted proteins | sample SoimicmetaGmgLPC_FD_188327 | JGI IMG/M metagenome (GOLD analysis project Ga0207981, IMG submission 188327) | Soil and rhizosphere microbial communities from Laval, Canada - mgLPC (SPAdes) (version 2) | ecosystem: Environmental > Terrestrial > Deep subsurface > Rock core/Sediment | place: Laval... | reverse complement strand
TCGAGCGCCTCGCGCATGGCGACAGCGACGAGGCCCGCTTCCGCTTGCACACGACGCACGGGAATTTCTCGGCGCCGACGCTGGTGATCGCGAGCGGCGGCCTCTCGATTCCCAGCATGGGCGCCACCGGCTTCGGGTACGAGGTGGCGCGTCAGTTCGGCCATGCGGTGTTGCCCACGCGTGCGGGCCTCGTGCCGCTCACGCTCAGCGGCAAGCACCAGGAGCGCCTGGCCGATCTCAGTGGCGTCGCGTTGCCGGTCACGGCGCAATGCAATGGCGCGAGTTTCAGCAATTACCTGTTGGTGACGCACCGCGGCGTCAGCGGTCCGGCGATCCTGCAGATCTCCTCGTTCTGGGAGCCGGGCGACGAGCTGCGCCTGGATCTGTTGCCGGGCCGCGACGCGCTGGAATCGCTGCTGGAATGGCAGCGCGAACGCCCCGCCGCGGAACTCAAGACGGTGCTCGGCGACGTGCTGCCCAAGCGCTTCGCCCAGCGCCTGTGCGAGCACTGGCTGACCAATCGGCCGATGAAGCAGTACAACGCGCCGCAGCTGCGCGAGATCGCACAGGTGTTGGCCGACTGGTCCTTGGTGGCGAGCGGCACCGAGGGCTATCGCACCGCCGAGGTGACGCTGGGTGGCGTGGATACCGACGAACTGTCGTCGAGCACGATGCAGTCCAAGCGCGTGCCGGGGCTGCATTTCATCGGCGAGGTGGTCGATGTCACGGGATGGCTGGGTGGGTACAACTTCCAGTGGGCCTGGGCGTCGGGGCATGCGGCGGGGACCGCGGTCTAGCGCCCGGACGTCGCTGCTTGGCATCACGTCACTGCGTCGCTGCCGGCGCGATGTTGTCCGACCCGTTCGACCCGGAGATCCATGCGCTCTGCCAGCGCACGTTGCGGATCATGAAGGCAAGCTCGTGCGTCCGGACCGGAGTCCCCACCCCGCTGCGCCGGCGCACCGCAGGATTATCGTCGCCACGCCGTTTCGGCGACACAGAATTTTTCTTGGTCGATGGGATCACGCAGCCCTTCCCTGCCCCGCTTCGCAAGTCGCGCCGCTGGCATACTTCCCGCGGCAAACGAAAGGGAGTTCGCATGATTCGCCATCCGTTCCTGGCCGCGCCGCTGGCGCTGGCACTGCTGTCCACGTACGCGCAGGCCGCGGGCAAGACGCCGCCGCCCGAATACGCCGCATACGTCGCCGCCGTCCGCAAGGCCGACGCCATCAAGGATGACCTGCAACGCTGCCTCGCCTATCCGGATTTGCCGGGCAACACCTGGACGCCCGGCGTGGCGAAAACCCGCTGCACGATGTTCCTGACCAAGCCCGAGCTCACGCTCGACGCGATCGAGCAGGCACTTGCGCAGCCGGACGGCGCCAACGCCGTCGACGGGAAATTCCGCGCGCTGCTCGATGCGCACTTCCAGAAGCCCGCGCAGCGCGAACAGATCTTCATCGCGCTCTCCATCTTCAAGGACGATGCGCGTGCCGACGATGCAGAACGCATCGCGCGCGCATGGCGCAAGGCCGCGCCCGACAGTCCGTTCGCCCAGACCGCACTTGGCCATGTCCTGGCCAACCGCGGCTGGAATGCCCGCGGCAGCAAGTTCCTGCAGGACACACCGGCGGACAACGTGCGCCTCATGGACCAGTTCTTCGGCGATGCGGTCGCGCAATACCTCCCCGCGCTCAAGGCCGAGCCGAAACTGCTGCCGGCGTGCGTCGCGCTGATGGAGATCGGCCGGCAGAGCGCCGACGTACTGGAGAACAACGCCACCGCCGAGTGCCTGAAGGTCGATCCCGCGTCCTATTACGTGGTCGACGAGTGGAGCACTGCGTCGGAACCGCGTTGGGGCGGCTCACTGGAAAAGATGCGCTACGTGGCCGCCTACGCAAAAGCGCACGAGCAGGAGAACCCCGCTCTCGCCCTGATCGCGTTCAATTACCTCGGCTACGAGATCGAGCGCGCCGATAACGATGAGCAGGACAGGCGCGCCATCGCCGAACTCGCGCCCGCCGCACTGCAGGTGCCCAACGCCGCCTTCCTGCGCAGCGTCGGCGGCGCCTGGCTGCGCAAGGACGAGTACTGGAAGGCCTTCGTCTATCTCTCCCAGGCCCTGCGCTTCATGCCGGGTTACGCGCAGGAGTCGCGCTGGCGCGCGATGGTGCTCGACCAGCTCGATGAGCCGGAGTGGGCACGCGCGGACGCCGAGCGCGCGGTTGCACTGGAGCCGGACAACGGCTATGCGCAGCAGCAATTGGGCGGGATCCTGCTCGAGACAGGACATTCCGCCGAGGCCGTTCCGCATTTCCGGGAAGCCTTGAAGGATTCGAAGACGCGCCAGGGTGCGTACACCTATCTGTGCGGCACCCTGATCGACACGAAGCAGCGCGATGCGGCGGGCAAGTGCGTGGACGATCTCCTCGCCGAGTATCCCGAGAACCCCGAAGGCTGGCGCCAGCGCGTCGCCCTGATCGGTTACGACGCGCCGGGCTCGGTCGACGCCATGGAACGTTTCTTGGCGTTGAACGATCCGAAGCGCTGGCCGTACCACGCGAAGGCTGCGGAAACGATGCGCAAGATCCTCGCCTCGAAGCAAGGCACGGCATCGGCGGCGGACCTGTTCGATGCCCGCGTTGCGCGGGCGAAAGCCATCGAACACACCGAAGAGGGCCGCGCGTACCTGAAACGCATGGACCCCTCGACCAGCAGCGCGCTTTCGCAATCGCTGACCAGCTGCGCCGCGCTCCAACCGAAGGACCAGAAGCTGCAGATCACCGCGGTGCTGGATGTCCACGCGGATGGCCGCGTGGCCGACGTCGTGATCCATCCCGACAGTGGCTGGACCACCTGCATCGCCAAGCGCTTCCAGGCGGCCCTCAAGCCGCCGCCGTTGCCGGAGGCGTATGCGCCGTCGGGGTTCCCGATGCTGCTGGAAATCAGGGTGCGGTGACGACGCCATGCCCGAGTTCGCCGTCGCGCCGCTGCTCAAGACCCCCACCATCGGCGTGCGCGACGTCGTCTGCGCGGGCACGCATCGCCACCTGAGCGACGAAGAACGATCGAGCGTCACCGAGCTGGTGTTCCCGTATCGCGGCACCTACGTCGTGCACGTGGGCGAAGAGGAAGCGGTCGCGGACGCGAGCCAGGTGTTGTTCTTCAATCGCGGCGAGTGCTACCGCGTGAGCCATCCCAATCCCGGCGGCGATGCGAGCCTCGTGGTCTCGGTCGACGAAGCCTTGTTGCGCGAGATCGCGCCGGCGCACCTGTTGCGCGAGGGCGATGCATTCGCCTTCCGGCTGCATCGCTTGCGCATCGACGCGCGTGCACAGGTGCTGGTTGCCCTGCTCCGCCACAGCCTGCGCGAAGGAATCGCCGAACCGCTGGAAGGCGAGAGCCTCGCGCTCACGCTGGTGCAACGCGCGTTGGGGCCACGCACGACGCATGCGGCGGCATCGAGCGTGGTGCGCCAACGCTTGGTGGACCGCGCCAAGATCGTGTTGATGCGCGACCTCGCGCGGCGCTGGACCTTGGCGGATGTCGCCTCGGAAGTCGGCGTGTCGCCGGTGTACCTCACGCAGAGCTTCCAGCAGGTCGAAGGCCTGCCGCTGTATCGCTATCAACTGCGGTTGCGGCTGGCGCGTGCGCTCGACCTGTTGAGCGAGTACGAAGACCTCACGGCGCTGGGGCTCGAGCTGGGCTTCTCCAGCCACAGTCACTTCAGCGCCGCGTTCCAGCAGGCCTACGGCCGCTCGCCCAGCGAGTTCCGGCAGTCGGCCTTGCGTCGCTAAAGATTTCGACAGCGGCGCACCCTGCCCGCGCGCTCCAATACGTCCACCCACACCGGGTGAGCCATTGGAGATCCACCATGTCCCAGAAGACCTGTGCGGCCTGCGATTACCCCCTGGACGAGAACGCAATCCAGGTGAAGATCGGCGGCCAGACCGTGGAAGTGTGTTGCCAGGAGTGCGCGGACAAGTTGAAGGAAGCGCACCTGTCGGCGAAGCAGGAAGGCTGATCGCCAAGTCCCCGTCGCCCTGCGTTCGCAGGGATGGCGGGGGCGTCGTCACTGCACGCCGCGATACGCCTTCAGGTCGCGATCCATCGCCACGAGCACCTGGTATTGGTCCGCGGTGGCGGCCAGGTCCATGCTGCCGCTCGTGTAAGCGGCGACCAGGCGCTCGCACGTGGCGTGCTCGTCCTTCACGTCCTTGAACAGGCCGTCGACCGTGGCATCGCCCTGCGCGCGCAAGTCCTGGAACACGCCGGCGTAGAAGGACTTCGCCGCGTCCTCGCCGCGCTTCACCTGGTACAGCGCCTGCAGGTAGCGCACGTACCCGTTGGCGGCTTCCACCATCAGTTGGTTGCGCGTCCACCACGCGTCGCGCGCGGCGCTGGCGGAGGCCGCGAGGTTCGCGTCGAGCGCGGCGCAGCGCGTGGCGACGTCGTTGACCACCATCGCGGTGGAGATCGCGAAGCCGGCGGCGGTATCGCGCGCGCCGTTCGCATCGGGGCGCCAGGCGCTCTTCGCGGCATCCTGCGCGAACGCGGGCACGGCGGCGCAGGCGACGAGCGCGCCGATCAACATCGTCTTGCGGAACTTCATTGCACGAACTCCCCAGGCATCCCCATGCCACGGGCCGAGACTAGTCCTGCTTTTTCGCGCGCACAACAGGCGCGAGGTGCGATTCGCGTATTCAGCGCAAAGGAATTTTTCCGGTCAGGCCTTGCGCAGGAAAATCGTCTTGAGCACCAGGCCCTTGATCTTCTCCGAGTGGCCTTCGATGTGCTCGGGGTCGTCCTCCACCAGGCGGATCTGGCGGATCACCGTGCCCTGCTTCAACGGGATCGAGGAGCCCTTCACCTTGAGGTCCTTGATCACCACGACGGTGTCGCCGTCGACCAGCACGTTGCCGTTGCTGTCGCGCACGACGACCGCAGCCGCGGCCGCGGCCTCGCCCGCGTCAGGCGTCCATTCGTAGCCGCAATCGGCGCAGACGAAACGGTCGCCGTCGACGTAGGTGTTCTCGAGCGTGCATTGCGGACAGGCGGGAGCGTTCGGCATGGCGGCGGCCTGGAAGGGGACCGCCATTCTAGGCTCACGGCGCCTTGGGCGCGGCCGCTTCGAATCCCGTGCAGTTCGGCGCAAGCGACTGGCCGAAGCCCCGCGGGCCGTTGTAGGCCAGTTCCATGCGCGGCGATGCGCCGATGAGATATTCGATCTGCTCGGCCTTCGACGGGCCGGCCTGCAGCACGATCGCCTCGCGCTTGCCCTCCGGGGTGTCGATCGTGCGCTTGCCGGTCACGTCGATCGCGAACGTGCCCTCGCCCTTGTCGTACTGGTAGAACGGCACCGCGTACGACGCGCCCTGTTCCAGCGGCAGCGCCGCGAACATCACGCCGAACAGGTTGCCCTCCCACACCGGATGCGTGAGCGGCTTCCTGGTCGTGGTGGCCTGGCCGGCCTCGTCCCAGCGCGTTTCGGTCACGCCGTGATCGTCGTAGACATCGCGCACGTGCCGCTTCCCGAAGCGCTCGTTGTCGATCTCGATCGGTTGCAGGTTGGCGGCGTCGAGCAGGAACGTATCGCGCATGTCGAACTTCGCGCCCATGCGCTGGTGCACCACCACCTTGAGCGCCGGCTTGCCGTCGTGCGTGGTGCGTTCGATCGACTGGAAGGTATTGCCGACGGTCTGCGTCGCGCCGTCCTTCGACGCGGTGATGGCGTAGCACCAGGTGCCTTGCGCCAGGCGATCGCCCTGCGGCGTGGGCGCGTTCGCCGCGAGCGCGGCAGTGAGTGCGAGAGCGAGCATGCGGGGCCTCCTCGGGGGAGGCCCAGCGTGCAGCGGGGACGGCAGCGCCGTCCCCTGCCTTTGGTCAGGGCATGCCGATCAGGGCATGCCGATCAAGTCATGCCGATCAAGGCTGGAACTCGGCCGGCGTGACGGTCCAGGCTTGCGCGGGCACGGCGGCCACGGGCATCACCAGGTTCGAATTGCCGCTGCGCCAGATCGTATTGGCCCCGGTGGACGTGTTGCGCCACAGGATGTCGGCGCGGCCGTCGCCGTCGTAGTCCGCCACGGCCACGACCTTCCACGCCACTGCGACCGTCGGCACCGCGCGCGTCCAGGCGCCGTTGGCATCGAGCCACAGCACATCCTGGCCGTTGGTCGTGTTGCGCCAGAAGATGTCCGCGCGGCCGTCGCCGTCGAAGTCGCCGACGCCCTGCACCTTCCACTGCACGTTGGTGACACCGGTGACGCTCTGCGGCGTGTTGTAGTTGCCCGAACGCCAGATCGCGTTCGCGCCCGTCGTTGCATGGCGCCACAGCAGGTCGGAGGCGCCGTCGCCGTTGAAATCGGCCACGCCGACGATCTTCCAGTTCCTGTCGGTGATGGCGACCATGCCGGTCTGCGTAGACGCGTTGCCCGAACGCCACAGTGCATTCTGGCCGTTCGCGGCGTTGCGCCAGACGACATCGGACTTGCCGTCCTTGTTGAAGTCGCCGACGCCCGCGATCACCCAGTTCTGGTCGGTCACGCCGGTGGTGGCCGTCTGCGTGGTGTTGTCGGCCGAACGCCAGATCGTGTTGGCGCCGGTCTGCGTGTTGCGCCAGAACAGGTCGTCCCTGCCGTCGCCGTCGAAGTCGCCCTGCCCGACGATCTTCCACACCAGTTGCGTGACGCCCGTAACCGCCTGCGTCTTCGTGCTGTTTGCGGATTTCCAGGCGACGTTGGCGCCGGTCTGCACGTTGCGCCAGAGGATGTCGGAGACGCCGTCGCCATTGAAGTCGAATGCGACCGGCCTGGTCACGACGCTGGACACCGTCGAGCGCCACACGCGCCCGCTCCGGCTGGTGACGTAGAGCACGCCGTTGCGCAAGGCGATCCCCATCGGTGCATCGTCCAGCCCCTGCAGGGTTTCGATGGCGCCATCGGGGTTGATGCGACGCACGCGATCGCCGGCCGCGAAGTACACACCGCTGTCGTCCACGGCGATCCCGGAGATCAGCCCGAGCACCGCGCTGGCCGCTGGCGTGCCATCCGGCGACACCGTCGCGCCGGCGATGCCGCCGACAAAGGTGATCACGCCGTCGGTGCCGATGCGACGAATGCGACCGCCTTCGGTGACGTACACATTGCCTGCGGCATCGACGGCGATTTCCGTCGGCGAGTTGAGTTTCGCCAACGTGGCAGGGCCGCCATCGCCCGTGCTGCCGGGCAGGTTGGCCTGGCCCGCGACGATCGTCGCATTGCCGGCCAGATCGAACTTCCGGATGACGTGGTTCGTGTAATCGGCGACATACAGATTGCCGCCACCGTCCGCGGCGAGCCCGCGGCCGCGCATGCCACTGAGGAAGAACGCGCTCGCGCCATCCAGCGTGCGGATGCTCGAGCCGCTTCGATCCAGCGTGAACCCCTGCCCGTCCGAGCGGAACGCCACCGAATGCGCCAATCCACCCAGGGATTGCGCGACATGCAACTTGCCATCGGGCGTACGGGTCAGGTAACGCTGCGCATAGAACTCGTCGGCGAAGGCGATCGTGCCCGTGGCGTCCACGGCGACGCCGCGCAGCATCGAAAGCGGCGCGCCGACGGCATCGCGCCCTTCCGCGAACGCCAGGCCGGTGCCGGCAACGCGTTGCAGCGTAGCGCTGCCGACGGTATAGCGGCGGACGATCGCGCTCTCGTAATCGGTGAACACGATATTGCCCGAGGGATCGAGCACCAACGCGGAGGTGTAGGCGCCCAGCGTGGCGGCCGATGCCGGTCCGCCGTCACCGCCGGCGCGACACGCCGTGTCGTTGCCCGCGAGCGCCACCGCGGACGTGCCAAACACTTTCACCAGCGTGCAGGTGGAATCGTTGACGTAATACAGCGCGCCGCTGGCGTCCACCACCATGTCTTCGGCGGAACTCGTCACCACCGAGGTGATGGTCCCGTCCGGCGCCACCTTGCGGATGCCATCGAACAGGTCGGCGATGTAGAGATTGCCCGCCGAATCGATGTCCATGCCCATCGGGGCGTCGAGCAGCGCCGACGTGGCGGGGCCGCCGTCGCCCGCGTTGCCCTGCGCGCCGGTTCCCGCGAACGCGGCCACGATGCCTGCCGGCGTGATCCTGCGGACGCGGTGTCCCGTGACCTCGCTGACGTACAGGTTGCCCGCGCCGTCGATCTCCAATGCGTCCGGATCATTGAAGCCGGCCTGCAGCGCCGGACCGCCATCGCCGCTTGACGTGGGGCTTCCGCTGCCGGCGAACGTGGTGATCTTGCCATCCACCGCAATGCGGCGAATGCGCGCGTTGCCCGAGTCGACGAAATACAGATTGCCGACCGCATCGAACGCAAGGCCGCGCGGCCCGGCGATGCCTGCATTGATCGCCAGGCCACCATCGCCACCGAATCCGCGTGCGCCCCCGCCCACGATCGTCGTGATCGTGCCGGAGGGCGTGATCCTGCGAATGCGATTGGCGTGCAACTCCGTGACGTACAGGTTGCCCGCCGAGTCGTACGCCAGGTCTTCCGCATCCTGCACGTGCGCATTCGTTGCTTGCCCGCCATCGCCCATCGCACCACCGGCGATCAGTTCGAACTGCAGAGTGGTCGCGCCGGCCGAACCGAACGCGCACGCGCCCAACAAAAAGGCGGCGCACCACGTGCGCCGCCCGAAAAGGTTGCTCATCGGAATCCCTCCCCAGGAGGGGCCGACTCTATCAGGGCTGGAACTCGTAAGGCAGCACCGTCCATGCCTGGTCGGTGACACCGGTCACCGTGAGCTGCGTGTTCGAATCGCCGCCCAGCCAGACCGCGTTGTTGCCCATGCCCGTGCCGTAGCGCCACAGCAGGTCGGCCTTGCCGTCGCCGTCGTAATCGCCCACCGCCACGACCTTCCATGCTTGCGAGGTGACCGTGGGTAGCGTGCGCTGCGTGGCCACGTTCGCGTTGGTCCAGATCACGTCTTCACCGGTGCTGGTGTTGCGCCAGAAGATGTCGGCCTTGCCGTCGCCGTTGAAGTCGCCCACGCCCGCCACCTTCCACGCCACGTTGGTGACGCCGGAAACCGGCTGCAGCGTGGTGCTGAGGCCCGACTTCCAGATCTGGTCCTGGCCGGTGGCGGTGTTGCGCCACAGGATGTCGGCCTTGCCGTCGCCGTCGAAGTCCGCCACGCCCGCCACCTTCCAGCGCTGGTCGGGCACGGTGGCGACCGCGGTGACCGTCGCGGCGTTGGCCGAACGCCAGATCTGGTTCTGGCCCGTGGTGGAGTTGCGCCACAACAGGTCGTCCTTGCCGTCCTTGTCGAAGTCGCCCGCGCCGACGATCTGCCAGGTCTGGGCCGACACGCGCAGCATCGCGATCTGCGTGGCGTTGTTGCCCGAACGCCAGATCGTGTTGTCGCCGGTGCTCATGTTGCGCCAGACGATGTCGTCGTTGCCGTCGCCGTCGAAGTCGCCTTCGGCCACGAGCTTCCACGCCAGGTTGGTCACGCCGACGAGGTTCTGCACCTGCGTGCTGTTGGCGCCGCGCCAATAGGCGTTGGCACCGGTGGACACGTTGCGCCAGAGGATGTCGGAGCGGCCATCGCCGTCGTAGTCGTTGGACACGCGCGTCGGGGCGAGCGAACGCGTGAACACCAGGCCTTCCTGCGTGCCCACGTAGAGCTGGCCATTGCGGATGGCCAGCGCCATCGCGTAGTGCGTCCAGCCCGGCAGGCTGTCGATGTAGCCATTCGGGCGGATGCGGCGCACGACACCGTTGCCGGCGATGTAGATCGTGCCGTTGGCCTCGACGGCGATACCGCGCACGTTGCCGATTGCAGCCGCCGTGGCCAGGCCGCCGTCACCATTGACCTTGTCGGTGCCGTTGCCCGCGATCGTGGTGATGACGCCACCCGGCGCGACCTTGCGCAGGCGCAGGTTGTCGTTGAAGTACACATTGCCGGCGGCATCGGTGGCGACGGCCAGCGGGTTGGTGATCTGCGCGCTCGTGCCCGGGCCGTTGTCGCCGGTGTAGCCCGGCAGGCCGGTGCCGGCCACCGTGCTGATGTTGCCCGCGGTGTCGACGCGACGGATGCGGTTGTAACGACCGTCGGCGATGTAGGTGTTGCCTGCGGCATCGCGTGCAATGCCGTTGGGATCGATCGCGGCCAGGTTCGCCGGGCCACCATCGCCATTGCCGGTGCCACCCGCGCGCGTACCGCCGGCGAAGATGTTGATGTTGCCGTCCGGGGTGATGGAGAACACGCGCGCACGGCCGTAATCGGCCACCAGCACGGTGCCGTTTTCGGTGAGCGCGACGCCCGAAAGCGAAGACAGCAGCAGGTTGGTGCCGGGGCACGGCAGCGCCGTCATGCAGGTGCCCTGGTCCACCCAGAGCCCGTTGCCCCCGATCGTGTACACCCTTCCGGCGGAGATCTTGCGCACGTAGCGGTGGCCGGCGTCGGAGAACATGACGTTCCCGCTGGCGTCCACCGCCAAGCCTGCGATCAACGACAAGGGCGCATTGTTGGCGAGCGTCCCGTTGGCGATCGCGCCGCCGACGCCACCCACGACCGAGTGGATGCCACCGGTGGAGATCTTGCGCACGCGGAAGTAGTCGGCATCGATCACCAGCAGGTTGCCGGACGGGTCGATCTCGATGCCGTCGGGCATGCCGATGGCGGTGGTGTTCGCTGCACCGCCGCTGCCGCTGTCGTTGCACGAGGTATCCGAGCCGAGGACCTTGGTCCGCGTGGAGCCGGAGACCTTGTAGACCAGGCAGTAGCCGCTGTCGCCGTAGTACAGCGAGCCCGCGCCGTCGACCGAAACGTGCTTGGTCAGGTAGCTCGCCACGAACACCGTGTTGATCACGCCGTTGGTGGCGACCTTGCGCACCGCCTGGTTGCCGAAGTCGGTGATGTACAGGTTGCCCGCGGCGTCCATGTCGACGTCCGTCGGTGCGGCCAGCAAGGCACTGGTGGCCGCCGCGAAGTCGCCCGAATAGCCCGGGGTGCCGGTGCCGGCGACCGTGGTGATGGTGCCGCCCAGCGTGACCTTGCGGACGCGGTGGTTGACCATGTCGGCGATGTAGAGGTTGCCGTTGCCGTCGACCACCAGGCCCGCGGGGCCCGGGAGGCCGGCATTGACGGCTGCGCCGTTGTCGCCCGAGAACACGGCGTTGCCGTTGCCGGCGACGGTGGTGATCACGCCATTGGGCGCGATCTTGCGGACGCGACGGTTGCCGCGGTCGCTGAAATAGAGGTTGCCGGACGTATCCAGCGCCAGGCCGTCGGGACGGTCCATGGCCGCGTTGACCGCCAGGCCGCCGTCGCCGGAAAACCCGGTGGTGCCGCCGATCAGCGTCGTGACCACGCCGGCCGCCGAGATCTTGCGAATTCGGTTGGCGCTGAATTGCGAGACGTAGATGTTGCCGGCGCCGTCCGCCACCACGTCGGTGGCGCCCTGCATGTTCGCCGCCATCGCCGAAGCGTTGTCGCCGAAGGCGCCGCCTGCGAACTGGGTGAATTGCGGGGCCTGGGCCGAGGCCGCGCCGAAGAAAGACATGCCCACCACAGCGGCGCACGCGATGCGCCGTACTTCCCTGCCGATCCCCACTACGACCTCCGAGTCCTGCTCAACGCCCTTTTTCCGGCGCCGCGCGACTCTAGCAACGCCCATGCGAAATTGCGCCTGCCTCCCATGGGATTGTCCGTTTCCTCGTTCAGTGGAGCGTTACACTCGTGTGATGGACAGCCGCTACTACCACAACCCCCGTTGCTCCAAGTCCCGGGGCGCCCTGGCGCTGCTGGCCGAGCACGGGATCGAACCCGACACCGTCGCTTACCTCGAGGCACCGCCCAGCGTCGCCGAACTCCGCGCCCTGGCCGGCATGCTCGGCCTGCCGGTCCGCGCGCTGCTGCGCACGGGCGAGGAGGAATACAAGGCGCTCGGCCTGGCCGACCCCTCCCGCACCGACGAGGAATTGCTGAAGGCGATGCACGCGCATCCGATCCTCATCGAGCGTCCGATCTTCGTCCACGGCGGCCGCGCGGTGATCGGCCGGCCGATCGAGAACGTCCTGCAACTGCTCTGACACCATCGAAAGGGGGAACCGATGTTGCTGACCCTTGCGTTCGCCGTCGGTTTCGTCGCCCTCGCCTTCCTCGCCACCGCCCTGCCCGCCGCGTGGATGCGCAGGCAGCATGGCGTGCAGCAGCCAATCGATACGCGCGAGCTCGCGCGCGACGTCGCCACGCGCATCGGCGTGTTGCATGGATTGATCCTGGGCCTGGTGTTCGGCCAGGTGATGGGCCAGGTCAACGACCTGTACAGCGGCATGCGCGAGGAAGCGGCGGCGGCCGAACACATCTACTTCCGCGCGGGCACGTACGGCGCGCCGCAGGTGCAGCAGGCGGCGCAGGCCTACCTGGATGCGGTGGTCGCGCACGATTGGCCGCGCCAGGAACGCGAAGCGCAATTGAGCGACGAAGGTTGGCTGGCGCTGCGCAAGCTGTCGGCCCTCACGCTCGCCCTGCAGCCGGGCGACCGCGGCCACGAAAAACTGGCGGATTCCATGCAGAACGAGGTGTTCCGCATCGAGCACCTGCGCCAGTTGCGCGGATTCGAAGCGGGCATGCACGTGCCCTTCGGCTTCTGGTTCGCGGCGATCGTGGGCCTGGTGCTGATCGGCGCGGTGTTCTTCGTGCACGAGCCATCGCGCAAGCACTTGTGGATCGCGAGTGCGTACTCCACTTACGCGGGCATCGTGTTGTTCATGATCCACGACCTCTCCCAACCCTTCCACGGTCTCATCGTGTTGCAGCCCGACGCCTTCCGGCAGGCGTTGGCCGCCATCCATTCGGGCATATGAGCGCACTCGACAACCCCATCCTCGCCTCCCTCGACAGCCTGCACGCCGGGTTGGCGCAACGTGCCGATACCGCGGTGCGTTATCCGCGCGAGGTCGCGCCGTTCTTTGCCGTGCCGCATGCGGGCGATCCCGTCGACGACGCGGTCGCCGAGTTGCTCGCGCCGGGCGAGCTCGTGCTGCTGCTCGGCATCGCGCCACTGTCGGTGCGCAATGCGCGCCTGCACGCATTCCCCGAGCTCGCGCAGATGGTGTGCGACCGGCCGCTGGAAGACGTCGACGGCCCCGTGATCCAGGTGCTGGGCGAAGCGCAGCGCGAGGACGTGCTCGAACTCGTCGCGCTCGTGTATCCGCATTACTTCCGACCACGCACGATGGAAATGGGCCGCTACTTCGGCATCTACCAGGACGGCCGCCTCGCCGCGATGATCGGCGAGCGCATGGGCACGCCGCAGGCGCGCGAGATCAGCGCGGTCTGCACGCACCCGGACTTCCTGGGCCGCGGTTATGCGCGGCGATTGATGGCGTTCCTCACCAACGATTTGCTGGCCAGCGGGCTGCAGCCGTTCCTGCACGTGAGCCACGAAAACGTGCGCGCCAAAACGCTGTACGAGCGGCAGGGATTCCGTGTCCGCCGCAACATCGGATTCTGGTCGCTGACTGCGGCGCAGTAACGGTTCGGGTGGCGTGAAGGCGCGCTTCACGCGGAAACGTTTGCATGCGCCTAGACTCCGCGCTTTCTCGTCGCCTGCACCGCGCGTGGGGGAAAGGATCGAATGAACGCGCAGGTCCGCGATGTGCCGCTGCCGGACGCGCTGGAGGCGCCCTCGCCCGCGGCGTTGCTCGAGCGGCAGCGGGACATCCTCGAATCGATCGTGCGCGGCGATCCCTTGGGCGAAATCCTCGCGGCCTTGTGCCGCGCCGTCGAAGCCGAGGCGGGCGGCCGCGTGCGCGCATCGATCTTCCTGGTCGATAACGAGCGCCGCTGCCTGCGCACCGGCGCCGCCCCCAGCCTGCCCGCGGATTACAACGCCGCCGTCGACGGTATCGGCATCGCCGTCGGTGTGGGCACGTGCGCGGAAGCGGCCGCCACCGGCCGCGTCGTGGTGACCTCCGATCTTGCGAACGCACCAAGCTGGGAAGGCTTCCGCCACCTGCCGCTCGCGCTCGGGTTGCACGCCGCATGGTCGATGCCGATCAAGGGCGCCGACGGCAGCGTGGTCGGCACCTTCGGCACCTACTTCCCCGACGCACGCGAGCCTACGCGCGCCGAGCGCGACCTCGTGGCCGTCGTCTCGCGCACCGCCGCGCTGGCGATCGAACACGACCGCGCCATGAAGTCCCTGGAGGCCGGCGCACGCGCGCAACGCGAGATGCTCGCGCGCGAACGCGAGAACGCCCGCCTGCTCGCGCGCGTGGCCGAAGCGGCGCGCACGATCCACGGCTGCGCCACGGTCGACAGCGTGTTGCGCGCCACGGCCGAAGCCTCGTGCCACATCCTCGAAGCGCAGGTGGCCACCGCCTCGCTCACGCCCGACGACGACGGCGCGCCGCCGCTGGCTTCGACCTCGTATTCGCGCGGCACGGTGCGGGTGGAAGACGCCCGCAGCTGGCTCGTTGCACGCATGGTGGGCCACGACGGCACGGAGATCGGCCAGGTGCAGGTGGCCGAACGCATCGACGGCGAATTCGACGAAGCCGACCAGGCCATCCTGCGGCAGTTCGCGCAGATCGCCGGCGTGGCGATGGAGAACGCGCAACTCTACGAACGCCTGCGCGGCCAGGACCGCCGCAAGGACGAATTCCTCGCGATGCTCGCGCACGAACTGCGCAACCCGCTCGCGCCCATCCGCACCAGCCTGCACATCCTGCGGCTGACCGACGACCCCGCCATCGCCGAGCGCAGCCGCGACGTGATGGAACGGCAGCTCGCACACCTCATCCGCCTGGTCGACGACCTGCTCGATGTCTCGCGCATCACGCGCGGCAAGGTGACGTTGAATTCCGAGCGACTGGAGCTGCGCGACGTGGTGGTGTCGGCGGTGGAACTCGCGCGCCCGCTGCTGGATGCGAATGCGCATTCGCTGGCGATCGAATTGCCGGACGGCCCGCTGCCGATCGACGGCGACCGCACGCGCCTGGCGCAGGTGCTGGCGAACCTGCTCAACAACGCGGCGAAGTACACGCCGCCCGGCGGGCATGTCGGTCTTCGGGTCCAGCGCGAAGGCACGCAGTGGCGCATCGACGTGCGCGACGATGGCATCGGCATTCCGCGCGACATGCTGGCGCGGGTGTTCGACATGTTCACGCAGATCGACCAGAGCATCGACCGCGCGCAGGGCGGCCTGGGCATCGGGCTCACGCTCGTGCGCCGGCTCGTGCAGCTGCATGGCGGCGAGGTGGACGTACACAGCGAAGGCACGTGCAAGGGCAGCACGTTCACCGTGCACCTGCCCGCGCCGTAAGGCCCCGTCATTCCCGCGAAAGCAGGAATCCGCGCCCTCAATACATGATCAACTCGATCCCGATCGCGCGCCGCTCCGCGTAATCCGCGCGCACGCTGCGGCAATACGGCCCGTCCATGGTGAAGCGCCGGCAGACGGCCGGCCGCGTTTCGTAGATCGAGCAGCACATGCGCGCCCCGTCGAGCGCGACGCACCAGCCCTCCTCGTCGCGCGCCATGACGGTGAGCCCGTCGCGATCCTCCAGCAGGTGCCCGGGCACGCGGTCCTCGGGCATCACCACCACGGTGAGCCGGCAGCACACGGCATCGCACCGGCTGCAATGGGCCGGCGTTTGCGCGTGGTCGACGGGCGACGAAGCGCAGAAGGAATCGGAATCTGGTGGCGCGATGGACATCCGGAGCGAGCCCTCTTGGAAAGGAGCTGCACGGAAGCTCGGATCACGGCGCGTTGGAATGCCGCCGAATGCGGGCCTAGTGTAGGCCCTGCGCCATGCCGATGGCGTTAATCAGGTGTAACCCCAGGCGTAACCCGCAGGTCCGCCCGGAGGCGGACGTGCGTCAGGCGCCCGCGACTCAGCCGCGGGTCGACTTCTTTTCGTTCTTCGCCGCGCGCTTTTCCTTCAGCGTCTTCGCCGGCTGCTTCTTCGTCTCTTTCTTCTTGTCGAGGCCTTTGGCCATGGGATCCCCCGGTGTGGTCGGTTTGGTGGCGTGAGCATCGCATACCGATCCCCGGGGCGATCAAGTCC
>Ga0207981_1000044_pt1 | contig 16157 bp, 19 predicted proteins | sample SoimicmetaGmgLPC_FD_188327 | JGI IMG/M metagenome (GOLD analysis project Ga0207981, IMG submission 188327) | Soil and rhizosphere microbial communities from Laval, Canada - mgLPC (SPAdes) (version 2) | ecosystem: Environmental > Terrestrial > Deep subsurface > Rock core/Sediment | place: Laval... | reverse complement strand
GAAGCGCTTGGGCGCATTTGTCGCGGCTATTGGAAAGGCAACCGCAACCGCACGACACACGCGGCCCGGCACGCAAGCCATCTCGGCCCTTCCACGGAGGGTGGAGTGCGATGCCTCTGATGACTTGCGCGCCGTCGAGACCGGAGTGGCCAGGCCCAGCCAAAGTCATCGCAACCGCCGTCGATGTGTTTGCTCGCGCGGTCATGCCGCCCCGGTCATCCCTGCGAAAGCAGGGATCCAACTTTTGCTTCCGCGTTGCGAATGGAAGCGGTGGCGCATCGGGCGGCGGGCCTGCCCCACCGAAGCGACTTACGCGGCTCAGGCACCCGCGGCGGCGGGTGAGGCTAGCGGGGTGCGGGTGCCGAAGCGGCGCTTCCAGCGCAAGGCGGGGCGTTCGATGCAGAACCACGACAGGGCCGCCAGCGCGAACGCGAGTGCGCTTGCCCACGCGACGTTGTGCAACGGTGGGCCGGGCGAATACAGCTGCACGAGCTGCGCGGCCGGCCAGCCGTACAGATACAGGCCATACGACAGGTCGTGATGCGCCAGGCGTGGGCCGCGGCGCAGGAAGGCGAGCCACAGCGTGCCGTAGCACACGAGCAGGAAGTAGGGCGCCGCGAAGTAGATCGTGCCGCGCGTCAGCACGGCCACCACCAGCAACGCGAGCACGACCCACCCCGACAAGCGCACGCGATCGCGATACACCCACAGCGCCGTGCCGGTGATGAAGAACAGCGCGCACCACAGCTCGTTGACGCGCGCTTCGGGCAGCGGCATGCCGGCGTGCTGCCCCCACCATGCCAGGCCCGCGACGCCCATCACCAACAGCAGCCACGGCAACAGGTAGCGCCGCGCGTCGACCATGCCCAGCAGGCCGGCGATCAGCAGCGCGATGTACAGCTGCGCTTCGATCGGCAAGGTCCACAGCGAACCGTTGATGGCGGTGCGCGGCAATTGTTCGAAGACGCCGGGCAGGAAGAATTCCGCGCGGTGCAACGTGGCGTTGTGCGTGAAGTACTGCCAGGTCTGCGGGTTGCGCCAGTAATCGGCCGACGTCGTCAGCAGCGGACCCAGCACGAACGTGGACAGGCTCACGCACACGATCAGCGCCGGCAGGATGCGCAGCGCGCGCGAGGCGAGATAGCCCTGCACGCTGTTGCGCTGCAGGCTCGCGGCGATGAGGAAGCCGCTGATCACGAAGAACATGTCCACCGCCACGCCGCCGGCGAACTTGTATTGCGTGTATTGCGCGACGAGGTCGCCGCCGGGTGCGCCGGTGATGGCCCACGCGTGGCCGTAGATCACCATCCAGGCGGCGACCAGGCGAATGAGGTTGAAGTGGTTGCGGCCTTCGGCCCAGGCGTGCGCGATTGTACGAGGCATGATCGTGCGAGGCACGATCGTACGAGGCATGCGGTCAGGCGCCATGCCAGCACCAGTGCCAGGGTTCGTACACGATGCCGTGCGGATTATCGCGCGGGTAGCTCATCACGAAGCCGTGCGCGCCCGCGTTGTCCTGCAACCAGGCGAAGGCACGCGTCTTCTCGAAACTCTCTTCCGCCGACGGCTCATCGGGCGTGCCGATGTCGAGCGCGCGGCCGCCATGGTGTTCGCTGAAACCGGGTGCGGCGTTGACGGTCAGGATCTCCGGCACCGTCTGCCCGCGCGCCAGCTTGCGTTCGAAGATGCCGAGTTGGTAATCGTGCGAGCGGTAGCCGCTGATCGACTCCAGCACCACGTCGCTCCGCATCGCATCGGCCTGCATGTGCTGCCAGGCGCGCGCGGCGTTGGGCAGCAGCCACAAGGGGCGGCGATAGCGGTCGAAACCGGCGAAGCCGAGGCGATCCGGCTCGGCGACAAGGGACAGGCCGCTGCGTTCGGCGTAGTCCGCTTCATCGAGGCCGAGTGCATCAAGGCGTTCGTGCAATCGTGTCAACGGCAGCTCGAAGACGCGCTCGAGGCCGGCGCGCGCGTGCACGGGATTCGCTTCGAGCGCATCGAGGGCGTCCTGCAGCCCGTCTTCGCGTCCGAGGCCATGCACCAGCGGCATCAAACCTTCGGGTACTTCGGCCGCGAGGTAACGCCCGTCGCGCTTGCGCCGCAACACGCGCGTGGCGCGGGACAACACGCGCGCATCGTGGTTGCTGCGCGCGCGCAGCAAACCGCCGGGCCAGACTTCGATGTCGGGCGTATTGACGAGGACCGTCTTGACGGGAACCGGGGACGCAGCGCGCATGCGCGCCAATGTAACACCGGCTCCCGCGTCGATCAGCGCGTGCGCCAGCCCCAGAAGGCGAGGGCGCCCGCACCGAGCGCGGCCACCCACGAGGCAGCCGCCGGCACCTGGATGTCGGCGATCACCACCGGCAGCCCCGCCAGGGCGCGATACGCCTGGAGCAACGCAACGACGGTGAAGACGATCGCCGAGACCGTGATGTAACCGCGAGACGGAACGCTTGCCATGGCACGTCCTCCTTACGTCGGTTTCTTGAGATACAGCTGCACCGGCCGCAGCGGATGGGTCACCACCACGCTCACCAATTCCCAGCCCAGCAGGCCGAGCTGCGTCAGTTTTTCCTGCACCGCGTCGCGGCTGGCGCCCATGAAGCCTTTCACTTCCACGACCTGGTAACTCCAGCGTTCACTCACCATCGTCGTTCTCCGTCGGAGGCGGGGCAGGGCCGGGCGGGAGCCGGCCTGCCTTCCGCAGTGCATCGCGCAACACGTACTCGATCTGCGCGTTGAGCGATCGCAGTTCGTCGTCGGCCCACCGCTGCGCGGCGTTCAACACGTCCGCGTTGATGCGCAGCGGGTAGGCCTTCTTGTCACCCATCAGTAGAGCGTTCCGGCGTTGACGATGGGCTGCGTCGCGCGTTCACCGCACAACACTACGAGCAGGTTGCTGACCATCTGCGCCTTGCGTTCTTCGTCCAGGTGCACCACGCCGTTCTTCTGCAGCTCGGCCAGCGCCATTTCGACCATGCCGACGGCGCCGGCGACGATGCGCGTGCGCGCGGCGATGATCGCGTTCGCCTGCTGGCGCTGCAGCATCGCCTGGGCGATCTCGGGCGCGTAGGCCAGGTGGCTGATGCGCGCGTCGAGCACCTGCACGCCCGCATCGGCCAGGCGTTCGGACAACTCCTTCGCCAGGTGCGCGCTGATTTCGGCGGCGTGGCTGCGCAGCGAGAGCTGGCCTTCCTCGTGCTGGTCGTAGGGATAGCTGGTGGCCATCGCACGCAGCGCGGATTCGGACTGGATCTGCACGAAGCTCTCGTAGTCGTCGACGTTGAAGACCGCTTCGGCCGAATCCACGACCTGCCACACGATCACCGCGGCGATCTCGATCGGGCTGCCGTCGAGCTCGTTGACCTTGAGCTTGCCGCTCTCGAAGTTGCGCACGCGCTGGCTCACCTTGCGCTTCGTATAGAAGGGGTTGTTCCAGCGCAGGCCGTTCTCCTTGACCGTGCCCACGTACTTGCCGAACAGGCTCACCACCGCCGCCTGGTTGGGCTCGACCATGTACAGGCCGAAGCAGCAGAAGAAGGCGACGACTTCCACGAGCAGGCCCGCGACGACCCACATGGGCGCTTCGGAACGGACGCCGTTGAAGATCAGGTACGCGCCGAACAGCAGGGCCACGAGCAGGGCAAGCAGCATCGGGATGCCGGCGGCGGAGCGGAGGGTGTTCTCTTTCATCGAAGGCCTCGTTGGGGCGCCCCGGAAAGTGGAGCGCCTCCATGTGATATCACTTTGATATCAACCAAGCAACGGGCGGGCGACGGACGGCGGCGCGATCAGTCCCCGGCGGGGAGGTAGACGAGGGGCGCCGGGCTGAACTCGCCCGTCGCGATCAGGCCCTTGCCGTCGGGCAGCCACGCCACGGCCTCGGCTTGCTGGAGCCAGGGCAGCGCGATGGTGCGCGGGGCGCGGGTCACGGCGCTCGCCCAGGCTTCGCCCGGTTTGCGCGGGTAGAGCAGCAGCCGGTCGTAGGTGAGCACCGCGAGCGTGCGGCCATCGGGCGAGAGGTCCGCCGCGGTGGCCTGGCGCCCGAGCGCGCGGCCGCGGGCATCGGCGGAGTCGTCGGCGGTGTTGTTCGACAGGTCCGCCGGCGGTGCCAGGAGCGCGATGCGCGTGGCGGTCTGCAGGCCCGCGGCGGGGTGCAGCGGCAGCGAGAACAATTCGTGGGGATTGCGCTTCTTCGAAATGAGCAGGACTTCGCCGGCGGCCACGTCGACGGCCACCGCCTCGCAATCGCGCGGGCCATCGGGCCAGCGAAACGCGATGGACCATGCGGGACGCACCTGCGATCCATCCACGAGGTCGGGTTCGGGCACCACGTGCAGCTGCAGCGTGCGCCGCATGCCGCCGTTGTCGCCGGTGTCGGGGATCAGCAACCAATGCTTGCCTTGCCAGGTGAACGCCGCGATGTCTTCCCAATCCGTGTTGTGCACGCCGGCCACGCGCACGGTGGCCAGGCGCGAGCCGCGCCGGGAGATCGCATGCAGCAGGGCATCGTTGCCGCCGTCCTGGATGACCCAGAACGTGTCGGGGAATCGGCCCGAGGCGGCGATGCCACTGATCTCGTCGAGCTTGCCGTCGAGCACCACGCCCGACAGCCGCGGTTGCGGCGGGCCGGCGTCGCCGCATCCGGCGAGCAAGGCGAGGGCGAGCATGGTCGAAGCCGAGGCGGCGAGGGCGGCGATGCGCAGCATGCGCGGCAGGATGACATGGCGCACGCGGGTACACTACGCGGCCTGCGCAGCCACCCCATGCCCCCATGACGACGCTCGGCACTCCGCTGTCCCCGCATGCCACGCGCGTGCTCCTGCTCGGCTCGGGCGAACTCGGCAAGGAAGTGGCGCTGGAGCTGCAGCGCTTCGGCGTGGAAGTCATCGCCGCCGATCGCTATGCGCATGCGCCGGCCATGCAGGTCGCGCATCGCCGCCATGTGCTCGACATGCTCGACGGCGCCGCGATCCGCGCGCTGATCGAGAAAGAACGCCCGCACATCATCGTGCCGGAGATCGAAGCGATCCACACCGCCACGCTCGTGGCGATCGAGGAAGAAGCGACATCCGGCGCGCACGAAGGCGTGCGCGTGATCCCGACCGCGCGGGCCGCGCGCCTGACCATGGATCGCGAAGGCATCCGCCGCCTCGCCGCGGAGACGCTCGGCTTGCCGACCTCGCCATATCGCTTCGTCGATACGTTCGAGGAATATCGCGCGGCGATCGACGCCGTCGGTTTGCCATGCGTGGTGAAGCCGGTGATGTCGTCCTCGGGCAAGGGCCAGAGCCTGGTGCGCACCAACGACGACATCCAGCACGCGTGGGACTACGCGCAGACCGGCGGCCGCGCCGGTGCGGGTCGCGTCATCGTCGAAGGCTTCATCGACTTCGAATACGAAATCACGTTGCTCACCGTGCGCCATGCCGGGGGCACCGCGTTCTGCGATCCGATCGGACACCTGCAGCGCGACGGCGACTATCGCGAAAGCTGGCAGCCGCAGCCGATGTCGGCGCAGGCGTTGCGCCGTTCGCAGGAGGTCGCGAAGGCCGTGACCGACAACCTCGGCGGCTGGGGCGTGTTCGGCGTCGAGCTGTTCGTGAAGGGCGACGCGGTGTGGTTCTCCGAAGTCTCGCCGCGCCCGCACGACACCGGCCTGGTCACGCTGGCCTCGCAGGACCTGAGCGAATTCGCGCTGCACGCGCGCGCCATCCTCGGCCTGCCGATCCCCGCCATCCGCCAGCTGGGCCCGACCGCTTCGTGCGCGATGCTCGCGCATGGCAACGGTGTGCCGGTCTTCGACAACGTCGAGGGCGCGCTGCGCGAACCCGACACGCAGCTGCGCCTGTTCGGCAAGCCGCGCGTGGAAGGCCATCGTCGCGTGGGCGTCACGCTCGCGCGCGGCCAGGACATCGACGACGCGCGCGCCCGGGCGCGCGATGCCGCCGCCGCCATCACCATCCGACTGGAAGAATGATGCGATGAACGAATCCGAAGGCTACGTCGTTTTCTTCTTCCCGCAGGCGCTCGAAGCGCTGGGCGAAGCCATCAAGCCCTACCTGCGCGAAGGCCCCGGCGGCGAGCACGTGCTCTGCCACGAGATCGACACCGCGGGCTCGCTGATCGAGATGACCATCGAGGCGACCACGAACGAAGGCAATTCGATCTCGCTCGAACTCATGGTGCCGCAGGGGATGGTGAAGATGGTCGTGTCCGCGCGCAGCGATGCGCGGTTCGGCTTTTCGCCGCGCGTGGCGCCGGGCTTGATGGCGAGCCTGCCGCCGGTCGCGGGGACTGCACCGCCGGCACAGGCGCCCACCAAGGCCGTGCCGCAGGGCGGCGAAGCGCCGACCAAGGCGGAATCGAAGCTGGACCCGGAAGGCTGAGGGCTGGATCCCTGGTTTTGAAGGGATGATGTTGCAGGGATGACGTCGCAGGGATGACGCGGAGCTAGTCGACCAGCGTCGCGGTCGCGAATTCGATCGGCATCCAGCGCCGGCCGTCGAAGGCCTCGAGCGGACGGAATCGCCGCTTGTAATCCATCTTGCCGTGGCCTTCGATCCAGTACCCGAGGTACAGGTGCGCGCGCGCGTCGCGCCTGGCCCATTCGATCTGGCGCAGCAGCGCCAGCGTGCCCAGGCTGCGATCGGGCAGGTCCGGATCGAAGAACGTGTAGACCGCCGACAGCGCGTTCTCCACGACATCGGTGATCGCCACCGCCAACAGTTTGCTGCGGCCGTCCGCGTCGCGTTCGCGCAATTCCATGAAGCGCCCGTGCGACCACGTCCCGATCAGGAACTGGTCGAACTCCACGCCGCCGTGTTCGTCCATGCCGCCGCCGCGATGGCGCGCGCGCAGGTAGCGCTGGTACAGCGCGAGTTGTTCATCGGTCCGCTCGGCCGGCACGATGCGTGCTTCGACCTGCGTGTTGCGTGCGAGGCACCGGCGCTGGCTGCGGTTGGGTGCGAAGCGTTCCACGGGAATGCGCACCGCGATGCACGCGCGGCACCCCTGGCAATGCGGGCGGTACACGATGTCGCCGCTGCGGCGGAAGCCCCAGCCCAGCGCCATCGGATACAGGTCGGGCATGCGCGGATCGCGCGGGTCGAGCACCAGGTCGCGCGCCACGCGCGTGGGCCAGTAACCGCAGGCGTGGTCCCCGGTGTGGAAGACGCGGAGTTCATCCTGTTCCGGGGAGTTGTTGGCGCCCATGCGCCGAGCATAGCGCCAAGCGATGCGAAGGCTTCGTTTGCGCGGCCGTCAGAATGCGATCCGGCCCGACATCACCAGTCCGCCGACCAGGCCGCCGATGCCGCCCAATGCGCCGACGATCATGCCGATGCGGCACAACAGGCGCTCGCGGCGCCGGCGGCGGGCCGCGCCGACGGGGTCCAGGCGCGCTTCCATGGCGTGGCGGCGCGCCATCGCGCGCGGCTGGACGACGGCCGACTGCCAGAACACCACGCCCATGAAGGCCGTCGTGGCGAGCGTCGGCACGAGCCAGCCGTGCGTCGAGGCCGCCGTCCACAGGATGCAGGCGAGGAACCCGATGATCGCCAGCACGTTCACGATGGCCGAACGAATCAAGTCTCGTCGTTCTTGCGCATCCATCGCCTCGCGCAATTGTTTGCGCAGGCCCCAGGCGATGCTGGCGAACGCCGCGCCGAACGCGATGCCCATGCTGCCGGCGGCGCCGAGCAGGAGTTGCCCGATCGTCTTGGCGCCCACGCTGCCGGCACCGAGCACCGTCGCGGCGGCGGCGGGCGGGCTGGCGACGACGAGGGCGCTGGTCACGACCGTCGCGAAGGCCGCGGCCGGTGCGGAGTCCTTCGCGAAATCGGCGAAGCGCGCGAGCAGGTCGTCGCGCACCGCCTGGCGCGCGCGCGACAAGCGCTTGCGCACCGCGGCATCGGACAAGCCCAGCAGCAGGGCGACCTGTTTCGAACTCTGGCCTTCGCGATAGAACAGCAGCAGCGTTTCGCGGCTCTCCTCGGGCAGCGCGGAGATCACGTCGGACGCGGCGGCATGCTGCTCGGCATCGATCAGCGCATGCAGCGGCGAGGGCGCGGGATCGGCGGCCGCGGCGATCGCCGATTCCATGTCGTCCACCGGATGCGGCGCACGCAGCTTCGCGCGCAGATGGTCGCGCGCGAGGTTGCGCGTGATCTGGCGCAGCCACGGCAGGAAGCTGTCCGGGTTGTGCAGGCGGCGCAGGTGCTGCCAGGCGCTGAGGAAGGCGTCCTGCGCGATGTCTTCGCTGCTCGGCACATCGCGCGTGATCGCCAGGGCGATCGCGGTGACGGTGTTCTGGCAGGCGGCCACGATGCGGCCGTAGGCGGCGTGGTCGCCGGTGCGTGCGGCCGGGAGGTCGCGGCGGATCAGCAGGTCGATGGTGGTGTCCATGGATCCTTCGACGTCGCGGCGCGCGGAATGTGACTGCGGCTACCGGACCGCCAGCACGCGCACGACGTGCCAGTCGGCCTCGATGCGCCGCACGAGCAGCGTGCGGACCTGGGTGCTGGGCAGGCCGTTGGCGTCGGTGCTGCTGACCGCGAGCTCGACCGTGCCGGTGCCCGAACCGTCGGTGCGGTAGTTGCGCACGTCCAGGCCCAGCGCGCCGCGGCGGAGATTGCCGCGACAGTCGAGCTTCACGCCGGCGGGCAGCGTCCACTGCGCCAGCGCAGCGTCGCTCGCGGGCGTGCCGTCGATGCGCAGGCACGCGACCTTGGCCGCGTGTACGTCGAGTTCGGTGGTGGCGAGCGTGGTCGCGAGGACCGGCGGGGTTTCGACCGGGTAGGCGCCAGGGACCGGTTCGACGGTGGCTTTCGCCGAAGTCGCCGGCGTTGCGTGGGACGCGACGGGTTTCGCGGCCGTGGCAGCGGGAGGCGCCGCCGCACTCGTCGCCGCCGCACTCCTCGCCGCCGCGCGCGTCGCCGGCAGGCCGGTTGTCGTCTTGCGCGACGCATTCCACGCGAATCCGACCGCCACCACGATCGCGATCAGCAAGCCGATCTTGTAGCGGAATGCGCGCTTCTGCGCCGGCGGCTTGGCCGCGCCGGGCTCCGTCGATCCCACGTGCGCCGACGGCGCGAGGAAACTGTCGCTGCCGCCGCCCCGCGTGGAATCGAGCAATCCCGCCTCGCGCAGCAATTGCCGCGCGCGCGGCTGGTCTTCCGACTTCACCACCCACACCGCGGGCAGCGGACCGCCCTCGCTGTCGCGATACGTGCGCCGCCCGCCCCAGCCGCCCTTGTACGAGCGCCCATGCGTGATGCGGACCTCGATGCCTTGTGCTTCGAGGAACTGCGCGATGCCTTCGACGTTCTCGAGGCGCGGGCTTGCGAACACCTGCCGCATGTCAGCCCTTCTCCACGACCCGGATCACGCCTTCCTGCGCGGTGCTCGCCACCAGCTTGCCGTGGCGATCGAACACCAGGCCGCGCGCGAGGCCGCGCCCGCCCTGCGCCGTGGGACTGTCGATCGAGTACAGCAACCACTCGTCCGCGCGGAACGGACGATGGAACCACAGCGCGTGATCGAGCGAGGCCATGATGACGTTCGGCTGGTAATAGCTGATGCCGTGCGGGAACGTGGCCGTGCCGAGCAGGTGGAAGTCGGACGCATACGCGAGCAACGCGCGATGCAACTCCGGCGCATCGCCCACGCGCTCGGACAACTTGAACCACACGTGCTGGTAGGGCGGGCGCTTGGGCGGGTTCAGCTCGTCGCGCGGATACACGTGGCGGAATTCGAACGGCCCCTGGCGCGAGAGCCAGCGCTGCACCTTCGAAGGCAGGCGCGCGAGCGTTTCCGCCGGCAGGTCGCGCGTGGGTTCGATGTCCTCGGGCTTGGGCACCTCGGGCATCGAGAGTTGATGCTCGCCGCCGTTCTCCTCGCGCTGGAAGGACGCGGCGAGGAAGAAGATCGGTTGCCCGTGCTGGATCGCGGTGACGCGGCGCACCGAAAAGCTGCCGCCGTCGCGCGTGCGGTCGACCATGTAGACGATGGGCGCTTCGATGTCGCCGGCGCGCAGGAAGTAGGCGTGCAGCGAGTGCGCGCTGCGTGCGTCCTCGACCGAATCCATCGTGGCTTGCGCCGCGGACAGCGCCTGGCCGAGCACTTGCCCGCCGAACACGTACTTGGTGCCGATGTCGCGGCTCTGGCCGCGGAAGAGATTGTCTTCCAGGCGTTCGAGGGAGAGGAGTTCGATCAGCTCGGAGACGGGGGCGGTCATGTCGCGCAGTTTAGCCGAGGCGCTCCAAATCGACGGCGCCCATCACGCGCTCCCAGGGAAACAAGGGGCCCGGGTCGCGCTTGCGGCGGACCATTTTCGTCGGGTCGTCGTGGGCTTCGACTTCGGTCGTATCGAGATCCTCGTGGCCGGCGATGAAACGCAGCGAGGGAATGCCGGACGCGAGCGCCTCGAGCAAATCGATCAATGCCACGATCTGCGCTTCGGTATACGCCTCGTCCATCGCCTGGTGCGCCGCATCCAGCCAACGCGGGAACCGCCCGGTATTGACGAGCTCGATGCCGATCGAACGCGGGTTGTATCCGCGCGTGTGGTGCGCCACCCGATCGTTCGGGACCCACTGGTGCACCGACCCATCGCGGTCGATGTAGTAGTGGCCGCTGTTGCCCGTGCCCGATGCCTCGTAATGCACGCGCTCGCCGTACTCGCGCGCCATGGCCAGGTCGGGCAGCTCGGTGCAATGGAGGACGACCAGGTCGATCTGCGATTCGGGGCGCGCGGCAAGGCGCGATGCGTAGGGCAGCGGCTGGGTCGGCATGGGCGCGATGCTAGCATCGTGTCCTTTCCCCCCGGTGCCGCGCCCATGCCCGTCACGCCCCCTCCCGGTTCCGCGCTCGGCAAGCTGATGGCGACGTTGCCGCGGGACGGGCGCGTGGAATGGATCGGCGTGCGACCCAAGCGCGACGTGGACATGCAGGCCGCCGACGTGGTCGAGGCGAAGACCGGTGGCGGGCTCACCGGCGATCGCTACAGCGGGGGCAGCGGCAAGCGCGGCGTCACGCTGATCCAGGCCGAGCACCTGCCGGTGATCGCGACGCTCTCCGGCCACGGCCAGGTCGCGCCGGCCTTGCTTCGCCGCAACGTCGTGGTGTCCGGCATTCCGCTGATCGCGTTGAAAGGCCGGCGCTTCCGCATCGGCGCGGTCGTGCTCGAAGGCACCGACAGCTGCGACCCGTGCTCGCGCATGGAGGCCGCGCTGGGGCCCGGCGGCTTCAATGCGATGCGCGGGATGGGCGGGCTGTGCGCGCGCATCGTCGAAGGCGGCACGTTCCGCATCGGCGACACGGTGCATGCGCTCGAAGCGATCACGGACGATTTCAGGTTCGAAGGCACGGAATGATGCGCGGTCATTGCATTCTCTCGCACGGGTTCGAAAGCGGCCCCGATGCCACCAAGGTGACGGCGCTCGCGCTGGTCGCCGAAACGCTCGGCTGGAGCTGCGAGCGCCCGGACTTCACCGACCTGGATGCGAAGCGCGAGGTCAGCGAACTCGGCGACGTGGCCGCGCGCCTGCAACGCTTGCTGGGCATCGCGCGCGCTGCGGCGGCGAAAGGGCCGGTGGTGCTGGCCGGTTCCAGCCTCGGTGCCTGGATCGCCGGCCGCGTGTCCTTGCAGGTGAACGTCGCCGGCCTGTTCCTGATGGCGCCGCCGATCCTGCTGGACCCCGAGCATCCCATCGACGCCGCGCGCGTGCCCACGAGCATCATCCACGGATGGGACGACGAATTGATTCCGGCCAATGACGTCATCGCCTGGGCGCATGCGCGCCGCGCCACGCTGCTGATGGTGGACGACGGCCATCGCCTGTCCGACCACGTCGACGCCAGCGCCGAGGCCTTCGGCGCACTGCTCCAGAATTTGACATGAAATTCTTCGCAAGCTGCGGCAAGGGCCTGGAATACCTGCTGGCGGACGAGCTGCTGGCGCTCGGGTGCACGCGCGCCACCGCCACGATGGCCGGCGTCAACGTGGAAGGCTCGCTCGCCGATGCGCAGCGTGCGGTGTTGTGGTCGCGCCTGGCCAGCCGCGTGTTGTGGCCGATCGCGGAATTCGATTGCGCGGACGAGCATGCGTTGTATGCGGGCGCGGCGGCGGTCGATTGGCCTGCGCACCTGGACGCGACGCACACCCTGGCCGTCGATGCGCACGTCTCCGGCGATGCGCTCACGCACGCGCGCTACGCCGCGCAGCGCGTCAAGGATGCCGTCGTCGACGTGCTGCGCCAGCGCACCGGTGCGCGGCCGGATGTCGACGTGGAAGCGCCGGACCTGCGCCTCAACCTCGTCGTGCGCAAGGGCAGGGCGGTGCTGTCGGTGGATCTCGGCGGCGGCTCGCTGCATCGTCGCGGTTGGCGGCGCGCGCAGGGCGAAGCGCCGCTGAAGGAAAACCTCGCGGCCGCCGTGCTGATGCGCGGCAACTGGAGTGCGCTGTATCGCGATGGCGGCGCGCTGCTCGATCCGATGTGCGGCAGCGGCACGCTGCTGATCGAAGGCGCGTTGATGGCGGCGGACGTCGCGCCGGGCCTGCAACGCCACGGCGACGCCACGCCCACGCGTTGGCGCGGCTTCGACGTGGACGCCTGGCACAGGACGGTGGAGGAAGCGAAGTCGCGCCGCGATGTCGGCCTGGCCGCGCTGCGCCCCGTGTTCTTCGGCAGCGACATCGACGAGCGCATCCTGCGCGCCGCGCGCGACAACGCGTTGGCCGCCGGGGTCGTCGAAGTGCTCGACCTGCGCACGGCCGCGATCGAAACCCTGCTGCTCGCCGAAGATGTCACCGAGCGCGGCCTGGTCGTCTGCAATCCGCCCTACGACGCGCGCCTGGCCGCAGATCCGGCGCTGTACCGCGCGCTGGGCGACGCGTTGCGCCGCACCGTGCCCGGCTGGCGCGCGAGCCTGCTGTGCGGCGACGAAGAACTCGCGCGCGCCACCGGCCTGCGCGCGGCGAAGAAGTACCAGTTGTTCAATGGCGCGCTGGAATGCAGCCTCATCGTGTGCGATCCCATCGCCCCGCCGCAGCGCGACGCGAACGCGCCGCCGCGCGAGTTGTCCGACGGCGCGCAGATGGTCGCCAACCGCCTGCGCAAGAACCTGAAGAAACTGAAATCCTGGCGCGAGCGCGAAGACATCGATTGCTTCCGCGCCTACGATGCCGACCTGCCCGAATACGCCGCCGCGATCGACGTCTACACCGAGGCCGATTCGCGCGAAACCTGGCTGCACGTGCAGGAATACGCCGCGCCCGCCGAGATCCCCGAAGCCACCACGCGCAAGCGCCTCAACGAACTGCTCTCCGCGACGCGCGAGGTGTTCGCGCTGCCGAAGGAACGCATCGCGCTGAAGACGCGCAGCATCGGCAAGGGCGGCAGCAAGTACGGCCGCTTCGACCGCCGCAACGAGGTCATCGTGGTGCGGGAGGGTGCCGCGCGCTTGCGCGTGAACTTGTTCGATTACCTCGACACCGGCGTGTTCCTCGACCACCGGCCCTTGCGCCTGCAGTTCGCACGCGAGGCGCAGGGCAAGCGCTTCCTCAACCTGTTCTGCTACACCGGCGCGGCGACGGTGCAGGCGGCGTGCGGCGGTGCGGCGAGCACGACCAGCGTGGACCTGTCCGGCACCTACCTGCAGTGGTTGTCCGACAACCTGCAGGAGAACGGCATCGGCGGCGGCCGTCACCGCCTCGTACAGGCCGATGCGATCCAATGGTTGCTCGCCGACCGCGGGGACTACGACGTGATCTTCTGCGACCCGCCGACGTTCTCCAACTCCGCGCGCGCCGCCGACTTCGACGTGCAGCGCGAACACGTGCGCCTGCTCCGCGCGGCCGTGCATCGCCTGGCGCCCGGCGGCGCGCTGTACTTCTCCAACAACTTCCGCCGCTTCCGCCTCGACACCGAAGCGCTCGCCGACGTCGCGGAGATCGAGGACATCAGCGCCTCGACGATCCCGCCCGACTTCGAGCGCGACGCCCGCATCCATCGTTGCTGGCGCCTCCGGAGGCTCGGAGCCCGCTGATGGAAGTGCCGGTCTCGCGCCATGCCACCTGGTGGACGTTGTTCCGCCAGTGGCTGCGCGATCCGATGCGCACCGCGGCCGTGGCACCGTCGAGCCGCGAACTCGCGGCGGCGATGATCGCCGAGTTGCCCGAGGGCGCATCGCGCGTGATCGAACTCGGCGGCGGCACCGGCGCATTGACGCGCGCGCTGCTCGCGTACGGCATCCATGGCGATGCGCTGCTGGTCGTCGAGCTCAATGAAGAATTGCACGAGCACCTGCACACCCGCTTCCCGACGGTGCGCGTCGCGTTGGGCGATGCCACCGAGTTGCAGCACGTCGCGGAACGCTGCGGATTCCTCGCGCAGGGTCCGGCGGATGCGGTGATCTCCGGGCTCGGGCTGCTCGCGATGCCCGTGGGCATGCAGCGCGCCATCCTGCAGCAGGCCTTCGCCTGCCTGCGCGCCGACGGCCGTTTCATCCAGTTCACCTACGGGCCGCAGGCCCCGGTGGCCGAAGAGGTCGTGCGCAAGTTGCGGTTGCGCGCCCACCGCGGCGACTTCGTGCTGCGCAACATGCCACCGGCGACGGTGTACGTGTACGAGCACGACGCGGCGGGCCACGCGTAGGCCAAAACCCTGCGTTCCACCCACGACACTGGCGAGCCCGCACCCGCGCCCCCAACCTTCCGGCTTCCCAACAGGAGGTCCCCATGGACACCACCACCGCAACGACCTACGCCCGCGTGGCGCGCAAGCTGCGCGGCCAGGCGGCGTCCGACGGCGCGGGCGTCAAGCTCACGCGCGTGATCGGCTCGCCGCAGCTCGACATGCTGGATCCCTTCCTGCTGCTCGACGAGTTCGGCACCGACAAGGCCGAGGACTACCTCGCGGGCTTCCCCGATCATCCGCATCGCGGCTTCGAAACCGTCACCTACATGCTCGACGGACGCATGCGCCATCGCGACAACCACGGCAACGAAGGCCTGCTGGTGCCGGGCAGCGTGCAGTGGATGACGGCGGGCCGCGGCCTGGTGCACAGCGAGATGCCCGAACAGCAGGAAGGCCGCATGCGCGGATTCCAGTTGTGGGTGAACCTGCCCAAGGCCAACAAGATGGACGCGCCGCAGTACCAGGAATTCCCGGACGCGCGCATGCCGCGCGTGCAACCGGCAGCGGGCGTGGAGGTGAAGATCATCGCGGGTGAAGTCGATGGCGTGCGCGGTCCGATCGTGCAGCCGGCGACCTCGCCGGTGTATCTGGACATCACGCTGGCGCCTGGCGTTGCGTGGGAATACGCGTTGCCGGAAGGGCACAACGCGTTCGTGTACTTCTTCGAAGGCGATGGCAGCGTGGGGCTGGGCGAGGATGCGCGTGCGCTGTCGTCGCAGGAGCTTGCGGTGTTGGGCGGTGGCGAGGTGTTCGCGGTGCGTGCCGGTTCGGAAGGTGCGCGGTTGATCCTCGTTGCGGGGCGTCCGTTGCGGGAGCCTGTCGCGCGTCACGGTCCTTTCGTGATGAACACGAAGGAGGAGATCATGCAGGCGTTCGTGGATTTCCAGTCCGGCAAATTCTAAATCGCGCGCTGGCGATTGCTGCCCGCCAAGCGCCGTTCGCGCAGGCCCTTTCCAACCCAGGAGCAACGGGTTGGAAAGGGCCTACGCGAACGACGCTCGGCGGGCTACTTCAGCTGATGGGTCGCGAAGCGCTTGAGTGCATTTGTCGCGACGATTGGAGAAGTCGTCGCAACCGCGCGACACCCGCGGCCCGGCACGCAATCCATCTCGGCCCTTCCACGGAGGGTGGAGTGCGATGCCTCTGATGGATAACGTGCCGTCGAGACCTGATCCAGCAGGCCCAGCCAAAGTCATCGCAACCGTCGTCGAAGCACTTGCTCGCGCGGTCGTGCCTGCGGCGCGCTGTCATTCCTGCGAAAGCAGGAATCGCTCTGCTTCGCTCTGGATCCCTGCTTTCGCAGGGATGACGGTGGTCTGCTTTTGGCGTCGCCGAAGACGCGGGGCGCTCAGTATCGGTTAGGCGGCTCGGCTGCGAGAGGGAAGCGCGGGAGCGGCCCAGGGATGGGCGGCGATCCGATTTCCGTGGCCATGGAGGGTCTTCGGAATGAGGGCC
>Ga0207981_1000043_pt1 | contig 16218 bp, 16 predicted proteins | sample SoimicmetaGmgLPC_FD_188327 | JGI IMG/M metagenome (GOLD analysis project Ga0207981, IMG submission 188327) | Soil and rhizosphere microbial communities from Laval, Canada - mgLPC (SPAdes) (version 2) | ecosystem: Environmental > Terrestrial > Deep subsurface > Rock core/Sediment | place: Laval... | reverse complement strand
TGCGCAGCCGTTCACGTTCTTCATGACGCACTATGTGTTGCTCGGCGACCCCAACAACCCGACGGGTATCCGGTACGAATCGACCGGCATGCCTTTCGCGGAAACGCCCAACGGCAGAGGGATCGCTCTCTCCGGCGCGGGTGGGTGGGACCCCGCAGCGGATCTGGCGACGGGGGGCGGCGCGTACGTCATCACGGACTCGAGCGGAGCAGTCACACGCGAAGGGACGTGGTCGGTCGTCAAGTTCATCTCGTTCCTCCAGCTCCCTGGCTGGTGGGGCATCCCCGGGTTCATCGAGGAGGGGTGGCAAGGCCCGTCCGGCTCGCCGTCCTTCTCGGGCTTCCTGAAGCTTCGGATCGAGCTCAACGACGGCCGCCGCGGGCTCCTCACGACCTGGTGCCTCATGCCAGAGGTCCCGACGCCGGGTGATCACGTGTCCGACGGGATCTCTCTCCAAGGGAAGCGGCTCAACTTCACCGACTACCACGCCACCGAGATGAGCTTCGAAGGCATGATGTTCTATGGACCGGGCAGTCCGTAGCTAGCTTGCAGCGGCGCCGGAGCCGAGTGCACGTGATCCGTTGCAGCAGCGTGCATGGGCTCCGTAGCCGGGGCATCGTCCGGACCGACCGCCACAACCGAACCCATGAGCGCCGCGACGGCGATCCTTCTCATGGTTTCTCCTCCTCCGTTCTTGCTTCGTGCTGGTCGCCCGAGGCTTCGGGGGGTCAGAGGGCGTGCGGCACCTCCATCAGGCGAATGCGACGGTCTTCGCGCCGGCCACGATCTCCTCGACGACCTTTGCGGCTCCAACGATCGTGGCTCCCTTGACCACGTGGTCCTCCGTGATCCCCCGTGGCTTGGTGCAGGCCCCGCACAGCCAGACCTGCCCTCCGTTGTCGATGAACTCCGAGTACAGGTCCGCCAAGACCGGCAGCCCCTCGTACGCGATCCCGTTGGCGCCCCCCTGGGTCCCCAACCAGACCGCGTCGATCGTGCAGAGCACGACCGCCTCCTGCCCCGCCGTGGCGGCGACGTTCGCGGCCACGAAGGGTAGCGTGGCCCGCTCCGGGTCTTCCTTACCGTGCGTGCAGGTGAAGATCAGCTTCTCGCTCATCTCACTCTCTCCACTGTGATCTGGAGCCGCCCGTCATCGAGCGACTCGACCGAACGAACCGTGTTGCCCAGCAACCGTGCCAGAGACGGGAGCTCCTCCTTCGCGGCCGGATCCCGAGCCGCCACGACGAGCGCATCACCCACCGGGATGGCCCGGATGCGGCGCCGGAACTCTTGGGCCAGCCCATCTGCGCAGCCCAGCTCGCCGGCGTCGAAGTGGTGAACACCCCTGGCCGCGGGTATGGCGACGGGTCGGAACCCCGAACACACCAGGTCGATCCGCTCGATCCGCCCATCGTCGGCGTCGCAGAACGCCTGCTGTTCGATGACCGTCCAGCCCTCCTCGTCGTGCAGACGGAACCGATAGCTGATCCGGAGGCGGTCGGCCACGTCCTCCGCGCCGCTCCCCTCGACCTCGAATGCGTCGGGCTTCTCGAACCAGCTTCTGAGCTGACCCGTGACCGCGGCCGCGCCGCTCAGCTCGCGAAGGCCGCCCGGCAGCAGCCCACGGAACCGGACATCCGGATCAAGGCTCGCCTCTACGCCCTCGAAGTCGCGCGACGTGAGCGCGTTCAGGAACGCCCTGCCCGCGATCTGCTGCCCTCCCACTCTTTCCACTCTTTCACCTCCTCCCTCGTCGTGATGGGACGTGACACTAGGTCGGTGGAAAGCACCGAGGAACGGCGAGACTGCCGTATTTCCGGGGTTCGCCGTATCTCGGAAGCTCCTACCCGGCCGCGGACTCCAGAAGACCGAGCTCCTCCGCCTTCCGCACCGCCTCGAGGCGCGATCGGCAGCCGAGCTTGGCGAGGATGTTGCGGACGTGCATGTCGATAGTCCTGGCGCTGAGGAACAGCTCGCGCCCGATCTCCCGATTGGTCCGGCCCAGCTCGAGGAAACGGATCACCTCCAGCTCGCGCCTGGAGAGTCCACCTCGCTCCAGGTCTGCGACAGCCCTCCGGCCGAGCCGCTCCACCTTCTCTCCTAGAAACGCCAACTCCTCGACCGCACGCGCTGCGAGGGGCCGGGCCTTCAGCTTTCGGGCCGCCCGGTATGCGGACACCAAGTGCTCGATCCCACGGTCGCGTTTCTCTACGGCGACGAGCGCCACAGCCGCCCGCACCTGTATCTCCGCACGATCGTGCGGAACGGTGAGCCCGGAGAGAGCCTCGAGAGCCCGTTCGAAGTGGCCCGTGGCACGCTCCCCGTCGTCCTCGAGGAGCGCGATCTCGCCCAAGGCGTGGGCGAGCGCAGCAACGGTCTCCGACGTGCCACCGGTGGCGGCCATGCTGGACAGCAGCTCCGCGCACGCGGCGGCTTGGGCCTGCTCGCCTCGTCGAGCGAAGAACGTCGTCGCCCAGCGGAGCGCTGGCACGGAATAGTGTCGCTCCTCTTTGGCCCAGCACCGCTCCAGCAGCTCGGTGGCTCGCTGGGCGGCCGAGGCGTCCATCCCTTCCAGGTCATCCAACCGGGAGAGCCCGAGTAGACCGTGGATCTCCATCGGGAAGAGCTCACTGGCCCGACCGAAGGCAAGCGCGGAGGCGAGCAGCCGGCGAGCGGGCTTCGTCTCGCCGCGCAGCGCGTGGATCATCCCGAGCTCCACCATCACCGCGTGGCGGGCCACCGGCGGTGCCTGAACTTCATTCAGAACCTGTCTGCATACTGCGACGGCTCGATCCCACTGACCGATGTGCATGAGGACCGGGGAAAGGCAAGCGAAGCACACCTGAGCCGCGTCTCGGAGATCCTTCGCCTGACAGAACTGGAAGGCCGCGGTGTACGCATCGATGGCCGCCGGGTAGTCCGGCGCGCTCTCGAGCGCGTCCGCCATCAGGAAGTAGGCCCGGGCCGCCATCTCTGGCAAGTCATCTGCGAGGGCCAGCGAAAAACCCTCGCGGCAAAGCTCCACACCCACCCGACCCTGCCCGAGCTTGGCCCGCACACTGCCCTCGAGCGCCAGGGAGAGTGCCCTCAGGTCCGGACGGCCGGCTCGCTCGACCTCTGAAGCAGCGACGGTGATCAGGTTGAGTGCGGCGGTCAGATCGCCGGCCGATCGGAGATGAGAGGCAGCGGCCAGGCGCTCGGAAGCGGCCTCGCCGGGAAGCCCGGCTCGGGCGAACTCCTCGGCCGCGCTCGCGCGCGCCGTAAGCGCCCGCTCCCAGTTGGCCTGGAGCTCATAGAGGCTTGCAAGGCGGCGTTCCACCTCCCCAAGGGCTTTGCTGTCGTGGGCGGCCCGGCAGCCCTCCGCGACTTCCTCATACGCTCGTATAGCCTGGGAAAGCTCGCCGCACAACTCCGCGCACTGCCCGAGGCGCTCCACTGCGGCAAGCCGTCCGGGCTCGTCCTCACCTTCGGGCCAATCCTCGAGCGCCCGGCGAAGGGCACGAGCCGCCTCACGGTAGCCATGAAGGGCGAAGAACGATTCGGCGGCGGCGAGGAGCATCGGGCGGGCGCGACGGGGTTCCCGAGCGGCCACCCAATGCTCGGCGATCGCCCCAGGCGCCGCGCCCAGAGCCTCGAGGCGTTCGCCGAGCAGGCGATGGTGGGCGCGCCTTCTCGTCCAGGGAGTATCCCGATACAGCGCCTCTCGAACCAGGTCATGGCGAAAGGCTGCGGATCGATCGAGCGTCTCGACAAGGAGTCCTGCCTCGATCAGCTCCTCGAGGTCATCGTCCTCCACAAGGTCGTTGAGGACATCCGGATCGACGTGAGTCCCCGCCGCCGCGGCGAGCTCCAGAGCCCTTCGGCCTGCCTCAGAGATCCCATCGGTCAGCAGCAGGACGGCGTCCCTGATCGTTTGAGGGAGCGGCACGCCCTCCGCCGAACGGAGATCCACGACCTCGCCCCCGTCTCGAAGTCGTCGGGTGGATGCGAGGGCGGCCGTGAGCTCCTCGATGAAGAACGGAAGGCCCTCGGTGCGCTCGTAGACGGCAGTCGCCAGGGCCCGAGAGGGAGCCTTTCCGAGGATGCGGGCCACCAGCTCCGCTGTCTGCGACGCGTCGAGGGAGAGGAGGAGCACCTCCCGGAATCTGTTCGCTCGCCGCAACTCGGCGCGAAACCGGCGCAGCGGATGCCCCCGAGGGATCTGGTCCGTTCGATAGGCGGCCAGGACGAGCAGTCGCTCGTCCTCGAGCGAGACCGACAGCCCGTCGAGCAGGTTCAGGGTTGCCTCGTCGGCACGATGCAGATCATCGAGGAACACGACGGACGCGTCGCGGCGACCGATCTCGTGGAAGGCCCGCCGGATGGATTCCACCAACGTTTGCATGTCCGGCCGTTCCGGCGCCGAGCCGAGCTCGGGAAGAAGCAGCGCGAGGTAACGTTCGAGGGTTCCAACGCCCCGCAGGCCGTCGGGCACGGCCCGTAGGTACGCGCGCAGCACACCGACGATCGGTCCGTACGGAGTGCCTTCCGGCGGGGCCGACCCTCGTAGGACGAGGAGCTCGCTGCGGGCGAGAGCTTCGTCGGCAAGTCTGGTCTTCCCCACTCCTGCCTCGCCCGCGATGAGGACGAGCCCGCCCTTGCCACTCCGAACCTCGGCCAGGAGATCCGTCAGCATCGAAAGCTCTGCTTCCCGGCCGATCAGCTCGACCTCGTAGGCCATAGGCGCAGTGTATGGATGCCACGAACTCCCCGGCCGATCGAAACGCTAGCGCGTCGACCGTCACGGGCCCTGGCCTTTCCGGTAACCCTGTCGTCGTAGCTTCGCGTGACGGGCTCTGAGAAAGATCAAAATGCCCTCTACCTGCGGACATTTTTTCGACTTCTGTCCAGTTGGGTGCACACTGACCCAAAACGTCTACGAATCAGCCCGCGTCGAATCCTCGCAGCTCGGCCTGCTCCGGCGTGAGATCGAAGTCCAACGCCGGAAGCCCTCCCCCTTCACGCCCCAATCTCGGGGTGGGAGGATGCCTCCGATGACCGGCTCCGACACCACCTATCGCGACCTGGAAACCGGACGCGACGCCGCAGCTCGTCGCGCCTGGCCGAGCGCGTACGACGCGCTCTCCTCCGCCGACGCTGCCGGCGATCTCGAGCCCGAGGATCTCGAGATCCTCGCGAAGGCGGCCTGGTGGACTGGCCGCCCGGCCGACTCGATCGACGCGCGGGAACGCGCCTACGCGTTGTACATCCAACGCGGGGATGAGCGAAAGGCCGCTTTCACCGCGCTCACGCTCCGTCGGGAGCTCATCACGAAGGGCGAGGGGTCGCTCGCGGCCGGGTGGTTGAAGCGAGCGGAAGAGCTCCTCGAAGCCGAACCCGAGTCTGTCGCCCACGGGTACCTCGCGATCGCGCACGGGCAACTCGCGTGGCGCGGCGGTGAGCTCGATAACGCCCTGTCGCATATGGACCGCGCGGTCGACATCTCGCATCGGGTCGAGGACCCCGATCTCAAGGCGTTCGCCGCGATGTATCGCGGGATGATCCTGATCGACCGCGGACAGGTCGAGGATGGCTGGGCGCCGCTCGAAGACGTGAGCGCCGCGGCGGTGGGCGGTGAGCTCGGGGCCTACACGACGGCCGTCGTCTTCTGCAACGTCATCGACGTGTGTCGCGACCTGGCCGACTACCGACGCGCGACGGAGTGGGCCGATGCCGCCACGCGCTGGTGCGAGCGGCAGGCGATCCGGGGTTTCCCCGGCATCTGCCGGGTGCATCGCGCCGAGATCATGCGGCTCGTCGGCAGTTGGGCCGAGGCGGAATCGGAGCTCGAGCGGGCCTGCGACGAGCTCTACGTGTTCAGCCCGCTGCACGCGGCTGCGGCCTTCCATCAGCTCGGTGAGGTTCGGCTCCGCATGGGCGACCTCGCGTCGGCGGAGGAGGCCTTCGCTCAGGCGGACGAGATGGGCGAGGACCCGCAGCCGGGTCGCGCGATGCTCCTCCTGCGACGTGGGAAGGTCGACGCCGCCGCGAGCTCGATCCGACGGAGCCTCGATGACACCGAGCTCAAGCTCGAGCGCGCACGGCTCCTGCCCGTGCAGGCTGAGATCGCCTTCGAGTCGGGTGACCCGACCACCGCCCTCACGGCCGCCGAGGAGCTCGATGCCATCGCCGACACGTTCAAGACCGACGCGATCCATGCCGCGGCCGGGTGGGCACACGGCCTCGCCGCGCTCGCAGCGGGTGAGACGGCGACGGCCGTCCGGTCGCTGCGGAAGGCGCGACAGCGGTGGCGGGAAGTGGATGCGCCGTACGAGGCGGCACGCTCGAGCGCGCTGCTGGGCGAAGCCTTGATGGCCGAGGGCGACGCCGAAGCTGCCATCGTTGAGCTCGAGTCGGCGCGTTCGGCGTTCGAGCGGCTCGGTGCTCACCCCGACGCCCGCCGTTCCGCCGACCGACTCGAGGCCCTGCGCCGAACCCCGGCCGAGCGGGTGGTCGCGCGCAGGACGTTTATGTTCACCGACATCGTCGGCTCGACCGCGCTGTTGGAAGCGATCGGCGACGAGGCATGGAACGACCTCCGTCGTTGGCACGACGAGACCCTCCGGGACTCGGTCGCCGCCAATGGGGGCGAGGAGGTCGACCACACGGGCGACGGCTTCTTCGTTTCGTTCGACGACGCCGCGTCGGCGACGTCCTGCGCGCAGGAGATCCAGCGACGGCTCGCCGAGCACCGCCGTGACCACGGATTCGCGCCCCAGGTCCGGATCGGACTACACGCTGCCGAGGCGACGCGCGACGGTTCGAACTACACTGGGATGGGCGTACACACGGCCGCGCGCCTCGGAGCCGAGGCCGGGGCGGGAGAGATCATCGCGAGCGTGGGCTCCGTCGACGGCCTCGAAGGCCTCGAGCTCACCGATCGGCGCTCCCTCACGCTGAAGGGGATCGCCGAGGCCGTCGAGATCGTCTCGATCGCCTGGCGCTAGGGTCTTAGTAGGCGCTCGCTAGGAGGCCGTGAATCTCTCCCTCGACTTCGTCGGCTCAGCCAAACCAACCTCAATTCGCGCTTGACCGGCTCGCCTTTTCCGATCAGTAGGCCATGGACGAGTTCGCCTCGTCAACGAACTGGTGCCACGGCTTGGCGGCTCGCTACTTCCTAGCCCTGCGTCGCCACGGGCATGTTGTTCAGCTCGCATTGGGAGATGGCGCTGGGATCGATGCATGCAGGCTCCTCCCACTCCCCGTCCGGCTCGATCCTGATTCGTTGAGCAGAAACTTGTGCGCGCCGAAGCGACGCTGTAGTACAGACCCCTAGGCGCAACAGGCTCCCCCGGCCCACTTGCCGCTCGGTCCTGCTGGCCTACTCGCAAGGCCCAGGCGGGCAGAAGGGAGTAGGCACTGTGGACAGCGCACCGCGTGAGCGCCCGCACACGCTCCGCTGGCGGCTCCGGCCGCCACCACGGAAGGGAGGCACGTCATGAGGCGTGCGCTAGGTGCCGCGGCCGCGCCGCCGGTGAAGGAAGCGAGTATTTGAACCCAACCCCCAAGGGTGGGTGGGAGCCTGCAACATGGTCGCCTCCTGGCCAGGCTTGGGTGGGCAGAACCCGAACGGGGTTGGAGTCCAGCCCGGTGGAGGGATGGAAAACGCGATGACCGTCAACAACCCGAACGGAAACGACGGTATGACGAACGCTACGGTCGTCTCGGGCGGTCAAGCCTGCTGAAGAGCTGGGCCGTCTCTGCCCGCTCGATCCAGAGAGGAGAACCACATTGGCTGGGGCGAAGTGGGTCAGGTTCTTTGCCGGGCTCCTCGCGGTTTCGATCGTGCTCACAGCCTGTGGCAGCGACGATGGTGGGAACGGCACCACGGCTGCGACCGGTACCACGGGTGAGACTGGTTCACCAAGGGGAGCAACGACGATCACGATCGAGTCGACGGCCTCCGGGTTCGACCCGAACACGATCACCGTGTCCGGCCCGACGGAGGTCACCATCACGAACAACGACAGCGTGGCGCATACGTTCACGCTGGATGACGGCAGCGCCACTGAGCTGATCGCCGGAGGCGCGACGGTGACCGTCACCGTGGACGTCTCATCCTCCACGGGCTTCCACTGCAACATCCACCCGGAGATGACCGGTATTATCGAGGTCGCCTAGCGAGGGTCACCCGGCGCCCCGCCGACATCGGGCGTTGCCTTCGGCCCCCCCAATATCTCTGCGCGATCTTCGGGGAAACACGAATGTCGCGTACTGCGATCGCCACCGTTGGGTCCAAGTGTCCGAGTCCCTACTCCGAAGTGGGCTTCCGCGCCGTTGCGATCACGCTCATCGCGACCGTCGCCAACCGATCCGGAGGGATCAGCCGCCTCATCAGCTCGATGAGGTCCGGCGTGAACAATGGATACAGGGCAGCCTGCTCCACCCCGTACGGAATCCGCTCACCGATCCAGACGTCGGTGAACCCCATCTTCTCGATCTTCGCGGCGAAGGCACGCTCCGCCAGGGCTCCAGACACTCACCCCGCCCATGCGGCGTCGTTCGTTTGCAGCTCACTCGGAAGCTCGTCGTTGACCGTGAGGTCGGCAACTGCGAGGCGGCCATCAGGCCGCAGGACACGGCGTATCTCGGCCAGGACTCGAGACTTCCGAGGTGAGAGGTTGATCACGCCGTTCGAGATCACCACGTCGACCGATGCGTCTGGCAGCGGAATGTCTTCCATCTCCCCCTGGACGAACTTGGTCCACGCATCGACCCCCGCTTCTCGCGCGTGGGTCCTCCCGCGCTCACACATCTCCTCCAGGAGGTCGAGGCCGGTCACGTGCCCCGATGAGCCAACCGCTCGTGCTGCGAGAAGCGAGTCAAGGCCAGCACCGCATCCCACATCCAGGACGATCTCGCCCGGCTTCAGCTCGGCGTGACGGACGGGGTTCCCTACACCAAGCGCCCAGTCGACAGCTCCGGACGGGAGAGCCGCGAGCTCATCCTCCGAGTAGAGGCGCTGTGCTGCTGGCCGACCGGCCCCCGCGTCGATGTGCGCATACGCGTCCCGGACCACCTCTTTGATCTCGCTTTGGAACAACAGATCCTCGGGCACGTCACTCCTTCCTACAACTCGTCGACGAAACGCTCCAGTCGCTGCTTGATGTGCGTAGGGATCTCGTCGACCTCGTGGGAGGCGAGGAAGGTCTGAAGCTCTTTGGCGAACTCCAGCTCCCCACAGCACCGGCGGCAGAACGCGAGGTGTCCCTCGACCCTGGCTTGGTCTTCTGGCGAGAGTGCGTGGTCGAGATAGTCCCAGAGCCGGCGCACTGCCTCGGAGCAAGGGATCGCGCGCTCGCTCATCCAGACTCGCCTTCTTCGAGCAGGTCGGTGTCCCGGGCGTACGCCCACAGTTCGCGCTCGAACAGCTTCCGTCCGCGGTGCAAACGGGCGAGCACCGTGCCAAGGGGAGCATCCAGCATCGTGGCAATCTCCTTCGTCGCAAACCCCTGCATGTATCGAAGGACGAGCGGCGCACGGTAGAGATCGGGCATCCGCATCAGCACCTCGTGCACGTCCTCGCGACCGAAGGAGCGAAGGAAGTCGAGATGCAGCGAGTCCGAATACGGGAACGGGTCCTCGTCGGCGATCGTTCGGTATAGGGAGAAGCCGTCGATGTCATCGACCGCGACCTCCTCGACGCGTCGGTCTTGCGTCCGGAGCCCGTCTCGAAACGAGTTCACGAGGATGGCCTGCATCCATCGACCCCCCGACTCAGGCGCGTTCAGCGATCCGAACGACCGGTAGGCTCGCATCAGGCATTCCTGCACCAGATCTTCGGCTCGATCGCCAACGAGCCGACGTGCCAGGGAATACAGGCGTGGCAATTGCCCTCGAGCCAGCGCTTCGAAGTCCTCATCCTTCTGCTGGGTCGCGCTCCCCACGTCCATCCCGTTCCGTTCGTTGCCCGGCGCTCTTCCCCCTGTGCGGAGCTTTCACCTTTCAGACGTCGGAGGGATCGAAGTTATTGCATCCGGCCCAAAGGCAATGGCGACGAGACCTCCGGCGTCTTCCTCTGATGAAGGTCTGGATCGATCCCCTCGGGGAGAAGGAGGGACGGCGATGGCAACCACGGTCGCGAACCGCACCGGTGCAGGTCCCGCGGCGGGGACCCTGCGCATCGGGAGTTGGCTCATGGGCGCCGCCGCCGTGGGCTTCGTCGGCTACGCCGTGATCTTCCTGATCCGGAACTTCACGGACTCGTTCCTCGAGCTCGGGATCGGCCCGAACGAGGTCAACGTCGGGAAGGACGAGATCCAGGCGTTCAGCCCGGCCCTGTATGACTACATCGGCCACCTGCACATCGCGGTGTCGGGCTTCATCGCCGCCACAGGCGTTGCGGTGCTCTTCTTGGTCGCCTTCGGGGTTCGTCGTGGGTATCTGTGGGCCTGGGTCGGTGCGGTTTCGGCACCGGTCCTTGGGCTCGCGGTGGCGCTGCCGGCGCACTACCCGAACCACTTCGACACCATCGGCCATCTCGGCCTCATCTACCTGGCGACACTGGTGTTCGTGGTCGGCGCCCTCCTCTCGCTCCGGGAGATCCTCAACCGGCCTCAGTCGTCGTAGACGCAGATCGACCGGGAGGAACGAGATGGATTGTCCGAAGTGCGGCGGACCTACCGCCGGATGGAAGTGTGCCATGTGCGGTTCGGAAGCCGATGAGCATGACGTCAACCACCTACACGCGGGCTCGGACCGGTACTGCACTCTCCTTTGCCAGGGCTGCGGTGAGGCCGACGTGCACTGCACCTGCTCCAGGGATGGATGACGCAGGATCGTTATGGCGATCGTCCCCGACGAACCCGTCCTCGAGGAATTACGGAGGGAACTACTCGCCCCGAAGTTCCTCGTGCCCCCTGTCGCGGCCTAGACTTCGGCCGTGGCGGCCTGTTCGAACTGCGGCTCGGAGAACGCGGAGGGGGCGAACTTCTGCTCGGTCTGCGGCGCCCGCTTCGACACCTCGGCGGCAGCGGCCGAGGTCCGCAAGACCGTCACGATCGTGTTCTGCGACGTCACCGGCTCGACTGAGCTCGGAGAACAGCTCGACCCCGAATCGATGCGCAAGGTGATGTCACGCTACTTCGACGTGATGCGCGCCGCACTCGAACGTCACGGCGGCTCGGTCGAGAAGTTCATCGGCGACGCCGTGATGGCCGTGTTCGGCATCCCACAGCTCCACGAGGACGACGCCCTCCGTGCCGTCCGCGCCGCCGTCGACATGCGTGCAGCGCTCGAGGATCTCAACCAGGAGCTCGAACGCGACCACGGCGTTCGGCTCGCCTGCCGGATCGGCGTGAACACGGGCGAGGTGCTCGTGGGTGCCGACGCCTCCGACTTCGGCCGCGTGACCGGTGATGCCGTGAACACGGCCGCCCGGCTCGAGACCGCCGCCGACCCCGGCGAGATCCTGATCGGCGACGGCACCCACCGTCTCGTGCGCGACGCGGTCCGAGTCGAACCGGTCGAGCCGCTCGCGCTCAAGGGGAAGGCCGAGCCCGTCCCGGCCCATCGTCTGCTCGAGGTCGTCTCGGAGACCGAACAGGCCCACCGCGCACTGGTGTCCGCGATGGTCGGCCGAGACCGCGAGCTCGAGGACCTCACGCGCGCCTTCGCCCGCGCGGCCGAGGACCGGAGCTGCCTGCTGTTCACGGTCCTGGGCGCTGCGGGCGAGGGGAAGTCGCGCCTCGTCGAGGAGTTCCTCACGACCCTAAACGGGTCGGCGAGCGTGGTGACCGGCCGTTGCCTTCCCTACGGCGAGGGCATCACGTACTGGCCGGTCGCAGAGGCCGTCCGGGGCGCGCTCGGCGTCCAGGCCTTCGACCCGCCCGAGGAGGTCATCGCTCGCCTGGTCGAGGTGGTCGCGGGTGACGAGCACGCCGCCGCGATCACGAGCCGTCTCACCGAGATCCTCGGCGTATCCGAGGGCGTCGGCGCCGCCGAGGAGACGCCGTGGGCGATCAGGCGGTTCCTCGAACTCCTCGCCGCCGACCGCCCGCTCATCGCACTGTGGGAGGACATCCACTGGGCCGAGCCGGCGTTCCTCGATGTCGTCGACCACATCGTGGACTGGTCGCGCGACGCGCCGATCCTGCTCGTATGCACCGCGCGCCCCGAGTTCCTCGACACCCGGTCGGGCTGGGGCGGCGGCAAACTGAACGCCACGACACTCCTGCTCCAACCGCTCGACCCGAAGGCCTCGGCGGAGCTGATCGCGAACCTGCTCGGTGGCTCGGATCTGTCCACCGAGGTGTCGGAACGCATCACCGAGGCCGCCGGAGGGAACCCGTTGTTCGTCGAGCAGATGCTCTCGATGCTGATCGACGACGGCATGCTCGAACGGCAGGACGGCGAGTGGATCCCGATGGGCGATCTCTCGTCGGTCACGGTCCCACCCTCGGTCGCGGCGCTCCTCGCCGCCCGTCTCGAACGCCTGACCGACGACGAGCGCCGCACGATCGAGGGCGCCGCCGTCATCGGCAAGGAGTTCTACGCCGGAGCCGTCCGTGATCTGCTCCCCGAGCACCTCCGGGACGACGCGTCCGACCTGATCCGGTCGCTGATCCGCAAGGAGCTCGTCCGAGCGGAACGGTCGATGGTCCCGGGAGAGGAGGCGTTCCGGTTCCGCAACATCCTGATCCGCGACGCGGCGTACCAGGCGATCCCCAAGGAACGCCGGGCGGGCCTGCACGAGGCGTTCGCCACGTGGATCGGCCGTGTCGGCGGCGATCGCGCCGAGGAGCAGGACGAGATCGTCGGATACCACCTCGAGGAAGCGTTCCGCTACCGCGAGGCCCTCGGGCCGGTCGACGAACCCACGCGAGCGCTTGGACGGCTGGCGGCGGCTCGCCTCGCTGCCGCTGGCTCGCGCGCGCTCGGCCGTCACGACATCCCGGCGGTCGCGAACCTGCTCGGGCGGGCGTCCGCCCTGCTCGAGCCGTCGGATCCCGCCCGGATCGCCCTGCTCCCCGACCTCGCGTTCGCGCTGTGGGAGCGAGGATCGGCCGACGAATCCAAGGCGGTCATGTCCGAAGCCCTCACCCGAGCCGAACGTCTCGGCGACCCGGAGATGAACGCGCACGTGTCCCTAATGCGCTGGTTCCTCGAGGAGGACCTGGAGGGTTCCCACGACCGCGTGCGAACGATCGCCGAGCAAGCGGCGGCGCTTTTCGAACGCGCGGGGGACGAGTCGGGTCTGGCCCGAGCGTGGCACCTGATCGGCATGGTCGAATGGGATCTGGGGCAGGCGGGCAGGCAGCTCCCGGCGCTCGAGCGAGCCCTCGAGCATGCCCAGCGGGCCGGCGACGCCTTCGAGACGGCGGAGGTCCTGCTTAGCGTGACCGCGGCGCTCGTCCGGGGTCCTACACCGGTTCCGATCGGGATCGCCCGGGCGGAGCGCGTTATCGATCAGTACCCGGCGAACCGCGGAGCGGAGGCGTACATGTGCCACGCCCTCGCCCACCTCCGAGCCCGTCTCGGCGAGTTCGACGCGGCCCGTGAGGCAGCCGAGCGCTACCGCCGGTTCCTGCACGACACGGGGCAGATGATCGGCTACTGGCGCGGGGCCGAGGTCCTGTTCGACATCGAGATGCTCGCCGGAGACGCCGCAACCGCGACCGCGGTCGCCGAGGAGGCGTACACGAAGCTCGTCGAGCGGGACGACCGGTGGCCGTACCTGTGCGCGTTCGTCGCGCAGGCGCGCTTCGCCCTCGGCCGGTACGCCGACGCCGCCGAGGTCGCCGAGGTCGCGGCCTCGAGCGCCGTGGCCGTCGAGCGCGCGCTCGGCTTCGGCGTGCTCGCGCGCGTCCGGGCGAGGGAGGGCGACGCAACCGCGGCCGAGCGACTGATCGACGAATCCGTCGCGATCGTCGAGCGGACCGACTTCCTGTTCGACCGCGGGACCGTGCAGCTCGACCGTGCCGAGGTCATGGAGCTCCTGGGCCGCAACGAGGACGCGCGCATCGCTCGCGAGCGTGCGCTCGAGATGTTCGAGGAGAAGGGCGACATCGTCTCGGCGGCTCGGACACGCTCGTTGCTCGACCCATGAAAGGGGCTGACGACCGTGCCAAGAAACTGGGAGAACGCCTCGGCCACAGCGTCGCTCGCGACATCACGGTTCCCGGCATACGCGAATACGGCGCGCCATAGTCTCGCGCCCTCCTCTCGGTAGTCGGGCGAGCCCGGGCTCCACGTGGACGGTTCGCACCTCTCTCACCATGGAGAGGAACGCTCCGTAGGGCAAACGTTTAGTCCGGTGGGCCTTGAACCAGTCTGCCCGCCCTGTCTCACGGAATCTCCCCTCGGACCCGCGGCGAGACGCCTCCTCGTTGCCTCCTCGTCTTGCCGGTCCGAACGATCCGGGCCAGGGCCACGGGTCCCACCGGGTCCCCCTCCGATTTTTCCGGGACTCCACGTTTTCTCGCCCCTTGACAAATGGACCCTCGCCTTTGTCCAGGCACGAGTAGGGCCCCGATGGGGAGCGAATAGGGACTCGGATCCCTCACGATCGGCCCGACTACAGCAGAAGTGTCGGCGATCCAATGGTTCGCCGCGCAGGCTCCGAAGGCGACGGCAGGCTTTGCCGGAGGCGGCCGGCTCGAGCCCCCCAGTGGAGGTCCGCGGAGAACCCGGCGCGACGGTCAAGGACGCGAGCCGCACGAGCGAGGCAGATGGCCCCGATCCCGGGCACCTCAGAGGAGGCGAGCTCGGAGGAGATGGAAGGCCGCACGAGCGCTCAGACGGAGGGCGGACGGGACCCGACCGCTCGGTGACTTCCGCGGACGACCGCGAAGGGATACCCGCGCCGGATGCCGGAGGGCGATCTCAGTCGGCAGACAAGGACGCCGTGCGCGGCGGCGAGAGGAGGTGAGCACGGGCACGAACTGAAGATCCTCCGCAGCCCGCGGGGCACGCACGCATGCGCGCTCAGGCGCCAGTGTCGCCTCGCCCACGGCCGGGATACGGCGCGTAGGCGGCGCGATGGCGTCGGCCGCAGGCCGGCAAAACCGCAGGTCACGGGGCCTCTACGCCGAAGGCCACCCACCGAAGGAGGGGGAGGGCTGTGCCCAGAATATGGTTCGAGCAGAAAGAAACGACCTTCGCGCGCGCGCGTGGATCCTCGATGAGCGAGATCACGCGATCTTCCTCAGCCTGCTCGAGCACAAGGTCCTCACCACCGACCAGATCAAGGCGCTGTACTTCCGCTCCCTCAGGAGATGTCAGCAGCGGCTGAAGGAGCTGAGAGATCTCGGCCTGATCGCCTCGTTTACCCCGAGGAGGGGCTTCGGGGAGGGGCGACCACCCGACTGCCTGTTCCTCACCAATGCGGGCCTCATCGCCTGCGCGGAGCTCAAGGGCGTCGGGGCCTCGGACCTGCCGTGGATCCCCGACGAGGGCTACCGATCGAGCCAGAACCTCGCCCACCGGCTCGGCGTCAACGCGTTCTTCTGTGCCCTGATCGAGGCCTCCAGAACTCGTGAGGGCCACTGTCTGGTCACCTGGCGGCCCGAGCACTGGGTCCGCACGAAAGCCGCCGAGGTCAAGCCGGACGGGTTCGGGCGCTACCTGCACCCCGGTGGAGCGTGCGAGTTCTATCTCGAGTACGACCGGGGCACCGAGGCGTTCGGCGCGCTGTCGCGGAAGCTCGAGGGCTACCTCCGGCTCGCGGTGGGGTGGACGAAGGAGCAGGATCTCAGTGGCTTTCCGAACCTCCTCCTCATCGTGCCGGAGGGGGTGCGCGAGGGGGAGGTCGGCTCGGCGCTTCGCCACGCGATTGGGCGCCTCCATGTCCCCGGCTCGCTCGCGACGTCGTTCCCGCTGTACGTGGCGAGCGAGGATCAGCTGTCCAAGCTCGGGGTGGTCGGGCCAGTGTGGAGGCACCTGGCGACGGACGGCGATCGGCTCTCGCTCCTCGACATGCCCGCCCAACCGCGGGACCTCTACCTGACCACTCGGTGCCTCGGTCGGTACTTCACCGATGCCGATGCAAGCCGTCACATCTCCCCCGTCTCGACCACTCCCCGATTCCCCGCCCTGCCGCCCCGACATGCCCCTTGACCCCGCGGCGCGCAGACGCGCCAAGGACCAAGCGTGAACGCCTTCGCCATCGCCCGCGAGACCGAGGCAGAAGCGCGTGAGGTGCTCGCCGAGATCGTCGAAAAAGCCAACCCGGAAGCCGTC
>Ga0207981_1000042_pt1 | contig 16316 bp, 17 predicted proteins | sample SoimicmetaGmgLPC_FD_188327 | JGI IMG/M metagenome (GOLD analysis project Ga0207981, IMG submission 188327) | Soil and rhizosphere microbial communities from Laval, Canada - mgLPC (SPAdes) (version 2) | ecosystem: Environmental > Terrestrial > Deep subsurface > Rock core/Sediment | place: Laval... | reverse complement strand
GGTGAAGTGGCTGCTGCATTACATCCAGAACCACCGCTTCACGGCGTTCGCGGTGTATCGCGTCGTCCTCGGCGTGGCGTTGCTGCTGCTGGTGCCGGCGGGCCAGTAGTTTCGAAATCTTCCAGGGGGAATCCACCATGACGGTCAGGAATCTTGTTGGCGCCGTCGGCCTCGCGATCGCGATGCTGGCGTCCGCCCCGGCCAGTGCCGGCGTCTACAGCGATGACCTCGGCAAGTGCCTGGTCAACGCCTCCTCGGCCGAGGAGAAGCAGCAGCTCGTGCAATGGATGTTTTTCTCCATCGCCTTGAACCCGACTATCCAGCCGTACGCGAACATCACCCCGGCGCAGCGCGATGGCACCAACAAGGCCATGGCCAAGCTGTTCGAGAAACTGCTGGGCGAAGCCTGCAGCAAGGAAACGCAGCAGGCGATCAAATACGAAGGCGATTCCGCCTTTGCGGAATCGTTCCGGCTGCTTGGCCAGGTGGCCGGCCAGGAGATATTTGCCTCGCCCGACGTGGCTGCCGGCTCGGCGGAATTCACCAGGCACCTTGACGTGGAAGCGCTGCAGAAGAAGCTTGGGCTTCCCGCCAGGTAAGGCTTGCAGCGTGTGGAAGCCGAAGTCGCCTGGCGGCTCGACTCGACCTGTCGCGATTCATCGCTAGCGCGCAGGAATATCGTCGCCCCTGTCCACAGGGAGGGACCGCGATGGCGAACAAGCGCCTTCTGGGATCAGTCCTTGACCGTGGGGTTGAGCGAATAGGTGCCGTAGATCGCGGCTTCGTCCAGCACGTGCCCCTGCATCGCCTGCAGGACGTCATTGGCGGTGAAGCGTTCGGGCACGTCCAGCTTCGCCACGTCCAGCGCGAACAGGCGGAAGAAGTAGCGGTGCAGGCGCAGGTCATGCGGCGGCGGGAATGGGCCGTCGTAGCCACGCCAGTCGCCGCGCATGTCGGCGTCGTTGGCGAACCAGCCGGTGTAGTCGTTCAGGCCCTGGCGGCTGCCCGCGGGTCCCTTGGGCGCGGCCTTGCCGTGCGCGACCACGCCATCGCTGCAGCTGCCGGCGGCGAGCGTGCGCACGTCCGCGGGCACATCGACCATCGCCCAGTGGGTGAAATCGGTGCGCGGCTGGTCGGCCGGGATCTGCGCCGGCGCGATGTCGGTCGGCACGTCCGGATCGATGCACAACAACGCGAACGATTGCGTCCCCGCTGGCACATCATCCCAGGCCAGGTGCGGATTGCGGTTGGCCGCGAAACCGTAGCCGTCGGCCGTCGGCTGGCCGGCGGCGAATTCGGCGGGGACGCGCGCGCGGTGCGCAAAGCTGTCGCTGTGGATCTTCATGGTCTGCGCTCCCGGGTGGCGTGGAAAACAGTGCTTGAAGGCCACAGCGACCGCGTCGCGGCGCAGTCGCTGCGGACGGCGCGTTGCGACGCGCCGCGGTGATCAGTTTTGCGGATAGCCCAACCGTACCGCGACCGGCGTCAGCATGGCGAATGCGGCCGACAGCGGTTCGGCATACGCGCGCCAGTGGCCCGGGGCGAAATGGCGGATGCCCGCGCTCGGCATCGGCGCGAGGTTGATCTCCAGGGCCTCACCTACCGCCGTTGCCAGCGCAACCGGGTCGTAAGCGATGTCGTCGAGCTTGAGCAGGCGGTGCGGGAACAGGTCGCCCGCGTGCAGGTCGGCCACCTGCGCCAGCGAGTCCGCGAGCCAGCGCGCCGCGGCTTCCGGCGAGGGCACGGCGAAGCGTTGCGGCGCGTCGAACGCCAGCCATTCCAGCAGCATGTCGCGCGGATCGCGCACGGCGATCATCAGCACCGCCTCGGGCAGGTGCGGGCGCAGTGCATGCAGCAGCGCGTTGTCCCACAGCACCAGCCAGTCGAAGATCTGGCCATCGTGGATGCCACGGGCCGGCAGTCCGGCGCGCCATTCGTCGACGAGGGCCTTGCCATCGAGGCGGCCATCCAGCAGTTCGAACGGCGTGTCGTAGCGTTGCAGCGGATCGGTCGGCGGTTGCGGACCATAACGGTCGACCCGCACCGGTCCGTCGGTGAAATCGAAGTTCAGGGCGATCCGATCGACCAGCGCACCGGGCGCGCCCCACAACAGCAGGACGCCGGGGGCGGGATCGGGCAGCGGCGCCAGCGGGGGCAGGTCGCCCAGGGTGGTGGTCAACGGCGGCAACGGCGCGCGCTGGTCGGCGGCGTCGGCATGCAGCGCCGCCCACGTGGCCGCGGCTTCCGCGGTTTCGCCGGCGGCATCGAGGCAGCGGCCCAGCAGCTGGCGCAGCAGCGGACGGGCGTCGGCCGACTCGGTGCGCTCCAGCAACTCGCGAACGCGCACCACCGCGGCGGCCGGGTTGTCCTTGAGCAGGCGATCGACGATGCGCAGCTCGGCCGGCGCATGCCCGGGCGCCATGGCGACGATCTGGTACGCGATCGCATCGGCTTCCTCGGTCTCGCCGGCGTGGTCGTGGATCGCGGCGCGGGCCTGCAGCGGAAGGATGTGATCGGGTCGGGCTTCGAGCCAGCGTTCCACCACCGCCAGCGCTTCCGGACCGGCGAACGACTCGAACAGCAGGCGCGCGCGCCACAGCTGGTCGTTTTCCGGGTAGTTCGCGAGGGCGGCATCGAGGGTGGTGCGCGCGTCCTCGGCGGCATTGCCGCGGCGCCACGCCTCCACCAGCGCTTCCAGGGTGCGCTGGTCGTGCGGCATGGCGGCGAACGCCGCCTTCAGCGGCTCCAGCGCGCGCTCGGCGCGACCGGCTTCGAGTTCGAGTACACCCACCACGCGTTGCAGGCCCGGCGTGACGCCGTCGCCCTGCAACAGCGCGGCGGCTTCGTCGGCGGCCTCGGCGGCACGGCCCTGGCGGCGGACCAGGTCGGCGATCAGGCCGCGCAGCGCGACCGAATCGGGCTGGTGCTCGAGCTGCTTGCGGAAGGCCTGCTCGGCGAATGCGTAGTGGCCCTTGGCGATGTAGGCGAAACCGAGCGCATTGCGCACCGTGACGTCGTCCGGCGCGGTCTGCGCGGCCTGCGACAAGATCGCCAGCGCGCGGTCGGCATCGCCACGGCGCAGCATCACCATGCCTTCGATCGCGGCGACCAGCGGGTTCTCCGGCGCGATGCGCGCGGCGAGCTTGGCGGCGCGTTCGGCTTCGGCGAGGTCGCCGCGCGACAGCGCCAGCTGGCCCTGGATGATGTAGGCGGGGAACTGGTTGGGGTCGAGGCCCACGGCGCGGGCGAGGGCCGCCTGTGCATCGTCGAGCTGGCGCGTATCGAGCAGCAGGCCGGCGCGTTCGACGTGCAGGCTGGCGTCGTCGGGCGCCAGCGCGAGCGCGGCGTCCACGGCGCCCAGCGCGGCCCCGCGATCGCCGCTCAGGTGCAGGGCGGCGCCGAGCAGGCGGTGGGCCATGGCGTCCTGCGGGTTGGCGGCAACGGCATCACGGGCGGCGGGCAGCGCCTCGGCGGCGGCGCCACGGCGCAACGCGTCGATCAGGGTCTCGTACATGGGGTGTGCTTCAGTAGGAATTGCAGGGAGTCGGCGATTGTAAGCCGCGCGGCGGACGCGCGCGGGCCTGCCGGTGCCGCTCAGGCCGCGGGCGCCTGGGCGGCGGTTGCCAGCCGTTCGGCGACCCAGCGTTCGGCGAATCCGTCCAGCCGTGCGTTTTCGAGGAAACCGCAATGACCGCCCCATGGCGCGATCTCCAGCCGCGCAGTGGGCGGCAGCTGGAGGTGGTGGAAGTCTTCCACCGGGATCACCGGGTCATCGGTGGCCATCAGGATGCTCACGGGCACCTGCAGGCCCGCCAGCCGGCTGCCGGCAATGGAATAGCCGTCGAAATAGTTGTCGAGCGTGCCGAAGTCGGTGTGGCGTTCGACCAGCCATTGCGTCAGCGGGCGCATGCGCAGGCTCAGCACCTGGCTGTCGAAGGCATGCAGCTGCGGGAACAGCGCGCGCTTGCGCGCCAGCGAGCTGCGCCACTTTCGCTCGAAGTACCACATGTACACGCGCATCCCCTGCTCCATCGCCTCCATGGTGCGCGCCGGGTCGAGCACCGGGCACACCGCGGCGACGTGGGCGATGTCGAGCCCCGCGGCCGGCGCGCGCAGCGCCAGGCGCAGGGCGAAGTTGCCGCCGAGCGAGTGCCCGGCCACCACCAGCGGCCGGCGCGCGAAGCGCCGCGCGACATCGCAGGCCGCGCGCACGACTTCGTCGATGCGGTTGGAGTGGAACAGGCCTTCGTTGAGGTGGTGGGTGTCGCCGTGGTCGCGGAAATTGAGGCGGAACACCTCGAATCCGCGGTGCAGCAACTGCGCCGCGGTCAGGCGCATGTAGCTCGAGTCGGCGCTGCCTTCCCAGCCGTGCAGCAGCAGGGCGAGGCCGCGTGACGGCGCGCCCGGGATGGCGCTGTGCACGCCCTGCAGGCGCACGCCGTCACCGCCATCGATCAGGTGCACCGTGTCCACCGCGCCGCAGGCGCGCAGCGCGCGTTCGCCGTGCAGGCTCCGCAGCGCGCTGGTGCCCAGCAGCGACTGCACGTGCGCGTTGCGCAGCCAGCGCGACGGACGATAGTCGGCGACGGTCAGCATCGGCTGCGGCGGCGCGGCTGGCGCTACGGATTGGAGGGTGGCGGCCGCGCTGAAGTCCTGGAGCAGGTTGCGTTCTTTTGGATCGCCGCTGGTGCGCTCGGCGTCAAAGCCCGCCTCGAACCCTGCATCACGTCCCGTCACTTCAGCCTTCCATCGCCGCGATGATGCGGCCGCGCGCCAACTCGGCGATGCGCCGGCGGCCATCGGCCTCGCCCGGCGCGATCGGTTCGAGGAAATGCACCTCGGCCAGGCGCGCGGGTTCGCCGAGCAGGCGCACGAAGTTGCCGAAGAAATTTTCGCGCGGCTGGAAGGCGACCACGTGCTGCGCCGATCCTCCTTCTCCATAACGCAAAGCCACCGGCTGTACGGGCACGCCCGCCTCGACCGCGGCCAGGAAGATGCGCGCATGGAATGGCCCGATCTCGCGGCCGCCGCGGGTGCCGCCCTCGGGAAACACGCCCACGCTGCGGCCATTGCGCAGGCGCGAGAGCATTTCGTGCAGCACGCCGCCCAGGGATTCGGTGCTGCCGCGGGCGTGGAAGATGGTTTCGCCGCGCTGCGCCAGCCAGCCCACTACCGGCCAGCTCTGGATCTCGCGCTTGGCGACGAAACCCATCATGCGCTGGCTGTGCAGGGTCTCGATGTCGATCCAGCTGACATGGTTGGCGACGAACATGGTGGCGCCCGGCAGCGGCGTGCCGACGCGGCGCAGGCGGAAGCCGAATACGCGCATCAATCCCGCCGACCATGCGCGGATGGCGCGATGCTCCAGCGATTCGTTGCCCCAGCGCAGTGCCGCGGTGACGGGCGTGGTCAGCAGCATCGTCAGCGGCAGGTGCACGACCAGATGCCACGCCAGCATCGGCACGCGATAGAGGTATCGGCAGGCGCGCGCCACTCGCGCCCCGGGCGCGAGGGCGCCGGAAGTGGGGGACGGCGCAGTCATGGCACCACGATACCGACCCCACGACAGCAATAAAACAGTTATGTCGCAAACTGCCGCGTCCGCGGCAGGGAACAGTGACTAGCGCGCTTCACAACACGTCGGCGTACGGAAGCAGGCTTCCTACTGCCGCTTAGCTAACTCTGTGCCGGCCGCCCCACCACCGCCAGCGTCAGGCGCGAGATGCACACCAGGCGCCCGGCTTCATCCTCGATGCGGATTTCCCACACCTGGGTGCTGGCGCCGACATGCAGCGGCCGCGCCGTCCCGGTGACGAAGCCCTCGCGCACGCCGCGCAGGTGGTTGGCGTTGATCTCGATACCGACCACGCCCTTGCCTTCGGGAGCGCACAGGCCGCCGGCGGTGCTGCCCAGGGTCTCGGCCAGCAGCACCGAGGCGCCGCCGTGCAGCAGGCCATGGGGTTGGAGGGTGCGCGCATCGACCGGCATGGTGGCGCGGACGAAATCGGGGCCGAGCTCGGTGAACTTGATCCCCAGCGGGATCATGGCCGTGCCCTCGGACATGGCGTTGAGGTCGGCGAGGGTGGTGTCGCCGCGAAACAGCGGCCGGCTGGAGCGGGTGGCGGGGTCGGTCATCGCCAGACGATACACGCTGTGGTGAGGCCGGCGGTCGGTACTAACCGGCCAGCGCGCAGGGAGAGGGAGAATACCTGCGCGCCGGCCGGGACCGCGCCCACGGAGAGGGGGACATCCTTGTCAGGTGCTGCCTTGTCAGGTGCAGCCTTGTCAGGTGCTGCCATCGCGCGGGGGCGGCGCGATGGCGCGGAAGTCAGGCACAACGGAACAGCGGGGCGAAGCCATTGCTGGTGTAGCGGCGGTCGCGACCGTAGCCGCTGCTGTTGCCATAGCCGACGCCGAAATCACGGTCGCGGTGCACATGGCGGATGGGGGCGGCCTGCGCGGCGCCACGGGCGGCCACGGCAACGGCGGCCAGGGTGTCGGGGGTGGGGCGGGTTTCGGTGGAAACGGTGTTCATGACGATCTCCTCGGGGCTGGGCGGGGCGGCGAGCACAGCCACCGGAGTGGGTGCGCGTTACGCGCAGCGGAACAGGGGCTGGAAGGCGCTACTGGAATAGCGACGGTTGCTGGCGTAGCCGCTGCTGTTGCCGTAGCCGACGCCGAAATCGCGTTCGCGGTGCAGGTGGCGGACCGGGGCGACCGGGGTGGCGGGGGCGGACTTGGCGGAGTCGGCGCGGCGGGCTTCGAAGGTGCGGACGTTCATGGCGATTTCCTTGGGGGCGGGGGTGTGTGGCTTGGTGTGTTGGTAAAGTACAACACCGCATCGATAATTCACCTGTGCCGGAAGTCACCCCACCGACGGCCTAGGGGTCACTTCCGACGGAACTCCCTGATTCAGATGCCTTTTCGGTCGGGAGCGTTGCTGTGACTGATGGCCTACTCCCCTATCCGGGGGACGCCGGAGCGCGGATTCAGGTCGATTCCGGTGTCGGCCCGGGCCGGGACCGGGCCGAAATCAGGTCGCCCAGCTCGCGGCCGGAGTGCGGATCGCCCGAATACGGGTGCGTCTGCGCCAGGAACCCGGGCTGTGACCGGACCCGCGCGAGCCAGGCGCTCAGCTGCGGATAGGCCTCTAGCGGGAACCCGGCCTCGTCCGCCCGGCTCGTGTAGGCGAACAAGGCGATATCGGCGATGCCGTAACGGTCGCCCGCAATGAAGTCGCGCGTCGCCAGTTCGCGCTCGAGGATCCCCAGCGCGTTGCGGCCGGCGCTGCGCTTGAGTTCGACCAGCACCTGCGGCCGGCGCGGCAGCTTGCCCGTCAGGGTCCAGTGCCGCAGCGCGCCGATCTGGCTTTCCACGCGCTCCTGCTCGAAGCACAGCCATTGCCACACCTTGGCGCGGGCGAACCCGTCATCGGGCAGGTACGGCGTGCCTTGGGCGAGGAACATCAGGATCGCGTTCGATTCGGCGAGGCAGCGGCCGTCCTCCAGTTCGATCGCGGGCACGGTCCCGGTCGGGCTGATCGCACGGAATTCGGCGCTCGCGCCTTCGCCCTCGAAGATGCTGACGTGACGCGTGCGGTATGGGCGCTGCAGGTGCGCGAGCAGTTGCCGCACCTTCCAGGCGTTCTGCGAAGGCAGGTAGTCGTAGAGCGTGAGCATGGACGGACTCGTCGGCAGGAGGAGGCGCCAGTGTCCGCAGCCCGCCCGCGCGGCGATATCCGATTCCTGCGCCGGCGCGCGCGCGCACGTAAAATCGCGCCATGACCATGCAAGAACTGCCGCTGGGCCGCCACGTCGATTACCCGCGCGAATACGACGCCGCGCTGCTGTTCGCGATCCCGCGCGCGCTCGGCCGTGGCCACATCGGCATCGATGCCGACAGGCTGCCCTTCGTCGGCAGCGACCGCTGGCACGCGTACGAACTGAGCTGGCTGGATGCGCAGGGCAAGCCGCGCGTGGCGACGGCGACGTTCGAGGTGCCCGCCGACTCCCCGCACCTGATCGAATCCAAGTCGCTGAAGCTCTACCTCAATTCGTTCAATGCGACGCGCCTGGACAGCGACGCGGTCGTCCGCGAACGCATCGTGCGCGACCTGTCGCACGTCGCGGGGGCCCCGGTCGCGATGAGCTTCGGCCTGCCGCCGATCGACGAGAGCCCAACCGGCGAATCGATCGACGAACAGGCCATCGCCATCGACCGCTACGGCCCGCCCGACGCCACCCTGCTCGCCGCCGATGCCAGCGACGTCATCGAGGAAACCCTGAGCAGCGCGCTGCTCAAATCCAACTGTCCGGTGACCGGCCAGCCGGACTGGGCACGCGTGGTGATCCGCTATCGTGGTCCGCGCCTGGATCGCGCCGCACTGCTGCGCTACCTCGTCTCCTTCCGCGACCACGCCGAATTCCACGAGCAGTGCGTCGAACGCATCTTCACCGACCTGCTCGCACGCACGCGCCCGCAATCGCTGTCGGTGGAAGCGCGCTACACCCGCCGCGGCGGGCTCGACATCAATCCGTGGCGCGCCACGGCGGACAGGCAACGGCCACCCGTCGGCCGCGACAGCAGGCAGTAGGAAGCCGGTTCAGTTTTTTCCTTCTCCGCCATATTTCCTTAACAAGGATCGTGCCACCGTTGCCCACGTCGACAAGACACAGGGGAGGAGCCCCTACATGAGCAACGAGAAGAAGCCCGACTTTTCCAACGTGCAAAGCGGCTCGGGCAGCACCGAGCAGAGCAAGCCCGATTTCTCCAATGTGCAGTCCGGCGCGTCCTCGACCGAGCAGATCACCGGCGGCGGCGGCGGTACCGGCGGCGCGGGCGCAACCACGTACACGGTGGCCAAGGGCGACACGCTCTCGCACATCGCCAAGGCGCACTACGGCCAGGCCAGCAAGTGGCACGCGATCTTCGAAGCCAACCGCGACCAGCTCGACGATCCGGACAAGATCTTCCCCGGCCAGGTGCTCAAGCTCCCGGCGAGCGGAGGCTGACCTTCGCACCGCTTCGCACCTCGTCTTCGCACCTTGCCGAACCCACCGGTTTCGAAGCCTCGTTCGAACGCACGCCTGCCTCGACCTGTTTCGACTCCGCTCCGTTCGTCACCGCACACGTCGTCATCGCACAAGGAACGCACGCATGAACAACCGCAACCGCATCTCCTCTGTCCTGCTGATCGCGCTGCTCGGCACCATTGCCCTGGTCGGCTGCAAGAAGAAGGAAGAACCCGCCCCGATGGCGACCACGCCGCCGCCGGCCACCACTCCAGCTCCGGCTCCGGCACCGATGCCTGCCCCGATGCCCGCCGGCGCATCGGTCAGCACGGTCGATCTCGGCAGCGCCGTGGGCGCCGACATGAAGGTGAGCGCGCCCAAGACCACCTTCGCGCCGAAGGACACCATCTATGTCTCGATCGGCACCAGCACCAGCGACCCCGCCGCCAGCGTGCCGAGCAAGCTGGGTGCGAAGTGGACCCACGTGGACAGCAACCAGACCGTCAGCGAGGACACCCGTGACGTCACCCTGACCGGCATGGGCAATACCGAATTCCACATCGTCAAGCCCGATGGCTTCCCGACCGGCAAGTACAAGGTCGACGTCATGCTCGACGGCAACGTCGTGCAGACGCGCGAGTTCGAGGTCAAGTAAGCACCCTCTCTCTCCGCCCCGCTGCTGGCGGGGCCCTGAAGTCCGGGCGCGACGCACAATGTCGCGCCCTTTTTTCGTCCGCCTTCGCCGGGTTCAGCGCGCCGGGAATTCGCCGTCGAGGTAATACCAGCGTCCGTCTTCGCGCACGAAGCGGCTGATCTCGTGCAGGCGCACCGCGGCCGCGCCGCCCACCCGGTAACGCGCCACGAATTCGACGGTGGCGCGATCGGGGTCGAGCAACTGGTGCCGCTTGACCTCGAGCCCAAGCCATCGCGTCGCGCCGGCATCGCTGAAATCGAGTGCCTGCGGCCGCGTGGACGCATGCCAGGTCGCGAGCAGGTAGGCCGCGTCGCCACGCACATAGGCGCTGTAGCGCGAACGCATCAGCGCTTCGGCGCTCTGCGCCACGGCATCACCGCGATGCAGGGGCGCGCAGCATTGTGCATAGGCACGCCCGGACTGGCAGGGACACGCTTCGGTCGTGTTCATCGCCGCATTGTCGCGGCGAGGCGCGCCTGGCGTCATCCGTCCTGCGTGGGCGCACCAGCGGCAACGCACATCGGGCCGGCCGGTGCCAGCGCGCCAGCGCGGCCGCGAACGACTACCCTGTGCACCCCGCACTTCTCCCCCGCCGCCATGAAAGTCCCCAGCTACCTCGACGATGCGCAGATCGAACGCCTGTCCGACCTGCTTGACCAGCGCGCCGTGCCGTTCAAAGGCTTCAACCTGGAGGCGCTCGACGGTTACCTCTCGGCCCTGGCGGTGTCGCCCGAAGACGTACCCGTCGCCGAGTGGCAGCCCGCGGTGTGGGGCAAGCCGCCGCGCTGGGCCGACGAGGCCGAACGCGCGGAAGTCGATGCGCTGCTGCTGGGCCACTGGAACATGGCCAGCCAGCGCGTGCGCTTCGACGACGACGACCTGCCCGAACACCTCGCCCCGCTGCTGTGGCTGCCGGAAGAGGCCGAGGCCGAGCATCCCGATGAACTCGATGTCGGCCGCGACTGGGCCTTCGGCTTCTTCCGCGGCGTCGAACTGCGCGAAGCCGCGTGGGAAAACTGGCTGGACGAACACGACTGGATCGAGGAGATCTTCGCGCGCCTGGACCAACTCGCCAGCGGCGAGGTGATCGGCGAGGATCCCGAGGCGCCGGGCACGCCGGTCGGCTATCGCGAACGCCTGGAAGTGATCGCGTCGCTGCCGGGCATGCTCGCCGACCTGCACCACCACCGCATCGACGCGCTCACCCCGCGCGAACCGATCCGCAAGGACGCCACGCCGGACCGCAACGCGCTTTGCCCGTGCGGCAGCGGCAAGAAGTACAAGAAGTGCCACGGCGCCTGAGCTGAGCGCCTGCGCGCGGCGGAATCGACGCGATTACGCGCGGTTACTTCCTGGCCACGTCCGCCGACTTCTTCTGCACGACCGGCTTCAACGGCAGCAGCAGCCCCGCTGAATCCACCGCCGGCAGCAGTCCACGCCGGTCCGCGGTCGGGCTCTGGCCGGGACACTTGGCGTCGGGGAAGCCGAAGCGCGGCTCCAGCGCGCGCCCGCATTCGTCGAGCACCTCGAAGGCCTTGCCCGGCTCCAGGCATTCGCCTTCGAACGCACGCAGCCACGCGTCGCGGCGGCGCGCGAAATCCTCGCCACAACTGCGCGTGACGCGGATGCGGTCGAGGTCGTCCTGCACCGCGTTGCTGCCGGACAGGCCGTACTCGCGCAATTCGGCCTCGCTGAGCAGGCGCAGGCGGCGGTTGGCGACCGTCATCATCAGGTCGGCGATGCGCGCATCGGCGCCGTTGCGGGCGAGGTAATCACGCACCTGTCCGCTGACGTCCTTCAACTCCGCGCTGAGTTCGGCGCGCGACGTCGCCATCGACTGGTCGCGGAACAGCCGGTGCACGCCGACTTCACCGGCGATGGAACGCGTATCGCCACCAGCCAGGATCAGCACGCAAGAACTGTGGCAGTACGAGCCTTCGCGCACCCAGATCGCCCAGCGCTGGTCGGCCATGCTGTCGCCGGCGCGGATCGCCTCCTCGACGTGGCCGCCGGAGGAACTGATGTCGAGGATGCGGACCGGGATCTCCATGCGGTCGGCGATCGCCGACAGGCGCTGCATCAGCGCGGTGAAGCCGGCGTCGATCTTGCCTTCATAGCGCACGCGCACCACGCCCTTGGGCTGGCACGGCGTGAGCGCGTCGACGACCGCGAAGAAGGTCAGTGCCCCCAGGGCCTCGCCATCGCCGAGCGCGGCGTAGTCGTAATCGCAGCTGATCCAGGCCTGGCCGGCGTCGAGCTCGGCGGTGGGCCAGTAGGTGGTCTTCAGGTAATCGGCCGGCGCCATCTCGGTCACCGGCGCGGCGGAGATGTGCCGGGCGGGGCCGGCACTGGCGGCGTCCTCGGCGAGGGTGACCGGTGCCTGCACGGGCGCCTGTCGCTGGCAGGCAACAGCGGCCAGCCCCAGGGACAGCAACAAAAGACTTCTTGCCAGTAGACGTTTCAACATGAGCACATCACCAAACCTGCGATACCGAAGCTGCACCGCCAATGCCAGTACACCGCGCCGGCGCCCGCGCGGCAAGATGTTGTTGCGCCTTTGTGAAGGCGGAATTGTGAATCCGTGCAGTCAGTTTCCGGTCTGCGCATGAACATGCTTTGACCCTTGTCCAGATGAACGCGGGTGTCCGCCGGACCCGGACGCAACGTTCCGTTCCGGCAGCCGCACCGCTTTGCCCCGGCCTGCCTGAACCGCGACAATGGCGGGTCTGCCCGCCCGCGGTCCGCGCCGCCGGCCGGCCGCGGCCACGCGCCGCCCCCTTTCGAACGACCGAGCCTGCGAGCCCCCTCATGTCCAATGCCCCGAAGATCCTCTACACCCTGACCGACGAAGCGCCGTTCCTGGCCACCGCGTCGCTGTTGCCGATCATCGAGGCCTACACCGCCCCCGCCGGGATCACGGTGGAAACGCGCGACATCTCGCTCGCGGGCCGCATCCTCTCGCACTTCCCCGATTTCCTCCGCGACGACCAGAAAGTCGCCGACGACCTGGCCGAACTCGGCCAGCTCGCGACCACGCCGGAAGCCAACATCATCAAGCTGCCCAACATCAGCGCTTCGGTGCCGCAGCTGCTGGCCGCGATCAAGGAGCTGCAGCAGCAGGGCTACGCGCTGCCGGACTATCCGGAAGAGCCGCGCGGTGAGCGCGACAACGAGATCAAGGCCCGCTACGACCGCACCAAGGGCAGCGCGGTGAACCCGGTCCTGCGCGAAGGCAATTCCGATCGCCGCGCACCGGCGTCGGTGAAGGCCTACGCGCGCAAGCATCCGCACAAGATGGGCGCCTGGAGCAGCGATTCGAAGTCGCACGTCGCGCACATGGATGCCGGCGACTTCTACGGCAGCGAGCAGTCGGCGGTGATCGCGCAGCCGACCACGCTGAAGATCGAAATGATCGGCAGCGACGGCCGCAGCCAGATGCTCAAGACCGGGCTCAAGGTGAAGGCCGGCGAAGTGGTCGACGCGTCGGTGATGAGCACGCAGGCGCTGGGCGAGTTCGTCGATGCGCAGATCGACGATGCCAGGGCGCAGGGCGTGCTGTTCTCGCTGCACCTGAAGGCGACGATGATGAAGGTCTCCGACCCGATCATGTTCGGCGTCGTGGTCAAGCGCTTCTACGACCAGGTGCTGAGCAAGCACGCCGCCGTGCTCGAACAGATCGGCTTCGACGCCAACAACGGCATCGGCGACCTGGCCGCACGCCTGCCTTCGCTGCCCGCCGATCAGCGCGCCGCGATCGAAGCCGAGCTTGCGGCCGTGTACGCCACGCGCCCGGGCCTGGCGATGGTCAATTCCGACAAGGGCATCACCAACCTGCACGTGCCCAGCGACGTCATCGTCGACGCCTCGATGCCGGCGATGATCCGCGACAGCGGCCGCATGTGGAACGCCGAAGGCAAGCTGCAGGACACCAAGGCGGTGATCCCGGACCGCTGCTACGCCGGCATCTACCAGGCCGTGATCGACGACTGCCGCGCTCACGGCGCATTCGATCCGGCGACGATGGGCAGCGTGCCCAACGTCGGCCTGATGGCGCAGAAGGCCGAGGAATACGGCTCGCACGACAAGACCTTCCAGATCGCCGCCGACGGCACCGTGCGCGTCAGCGACGAGGCCGGCCACGTGCTGATGGAACACGCGGTCAAGGCCGGCGACATCTGGCGCATGTGCCAGACCAAGGACGCGCCGATCCAGGACTGGGTGAAGCTCGCGGTCAACCGCGCGCGTCTGTCGCACACGCCGGCGGTGTTCTGGCTCGACAGCGCACGCGCGCATGACCGCAACGTCATCGCCAAGGTCGAGCAGTACCTCAAGGACCACGACACCAGCGGCCTCGACATCCGCATCCTGTCGCCGGTCGAAGCGATGAAGTTCTCGCTGGCCCGCATCCGCCAGGGCCAGGACACGATCTCGTGCACCGGCAACGTACTGCGCGACTACCTCACCGACCTGTTCCCGATCATGGAACTGGGCACCAGCGCCAAGATGCTGTCGATCGTGCCGCTGATGAACGGTGGCGGCCTGTTTGAAACCGGCGCCGGCGGCAGTGCGCCCAAGCACGTGCAGCAGTTCGTCGAGGAGGACTACCTGCGCTGGGATTCGCTGGGTGAATTCCTCGCCCTGGCCGCCTCGCTCGAGCACCTGGCCGAGACCACCGGTAACGCCCGCGCGAGGGTGTTGGCCGACGCGCTCGACGCGGCCAACGCCAAGTTCCTCGACACCGACAAGTCGCCCTCGCGCAAGGTCGGCGGCATCGACAACCGTGGCAGCCACTTCTACCTGGCGATGTACTGGGCGCAGGCGCTCGCCGCACAGAGCGACGATGCGGCGCTGCAGGCGAAGTTCGCGCCGTTGGCGCAGGCGCTGACCGCGAACGAGGCCAAGATCGTCGCGGAGCTGATCGCAGTGCAGGGCAAGCCGGTCGACATCGGCGGTTACTACAAGCCGGACATGGCCAAGCTGTCGGTAGCGATGCGACCGAGCGCGACGCTCAACGCGGCGTTGGCGGCGTTGTAAGTCGTCACCGCTTCGGCGCAGGAAAGCAAAGCCCGGCAACTGCCGGGCTTTTTGCTTTCTGCACGCGCATCGCCGCGGTGACCTCGACAGTTGCTGGGCGGCGGATGCGGCGGTCCGATGATGAATGTCAGTCGCCGCTTTGCTTTGGCGGGAGCACCGGGAAGCGCAGGCGGTAGACGTATTCGAAAACGGGCTGTTCGTTGTGGCTGCAGCGCCCGTTGTTCACCAGCAACGGCTCGCCTTCGGCCACCGGGGTGAACGTGAAGTACTGCGGGTTGTAGAAGTGGCCGCTGCCAGGGAGCAGGGCGATGGTGAAGTGCTGGAGCGTCGATTCCGCGCCGGGCTGCTGGTTCGCATTGCCCAAGGACACCGGTCGCGATGTTTCCACCGTGCATTCGAGCTTGTCGTCCGCCCCGGCGTTGCGGTAGTCGAACTCGAACCCGACCCAGGTGCACCGCGATGCGCATCTCGTCTCCCTTCCGGGTCAGGGCTAGCGGACGTAAGGCAGTTCGGTGTTGCGGTTGCGTTCGCGCTCGCGCTGCTCGAACAACCGGTTCGCCTTCTCCTCGGTCATCTCGTACTTCGGCGCCACGTGCGGCAGCAGCAGGCGCAGCCACGCCTTGTCCACGCGGCGCGCCTCGGCCGGGCAGGCCTTGGCCCGCGCTGCGGGCAGGTCGCCGTCGGTGACGATGCCGAGGTAGCGCGACGGGTTGCTGCCGTAGACCAGGCATTGCAGGTTGAAGTAGCGCTGCTCGCCCAGCGCATGCTCGTCGGCGTATGCGTCGAGGTTGTATTGCCCGGTGCTGCGCGCGAGGAACCAGTTCGACGCCATGCGCAGGTTGTCGCTGACCTGGCGCGAGGATTCGTTGATGCCGGCGAAGCGTTGCATCAGCGTGGTCGCGAGCTGGTCGACCGCGTCTTCCTCGCGGCCGGTGATCGGGATCTCGAGCATGTCGATCAACGCGTGGCCGGTCTCGTGCAGCAGGATGAAGCGCAGGTTGGCGGCGAGGTATTTCTGGGCGTAATCCTCGCCCAGGTCCTGGTCCGCAGCGAGCTGCTGGCCGCGCTCGAGCAGCACCTTCATGGTTTCGTAGCACATCACCACTTCGGCGCGTTCGGGCGAATAGAACGCATTCGGCTCGCGGCATTCGGCCATCACGAACTTGATCGGGCGCGGCAGCATCAGCATGCCGTCGATGGCCTTGATCTCCGGCAGGTGGCGCAGCAGGTCGCCGTCGTGGGCGAGCTTGTAGAACGGCTCGAGCTCGGCCGTCTTCGGTGCCACGTACTCGTAGGCGAAGTGGACACCATCGGCCTTGCCCTCGGCATTGGCCACCTTCTTCATCACCGCCGGCTTGAGCGCGGCGAGTTCGTCGGCCATCGCCTTCTCCGCATCGGCGCGGCCTTGCGCGCGCGCGGCGGCGACGGCCTTCTCCTGCCGCTTCACCGATAGCAGCGAATAAAGAAAGGCACCGCTCACCAGGCCCAGGGCCACCGAGAGCAGGACGATCAATCTGAGTTTCATGCGCTTCCCCGAGGCGGACGTGGCGGGCGATGCGCTCGAAACGCCACTCGGC
>Ga0207981_1000041_pt1 | contig 16321 bp, 17 predicted proteins | sample SoimicmetaGmgLPC_FD_188327 | JGI IMG/M metagenome (GOLD analysis project Ga0207981, IMG submission 188327) | Soil and rhizosphere microbial communities from Laval, Canada - mgLPC (SPAdes) (version 2) | ecosystem: Environmental > Terrestrial > Deep subsurface > Rock core/Sediment | place: Laval... | reverse complement strand
CGCACAAGGGCGTGAACCCCGACGAGGTCGTCGCCGTCGGCGCCGCGATCCAGGCCGGCGTCCTCAAGGGCGACGTGAAGGACATCCTGCTCCTGGACGTGACGCCCCTGACGCTCGGCGTCGAGACCAAGGGTGGCATCTTCACCCGCCTGATCGAGCGCAACACGACGATCCCGACCCGCAAGTCGGAGATCTTCACGACGGCCGACGACAACCAGACCAACGTCGAGATCCACGTCCTGCAGGGCGAGGCGGAGACCGTCTACTCGCCGGGGGTGCGCTCGCTCGGCAAGTTCATGCTCACCGGCCTTCCGCCCGCACCGCGCGGGATGCCGCAGATCGAGGTCGCCTTCGACATCGACGCCAACGGCATCGTCAACGTGTCCGCTAAGGACATGGCCACCGGCAAGGAGCAGGCGATGACGATCACCGGCGGCACCGCGCTGTCCAAGGAGGACATCGACCGGATGGTCCAGGATGCGGAGAAGTTCGCGGCCGAAGACCACACCCGTCGAGAGGCCGCCGAGGCGCGCAACCAGGCCGACCAGCTCACCTACCAGGTCGACCGTTCGGTCGAGGAATGGGGCGACAAGGTGCCCGAACCCGACCGGGAGGAGCTCAAGAAGCTCAACGAGGAGCTGAAGGAGTCCCTGAAGGGCGAGGACGTCGAGAAGATCAAGGCCGGGACCGAGGCCGTGATGCAGACGTTCCAGCGGATCGGCCAGGCGATGTACCAGCAGACGCCGCAGGGACAGCAGACGGCGGCCGCCGCGGCCGGCGGCGCGCCGGGCGCCGAGCCCGAGGGCGAGAACGACGTGGTGGAAGGCGAGATCGTGGACGAAGGAGGAGAGCGATGAGGGATCGCGTCATGCTGTGGGGAGACCAGCTGCCCGACATCCGGCTGCTCGACGATCGGTTCGACCGTCTGATCGAGCGCACGTTCGGCCGAGACCGACAGGCTCCGTGGATGCCCGCGATGGACGTCTACGAGACCGACGACCAGATCGTCGTCACCGTGGAGCTCCCGGGCGTGCACGCCGAGGACGTCGAGGTGTCCGTCGAGGACTCGACGCTCACGGTCGGCGGCGCCCGCGAGTTCTCCTCCGAGGTCGAGCAGGAGCGCTACCACCGGATCGAGCGCCGCTACGGTGCCTTCAGCCGCGCCGTCACCCTGCCGCCGAAGGTGGACACGTCCAAGGTCGATGCTCGCTTCTCTGACGGGGTCCTCACGATCGAGATCCCCAAGGTCGAGAAGGCCGAGCCGACCAAGATCACGGTCAAGGCCGACTCGTGACCGAGCACGACCACGACGCTCCCGAGGAGCGCGAGCCGAAGGTCCGCGTCGTCGACAAGCGCCGGTACCGCGATGAGAAGCATGCGGGGGGCCCTCGCCCCCCGCAGCCCGGCGCCCCCACGCCGAACGACGAGCCGGACGAGCTCGCGCGCGCCAAGACGCAGGCCGCCGAATACCGCGACCACCTGCAGCGGCTCCAGGCGGAGTTCGAGAACTACCGCAAGCGCATGACCAGGTCGCAGGAGCGGCTGGTCGACGCGGAGCTCCAGCGCTTCGTGCAGGGGTTGCTCGAGGTCCTCGACGAGTTCGACCTCGCCCTGATCGCGGCCGAGCGGCAGCCCGACTTCGAGGCGTTCCGCAAGGGGGTCGAGCTCGTCTACGCGAAGTTCGCCGAGACCCTTCGGGCCGAGGGGCTCGAGCGGATCGAGGCCGAGGGCAAGGCGTTCGACCCCAACGAGCACGAAGCGTTGATGCAGACCGGCGACGGTGAGGGCGACCCGCACGTCGCGGAGATCTTCCGCCAGGGGTACAAGCTGCGGGGCACCGTGATCCGTCCCTCGAGCGTTCGCGTCGAGCGCGCCTAGCGCGAGAGGAGCTGCGGTGAACGGCGACGTGCGTCGCGAATGGTTCGAGAAGGACTACTACCAGGTCCTCGGCGTGGCGAAGAACGCCACCGCGGCCGAGATCAAGAAGGCGTACCGCAAGCTCGCCCAGCAGCATCACCCCGACGCGAACCCCGGGAACAAGGACGCGGAGGATCGGTTCAAGGAGATCTCGGCGGCCAACGACGTGCTCGGCGACGAGGAGAAGCGCAAGCAGTACGACCAGGTGCGCGACATGGCCTCGTCCGGGTACGGGGCCGGCGGGTTCCCCGGCGGCGGTGGCGCATCCGGAGGCGGGTTCCCCGGTGGCTTCCCCGGCGGCGTGCGGTTCGAGGACCTGGGTGACCTCGGCGACCTGTTCGGCGGGTTGTTCGGTGGGGCGGGACGCGGCGGGGGTGCACGACCGTCGCGCGGCACGGATCTCGAGACCACCGCGACGATCACGTTCGACGACGCGATGCGGGGGACGACCGTGCCGGTCCGGATCCAGGGGCCCGCCCCCTGCGAGACCTGCCACGGCAGTGGCGCGGCGCCAGGCACGAGCCCGACGACCTGCCCCCGGTGCGGGGGTTCCGGGGCCGTCGCCGTGAACCAGGGGCCGTTCCAGATGAGTCAGACCTGTCCCGTCTGCCGCGGCTCGGGCCGGGTCGTCGAAACGCCGTGCCCGACCTGCGGCGGCAGCGGCAGCCGCCGCCGCACGCGGACCTTCCAGGTGAAGATCCCCGCCGGCGTCCAGGACGGTGCCCGGATCCGGCTCGCGGGCCGGGGGGAGCCCGGCCCGGCGGGTGGCCAGCCGGGCGACATGTTCGTGCGGGTCCGCGTGCAGCAGCACGCCTTCTTCGGGCGGGCGGGTCACGATCTGACGCTCGAGCTGCCGGTCACCTACCCGGAGGCGGCCCTGGGTGCGGACGTCCGCGTCCCGACGTTGAACGGGCCGGTCACGATGAAGGTCCCCCCCGGCACGCCCAACGGCAAGACGTTCCGTCTCAAGGGGAAGGGCGCTCCCAAGCGTGGAGGGCACGGCGACCTGCTCGTCACCACCCGGGTCGAGGTGCCGCGGAAGCTCTCCCGGTCCGAGAAGGAACTGCTCAAGCAGCTGCGCGAGAACGAGAAGGAGTCGCCGCGCCGGGGTCTGGGCGTGGAGGCATGAGGAGGCCATCGCCGTGAGCGAGACACCCGGTCGCAGGTCCGAACGGCGGACCGATGGTGCGGAGGAGCGAGCCGTCTACATCATCAGCGTGGCGGCCGAGCTCTCGGGCGTGCATCCGCAGACGCTGCGGATGTACGAACGCCGGGGCCTCCTCGCGCCCAAGCGCACGTCGGGCAACACGCGTCGCTATTCCGAACGCGACATCGCGCGCATCCAGATGATCCTGGAGCTGACGCGGCGAGAAGGTATCAGCCTGTCGGGGGTGAAGCTGTTCATCGAGATGCGCGAGCAGCTCGCGCGGATGCAGCGACGCACCGAGGAGTTGGAACTCGAGCTGCTCGACCGTGCCCGCGGACGCCGTTCCGGCGCTGAGATCGTGCCGCTCCGGACCATGCGCTCGTTCCTGTCGGGGGAGGACGTCGCCCCGTGATCGAGCTGCGAGGCGAAGGGGTCGTACTGCGTGCGTTCCGTCCCGAGGAGATCGACGTCGCGATGGAGCTGATGCAGAGCATCCCGGCGGTCGATCTGGATGAGGAAGCGGCCCGGCTTCGGCGCGAACGGCTCGAGCACTCGGGCGAACGCAACGACTGGGAGCTCATGTTCGCGGTCGAAGCTGAGGGGCGGCTCGTCGGGGACGTCCAGGGGCGGTGCCCCCGCTTCGCGATGCCGCCGGGCGTCTGGGAGCTCGGGATCGAGCTGTGGGACGCGGCCGATCGCGGCCGCGGGATCGGCAGGCAGACGATCGCGGTGCTCTCCTCCCACCTGTTCGAACGGGAGCACGCGATCAGGGTCCAGGCCACGACGGACGTGGACAACGCCGCGATGCGGCGGATCCTCGAACACCTCGGCTTCGCGTTCGAAGGGGTGCTGCGAGGGTTCATGCCCGCGGGCTCGGGACCGCCGCGTGACTACGCGATGTATGGCCTGACGAAGGCCGACGTCGATGCGAGATCGTGAGGCCGGATGGATGCCAACAAGCTGACGCTCAGATCGCAGGCCGCGCTCGACGGCGCCCACCAGCAGGCGGTCGCGCGGAGCCACCAGACGATCGAGCCCGAGCACCTGCTCCTCGCCCTCCTGTCCGATCCCGAGGGGATCGTGATCCCGGTGCTGCACGGGGTGGGCGTGGCACCCGTGCCGCTGCGCGACCGGGTGGCGGGGGCCCTCGACCGCCTCCCGAAGGTCTACGCACCTGGCGCGGAGGTCCGGCTCGGTCCGGCCCTGGCGACGGCCCTCGATGCCGCCTTCCGCGAGGTGGAAGCGCTCGGCGACGAGTACGTCTCGACCGAGCACCTGTTGCTCGGGCTCTCGGCTGGGGCCACCGAGGCGGCCAGGATCCTGCGGGACGCCGGCGTGGAGCGCGACGCGGTGCTCGAGGCGCTCGCGCAGGTGCGTGGGCGCCAACGCGTCACCGACCAGAACCCCGAGGACAAGGTCCAGGTGCTCGAACGCTACGGGCGCGATCTCACCGATCTCGCACGGCGCGGCACGCTCGACCCGGTGATCGGTCGCGACGACGAGATCCGCCGCGTGATCCAGGTGCTCTCGCGCAGGACGAAGAACAACCCGGTCCTGATCGGAGAACCGGGCGTCGGCAAGACGGCGATCGTGGAGGGGCTCGCGCAGCGGATCGTCTCGGGCGACGTGCCGGAGTCCCTCAGGGACAAGCGCGTCGTCGCGCTGGATCTGGGCGCGATGATCGCGGGCTCCAAGTATCGGGGCGAGTTCGAGGACCGGCTGAAGGCGGTCCTGCGCGAGATCGCCGACTCCGAGGGGCGGATCGTCACGTTCATCGACGAGCTCCACACGATCGTCGGTGCGGGCGCGGCCGAGGGCGCGATGGACGCCGGGAATATGCTGAAGCCGATGCTCGCGCGCGGTGAGCTCCGAGCGATCGGCGCGACCACGCTCGACGAGTACCGCGAGCACATCGAGAAGGATCCGGCGCTCGAACGTCGGTTCCAGCCGGTCCTGGTCGGCGAACCGAGCGTCGAGGACGCGATCGCCATCCTGCGGGGGCTGAAGGAGCGCTACGAGGTCCACCACGGCGTGCGGATCCAGGATCCGGCGCTGGTCGCCGCCGCCGTCCTCTCGGACCGGTACGTGACCGGCCGGTTCCTGCCGGACAAGGCGATCGATCTGATCGACGAGGCGGCGAGCCGGCTGCGGATGGAGATCGATTCGGTCCCGATCGAGATCGACGAGGTGGAGCGCCGCATCATGCAGCTGGAGATCGAGCGCGCCGCCCTGCGCAAGGAGAGCGACCAGGCGTCCCGAGAGCGGCTCGATCGGCTCGAGCAGGAGCTCGCCGACCTGCAGGAACGCTCGGCCGCGATGCGCGGCCACTGGCAGCAGGAGAAGGAGCGGATCGACCGGATCCGGGCGCTGAAGGGCGAGATCGAGTCCACGCGCGGCGAGTTCGAGCGCGCCGAGCGCGACGCCGATCTCGAGCGGGCCGCCGAGCTCCGTTTCGGCCGGCTCGTAGAGCTGGAGAAGGAGCTCGAGCGGGAGAACCGGGCCCTCGAGGAGATCCAGCGCGATCGGAAGATGCTGAACGAGGAGGTCACCGAGGAAGACGTCGCGCAGGTGGTCTCGATGTGGACCGGCATCCCGGTCGCCCGCCTGATGGAGGGCGAGATGGCCAAGCTCCTGCACCTGGAGGAGGCGCTCCATCGCCGCGTCGTCGGACAGGACGAGGCCGTCTCCGCCGTCGCGAACGCGATCCGGCGCTCCCGAGCCGGGCTCTCGGATCCGATGCGGCCGATCGGCTCGTTCCTGTTCTTGGGCCCGACCGGGGTGGGCAAGACCGAGCTCGCCCGCGCGCTCGCCGAGTACCTGTTCGACGACGAGCGCGCCATGGTCCGGATCGACATGAGCGAGTACCAGGAGCGTCACACCGTGTCGCGCCTGGTCGGCGCGCCGCCCGGCTATGTCGGGTTCGAGGAAGGCGGCCAGCTCACCGAGGCCGTCCGCCGACGTCCCTATTCCGTTCTGCTGCTCGACGAGATCGAGAAGGCGCACACCGACGTGTTCAACGTCCTGTTGCAACTGCTCGAGGACGGGCGTCTCACCGACGGGCACGGGCGAACGGTCGACTTCCGCAACGCGGTGGTGATCATGACCTCCAACCTCGGCGGCGCGATCTTCCGGGAGACCGAGATCTCGGCCGACAAGCGCCGCGAGGCCGTCATGGAGGACGTGCAGGGCTTCTTCCGTCCGGAGTTCGTGAACCGGATCGATGAGATCGTCGTGTTCGAGCAGCTCACGCCCGAACAGATCGGCGCGATCGTGAATATCCAGATCCGTCTGCTCGCGGAGCGCCTCGCCGAGCGGTCGCTGGGCCTCGAGCTCACCGACGCGGCCCGCGAACTCATCGCTGCCCGTGGCTACGATCCCGCGTTTGGGGCGCGGCCGCTGAAGCGGCTCATCCAGCGCGAGATCCAAGACCCGCTCGCCGTGAAGCTGCTCTCCGGCGAGATCGGCGAGGGAGACACGGTGCTCGTGGAGGCCGATGGGGAGTCCCTGACGTTCAGGGCCGTCTCCACCCCCGACCCCGCCCGGGCCGAGCCCGACTGATCCGGGCTCGACCCGACGACTCGGCCCACCTCCGGGGGGCCCAGGTTCCAATACTGCCCGCAGGAACCCGTGGCTGAGGATCGCGGGGCCTTCGCGCTCGCGGTCGCCGCCGCGTCGCCGATGCCGTCCGTGACGGGACCGATCCCGTCCCGACGCGTCCGCGCCCGGCGTCGCGGGGTTGGGGGGCGAAGCGAGGCGTCGTAGCGTGAGGCCGTGAGCGACCCGGGCGCGAACGCCGACCGACCTCGACTCCTGCGGCGCAGCCGGGATGACCGCGTCATCGGCGGCGTCTGCGGAGGGCTTGGTCGGTACCTCGGGGTGGATCCGGTCCTGTTGCGGATCGCGATGGTGATCCTGGCGATCGCGGGTGGCGGCGGGATCTTGATCTACCTCGTCGCGTGGGTGCTGATCCCTCCCGAGCGCGACGGTGAGGATCTCGGCTCGGCGAGACCGGAGGGCGCCGACACGACGAGGCTGATCGTCGGCGGCGCGCTGATCGCGATCGGGACGATCCTGCTGCTCAACCTGTCCATCCCTGCGCTCGGCAAGTACTTCTGGCCCCTCGCGTTGATCGCGGTCGGCGTGGCGGTCGTGATCCAGGCCTCGTCCCGGCGATGAGCGCGCCGGTACCTCCGCCGCCACCACCTGCGGCCCCGGCGGCCAGATGGGCGGGACGTCTGGTGCTCGGGCTGGTCCTGGTCCTGTTCGGCGTGGGGTGGCTCCTCGAGGCGCTGGGCGTCGATGTGCCGTGGGACATCGTGTTCCCCGCGGTCCTGATCGGCATCGGGATCATGCTCGTCTCGTCCGCCCGATCGGGCGCCGGGCAGGTTGGGCTCATGGTGGCAGGGATCGTCCTCACGATCCTGCTCGTCCTCGGGACCGCCATCGACATCCCGCTCGGAGGTGGCGTGGGCGATCGCACCGTGCGTCCGAGCGCGGAGCGCATCGAGCCCGAGTACGAGCGCGGCATCGGCAAGCTCACCCTCGACCTGACCGAGGTCGCCTTCGGCGCGATCGACGTCCCCCTCGACGTTCGGGCCAGGGTCGGGATCGGGCAGCTGGTCGTGATCGTCCCGGCGGATGCGCCCGTCCGAGTGGACGCCCGGTCGGGCATCGGCAGCGTGAGGATCTACGGTCAGGAGGAAGCTGGGTTCGGCGCGGGGCTCTCCGCCCCCGCCCCCACGGGGGCGCCCGCGATCAAGCTCGAGGCGACCGTCGGGATCGGGGAGGTGCGCATCGACCATGGCTGACGCCGGTCTCAACCGCTCCGCGTTGGTCGCGGGCGTGTTCTTCATCGCGGCAGGTGTGGGCTTCCTCCTCGAGCGCCTCGGGGTCTGGGACGTCTCGCTCCGGGTCCTGGGGCCGGTCCTGCTGATCACGCTCGGCGTGGCGATCGTCCTCGGTGGACGGGCGCATCCGCCGCCGTCCTAGGCGGGTGAGGCCCGCGGCGAGCGCCTCGGGTCGTCGCCGTGCGAGCGAGGGGCTAGGCTTCGCGTCGACCTCTTCAGAAAGGAACGACCGTGGGTTGGACCCTGGCGATCATCGGCGCGATCATCGTGCTGGCCGCGATCTTCGGCGTCGTCTCGTACAACCGCTTCGTCTCGCAACGTCAGCTGATCAAGGACGCGTGGGCGAACATCGACACCGAGCTTCGGCGCCGGTACGACCTGATCCCCAACCTCGTCGAGTCCGTCCGCGGCTACGCGGCGCACGAGCGCACCGTGTTCGAGAACGTGACGCGCGCCCGCGCGGCCGCCGCCTCGGCGACGGGTTCGCCGGCGGCCCAGGCCGCCGCCGAGGGGCCGCTCGTCGCCGCGCTGCGACAGCTGTTCGCCGTGGTCGAGAACTACCCCGACCTGAAGGCCAACCAGAACTTCCTCGCGCTCCAGCAAGAGCTCGCCAACACCGAGGATCGCCTGCAGACGTCGCGCCGCTTCTACAACGCCAACGTTCGCGACTACAACCAGCGCGTGAAGCAGTTCCCGTCGGTGATCATCGCGTCGACGTTCAACTTCGAGGAAGAGGAGTTCTTCGAGATCGAGGACGCGCTCCGCGAGGCGGGCGCGCCGCAGGTGGCGTTCGGCGGCGAGGGACCTGGCGTGACGTTCGGCGGGCCCGAGATCCCGCCGGCCGCGCCGCCGCGCGCGCCGACCGTGGAGCCCTCGGGGACGCCGCCACCGCCGCCGGGGACGCCCGACGCCTAGCGCTAGCGGGTCGGGACCTTGTCTGGCTCCTGAAGGTGCTCGGGAGCGGGGCCGCACCCCTCGAGCATCGTCGCGCGGCGGACGTCGCCGGTCAGGAGGGTCCACACGATCGCCCAGGCGAGCGCGACGCCGCCCATCGCGAGGGCCGTCGTCTTCGCGGTGAAGACGTCGGCGAGCCAGCCCGTCAGGATCGCCGACAGGCCGAACGTCAGCGTCACCAGCATGCCGTCGACGGCGAAGATGCGCCCCCGGATCCGATCCGGCACGACGCGTTGGAGCCCGTACGACGACAGCGTCCACTGGGCTCCGCCGCCGACGTGAGCGACGAGGACCGCGCCCATCGCGAACACGAGCGCGGGCGCCAGGCCGAGGAGCGCGTAGCCGATCCCGAACGTGGCCAGCGCGCCCCCGATCGCGCCGAACAGCCGCCGGTCCTGCGGCCCGGCGAGGGACCTGCCGAGGAACGGGCCGATCAGCGCCCCGACGCCGCGCGCCGCCATCAGCAGCCCGAGACCGATCTCGCCCGCGTGGAACCTGCCGAGCGCGAGGATCGGCAGGAGCACGAGCACGCCCCCGGCGATCCCCCAACCGAACTTCACCGCGAGCAGCGCCAGGACGCGGTGGTCCCTGCGCGCGTACCGGACGGTCTCGACCGTGTCCTGGCGCAGGCTCGGGCGTTCGTGGACCGCCCGGTCCTGCGCGAACGTGGCGCGGATCCCCAGGATCAGGAGCGCCGACACCACGAACGAGGCGGAGTCCACGACGATCGCGACGTCGGATCCGAACACCCCCGCCACGACCCCTCCGAGGGCGCCGCCGACCGCGAGCATCGTGCCCCACAGCGACCCCGACAGCGCGTTCGCGACCGAGAGGTCGCGCTCGTCCACGAGGTTCGGCATCGCCGCCATCGAGGCCGGCTCGAACGCGGCCGCGAACACCGCGGTCGCGGCCAGGAGGACGTAGACCAGCCAGGCGAGGTCCTCGGTCCGTACCAGGAGGAAGCCGAGGACGAGGACCGCCCGGGCGAGGTCGCACGCGATCATGAGCCGTCGCCGGTCGATCCGGTCCGCCAGCACCCCGGCGAACGGCGAGGCGAGGAAGTACGTCAGGTCCTGGGCGGCGATCGTGAACGCCACCGCGATCGCCTGCCCCGTGAGGTCGAGCATCAGCCCGAACAGGGCGATCAGCAGGAACCAGTCCCCACCCAGCGAGATCACCGACGCGAGGTACAGCCGGCGGAAGTTCCGGTTGTGCCGGAGCAGGGCGGCGGAGGCACGAAAGCCGCCAAGCGTCTCGACCGGTTCGCGCGCTTCCACGTCGATTTGCAAGACTACTGGCGACGGACACGACCGAAGGAGGCCGACGGATGGGGCTCGACGGGGTCACGTGGTTCCGGCAGGCGGCGTTCCGGTGGCAGGGAGATGGTCCGGTCGTGTACGTCGATCCGTGGGGCGTGCAGGACGACGTGCCCGCGGACGTCATCATGATCACGCACGCGCACTTCGACCATCTCCAGCCGCACGAGATCGAACGCCTGCGTACGTCCTCGACCACGATCGTGGCCCCGCGCGACGTGGCCGACGAGCTGACCGGCGACGTCGCGGCCATCGAGCCCGGTGGGTCCGTCGAAGCCGGTGGGCTCAAGGTGCAGGCGGTGCCGGCCTACAACACCGCCGAGGAGCGCCTGGACATGCACCCGAAGTCGAACGGCTGGGTAGGCTACGTGTTCGAGTTTGGCGGGCGGAGCTTCTACCACGCCGGTGACACCGACGCGCTGCCGGAGCTCGAGAGCCTCGACCCGGACGTGGCGATGGTGCCGATCGGCGGCACCTACACGATGGACTGGGAGGAGGCGGCCGGGTTCGTCAAGGCGATGGAGCCGCGGGTGGCCGTCCCCATGCACTACGGGTTCGTCGTGTGCTCGCCGTCGCACGCGGGACTGTTCAAGAAGGGCGCGCAGCCGGTGCCGGTCGAGATCTTGGAGCCGACGAATCCGTTCGAACAACCGTAGGCATGGGGAGGAGTGACGAGATGGCGCTCGGGTACGACAAGCCGCTCTACATCCTGGCGTTCGACCATCGAGGCTCGTTCCAGAAGAAGTTCTTCGGCGTCACCGGCGAGCCGAACGAGGAGGAGACGGCGCGGATCTCCGACGCCAAGCGCGTGATCTACGAGGGTGCCCGACGGGCCCTGGACGAAGGCGTCGAGGCGGAGACCGCCGGGGTGCTGGTCGACGAGCAGTTCGGGGCCGACATCGCCCGCGACGCGAAGACCGCGGGGTTCCGGCTGGCGATGCCGGTCGAGAAGAGCGGGCAGGAGGAGTTCGACTTCCAGTACGAAGAGGACTTCGGCACGCACATCGAGTCGTTCGACCCGTACTTCACCAAGGTGCTGGTCCGCTACAACACCGAGGGCGACCAGGCGATGAACGAGCGCCAGGCCGGCCGACTGAAGAGGCTCGGCGACTGGCTGCACGAGCACGGGCGGCTGTTCCTGTTCGAGCTGCTCGTCCCGCCGACGCCCGAGCAGATCGCGGCCGCGGGCGGCGACGAGCAGCGCTGGGACTCGGAGGAGCGGCCCAAGCTGATGAAGGCGGCGATCGAGGAGCTCCAAGACGCCGGCGTCGAGCCCGACATCTGGAAGATCGAGGGCATCGATCGGCGCGAGGACTGCGAGTTGATCTCGGCCACGACACGGCGCGATCGGCGCGACGGTGTGGCGTGCGTGGTGCTCGGCCGCGGGGCCGACGACACGGCGGTCGATCACTGGCTGCGGATGGGTTCGGGCGTGCCGGGTTACATCGGGTTCGCGATCGGCCGCTCGATCTGGTGGGATCCGCTGAAGGGGTTCGTCGACGGCAACCTCGGGCGCGAGGAGGCCGCGAAGCAGATCGCCGCCAACTACCGGCGGTTCATCGACGTCTACGACGAGGGAGTGCGGGGGGCTCAAGGAGCGAGCGCGTAGCGCGAGCGGTAAGTCCCCCGCGGAAGGAGATAGGAGTGGCGATGGCGGTCATCAAGACGATCGACCTGGTCGGCGTGTCGTCCGAGTCGTGGCGGGACGCGGCCCATCAAGCGCTGGCCGAGGCGGCCAAGACGATCCGAGGCATCGAGTCGATGGACATCCTCGGCACGTCGGCGGTCGTGGCCGACGGTCAGATCTCCGAGTACCACACGCAGGTCCGCATCAGCTTCCGCATCGAGCGCTCGTAGCCGATCCGCGGCTCGGGGCGCGCCGACGTCGCGGATAGACTGACCGCATGCCGGCCTCCGTCGTCGTCGGGACCCAGTGGGGGGACGAGGGCAAGGGCAAGGCGACGGACTACCTCGCCGACCGGATGGACCTGGTCGTCCGGTACCAGGGCGGGAACAACGCCGGCCACACGATCCTCGCCGAGGGGCATACGCTCAAGCTCCAGCTGATCCCCTCGGGGATCCTGTACCCGCACATCACCTCGGTGATCGCCGACGGCGTGGTCGTCGACCCCCGCGTCCTGCTGGACGAGCTGGACGGGCTCGAGGCCGTCGGCGTCGACCCGTCCAAGCTGGTGGTATCGGGCAACTGCCACATGATCATGCCCTATCACCTCGAGCTCGAGCGGGTGACCGAACGGTTCCTCGGCAAGAACGCGCTCGGGACGACCAAGCGCGGGATCGGGCCCGCGTACGGCGACAAGGCTGCGCGGATCGGGCTGCGAATCCAGGACCTGTTCGACGAGAAGATCTTCCGCGAGAAGCTCGACGTCGTCCTGCGCGAGAAGAACCAGATCCTGACCCGGATCTACGGGCGGCTCCCGTTGGTCGCCGGAACGATCGTCGACGACTACATGCGCTACGCGGAACGGCTGCGGCCGCGTGTGACCGACACGTCCAGGCTCCTGCACGACGCGCTCCGCGGAGGCAAGGAGGTGCTGCTCGAGGGCGCGCAGGGCACGATGCTCGACCTCGACAAGGGGACGTATCCGTTCGTCACGTCGTCCAACCCGGTCACCGGGTACGCGCTCGCGTCCGCGGGGATCGGCCCGCGAGAGGTGGAACGCGTCATCGGGATCACGAAGGCGTACGTGACCCGCGTGGGCGCGGGCCCGTTCCCGACCGAGGACCACGGACCCGGCGGCGACCGGTTGGGCGAACGCGGGCAGGAGTTTGGGACGGTGACCGGCCGCAAGCGCCGCTGCGGATGGTTCGACGCCGTGATCCTTCGGTACGCCGCCCGCGTGAATGGGCTGACCGAGCTGTTCGTCACCAAGCTCGACGTGCTCTCGGGGTTCGAGACCGTCCGGGTGTGCACGGCGTACCGGGCCGAGGGCGAGACGTTCGAGGACGTCCCGCCGCATCAGTCCCTGTTCCACAAGGCGGAGCCGGTCTACGAGGAGCTCGAGGGCTGGGACGAGGAGATCGGCGCGACCACCTCGTTCGATGATCTGCCCGCGGCGGCCCGCAAGTACCTGGAGCGGATCCAGGAGCTCGTCGGCGTGCAGGTCGTCGTGGTCTCGGTCGGTCCGGGTCGCGAGCAGAGCCTGACCGCGGGCGTCGGGTGAGCGGATCACGGTGGGACGGCGGTCGTCCCGCCGTGCTCGCGCGATGAGAGTCCTGGTGGTCGGCGCGGGGGGGCGCGAGCACGCGCTCGTGTGGCGCCTCGCCCGCGACCCGTCGGTCGAACGTGTCCTGGCCGCCCCGGGGAACGCCGGGATCGCGCGGGAGGCGTCGTGTTTCGGCGTGGCCGCGGACGACGTCGACGGCCTACTCGCGCTCGTCGAACGCGAACGCGTCGACCTCGCCGTCGTGGGCCCCGAGGGTCCGCTCGTCGCCGGTCTGGCCGACCAACTCGCGGCCGCGGGGTATCCCGTGTTCGGACCCTCGGGCGAGGCCGCGCGGCTCGAGGGCTCCAAGGCGTGGGCGAGGGACCTGTGCGAGCGCTACGGGGTCCCGGCGCCCGCGAGCCTGAGCGCCGCGACCATGTCCGAGGCGCTCGGCGCGCTCGACCAGTTCGGGCCCCCGTACGTGGTGAAGGTCGACGGGCTCGCCGCGGGCAAGGGCGTGGTCATCACCGAGGAGCGTGACGAGGCGGTCCGGGCGCTCGAGCTCGCCCTCGTGCAGGGCGAGTTTGGCGAGGCGGGGTCGACCGTGGTCGTCGAAGAGCACCTGAGCGGCCGGGAGGTCTCGGCGTTCGCGCTGGCCGACGGCGCGACGGCCCTGCCGCTCGGGTTCGCGCAGGACTTCAAGCGCGCCGACGACGACGACGCCGGACCCAACACCGGGGGGATGGGCGCGTACTCCCCCGTTCCCTTCGTCGACGAGGCGATCGCCGAGCGGATCCAGACCGAGATCCTCGAGCACACCGTCCGCGCGCTGGCCGAGGAGGGCGTCCCGTACCGCGGCGTCCTGTACGCCGGTCTGATGCTCACGGACGAGGGTCCTAGGGTGCTCGAGTTCAACTGCCGCTTCGGGGATCCGGAGACGCAGGTCCTGATGCCCCGGCTCCGATCCGAGCCCGCCGAGCTGCTCCTCGCGTGCGCCCGGGGCGACCTCGGGGCAGCCGAGGTGGAACTGCGGCCTGGGGCATGCGTGACGGTCGTCCTGGCTTCCGGCGGCTACCCCGGGGCGTACGAGACCGGGTTCGTGATCGAAGGTCTCGTCGCGGCCGAGGGCGTGGAGGGCGCGACCGTGTTCCATTCGGGCACGGCGGAACGGCAGGGTAGAGTGGTCACCGCGGGAGGGCGCGTGCTGTCGGTGAGCGCGACCGGGGCCTCGATCGCCGAGGCCCGGGACCGCGCGTACGAGGTGAGCGCGCGCCTCTCGTTCGAGGGGATGCGTCACCGCACGGACATCGCGGAGCTTGCGGCGAAGGAGGAGCGGACATGAGCGAACCGGCACCGCTGGTCGGCGTGCTGGTCGGTTCGGCGGCCGAGCTCCCGCTCATGCAGCAGGCCACCGCGATCCTGGAGAAGCTCGAACTCCCGCACGAGATCCGCGTGATGTCATCGTCGCGCAGCCCCGACCTCGTGGACGAGTACGCGCGAACCGCGTTCGACCGCGGGTTGAAGGCCCTCGTGTGCACGACTGGGATCTCCGGGCACCTCGCCGCGGCGGTCGCGGCCCGCACGATCGTGCCGGTGATCGGCGTTCCGATCGCAACCGACCAGATGGGCGGCGAACAGGCCCTGTACGTGACGGCGCAGATGCCGAGCGGCGTGCCGGTCGCCGCGGTCGGCGTCGACTCGGCGATGAACGCCGCGGTCCTGGCCGCCGAGATCGTCGGGGTCGCCGACCCCGACGTCCAGAAGCGGCTCTGGCGGTTCAAGGACGACCTGGCGGAGGGCCTCCGGCTGTGAGCGGACGCTCTGCCGTCCGGCCTGATGGGTGGCGGCCGCTCGCGCGTTCGCGCTCGCTTCATGATCCCCGCGAGCCCCTCGCGGTGCCATGATCCCGCGGTACGTCCTCCCGGGGATGGCCGCCGTCTGGTCCGACGACGCACGGCTCGGACACTGGCTCGAGATCGAGATCCTCGTCGCGGAGGCCCTGGCCGGGCTCGGCGTGGTGCCGGACGCCGACGCGCGCGAGATCCGAGCGACGGCGTCGTTCGACGCCGAGCGCGTGGCCGAGGTCGAGCGCGTCACCAGGCACGACGTGGCCGCGTTCGTGCAGGTCGTCGCCGCGTCCGTCGGTCCGGCGGGCCGCTGGGTGCACTTCGGGCTGACCTCCTCGGACGTCCTGGACACCGGTCTCGCGCTGCAGCTGCGCGACGCGAGCGACCTGCTGCTCGAACGGCTCGAACGGCTGCTCGCCGTCGCCAAGGGGATGGCGCTCGCCAACCGGGACGTCGTGATGGCCGGCCGGACGCACGGCGTCGTCGCGGAGCCGACCAGCTTCGGTCACAAGGTGGCGCTCTGGGCGTTCGAGCTCGACCGCGACCGCGACCGGTTACGGCGTGCGCGCGAGGCCGTGAGCGTCGGCGCGATCAGCGGGGTCGTCGGGACCTACGCGCAGGTCGATCCGCGCGTCGAGGAGGAGGTGTGCGCGAAGCTCGGCCTGCGCGCCGCCGAGGCCTCGAGCCAGATCGTGGCGCGGGACCGGCATGCCGAGCTTATGGGCGCCCTCGCGATCACCGCCTCGACGCTCGACGCGATCGCGACCGAGATCCGCCATCTCGCCCGGACCGAGGTCCGCGAGGTGCAGGAGCCGTTCACGACGGGGCAGAAGGGTTCGAGCGCGATGCCCCACAAGCGGAACCCCGTCCGGTGCGAACGCGTGACGGGGCTCGCCAGGGTGATCCGCGGGAACCTGCAGGCGGCGCTCGAGAACACCGTGCTGTGGCACGAGCGCGACATCTCGCATTCGTCGGCCGAGCGGGTGATCCTGCCCGACTCGACGATCGCGCTGCACTTCATGCTCTCGGAGATGCTCGAGGTGCTCGAGGGGCTCGAGGTGTACCCCGAGCGGATGCGGGAGAACCTGCAGGTCGGCGGCGGGTTGGCGTTCTCGCAGAACGTGTT
>Ga0207981_1000040_pt1 | contig 16465 bp, 17 predicted proteins | sample SoimicmetaGmgLPC_FD_188327 | JGI IMG/M metagenome (GOLD analysis project Ga0207981, IMG submission 188327) | Soil and rhizosphere microbial communities from Laval, Canada - mgLPC (SPAdes) (version 2) | ecosystem: Environmental > Terrestrial > Deep subsurface > Rock core/Sediment | place: Laval... | reverse complement strand
AAGGTCGTCCTGATCAAGGCCGACGAGGGCTCCGACGTCGCCGCCGTGCAGGCGGATCTCGAGAAGGCTCTCTCCCCGTACCCGAACATCGAGGTGGACGACCAGGCCGGATTCCGTGACAGGTACGCGACGCTGATCAGCCAGGTGCTGAACCTGATATCCGCGCTGCTCCTGTTCGCCGTGATCATCGCGTTGTTCGGCGTGATGAACACCCTGTACCTGTCGATCTACGAGCGGACGCGCGAGCTCGGTCTGCTGCGGGCGGTGGGGCTGACACGCAGGCAGACCCGCTCGATGGTCCGCTGGGAGGCAGTGATCGTCTCGGTGATGGGAGCGTTGTTCGGCGTGGTGATCGGGATCGCGTTCGGCTGGGCGCTGCAGCAGGCGCTCGAGCCCGAGGGGTTCAGCGAGCTCGGCATCCCCGGCGGGCAGCTCGCGGTCTACGTCCTGCTGGCCGCGATCTTGGGCGTGCTCTTCGCGATCTTCCCCGCCCGCCGTGCGGCCAAGCTGAACGTGCTGGAGGCCATCTCGTACGAGTAGCGGGGGTTCGGGGCAGCAGGCCGGGCTCGTGCGACGGATATCATGACCGTCCCATGCCCACGATCGAGCTCGCCGGCGGCACGACCACCGAGCTTCCCGAGGGGGAACCGGTCGGCACCGTCCTGCCGCCCGAGGCGATCGCGGCCCGCGTGGACGGCGAGCTGGTCGACCTCTCGTACGTGCCCACGACCGACGGAAAGGTTGAGCCGGTCCTGCCGAACGACGGCGACGGCCTGCACGTCCTGCGGCATTCGGCGGCGCACGTGTTGGCGCAGGCCGTCTGCGACCTGTGGCCCGGCACCCGTTACGCGATCGGCCCGCCGATCGAGGACGGCTTCTACTACGACCTCGAGCTCCCGGGGCAGGTCTCCGAGAGCGACCTCGCGAAGATCGAGGACCGGATGCGCGAGATCGTCGCGGCCGACCAGCCGTTCGTGCGCGAGGAGTTCTCGCGCGGCGAGGCCCTCGAGCGCTTCGCCGACCAGCCGTACAAGCGCGAGATCATCGAGTCGCTCGAGGAAGGCGAGGTCCCGGCGGGCGATAGGGTCACCGTCTACCGCAACGACGGCTGGTCGGACCTGTGCCTGGGTCCGCACGTCCCGTCGAGCGGGCGGCTGTCCGCGTTCAAGCTCATGAAGGTCGCCGGGGCGTACTGGCGCGGCGATGAAAGTCGGCCGATGCTCACGCGGATCTACGGGACCGCGTGGCCGAGCCAGGAGGAGCTCGACGATTACCTGCATCGGCTCGAGGAGGCCGAGAAGCGCGACCACCGCCGCCTGGGGCGCGAGCTCGACCTGTTCTCCTTTCCCGAGGAGCTCGGCCCGGGCCTCGCCGTCTGGCATCCGAAGGGCGGGATCTTCCGCAAGCAGCTCGAGGACTACGTACGCGACCTGCACCTCGAGCGCGGCTACGACCCCGTGGTCACGCCGAACCTCGCGCGCCGAGAGCTATGGGACACCTCGGGGCACACGGAGAAGTACGCCGACCTGATGTACCCGGAGATGCGGCACGACGGCGATCCCGCCTACTTCGTCAAGCCGATGAACTGCCCCCTCCACGTGCTCGTGTACAAGTCGCAGATCCGGTCATACCGCGAGCTGCCGATCCGGCTGTCCGAGCTCGGGGGTGTCTACCGGTACGAGCGGCTCGGCGTCGTGCACGGGCTCCTGCGGGCGCGCGGGTTCACCCAGGACGACTCGCACATCATCTGCCGCGAGGATCAGTTGGTGGACGAGATCCTCGGCGTGTTCGAGCTCACGCTCGAGATCCATCGCGCGTTCGGGTTCACCGAGCCGCTCGTCACGCTCTCCACGCTGCCGGGCGAGACGATCGTGACGCCCGAGATGGCGGAGCGCGCGACCGGCGCCCTGCGCGATGCGCTCGAGCGCAGCCGGCTCGAGTTCCAGGTCGCCGAGGGCGAGGGGTCGTTCTATGGGCCCAAGGTGGACTTCCACTTCCGGGACGCGATCGGGCGCCTGTGGCAGCTCACCACGGTGCAGTGCGATTTCGGCCTGCCCGAACGGTTCGAGATGGAGTACGTCGGCGAGGACAACCAGCGGCACCGCCCGGTGATGGTCCATCGCGCGATCCTGGGATCGATCGAGCGCTTCAGTGCCGTGCTGATCGAGCACTACGCCGGCGCGTTCCCCTTGTGGCTCTCGCCCGAGCAGGTGCGCCTGGTCCCGGTCGCCGACCGTCACCTCGACCATGCGCGGGAGCTCGCCTCGCTCCTGCGGGCACTCGGACTGCGTCCCGCCGTGGACGAGAGCGGCGAGACGGTCGGCAAGAAGGTCCGCGCGGCGCAGCTCGCGAAGGCCCCCTACGTGCTCGTGATCGGCGACAAGGAGATCGAGTCGGGCGAGCTCACGGTGCGGGATCGAGGGGGCGTTGAGACCAAGGGCGTGCCGTTCGACGACTTCGCGGCCGCGCTCGTCGACGAGGCGGCCTCCAAGCGCCTGACCCAGTCGCGGTTCGGCGGCTGAGGCGAGGACGCCGGGCCGACGTGGACCGGATCTGGTCGCCGTGGCGGATGGAGTACATCCAGGCCGCCAAGGAGCAGGACGCGGGCTGCATCTTCTGCGACCTGCCGGTCGAGGGTGACGACGAGCGGACGAAGATCCTGGTCCGCGGAGAGCTCGCGTTCGTGATCATGAACTCGTTCCCGTACAACCCGGGTCACCTGATGGTCGCCCCGTTCCGGCACGTCGGCGACTTCGGCGCGCTCGAGCCCACCGAGTTCGCCGAGGTCGACGCGCTGCTCACGCGTTCGATCCGGGCGCTCAAGGGGGAGATGGAACCCCACGGGTTCAACCTCGGGATGAACCTCGGCCGCGTGGCGGGCGCCGGGATACCGGATCACGTGCACTGGCACGTCGTGCCTCGTTGGAACGGCGACACGAACTTCATGCCCGTCGTCGGTCAGACCCGCGTCCTCCCCGAGTTGCTCGACGAGACCTACGCGCGGCTTCTCCTGCGCTTCCAGGGCGCATGAGCGAAGGTGATGCGGATGGGGAGCGGCGTCCTCGAGTACGACGCGGGAGCGCTGGCCTGGGAGTCGGTGGGGGAGGGCCCCGACGTGGTGTTCCTGCACCCGGGGTTGTGGGACGGCCGAGTGTGGGACGATCAGCTCGAGCCGTTCTCGCGGATCTACCGGGTCCTGCGCTTGGACTTCCGCGGCTACGGTCGCTCGAGCCGCCTCGAACCCGGCAGGCCGTACTCGCACGTCTCGGATCTCGCCGCCGTGATGGACGCGGCCGGCGTCGACCGCGCCGCGTTGATCGGCAACTCGATGGGTGGGCTCGTGGCGATCGATTTCGCGCTCACCCATCCGGCGCGAGTCTCGGCGCTCGTGCTTGCCAGCCCCGCGCTCTCGGGGTTCGAGGGGACCCCGAAGGAGGAGGCGGTGTGGGAGGCCGCGTTCGCCGACGCCGAGGCCCGAATCGAGGAGGCCGCGAGGGCGGGTGATCTCGAGCGCGCGGAGGACCTGCGGCTGCGATGGCTATGGGCGCCGCTCGGGACCGACGATCCAGCCGGAGCGCGCATCCGCCGCATCGCGTTCGACAACCTCCACGAGCTGACGATGGATGAGAGCGGCGAGACCGCGATCGACCCGCCCGCCGCCGAGCGGCTCGGCGAGATCGAGGCGCCGACGCTCGTGCTGCCGGCCGACCACGACCCGCCCTGGCACGAGCGGATGTGCATCGAGATCGCCGAGGGTATCCGCGGCGCCCGTCTGGTCCGGATCCCAGAGACCGACCACGTGATCCCGCTGCGTCGACCCGACGAGTTCAACCGCGTCGCCCTCGGGTTCCTCGGCGAGGTGCTCTGAGCGGTCCGGCGCCTTACTTCCGCGCCTCTTCCCTCTCCTGCTGCGCCGCGGCGACGATCTTGTCCGCGAGGTGCGACGGCACCTCCTCGTAGTGCGAGAAGTGCATCGTGAACGCCGCCCGCCCCCCGGTCATCGAACGCAGGTCGATCGAGTAGCGCGCGACCTCCGCTTGCGGAACGAGCGCCTTGACGCGTTGCTTCCCGGCGCCCGCCGATTCGACGCCCTGGATCTTGGCGCGCTTGGCGTTGAGGTCGCCCATGATGTCGCCGGTGTGGGATTCGGGGACGACGACGTCAACCTCGACGATCGGCTCGAGCAGGACCACGCCGGCGGCGGCCGTGGCGTCTTTCAGCGCGAGCGCACCCGCAAGCTGGAACGCCATGTCGGACGAGTCCACGCTGTGGAACTTCCCGTCGACGAGCGTGCACCGGATGTCGACCATGGGGTTCCCGCTGATCACGCCCGACTGCATCGTCTTGACGATGCCCTTCTCGACGGAGCCGATGAACGTGTTCGGGATCGCGCCTCCGAAGATCTTGTCGACGAACTCGAACCCCTCGCCGCGAGGGAGGGGCTCGATCTCGATGTTGCAGATCGCGTACTGCCCGTGGCCACCGGTCTGCTTCACGTGACGTCCGACGCCCCTGCCCGGCCCCCGGACGGTCTCGCGGTACGCGATCTTCGCAGGAGACGTGCTCACCTCGACGCCGAACTTGCGCTTCATCCGTTCGATCTGGACGTCGAGGTGGGCCTCGCCCATCCCGTACATCACGGTCTCGTGGGTCTCGTCCGAGCGCTCGATCCGAAGCGTCGGATCCTCTTCCCGCAGGCGCGACAGGGCGGTCGACAGCTTGTCCTCGTCGCCCTTGGTCTTCGGTGTGATTGCGAACGCGAGCAACGGCTCCGGCATCTCGATCGGCGGCAGCGTCACCGGGTCGTCCTTGGTCGAGAACGTGTCCCCCGTCGTCGTGTGCGCGAGCTTCGCGACGGCCGCGATGTCGCCCGCCGGCACCTCGGATAGCGTCTCGTGTTCCTTGCCCCGCAGCGCGAACAGCTGGCCGATCCGGTCCTCGGTGCCCTTCGTCGCGTTGAAGACCGACGAGTCCGGCCGCATCGTGCCCGAGAACACCCGGAACATCGTGATGTGACCGACGTACGGGTCGGACACCGTCTTGAAGACGTAGGCCGTGAGTGGCTGGCCGGGTTCGCAGGCCCGCTCCTTCTCCTCGGCTCCCTTGGTGACTACCGTGACCGGGCCGCGGTCGATCGGGGAGGGGAATTCGTCGGCGACGAACTGGAGCACGCGATCGACACCGAGCGGCCGCGCCGCCGCTGCGCATAGGACCGGCGCGATCCTCGCCTCCGCGAACCCCCGCTTGACCCCGCGGACGACCTCGTCCTCGGAGAGCTCGCCCTCCTCGAGGTACTTCTCGATCAGCGCGTCGTCGGACTCGGCAACCGCCTCCATCAGCTTCTCGCGGAACGGGTCGGCCTTGCCCGAGATGTCTTCGGGCCACTCGCCCTCGGTCGCGTTCGGGCCGCTGCCGTAGCGGTACGCCTTGCGCCCCAACAGGTCGGCAACCCCTTCGAAATCGTGCTCCTCCCCGAGCGGGAGCTCGAGGGGAGCGACCTGCGTGCCGAACGACTGCACGAGCTGCTCCAGCGTCCGCTCGAACGACGCGCGTTCGCGGTCGAGCTTGTTGATCAGGATCGCGCGAGGCAGGCCGGCCTCGACCGCCAGCTCCCACGCCACCTCGGTCTGGACCTCGACGCCGTCCACGGCCGAGACGACCAGCACGACCGCGTCGACGGCCCGGATCGCCGTCCGGACGTCGCCGATGAAGTCGGCGTAGCCGGGGGCGTCCAGGACGTTGATCTTCACGCCGTTCCACTCGATCGGCGCCATCCCGAGCGAGACGCTGATGCCCTTCTTGATCTCCTCCGGCTCGAAGTCGCTGACGGTGTTGCCGTCCTCGACGGTCCCCATCCTCGTGGTGGCGCCGGAGGTGAAGAGCATCGCCTCGAGCAGCGTGGTCTTGCCCGCGCCGCCGTGCCCGACGAGCAAGACGTTGCGGATGTCCCTAGCTTCGTACGTCTTCAAGAGGCCCCCGATCGGACGGATGGGAAACGGGACCGGGATTCTAGCGCGGGCGTCGCCCTGGGTTCCGGCTCGAGTCCGGGCGCCCCGAGCACCGGTGATACCCTCGCGCGGGTGGTGGAGGTGAGCGTTCGAGCGCAGGTGGGCGAGCGCGCGGTGGTGCCGCTCCTGTGCATCGCCGCGGGCATCGCGATCGGCGTCGCAACCTGGCTCCTGCTGGTCCGCGAGATCGAGCCGGCGGGGTTCGCCGCGCTCGCCGCGGGCGCCGCCCTCGTCGCTGGCGGTGTCCTCCTGCGCCCGGACGACCGTCTGGGGCGAGTGGCACTCTCCTTCGGCGACCGCCTGTTCGACGGGTGTGTGCTTGGCGCGCTCGCGTGGGTGTCGCGGACCGAGGATCCGTGGCTCGCGGCAGGCGCGCTGTTCGCGCTCGCGGCGGGGTTCCTCGCCTCCTACATCCGCGCTCGCGGGGGCTCGCTCGGGTACGGGATCGAGGAGGGGGTGATCACACCGGCGCTCCGGTATGGGCTGATCGCGGCGGGCCTGATCGGCGGCTGGCGGTGGACGCCGTGGGCCGTGGCGATCCTGATGCTGCTCGCCTCCGCCGTCCGGGCGAGCCAGGTCGTGAAGGAGGAGCGCCTGTGAGCCCGCGCCCGAACCGCGGATGACGTCCCCAAAGGAGAAACAGGAGACCAAGCCGGAGACCGGACGGGAGAGGCTCGGCTACTGGGGCTACCGCACTGCCGAGTGGCTCGCGATGTCGCTGCCCGAACGCATCGGCCGCCGCGTGTTCGAGACGGTCGGGCGCGTGGCCCACCGGCGGCTCCACGGCGTCCGGGGGACCGTGGCCGCCAACCAGGCGCGCGTGCTCGGCGCCGACCCGACCGACGAACGCGTCGCCCACGCGACCCGGGAGGCGTTCGAGCTGTACGCGCGGTTCTGGTTCGACGCGTTCCGGATCCGGACGATGCCCGTGCAGGAGTTCAACGAGCGCGTCGTGATGATCGGCGCCGAGAACATCGACCGCGCCCTCGAGGCCGGCAAGGGGTGCGTCTGCGCAATGCCGCACATGGGCAACTGGGACGCGGCGGGCCACTGGTTCGGCGCCAACGGCTACCGGATCGCGGCCGTGGCCGAGGAGCTCAGGCCGCCCCGCCTGTACGACCTGTTCCTGCGCCACCGCGAGGAGCTCGGCATGCGGATCGTCGGGCTCACCAAGGAAGGACACGTCGGGCAGCAGCTCAAGCAGCTCCTGTCCGAGAACTGGATGGTGGCGCTCGTCGCCGACCGAGACCTCACGGGGCGGGGGATCGAGGTCGAGATGTTCGGCGCCACCCGGCGGGTGCCGGCCGGACCGGCGCTCCTGTCGCTCAGCTCGGGTGCGCCCCTGGTCGTCTGCCCCGTCTACACGCGCGACGACGGGTGGGAGGTCCGGATCGAGGAGCCGCTCGAGATCGAACGCACCGGCGTGATGCGGCAGGACGTCGCCGCGCTCTCGCGGCTGATGGCCGAACGCTTCGAGCGCGCGATCGCCGCCAAGCCCACGGACTGGCACATGTTCCAGCCGGCATGGGACGAGTCGGCCTCGACGGCCGCCACGCCGGCGACGCCGGTCGAACCTCGGTGAGGATCCTCCTGGCCTGCCCATACGACTGGGAGGCGCCCGGCGGCGTGCAGGTCCACGTCCAGCAGCTCGCCGCCGAGCTCCGGGCCCGCGGGCACCGGACGACGATCCTCGCGCCCGGTTCGCGACCCTCGGAGGATGCCGGGGTCCGGATCGTCGGGCGTCCGGTCCGCGTGCCCTACCGCGGGACCGTCGCGCCGATCTCGTTCTCGCCGGGATCATGGCGGCGGATCCGCTCCGCGATGCGCTCGTTCGACCCCGACGTGATCCACGCGCACGAGCCGCTCACGCCGAGCACCTCGATGCTCGCGGTCCTCGCCGCCAGCGCTCCCGTCGTCGCGACGTTCCACGCATCGCTCGATCGCTCCAGGCTGATGGAGCTCGCGGGGCCGGCGCTGCGTCAGGTGAGCGGGCGGATCGATGCTGCGGTCGCCGTCTCCGACGCGGCCGCGTCCTTCCTGCGTCGCGTGGTGCGCGTCCCCCTGGAGATCGTCCCGAACGGCGTCGACGTCCGAGCGTTCGCGCACCCGGGCCGGCCCGTGGAGGGGCTCCCGTCCGGCCCGAAGATCCTCTGGGTGAACCGACTGGATCCGCAGAAGGGGTTCGAGATCATGCTGCGGGCGTTCGAGCAGCTCGCCTCGGAGGTCGGCGAGGCCCAGCTGCTGGTGGCGGGGGACGGGCGCGATCGCGTCTTGCTGCGCTCGCTCCCCGGGGAGCTCCGGAGCCGGATCCTGCGCCTGGGGACCGTCCCGCACGAGGAGTTGCCCCGGTACCACGCCGCGGCGGACGTGTTCGTGTCGCCCGCGACCGGGCAGGAGAGCTTCGGGATCGTGCTCGTCGAGGCGATGGCGGCCGGCGTACCCGTGGTCGCCTCGGACATCGCGGGCTACCGGGACGTGGTCCTTGACGGCGTCGACGGGCTCCTGGTCCCGCCGAACGACCCAAACGCGCTCGCCGCCGCGATCCGCCGGGTCCTGTCCGAGCCCGAGCTCGCCGCGTCGCTCAAGGACGCTGGGCGTTCGCGGGCCGAGGCGTTCTCCTGGCAGGCCGTCGCCCCCCGCCTCGAGGCCGTCTACGACCGGGTCCTCGGCGCCACGCGCTAGGATGCCGTCCGTGCCCACCTGGCTGTGGATCGTGTTCGTCCTCGTCGCGCTGCTGCTCCTCGGCGCCATCTGGATCTACAACCGTCTAGTCAAGCTCCGCGCCCGCGTGAACAACGGGTGGTCCCAGATCGACGTGCAGCTGCGACGCCGGTACGACCTGATCCCGAACCTGGTGACGACGGTTCAGGGGTACGCCACGCATGAGCGGGAGTTGTTCGAGCACGTCACCGAGGCGCGGTCCCGGGCAATCGACGCGAACGCGGTCCCGGACCAGGCTCAGGCCGAGAACCAGATCACGAGGGGGATCCGGCAGCTGTTCGCGGTCGCGGAGAACTACCCCGAGCTCAAGGCCAACCAGAACTTCCTGGCCTTGCAGGAGGAGCTCACCGGGACCGAATCGAAGATCGCGTTCGCACGGCAGTTCTACAACGACCAGGTGATGCTCCTGAACACGCTGATCGGCTCGTTCCCCTCGACCGTCGTCGCCAAGGCGTTCGGGTTCGGACCGCGGGAGTTCTTCGACATCGAGGATCCGGTCCGCGCGCCGTCCCAGGTCGAGTTCCCCAGGTAGTCCGTGTACGAGCAGATCGCGGCGAACAAGCGCAAGACCGTGCTGCTCATCTTCGGCGCGATCGTGCTGCTCGGCGCCGTTGGGTACGTCCTCGGGCTCTGGTACGGGAGCGGCATCTACGGGCTGGTCGGGGCCGTGGCGCTCGCGGTCGTCCTGTCGCTCGGCTCGTTCTTCGGCGGCGACCGACTCGTCCTGGCCTCGACCCGCGCGCGCGAGGTCACGCCGCAGGAGCAACCGCGCCTGCACAACATCGTCGAGGGGCTCTCGATCGCGGCCGGGATCCCAAAGCCGAGGGTCTACCTCATCCCCGAGCAGGCGCCGAACGCCTTCGCGACCGGCCGCAACCCGGAGCACTCGTCGGTCGCCGTCACCGAGGGGCTGCTCGCCACGATGAACCGCGTCGAGCTCGAGGGCGTGATCGGGCACGAGCTCTCGCACGTCGTCGACCGCGACATCTTGGTGGGGACGGTCGTGGCGACGCTCGTCGGCGCGGTGGTGCTGATCAGCGAGTTCTTCATGCGGTCGTGGTGGTGGGGCGGCGTCCGCGGCCGCCGCGGCGGAGACCGGAGCGGCGGCGGCGTCGAGGCGATCATCTTCGCGATCGGGCTCGTGCTGCTCGTACTCGCGCCGATCATCGGGCAGATCGTCCGGCTTGCGGTCTCCCGGCAACGCGAGTTCCTGGCCGACGCGCAGGGGGCCCTGCTGACGCGGTACCCGCCCGGGCTCGCGAGCGCGCTCCGCAAGATCGGGGCGGCGTCCGGGATCCCGATGCGCTCGGCGAACAACGCCACGGCGCACCTGTGGCTCAACCAGCCTTCTCGCATCAAGGGCGAGGGCATGGGCCCGCTCGAGAAGCTGTTCAGTACGCACCCGCCGATCGAGGAGCGGATCCGCCGGCTCGAGGAGATGTGACGATCCCGACGAGATCGGTCCGGGTCGTTGAGACGCCTCCGAACGCCGGTTAGCATCTGGCCCCGCTCGTCACGACCGGCTCCCGGGAACGGGGCCGGCGACATCCCCCATACGCCCGCGAACCCCCCCGGGAGTTCCGAATGTCCGGAAGCCATCGCACGAACTCGCCCCGTGGCCGCCGAACCCTCACTCGCCGCGGCAAGCTCGTGGCCGCCGGAGCGACGGTCGCCGTCGTCGCCGGGGGCACGCTCGCGTACTTCGGGCTGTTCCCGCAGCAGGCGCCGGCCTTCGTGCGCGACACGCTGCAGAGCGTCGGCCTGGCAGACCCCGAGGCGGGTGCGCCCGAGGCCACCTGTCCGCTGACCGGCGCGCCCGTTCCCGGGAGCGAGGTCCCGGACCGCCCGGCGCTCGCCGTCAAGATCGAGAACGCGCCGGAGGCGCGACCGCAGGCCGCGCTGAACGACGCCGATGTGGTCGTCGAGGAACCGGTCGAGGGCGGGTACACGCGGTTCATCGCCGTGTTCCAGTGCGGCGACTCGGATCGGGTCGGACCGGTCCGCAGCGGCCGTACGACGGACCCGGACTACCTCCGCCAGCTCGGACCGGCCGTGTTCGGCTACGCGGGCGGGCGCACCGTGGTGACGCGAGAGGTGCCGAATGTCGGGCTCGTCGATGTGAACTACATCGTGGCCGCCGGCGCGTACACGCGGGACGAGTCACGGGCGGCCCCGCACAACCTCTACACGACGACCGACGCGCTCTGGCGGGCCGGGCGATCGAAGGACGGGGCACCCGACCCCCTGTTCACGTACTCCGAAACCTGGGACGGCGCGACGAAACGGATCCGCTCGGCGCACCTGCCGTACTCGGGCGTGTCCGACGTGTACTGGCACTGGAACGGCGGCAAGGGCGCGTGGCTGCGTTCGCACGGCGAGGTCCCCCACGTGCTCGAGGGCAACGAGCGCGTCTCGGCCACCAACGTCGTGATCCAGGTCGTCACGGTCACCGACAGCGACTTCCTCGACTCCGCAGGCAACCCGTCGCCAGAGGTCGACCTGACGGGTTCGGGCAAGGCGTACGTCCTGCGCGACGGCACCGTGATCCGCGGCCGCTGGGAGCGCGAGTCGCTCCACGACGTGACGACGTTCGTCACCAAGGACGGGACCGAGATCGCGCTCGCGCCCGGACGCACGTGGGTCGAGCTCCTCCCCAGCTGGGTCGCGGTCGGCGTCGAGCGGCGCTGACCGGCGGGCTCACCTGCTGGCCGGCCCGTGCCCGGCGGTACACTCAAGGCGTCGACAACACGTCCTGAGGAGGACCCCCGGTGGAACGGGAGACCGGCACCTTCCGAGTGAAGTCCGGCCTGGCCGAGATGCTCAAGGGCGGCGTCATCATGGACGTCACCACCGCCGACCAGGCCAAGATCGCCGAGGACGCAGGCGCGTGCGCCGTGATGGCACTCGAACGCGTGCCGGCCGACATCCGGGCCGAGGGCGGGGTCGCGCGCATGGCCGACGCCACCAAGGTCGAGGAGATCATGAACGCGGTCTCCGTCCCGGTGATGGCGAAGGCCCGGATCGGCCACTTCGTCGAGGCACAGATCCTCCAGGCGCTCGGCGTCGACTACGTCGACGAGTCCGAGGTGCTCACGCCGGCCGACGAGGAGCACCACATCGACAAGTGGGCGTTCACGGTCCCGTTCGTGTGCGGCGCGCGCAACCTCGGGGAGGCGCTCCGACGGATCGCGGAGGGAGCGGCGATGATCCGCACGAAGGGCGAACCGGGCACGGGCAACGTCGTCGAGGCCGTCCGCCACCAGCGGACGATGCTCCGCGAGATCGGCTGGCTCCAAAGCCTCCGACCCGAACAGCTCGTCGCGGCCGCCAAGGACCTCGGTGCCCCGGTCGACCTGGTCCGGATCGTCTCGGAGACCGGCAAGCTGCCCGTGGTGAACTTCGCCGCGGGAGGGCTCGCGACGCCCGCGGACGCCGCGCTGATGATGCAGCTCGGGGTCGACGGGGTGTTCGTCGGCTCGGGGATCTTCAAGTCCGAGGATCCGGCGCCGCGCGCGCGAGCGATCGTCGAGGCGACGACGCACTTCCAGGACCCCGACGCGCTCGCGAAGGTCTCGCGCGGCCTCGGCGAGCCGATGCCCGGGCTCGACATCAAGGAGCTCGGCGAGGAGGGTCTGCTCCAGACCCGCGGGTGGTGAGCCTCCGGTGAAGGCCGGGGTCCTCGCGCTGCAGGGAGACTTCCGCGAGCACGGGCGTGTCTTCGATGAGCTCGGCGCCTCGCCGGTCGAGGTCCGGACGCCCGACGATCTCGCGCGGGTCGACGTCCTCGCGATCCCCGGCGGCGAGTCCACGACGATCTCCAAGCTCGCGCGCACCGCCGGCCTCGTCGAGCCGATCGTCGAGCGCGCGAAGGCCGGGATGCCGATCCTCGGGACGTGCGCCGGCATGATCGTGATGGCGCAGCGCGTCGACGGTCTCGAACCGCTGCTGTCGCTCGTCGACGTCACCGTCCGCCGGAACGCCTACGGGCGCCAGGTCGACTCGTTCGAGGCCGATCTCGACGTCCTCGGCATCGAGCATCCCGTCCGCGGAGTCTTCATCCGGGCGCCGATCGTCGAGGGGATCGGCGCTGGGGTCCGTGTGCTCGCCGAGCATGAGGAGCGTCCGGTCGTCCTGGAGCAGGGCAACCTGATCGTGGCATCCTTCCATCCCGAGCTCGTGGGCGAGACCGGTCTCCACGGGTACGTTCTGGGGAAGGTGTGACGTGTCAGGCCACTCGAAGTGGGCGACGATCAAGCGCAAGAAGGGCGCGGCCGACGCCAAACGCAGCAACCAGTTCGCCAAGCTGCTCCGTGCGGTGGAGGTCGCCGCCCGCGAGGGCGGGAGCGGGGACGTCAGGGCGAACATGACCCTCGCGTCGGCGGTCGACAAGGCCCGGAGTTTCTCGGTGCCGGTGGAGAACATCGAACGCGCGATCAAGCGGGGGAGCGGCGACCTCGGCGACGGAGCTCGGTACAGGGAGGTCACGTACGAGGGCTACGGGCCCGGCGGCGTGGCGGTGTTCGTCGAGACCCTGACCGACAACCGCAACCGCACGACCCAGGACGTCCGACACGCGTTCGCCCGCAGCGGCGGGAACCTCGGCGAGAACGGCAGCACCGCGTGGATGTTCGGCCGGAAGGGGTCGATCCAGGTCGAGAAGACCGCGGCGCCGGACGAGGAGAAGCTGCTCGAGATCGCCCTGGATGCCGGCGCCGAGGACCTGAACGACGCGGAGAGCACCTGGGAGATCACGAGCGACCCGGCGTCGTTCACGGCGGTCCGCGACGCGATCGACGCCGCTGGGATCCCGATGCTCTCGGCTGAGCTCACGATGCTGCCCCAGAGCACGATCCCGGTCGAGGGTGGCCAGGCCAAGCAGGTGCTGGCGCTGCTGGAGGCGCTCGAGGAGCTCGACGACGTCCAGAACGTCTACGCGAACTTCGACATCCCCGAGTCGGTGATGGCCGAGCTCGGCTGACGGTCTCCGATCGACGATCGGCGTGTGACTCGCCTCATTCGGGTCATCTACAGCCCGCTCCTCGCAGCCCGGCCACGTCGTAGGCTCGTCCAGTGACGACACCCGAGCGCCCCGCCGGCGAACGGACGATGCGCGAGCGCATGCTGGCCGGAGAGCTTTACCTGGCCGACGACCCCGTCCTCGCCGAGGAACAGGCACGGGCGGCGAGGCTCCTCAACCGCTTCAACCAGACCGGCGTCGACGACGGCGCCGAGCGCCATGGTCTCCTCCTCGACCTCCTCGGGCGGTTCGGCGAAGGGTCCGAGATCAAGCCGCCTCTGCGATGCGACTACGGGTACAGGATCCTGGTCGGGACGCGGACGTTCGTGAACTACGGGCTCGTCGCGCTCGATGTCGCGTCGATCGCGATCGGCGACGACGTGCAGATCGGTCCCAACGTGCAGCTCTTGACGCCGACGCACCCCGTCGACCCGGAAACGAGACGGGCCAAATGGGAGGCTGCCGAACCGATCGCGATCGGAGGAAACGTCTGGTTGGGCGGTGGGGTCATCGTTCTCCCGGGTGTCACGATCGGAGAGAACACCGTGGTCGGCGCCGGATCGATCGTGACGAGGGATCTGCCCCCGAACGTGGTGGCGGCCGGTAACCCCGCCCGTGTCGTTCGGTCGCTCTGAGATTACTTCGAGGGTCTGACGCTCCGTCCGCCACCTGACTAGGGTGTTCGACGTTCAGGTCCGCCATCCGACATAGAGGCCACAGACGACGATCCGCTGGTCCAGCTCATGAACGAGAGGGTCGCCTGCTGGGATGACGTACTCGGGTCGATCCCCGAGGAAACGTTGGCCGTCCGCCGGGCAGCCTTCCGTCAGCTCATGTCCGGCAGACCGGCACGCATCGATTCGGTCGCAGAAGAAGCTGGCCTCTCCCCCGACGCCGCGCGCCATGCGGCTGACCTGGTCGTCTCGGTCGGGATGGCCGAGGTGGACGACGGGACGATCGTGGGGGTGGATGGGCTCACGCTCCGGCGAACTCGTCACGGCCTCGTCCTGGATGGCGTTGTGCTGTGGACGTGGTGCGCCTATGACATCGTTGGGATCGCGGCGGCGCTCGGTGTCGACGCCGTTGGGAACACTACGTGCGGTGCATGCGGTCGCCCGATCGAGGTCGTCGTCCGAGAGGGTCAGCTTGAAGCGAACAGTGCGGTGGGGTGGCTCCCCGACGAGTCCTGCTCGAACGTTATGGCCGATTTCTGTCCGAGCGCGCTGTTGTTTTGCTCGCAACCGCACCTCGACGAGTGGAAGACGCGGGAGAGCGTAGGGGCTGGCGAGGCAATGGACGTCGAATCGCTCGCGGAGCGCGGCCGGAGTTCCTGGGGGCCCCTCGTTCCATAACCGCTTAGGCGGCCTGTAAGGCACTGCGCAGCTGTTCGACTGACGGCGATCCGGCGAGACCCTCGAGCGTCTGGTAGACGCGGCATGTAAGTCCAAAGGACGCCTCGGTTCCTCCGGCGAACGGATCCCGTCCGTCCACGAGCATCGTCGGCGAACCGATGAAGCGCAGGCGCTCGGCGTCCTCGGCAGTCTCGACGGGCACGAGAATGGGCTCGACACTCGCCATGCCCTCCGCCCGCAACGCGGCGCGGAGCCGGTCGTGCATGGTCTGCCAGTGCGGGCACCCCTCGAAGTACAGGAGCCTGACCTCCATCACGCATACCCGTTTGGCTCGGGCAGTGCCGCCGCGCCACCACCGGACAGAGGGATGGGTCTTCGTGGTTCGCGGACGCCCGATTCACGTGGGAGAGGGCCAGGCGGGTCGCTCGGCAGATCACCACATCGGTTCCTGTGCCCTCGATGAGAGCGGGTGATGGTGCGCCATTGTGCCCAGCGCCAAGACCACCAGGAACACCGATCGCTCTTCACCCTAGAGCGAGACTGGTAGCGGACGTACGTCAGAGCCTCGATCTCCCCCGGGGCGGCGATCGCAGAGTTCAGGCGGTATCTCACAGCCTACGTACGAACGGTCCTGCCGACCATCCAGGTGCCCACCTTGGTCATCTCAGATGTGGACGCGGAGGGGGACCTGGAGACCGGGGCCGAGATGAGCCCGAAGAACGGGCGCCTGGCCGCGAAGCTCATCCCGGGATCCCAGCTCGCCGAGCTGTCCGGCGGGGCTATGCTGCCGCGCCGGCATTGGTACGCGCGATCCCAGGCGAGTATCGACGAGATTGGTCGTTTTGTCGGCCGGATTCGCACGCAGGAGGCCTCCTTCGACCGTGCCCTGGCAACGGTGCTGTTCACCGACATCGTTGGGTCGACCGAAAAGGCTGCCGAGGTCGGTGACCGCGTCTGGCGGGACCTCGTCCGGCGCCACCACTCGATCGTCCGAACGATGCTGGCCCGCTACCGCGGAAAAGAGATCGATACCGCGGGGGATGGGTTCTTCGCGACGTTCGACGGGCCGGCTCGAGCCGTGCACTGCGCCGTGGCGGTCGTCGAGGCTGTGAGGCCGCTTGGCCTCGAGATTCGAGCCGGTCTGCACACCGGAGAGGTAGAGACCGTCGGCGGGAAAGTCACCGGGATGGCCGTCAACATCGGCGCTCGCATCACCGGGTTAGCTGGCCCATCTGAGGTGCTGACGTCGTCGACGGTCAAAGACCTCGTCGCGGGCTCCGACCTCGCCTTCGAGGAAGCAGGTGAGCACGAGTTGAAGGGCGTACCCGACCGCTGGCGGCTCTACCGAGTCGCGGGCTGATTCTCCC
>Ga0207981_1000039_pt1 | contig 16608 bp, 19 predicted proteins | sample SoimicmetaGmgLPC_FD_188327 | JGI IMG/M metagenome (GOLD analysis project Ga0207981, IMG submission 188327) | Soil and rhizosphere microbial communities from Laval, Canada - mgLPC (SPAdes) (version 2) | ecosystem: Environmental > Terrestrial > Deep subsurface > Rock core/Sediment | place: Laval... | reverse complement strand
AGTTCCAACCAGCGGGCGTCCGCGCCTAGCGAAAGCCATCCCGCGGCCGTACCGGGAAACGCCTGCGCTCCAACGCACAACGCCGTAATGCCCTTGGGCACTTCCGGCAAGGACGCCGCCACCGTCGCGGACGAGGGCTTCAGCAGCCATATCGGGGCGCCCGCGAACTCGGCGTGCAATGTCCGACCGCCATCGCTGCCGTGCAACCGCACATCGGGTACGCGATCGCCCGGCAGCAGGCGCTCGGCCGGTGCGCCCGCCATCACTGCACCCGGCGACGCAGGTAGTTGAGCAGGTCGATGCGGGTGATCAGGCCGACGAACCGCTCGCCCTCCACCACGATCGCGACATGGCCGCGATCAAAGACCGGCAGCAGCGCTTCGATCGGGGAACGGACATCCAGCTTGTCGAGCTTGCTCACCATCGCCGTCGCCACCGGATCGCGGAAGCGCGACTCGTCGCCGTACACATGCAGCAGGACATCGCTCTCGTCGACGATGCCCACGATGTTGTCGCCCTCCATGACCGGCAACTGGCTCACGTCGTAGAGCTTCATGCGCTGCCAGGCCGTGACCAGCAGGTCGGTCGGGGCGACCACGATCGTGTCGCGCTTGGAGAACGGGCGCGTTATCAGGTCGCGCAGGTCGCCCGTGGGTTCGCGGTCGAGGAAGCCGTTGTCCAGCATCCAGTAGTCGTTGTACATCTTGGAGATGTACTTGTTGCCGGTATCCGGCACCAGCACCACCACCCTCTTCGGCGTCGTCTGCTCGCGGCAGTACTTCAGCGCGGCGGCGAGCAGCGTGCCGGTGGAGGAGCCGCCGAGGATGCCCTCCTTTTCCAGCAATTCGCGCGCCGTGAGGAAACTTTCCTTGTCAGTGATCGCGTAGGCCTTCTTCACCCGGGTGAAGTCGGAGATCTGCGGCAGGAAATCCTCGCCGATGCCTTCCACCATCCAGCTCGCGGACTTGTCGCTGAGCGTGCCGCGATTGATGTATTCCTCGAGGATCGACCCGACAGGATCGGCCAGGATCAGCTCGGTGTGCGGCGACTTCTCGGCGAAGCAGCGCGACAGGCCGGTCATGGTGCCCGAGCTGCCGCAGCCGAAGACGATGGCGTCGAGGCCGCCCACCTGGGCCATCTGCTCCAGGATTTCCGGACCGGTGCCGAATTCGTGCGCCGCCGGGTTGTCGGGATTGCCGAACTGGTTGATGAAGTACGCACCCGGCGTTTCGCGGGCGATGCGCTCCGCCATGTCCTGGTAGTAGTCGGGATGGCCCTTGGCCACGTCCGAGCGCGTGAGCACGACCTGCGCGCCCATCGCCTTGAGATTGAAGATCTTCTCGCGGCTCATCTTGTCGGGCACCACGAGGATCAGCTTGTAGCCCTTCTGCTGCGCGACGAGTGCCAGCCCGATGCCGGTGTTGCCGGCAGTGCCTTCGACCAGGGTGTCGCCGGGTTTGATCTTCCCCGCCTTCTCCGCCGCTTCGATCATCGACTTGCCGATGCGGTCCTTGATCGAACCGCCGGGGTTCTGCGATTCGAGTTTGAAATAGAGCTCGCACGGGCCGGTGTCGAGGCGGCGGGCTTTCACGATCGGCGTGTTGCCGATCAGTTCGAGTACGGATGCGTGGATGGGCATGGGAATCCTGCAGCCGCCAACCTGGCGGCAGTCGCCGGATTCTACCGGGCGCCCGCGCCGGGGCGCAGGTGCGGCCGCGCTGTCGTGATGCCCAGCGCGGGCGACGGCGGTCCGACGAGGAAGGCGCCGCCGCCCGCGTTGAGTAGCCGGGGCGATGGTTGCGGCCGACCCTGTGCCGGCCGGCACCGCCGGCGATGTCCTCTGGACTCGCCGGCCATACTTCAGGGATTCGGGGACGTCAGTGGTGTCCCGCGTCGTACAGGCGGACCAGGCGGTCCTTGGCAGCAAGTTTCTCGCGTTTCATTTGACCGAGCGTTGCGTCGTCGACCGGCAATACGCCGAGCTCGGCATCCATCACCTTCTTGTCCAGATCGCGATGGCGCTGATACAGCTGCTTGAATTCGGGATTGGAACGCATCAGCGCGTCGATTTCCTGCTGCGGTTGTTCTTCGAACATGGTGCCTCCTTCAACGATTGCCTGTTGCACGGCGTGACGCCGAGACCCCGGACGCAAAAACGCCCCGGTCGCGGGACCGAGGCGTTGCGTCGGGTGATAACGGGAGCCGGGGACGGCGGATCAGCGGACCGGCTTCACGCAGACCCGCCGCGACCTCTTTTGTGGCGGCGGTGTCCTGCGAAAGGGGCGTTTGCGTCATGGACCGGGCTCTCGACCAAGCGGCTGTGGAACCGCTCGGATAATTGACGCTACTCCTCCCCAACGGCCTCGGCAAGCGGCCGCGGACGAATGGCGCGGCGCATCCCGCCCGCCCCGGTCAATCGAATAAATATTTGATACGCATCACTATTTTGTCGAAATGACCACTTCGACACGGGGCTTGGATTTGGACGTCGAGCCCACGGCCGCGCGCACCTGCTGGCGCGAAGCCCCCGCCTTGACCAGGGCCTCGCGCACGGCTTCGGCGCGTTGCTGGGCCAAGGCGGCCTTCGGGTCCATGCCCTCGATACGCGCCGCGCTGCCACTGGTGGCCTGCAGGTAGGCGGCGAGCGTGCGCACGCTGGAGGCGCCTCGGTCGGTCAGGGTCGCCTTGCCAGCCGCAAACGTGTCGCCGCCCAGGGTGAAGACCTCGCCACGATCGTCCCAGCGCGAAGACGGCAGCTTGCCACCTGCCACGAGCTCGGCTTCCTCGCGCGCCAGCTTGGCTTCGCGCTCGCGCGCTGCCCTCAGCTTGGCCGCCTGCACGTCGCTGACGCCGGCAATGGCGGCTTCCACGTCCTGCATCGCCAGGTCGCTCTGCGCGGCCTGCTGGCGCAGCCGTTCGGCCTCCTCGGCCTGGATCTGGGCCTGCACGCGCAGGCGCTCGGCCTCGGCCCGGGCGGCCTCGGCATCGCGGCGGCTGGCTTCGACCAGCAACTCGGAACGCTCGCGGTCGAGCTGGTCGATATCGCGACGGCTCGACTCGGTGCGCGCGGTGAGTTCGGCGATCTCCACCCGGCGCAGGGCGAGGTAGTCGGCGGCCTCATGCTTGCGTCGGGGGGCCTTCGCCAGCGCGTCCACCGCCTGCTGCGCCCGCAGGCGCTCGAAGGCTCCGAATGCGGTCAGTTGCGGATCGGCAGCCAGGGCCTGCAGGCGCATCGCGTAGTCGCCCGTAGCGGGCGGTTCGCTGTCGAGCGCACTGGGGCGGATCCCGCCTTCGTCGATCTGGAGCCGGCTGCGCAGGTCGCCGATTTCGGACCGGCGCTGGACCAGTTCGGTGCGGGTCTGAGCTGCCCGGCTGCGCGCGTAAGCCAGGTCACCATCCGCGGCGGCCGCCAGGGACAGGGCCAGGGCGTCCTTGTACTTCCGGGCCGTCATGGCCAGCTGCGCCTGGGTCAACTCGTCGCGTGCCGTCGCCAGCTCCTGCGCCGCGTACTGGTCGCCATCCGCGCTGTCGGCCCGGCTGACGGCCTGCTGCGCCGCCGTCAGCTCTGCGTCCGGTGGCTGCGCGGCCATCGCGGGCAGGGCCGAAGCGAGAACCAGTGCCAGCGAAAGTTTCAGGATTTGTGCGAAGCTTGGGCTCATTGGGGATGCCGTGACTGCCGGGGATGGGTATGGCTTCGGCGCGGCCATTGTCGGAAGCTCGCGCTGCGCTTGCAACGGCGCTATTGATAGTTAAGGGGACGGATACATGGACATCGGCTACTTCCTCAAGCTGATGACGGAAAAGAACGCGTCGGACATGTTCCTGACCACCGGCGCGCCTGTGTATATCAAGGTCGAGGGCAAGTTGTATCCGCTCGGCAATACCGGCCTGCCCCCTGGCATGGTCAAGAAGATTGCCTACTCGCTCATGGACGAGGGACAAGTTCCCAACTTCGAGCGTGACCTCGAGCTGAACATGGCGCTGGCACTGGCGGAAGCCGGCCGCTTCCGCGTGAATGTATTCAAGCAGCGCGGCGAAGTCGGCATGGTGATCCGCGCGATCCGCAGCGTGATCCCGTCGATCGAGGAACTCCAGCTGCCGCAGGTGCTGAAGGACATCATCATGGCCCCGCGCGGGCTGGTGCTGATCGTCGGTTCCACCGGTTCCGGCAAGTCGACCACGCTCGCGGCGATGATCGATCATCGCAATACAAGCACCTCGGGCCACATCCTCACCATCGAGGACCCGATCGAATACCTGCACAAGCACAAGAAGTCGATCGTCAACCAGCGTGAGGTCGGCCTCGACACGCATGCCTTCCACAACGCGCTGAAAAACGCGATGCGTGAAGCACCGGACGTCATCCTGATCGGCGAGATCCTGGACGCCACCACGATGGAAGCGGCGATCGCGTTCGCCGAAACCGGCCACTTGTGCCTGGCGACGCTGCACTCCAACAACGCCGACCAGACGCTGGAACGCATCCTCAACTTCTTCAACGAATCCGCGCACAAGAACGTGCTGATGAACCTTGCGCTGAACCTGCGCGCGGTGATCTCGCAGCGACTCGTGGTCGGCAAGGACGGCCGTCGCCTGCCGGCGACCGAAGTCCTGATCAACACGCCGATGATCCGCGACCTCATGCGCCGCGGCCAGGTGCACGAGATCAAGCCGGCGATGGAAGGCTCGTTGCAGGAAGGCATGGAGAGTTTCGACCAGTGCCTGTTCCGCCTCTACAAGGAAGGCCGCATCGAGCGCGAGGAAGCGCTGCGCGCGGCCGATTCGCGCGACGGCCTGGACCTGAAGTTCCGTCTGTCCGAAGGCGGCGACGTGCACGACCCCTACGCGGAAGTCTTCACCCCCGCCGGGTAACTGGAGATGCAGTGCGGAGCGTTGCTCCCGCTGCATGGGAACGTGTGTGTGTGCGGCGCACCTGGATCGACAGCTTCGCAAGGGCCGCAGATCCGAGTGCCTACGCGGGTTTGTCCGGCTGCATTTCCGGACGCGCCAGGTCGAATGCGGGCAGCTGCAGGCAGGCCTTCTCGATCCGCGCGATGGTAGGGAACTGCGCCACATCGACGCCGAAGCGACGCGCGTTGTAGACCTGTGGGATCAGGCAGCAGTCGGCAATGGTCGGCATTTCGCCCTCGCAGTACTGTCCGGTCGAGAGGTGGTCGTTGAGCATCGCCTCGATCGCCCCGAAGCCCTCGCTGATCCAATGGCGCACCCAGACATCGCGTTCGGGCTGCGGCACATTCCATTCGTGCTCGAAATACTGCAACACGCGCAGGTTGTTGAGCGGATGGATGTCGCAGGCGATCGCCAGTGCGAGCGCGCGAGCGCGCTGGCGCGAGCGCGCCGTGACCGGCAGCAGCGGACGCATGGGCCAGGTCTCATCGAGGTACTCCAGGATGGCCAGCGACTGCCGCAATTGACGGCTGCCATGCTGCAGCACCGGCACGAGCCCCTGGGGGTTGATCCGGCGGTATTCCTCGGTGCGCTGTTCGCCGCCGTCGCGCAGCAGGTGGATGGGCACGATCTCGTAAGGCAGGCCCTTGAGATTCAGGCCGATCCGCACGCGGTAGGCGGCGCTGGAGCGCCAGTACGAATACAGCCGCAACTGATCGGTGATGCGCGCGTCTTCCACGTCCCCTTCCCCTGTACGTCGGCCCGATGGGTCGCCGGGATGACCAACCTTAGCGGGCGCGGCCGACGGCAGTCATCCTTCCGCCGGCCTGCCAGCGCCGCCGGTCAGGCCGACTGGCGCTCGATGCGTTGCTCGATGGCCCCGAACACGTCGCTGCCGTCGCGCGCCTTCATTTCGATGCGCACGACGTCGCCGAACTTCATGAAGGGCGTGATCGGCTTGCCCGTTTCCAACGTCTCCACGGTCCGGCGCTCGGCGAAGCACGAGGCCCCGAGGCTGGTGTCTTCATTGGCCACCGTACCGGAACCGACGATCGTACCGGCCGACAGCGGACGCGTCTTCGCGGCATGCGCCACCAACTGGGCGAAATTGAACTGCATGTCGACCCCGGCCTCGGGCGCACCGAACCATTCGCCGTTGATGTGGGTGAGCAACGGCAGATGCACCTTGCAGTCCTGCCACGCACCGCCAAGCTCGTCCGGCGTGACGAAGACCGGCGACAGCGCCGAACGCGGCTTGGACTGCAGGAAGCCGAAGCCCTTGCCGAGCTCGGCCGGAATCAGGTTGCGCAGGCTCACGTCATTGACCAGGCCGACCAGCTGGATGTGCGCGGCCGCGACTTCCGGCGTCACTGCCATCGGCACATCGTCGGTGACGATCACGACTTCGGCTTCGAGATCGATGCCGTAGTCTTCGCTCACGACGCGCACCGGATCGCGCGGGCCATAGAAGCCGGCGCTGACGGCCTGGTACATCAGCGGATCGGTGTAGAAGCTTTCCGGCACCTCCGCGCCACGCGCACGGCGCACGCGCTCCACGTGAGGCAGATAGGCGCTGCCATCGACGAATTCGTAGGCACGCGGCAGCGGTGCGGCGAGCGCGGCCATGTCGAGGTCGAAGGCGCCTTCAGCGCTGCCTTCGTTCAATGCATCGGACAGCGCATTGAGGCGCGGCGCGGCATTGGACCAGTCCTCCAGCGCGCGCTGCAAGGTGTCGGCGATGCCGGTGGCCTTGATCGCACGCTTGAGGTCGCGCGACACGACAATGAGGGCGCCATCACGGCCGCCTTCCTTGAGGGAACCGAGCTTCATCTGTGACTCCGGATTTCTGCGCCGCAGCGCGATAGTTGCAATTGTAACTTAGGCGGAAACAGCGTCGCGCGTGAGCTTATGCCGTACAACGCATGCCGCGAAACCCGCGACGAAATCACAGACAACAAAAAACCCGCCTTGCGGCGGGTTCCTTGTGTTTGGCAGCCCCGGAAGGATTCGAACCTCCGAATGTCTGAGTCAGAGTCAGATGCCTTACCGCTTGGCGACGGGGCTATATAACTAATCTACAGTTCCGAATATTAGCGCTTCGAGAACTGGGTGGCACGACGTGCCTTGTGCAGACCGACCTTCTTGCGCTCGACTTCACGGGCGTCGCGGGTCATGAAGCCGGCCTTGCGCAGCTCGGACTTCAGCGATTCATCGTACTCGACCAGCGCGCGGGCGATGCCCAGGCGGATCGCACCGGCCTGGCCGGTGATGCCGCCGCCGGCGACGGTGATCGTGACGTCGAACTTGTCGCCCGACTTGGTCAGCTCAAGCGGCTGGCGCACGATCATGCGCGCGGTTTCGCGGCCGAAGAACTCGTCGATCGGACGCTGGTTGATGGTGATCTTGCCGTCGCCCTTGCGCAGGAACACGCGGGCGGTGGAGGACTTGCGACGGCCGGTGCCGTAATTCTGCTGGAGTGCCATGTGTCGTTACCTTAGAAGTCCAGCGGCTGCGGCTGCTGTGCGGTGTGCGGGTGTTCGGCGCCCTTGTAGACCTTGAGCTTGCGATACATCGCACGGCCCAGCGGATTCTTGGGGAGCATGCCCTTCACGGCGATCTCGATGACGCGCTCCGGATGGCGCTCGAGCGCCTGGCCGAGGGTCTCGGACTTCAGGTTGCCGATGTAGCCGGTGAACCGGTAGTACATCTTGTCCTGCAGCTTGTTGCCGGTCACGGCGATCTTCTCGGCGTTGATCACCACGAGGTAATCGCCGGTGTCGACGTGCGGGGTATAGACGGGCTTGTGCTTGCCACGCAGGCGGCGGGCGAGCTCGGAGGCGAGGCGACCGAGGGTCTTGCCTTCGGCGTCGACGACGTACCAGTCGCGCTGGACGGTCTCGTTCTTGGCGGTAAAAGTCTTCATGACTGCTCTACTTAAGGGGTACCTGGTCGGGCTGATTCAGCGCGGGATCCCGTGGATCGACCGGCGGAACTTCGCCTCGCGTTTGGGCGGAACGAAAAGAAGCGGGATCATAACGGCCCTGCCCCGCCACCGCAAGCCCGGGGAACCCGGTGCTAGCATCCGGCCATGCCTGCGGCCCTCCGTCCCGTCACTGCCGCCTCCCCTCCGGACCGGCTGCTGGCGCTGGCCGACCGCTGCGTCCAGTGCGGCCTGTGCCTGCCGGCCTGCCCGACCTACGGCCTGGAGCGTGAAGAAGCCGAATCGCCCCGCGGCCGCATCGCCCTGGCGCGGGCCTGGACGCTGGGCACGATCCCGCCGACCGACACTTCCGACAGCCACCTGGACCACTGCCTGGGTTGTCGAAGCTGTGAAGCGGTATGCCCGGCCGGCGTGGAGTATGGGGAACTGCTGGTCGAGGCGCGCACCCGCCAGCGCGCCAGGCGCGGCGCGGGCTGGCGGCAGGCGGCGATGGAACAGCTGGCGGCGCGCCCGCGGCTGCTCGGAGCGCTCCTCAGCCTGTACGGCTGGCTATTCCCCGTGCTCCCGAAGTCCCTGCGGCCACTTCCGCGTCCCGGCCGCGTCGCCCGGAAGGCGGCATCGGCCACGCCTTCGATGCCGCCCACCGAGCCTGTCGCACTGTTTGTCGGATGCATCGCGCGACCTTATGAAAGCGCCGTGCGCGAAGCCGCCGTGCGCCTGTTCGACGCGGCGGGTGCGCGAACGCACGTTCCGGCAGCGCAGACCTGTTGCGGAGCGCTGCATGCGCACGCGGGCTCGCCGAGCCAGCACCTGGCGGCGATCAACCGCGCCGCGTTTTCCGGCAGTGGCACCGTGCTCACGCTGGCCAGTGGATGCCATGAAGCGATTGCGCAGGCGCTATCCGGCGTGGCCGCGACCGTGGACGGCCTGGCGTTCCTGCACCAGCGCGCTGGCGCCATCCAGTTCGCCGAATGCAGGGAGCGCATCGCCTTGCACCTGCCCTGCACCCAGCGCCACGTCGTCAGGTCGGTGGCAGCGCTGCGTGGCCTGCTCGCCCGCATCCCCGGGCTGGAGGTCATCGAATTGACCGCCGGTTACGGCTGCTGCGGCGCTGCCGGCACGCAGATGCTGCTGGACCCCGAGCGCGCTGCCGCCTATCGCTCCCCGCTGCTCGAACAATTCGAACGTAGCGGCGCCACCCGCCTGCTCAGTGCCAACATCGGCTGTCGCCTGCACCTGGCGAACGCGACAGCGAAACCGGTCCAGCACCCGCTGGAATTCCTCGCCGCCTGCCTCGCCTGATCCGGGCGCTAAACTGCGACCCATGAATGCACGCGCCTTTACTCCGTTCGACCGCCTGCTGATCGATGCACAGAACGCGCTGGACACCATCTTCGGTGCCCCGCCCGCGCAGCGCGCGAATCCGGCGATCGGCGAGCCCGACGTCGTCCTCGACGATGCCGAACGCCGCCACGCCGCCGGACTGATGCGCATCAACCATGTCGGCGAAGTCTGCGCACAGGCGCTGTATGTCGGCCAGGCCGCAGTGGCGCGGGATGACGCCACCCGCGCGCACCTGCTCGAAGCGGCCCAGGAGGAAACCGACCACCTCGCCTGGTGCGCGCAACGGCTGGATGAACTGGACAGCCGCCCCAGCCTGCTCAACCCGGTGTGGTATGCCGGCAGCTATGCGATCGGAGCGCTGGCCGGCCTGCGCGGCGACGGCTGGAACCTGGGGTTCGTGGTCGAGACCGAGCGCCAGGTCGAGGCCCATCTCGACGAGCACCTGCAGACGCTGCCGCCGGCCGACGGGCGCAGCCGCGCAATCCTGGAAATCATGAAGGCCGACGAAGCCCGCCATGCCGACAATGCGCAGGCACAAGGGGCGCGTGCCTTGCCGCAGCCGGTGCCCACCCTGATGGCGATGGCGTCGAACCTGATGAAGACGATCGCGTATCGCATCTGATCCCGCTTGCCGCTTTTGCTCGTCACGAGCAAAGGAAGCGCAAAGAAAAGGCCGGCAATGCCGGCCTTTTTCTACACATCTGCGCTTCCGGTCAATCGACCAGGTTGCGGCCGTGGTAGAGCTCCTCGATCTCCCGCTTCAGGCGCGCCTCGATCTTCATGCGCTCCTTGAACGACAGGTTCTTGGCCTTTTCCTCGAACAGATAGGTGTCGAGGTCGAACTCCTTCAGGTGCATCTTCGTGTGGAAGATGTTTTCCTGGTAGACGTTCACGTCGAGCATCTCGTAGCGCGACTTGATGTTCTTGGCCAGGTAGTCCTGGATCGAGTTGATCTTGTGGTCGATGAAGTGCTTCTTGCCCTTGATGTCGCGGGTGAAGCCGCGCACGCGGTAGTCCATCACCACGATGTCGGATTCCAGGCTCTCGATCAGGTAGTTCAGGGCCTTCAGCGGCGAGATCACGCCGCAGGTCGCCACGTCGATGTCGGCGCGGAAGGTCGCGATGCCATTGTCCGGGTGGGTCTCCGGATAGGTGTGCACGGTGATGTGCGACTTGTCCATGTGCGCGACCACGGCTTCCGAGATCACGCCCTTGGCGTCGGCCTTGTCGATGACCGGCTGCTCGGAGATCAGGATCGTCACCGAGGCGCCCTGCGGGTCGTAGTCCTGGCGGGCGATGTTGAGGATGTTGGCGCCGATGATGTCGGCCACATCGGTCAGGATCTGGGTCAGGCGGTCGGCGTTGTAGGCCTCGTCGATGTACTCGATGTAGCGCTTGCGCTCGTCCTCGGAGGCGGCGAAGCACACGTCGTAGATGTTGAACGAGAGCGCCTTGGTGAGGTTGTTGAAGCCTTGGAGCTTCAGGCGCGGCAGCGGCTTGACCAATGTCTTGTCCAGGTCGGGCGGCGGGGGGCCGCGCTTGCGAGGGCGCGATTATGCGGCAATCGGAACACGGGGGCCAAACCAGCCATGCGCGTGGCGCCGGAAGGCGGCCGTGGCGCTCCCGGGGAACCGGAACTGGGACATCGGTCGTCATTTCGGTGACCACCAGCGGCAATATCCGGCACTATTTGCCCATGCCCCGGCTTGGCCCTAAGCTCCGCCGGTTCCTAATCAATTCAACTGGTCGATATCCGTGATAGCCCTGCGCAAGACCAACAGCCCGTTGATGCCAGACAGCGCCACCATCGAGCGCTTCCTCGCACACTGCCACCGCCGCCGCTATCCCTCCCGCACCGACGTGTTCCGCCCGGGCGACCCGGCCAACACCATCTATTACCTGATCTCCGGCTCGGTCAGCATCATCACCGAGGAAGACGACGGCCGTGAGCTGGTCCTGGGCTACCTCGGCCCGGGCGAGTTCATTGGCGAACTCGGCCTGTTCGTCGAGAGCGAGCGCCGCGAAGTCGTGTTGCGTACCCGCACCCCGTGCGAGCTGGCCGAGATCGGCCACGAACGCTTCTACGACCTGCTGCTGACCCGCCTGGCCACGGACGCCCCGAAGCTGCTCTACCAGATCGGCGCGCAGATCTCGAAGCGCCTGCTCGACACCAGCCGCAAGGCCGGTCGCCTGGCCTTCCTCGACGTCACCGACCGCATCGTCCGGGCGCTGCACGACCTGTCCCGCGAACCGGAGGCGATGAGCCACCCGCAGGGCACGCAGATCCGGGTGTCGCGCCAGGAGCTTTCGCGCCTGGTCGGCTGCTCGCGCGAGATGGCCGGCCGCGTGCTGAAGAAGCTGCAGGCGGACGGCAAGCTGCACGCCCGCGGCAAGACCGTCGTCCTCTACGGCACGCGCGACTAAAGCAATGGGAAGGCTGGCCGGCTCGTCCACCACGACGGTGCGCATCCGCCCAGCCCAGATCGGCGATGCCAACGACGTCGCCGGCCTGCTCGACGCACTCGGCTACCCCTGCACGCGCGAGGACGCCGCCGAGCGCATCTCGCGCGTCCTGCACGATCCACGGCTGTTCCTCGTGGTCGCCGAGATCGAGGGCGCGGTTTGTGGGTTGATGTCGCTCGACATCCGCTACTCGATCACCCGTGGCGCCGACCTCGGCCGCATCACGGCGCTGGTGGTGTCGGCCAATTGCAGCCGCCAGGGCATCGGCCGCCGGCTATTGCGCGAAGCCGAGGCCATCGCGCGCCGCGCGCACGTGGCCCGCATCGAGGTCACCAGCAATGTCCGCCGTGAAGCCGCCCATGCGTTCTACCTAGGGTGCGGCTACAGCGAAGGCTCCAGGCACTTCATCAAGTTACTGGGCGACTGAGCACCGCCCGACAGGAAGCGATCCATGCAGTGTCCGAAATGCCACTCGGTGATGGCCCCCGTCACTCACTCGGGTTGCGTCGTGCACCGGTGCACGCAGTGCGCAGGCATGTGGTTCGAGCCGCTCGACCACGAGCGCCTCAAGGATGCCGCCGCGGAGATCGACACCGGCGATGCCGAGGTCGGCGCCCGGTACAACCACATCGACCGCATCGAGTGCCCCCGGTGCGCGCACTGGCAACTGATCCGCATGGTCGACGCGCAGCAACCGCACATCTGGTTCGAGAGCTGCAAGCACTGCTACGGCCGTTTCTATGACGCAGGCGAGTTCCGCGATTTCGCCGACCACTCCCTGGCCAAGTTCTTCGATGACCTGACGGCCCCCGAACGCCAGTGATCCGCGGACGGCCACTGCGCGGGCACGACGGCGCTAGCCCCGGATCGCTTCCCCGCCGCGCTTGCGGCAGCCCCAGTTGAGGATCGGCGTACCGGCGGGCAGCACGCGGCGAAACATCTCCACGCGCCCGGGCTTCGGGTTCACCACCACCGGCTTGCGCGCGGCGCGCAGCAGCGGCAGGTCGGCGCTGCTGTCGGAATAGGCCACGGCGACCTCGTCGCGGAAGCCCGCCTCGCGCAACATCGTCATCTTCATCTCGTTGTGGCAGTGGCGCTTCGCGCCGAGGCCGCCCAGGCGCGGGCCCACCTGCGTGCCAACCACGGGCACGTCCTCGTGGGCGACGAAAGCCAGGATTGCGCGCGCCAGTTCCGGCGGCGCTCCAGTCGCGACCACCACGCGGTCGCCCGCCGCGCGATGACGATGCAGGACATCGATGCCGATGGGCAACAGGCGCTCCCTGATCTTACCGGCGTGCGTGGCGACATAGCGGTCGATGAGGGCGTCGAGCTCGCGCGGGCGATGGAAGCCTACGGTTCCCGCCCACACGAATGCGCTGACTCCGAAGCGTCGCGTCGGCAGGAAGGCCACCAGCGGCAGGAACAGCGGCAGCATCGGCAAGGCCAGCAGTCGTCGCCACCAGCTGCGCCGGATCAGCCACGCGAACAGGTGACTACCGGAATCGCCGTCGTACAGCGTGTGGTCGAAGTCGAAGACGACCAGTGGGGCGCCGGCCTGGGCCCTCGGATACTGCCTGCCCTTGACGCTCATGCGGCGAACAGGCGCCTGAGCGCCGCACCCGGATCGGCTTCGCGCATGAACGTCTCGCCGATGAGGAAGGCATTCACGCCGGCGGCGCGCATCTTCTTCACGTCGTCACGCAAGGCGATGCCGCTTTCGGTGACGAGGATGCGATCGCGCGGCACCGCATCCTGCAACATCAAGGTTGTGTCGAGCGACACCTCGAATGTGCGCAGGTTGCGGTTGTTCACGCCGATCAATTCGCAATCGGTCTGCAGCGCGCGCTCGAGCTCGTCGATGTCGTGGACCTCCACCAGCACGTCCATGCCCAGCTCGCCGGCAAGATTGGCCAGTTCGACCAACTGCGCGTCTTCCAGCGCGGCGACGATCAGCAGGATGCAGTCGGCGCCGATCATGCGCGCCTCGTACACCTGGTAGGGATCGACGATGAAGTCCTTGCGGATCACCGGCAGCAGGCAGGCACTGCGCGCCTCGCTGAGATACAGGTTGCTGCCCTGGAAGAAATCGACGTCGGTGAGCACCGACAGGCAGGCCGCGCCACCCGCTTCATAGCTGCGCGCGATCTCGGCCGGCCGGAAGTCGGCACGGATCACGCCCTTGGAGGGACTGGCCTTCTTCACTTCCGCGATCACGGCGGCATCGCCGGCATCCAGCTTGTTGCGGATCGCCCTGACGAAGCCGCGCGTGGCCGGCTGGTTCAGCGCGCGCGCGCGCAGTTCCGACAACGGTCGCACGCGGCTGCGCTGTTCGATTTCCTCGGCCTTGCGCGCGAGGATGGTGGTGAGGATGTCGGTCATTGGGGGAATTCTAATGGCCCTGCTGTAACGCTGATGGTGCGCAGCCTGGCGCGATGAAGCGCGGCTGTTCGCCATGGCTGGCCGCCCGCGCGGCATTCATGCGTCTCGGGGATTCATTCCACCGTGGGCGGGCTTTCCATACGCGCGTGCGACCTTGGCCACGCGCAGCTCGAAATGTTCGTACCAGTGCTTGCGGCCGTGCGCGCGGGTGGCGGCGTGCTCGGCCTGGTACTTCCAGGCACCGATCGCGGCTTCGCTTTCCCAGTAGGACACGGTGATGCCGAAGCCGTCGGCGCCGCGTACCGATTCCGCGCCGAGGAAGCCCGGCTGCTGCGCGGCCAGTTCCAGCATGCGTTCGGCGGCCGCCGCATAACCGGCCTCGTCGTCGCCATTGCGCTGCGAGGAGAAGATCACCGCGAAGTACGGTGGCTCGGGAAGTTTGGCGAAACCGTTCATGCCTTGCCCTCGGCGAGTTCGCGCGTGGTGGCGATGAATTGTTCCAGTTTCGCGCGGGCGGCACCGGACGCGATGGCGTCGCGCGCCCTGGCGATGCCGTCGCCGATCGAATCGGCCACGCCCGCCGCATACAGCGCCGCGCCCGCGTTGAGCGCCACGATCTCCAGCGGCAGCCCCGGCTTGTTGTCGAGCGCATCCAGCAGCATCGCCTTCGATTCGACCGCGTTGGCCACGCGCAGGTTGCGCGAGGCGGCCATGGCGATGCCGAAATCTTCCGGATGCACTTCGTATTCGCGCACGACGCCGTCGCGCAGTTCGCCCACGAGCGTGGCCGCGCCCAGCGACATCTCGTCCATGCCGTCGCGACCCCATACCACCAGCGCGCGTTGCGCGCCCAGCTCCTGCAGGACGCGCACCTGGATGCCGACGAGGTCGGGATGGAACACGCCCATCAGGATGCTCGGCGCGTTGGCCGGGTTGGTCAGCGGACCCAGGATGTTGAAGATGGTGCGCACGCCCATCTCGCCGCGCACCGGGGCGACCGCCTTCATCGCCGGATGGTGCACCGGCGCGAACATGAAGCCGATGCCGCAACGCTCGATGCATTGCGCCACCTGCTCGGGCTGCAGCTCGATGCTTGCGCCGAGGGCTTCCAGCACGTCGGCCGCACCCGACTTCGACGAAACGCTGCGATTGCCGTGCTTGGCCACCCGGGCGCCCGCCGCCGCGGCCACGAACATCGACGCGGTGGAAATGTTGAAGGTGTGCGCGCCGTCGCCGCCGGTGCCGACGATGTCGACGAGGTGGGTGCGATCGGCCACCTGGACGGGACGGGCGAATTCGCGCAGCACGGTGGCGGCGCCGGCGATCTCGCCAACGGTTTCCTTCTTTACCCGCAGGCCGGTGAGGATCGCCGCGGTCATCGTCGGCGACACGTCGCCGCGCATGATCTGCCGCATCAGGTCGACCATCTCGTCATGGAAGATCTCGCGGTGCTCGATGGTGCGCTGCAGGGCTTCTTGCGGGGTGATGGGCATTGCGGCTTCTGTCTGCGTGGATTGCTGTACCGGGTTTGTGGGTGGAATACCCTTCGCCGCCGGAGTGCGGTTCTATCGCTCGAGGAAGTTCTTCAGCAATGCATGCCCATGCTCGGTCAGGATCGACTCGGGATGGAATTGCACGCCCTCGACCGGATGCTCGCGATGGCGCAGGCCCATGATCTCGTCGAACGAGCCATCTTCATTGTCGGTCCACGCGGTGACCTCGAGGCTGTCGGGCAAGGTGTCGCGCGCGACCACCAGCGAGTGGTACCGCGTCGCTTCATAGGCATCCGGCAATCCGGCGAATACGCCCTGCCCGCCGTGGCGGATGCGCGATGTCTTGCCGTGCATGATGGTCTTGGCGCGGACCACGTCGCCGCCGTAGGCCTGGCCGATGCTCTGGTGGCCGAGGCACACCCCGAGGATGGGTACGCGTGCGCCGAGCTGCTTGATTACATCCACGGAAACGCCCGCCTCGTTCGGCGTGCAGGGACCGGGGGAAATCACGATGCGCTCGGGCGCCAGCGCCTCGATCTGGGCCACCGACAGCTCGTCGTTGCGCACCACCTTCACCTCGGCGCCCAGCGTCTGCAGGTACTGCACGAGGTTGAAGGTGAAACTGTCGTAGTTGTCGATCATCAACAGCATGGAACGGCCTGCTTCCTGTGCCGCGGCGGGGGCGCGGACGGGCCGGGCAGGATATCGCATGCGCCTGCCCGGTGCCGGCGGACGGCCTTATGAAACTTCGCTTTGCGGGGCTGCCGATGCGGCCGACGGCAGGATCACGCGCACCCGTAATCCCGGCTCGTGATCCAGCAGCACCACGCGGCCGCCGTGCCGTTGCACGATCGCGCGTACCAGACTCAGGCCCAGCCCACTGCCGGGCGAACCCCGATGGCCTTCCAGGCGCTGGAAACGGTCGAAGACGCGCTCGCGATCGCCTTCCGGGATCCCGGGGCCACGATCATCGACCTGCAGCACCACACCTTCGGTCGTGGCATGCGACGACACGCCGACGACGCTTCCGGCCGGCGCATATTTCACGGCGTTGTCGAGCAGGTTGACCGATGCCTGGAA
>Ga0207981_1000038_pt1 | contig 16883 bp, 17 predicted proteins | sample SoimicmetaGmgLPC_FD_188327 | JGI IMG/M metagenome (GOLD analysis project Ga0207981, IMG submission 188327) | Soil and rhizosphere microbial communities from Laval, Canada - mgLPC (SPAdes) (version 2) | ecosystem: Environmental > Terrestrial > Deep subsurface > Rock core/Sediment | place: Laval... | reverse complement strand
CGTACACCGGCAGCGGCTTCCCGTCGAACTCGCGCAGCAGGTAGGGCAGGGCGCCGATATGGTCCTGATGCCCGTGCGTCAACACGATCGCCTCGACGTCGTCGAACCGGTCGCGGACGTACTCGAAATCCGGCAGGACGAGGTCGATACCGGGCATCTCTGCGTGCGGGAAGGACAGGCCGACGTCGACGATCAGGATCCGACCTTCGAGCTCGACGCAGGCCATGTTGCGACCGACCTCGCCGACCCCCCCGAGGAAGACGACGCGCGCGGGGCCGCCGGGTTCAGAGGAGCCCGGCATCCACCAGGGCCTTGTGGATCCGCTCCCGCTCCTCCGTCGTCGCCGGGACGAGCGGGAGCCGCGGCGGGCCGACCGGAAGGCCGATCATCTCGAGCGCGGTCTTGACCGGGATCGGGTTCGAGGTGATGAACAGGGCGTTGAACAGCGGGGTCAGCTCCTCGTGGATCTTGCGCGCCGCCGGGATGTCGCCGGCCTCGATGAGGTCGCACATCTGGCGGATCCTGCCGCCCACGAGGTGACCGGCCACCGAAACGACCCCGACCGCGCCCAGGCACATGTAGCCGAACGTCGCCCAGTCGTCGCCGCTGTAGACCTCGAAGTCGGGCGAGACCTCCGAGATCAACCTCGAGATCCACTGGAAGTCGCCGGTCGAGTCCTTCACGCCGACGATGTTCGGGACCTCGGCGATCCGCAGCAGCGTGTCGTGTTCGATGCGGGTCCCGGTCCGCCCCGGGATGTTGTACGCGACCACCGGGATCGAGACGGCGTTCGCGACCTGCGTGAAGTGCTCGAGCAGTCCTCGCTGCGGGGGCTTGTTGTAGTACGGCGTCACGAGCAGGAGCCCATCGGCGCCGAGCTCCTCGGCCTCGCGCGACAGCTCGAGCGTCTCGGCGGTGTTGTAGGTGCCCGTGCCGCACAGCACCTTCCCCTTGCCCTGGGCGACGTCGATCACCGCCCCGAACAGGTCCAGCTTCTCTCGATGGGTGAGCGTGGGCGACTCGCCGGTCGAGCCGGCGATGACGAGCGAATCCGAGCCGCGCTCGTACAGGTGCGCGGCGAGCGAGCGCGCCGCGTCCAGGTCGAGCCCGTGATCGTCGCGGAAGGGTGTGACCATGGCGGTGACGACCGCCCCGAACCTACCGGCCATGATGCCTCCTCACTCCGGTGCGGCGCGTTCCACGGTCCGCACGATAACCACATCTGCCACATGTTGCACATGTCGTTCAGGCGTGTCCAGAGGGTACCGAGCAACGTCGTGCAGGTGCGGAAGGGGCGTCGCTCGTGCCTCCGGCATCTCCTGCGGCTCCTGTTCGGGCTCGGCTCTCGTGCTCGGCCGGACGGTTCGCCCGCCCGGCTCGGGCGGAGGGCGCCGCTATCCTAGCCAGCATGCCGCGCATCTACACCAAGACCGGTGACGACGGCACGACCGGGCTCCTCTACGGGGGCCGGGTCTCCAAGGCCGATCTGGTGCCCGAGGCGTGCGGCTCGATCGACGAAGCCGTCGCCGTGCTCGGGCTCGCGCGGGCGCACGCGAGCGACCCTTCCCTCTCGGACGAGCTGCTCGGGCTGCAGCGGGAGCTGTTCGTGGTGGGCGCCGACCTCGCCACCAACCCCGACGAGCGCGCCAAGCTCGAACCCGGCGTCTCGCTGGTCTCGCCGGACATGGTCGGGCGGCTGGAGTCGCGGATCGACGAGCTCGTGGAGGCCCATCCCCTTGCGAACGCCTTCATCGTCCCCGGCGCGAACCCCGTCTCGGCGTTCCTCGACCTCGCGCGCAGCACGATCCGTCGGGCCGAGCGGCGCGTGGTCGAGCTCCGGGAATCGGATGCCTTCGTCAACGAAGAGGCGTTCCGCTACCTGAACCGCCTGTCGGATGCGCTCTTCGTCCTGGCGCGCGTCGCGGCGGACGAGGCCGAACCGCGCAGCCGCACCGACGAACCGTTCGGCTAGGCGGTCCGGACGAACGCACCGTAGTTGTCGGCCCCGAACAGCAGGACGAGCAGCCCGATGTCGTCGACCGTGATGCCGCCGAGCCTCACGTCGAAGGTCGCGGTCTCCCCCGCCGCCACCGGTTCGCTGTCCACGACCTCGCCGTCGATCTCGTGGCCGTCGACCGCGTCCTCGACGTAGAGACCCGGAGGATCGAGATCGTGCTCGGAGTCGTTCTCGACCTCGAGGGTCCCGTCGCTCCCGTCGAGGTCGACCGTCACGAGCAGACCCTCGTTGGCGTACTCGTAGGTCGCGGTGCCGGGGGCGCCGGTGAACGTCTGGGCCGGGGTCGGAACCTCGCTGGTCGTGCTTGGGCTCGTCGACCCGGTCGACCCGCCGCCCCCGCCGCCGCCCCCTCCGGTGCAGGCCCCGAGCGCGATCGGCAGGCACAGGAGCGCGACGAGACGACCGGTAGCCTTCATGGGTCGCGGCATGCTACATGACCCGCCGAAGGAGGAAGACCCACGTGAGGACGCTCGAACTGCGTCGCCACGCGCACCGTGACCCGGCGGCCGATCGGCTGTCGCAGCAGGGCCGGGCGCAGGCACAGTCGGTGGGCGCGACGCTCGCGGGCGGCTACTCCGTCGTGTTCGTCTCCCCCGCCGAGCGGGCGGCCGAGACCGTCGCGTGGCTCCTCCGCGGTCTCGGCGAGCAGCTCCCCGCCCACGCCGTCGTCCCGGGTCTGGCCGCGCAGGACAACGACGGATCGCCGCTCGCGATGGCCGGCGTCGTCGCGGCGCTGCTCGACGCGGTTCCGGAGGGCGAGCGCGGGCTCGCGATCTCGCACACGCCGCTGATCGAGCGCGCGGTCCTGGGACTCACCGCGGCCGAGATCGAGCCGCTCGCCGAATGCGAGGGCGTCCTGCTCTCCAAGGCCGGTGACGACGACCCCGTCGAGGTCGGCGAACTTCGGCTCCGGTAGCCGGACGTGGACCTCTCGATCCCGCTCGCCGCGTTCGGTCTCGGCGTCGCCCTGGGGGCGTCGCCCGGTCCCGTGCAGCTCCTGCTGTTCTCCGAGGCGTCGCGCGGCGGTGCCGGGCGAGGTCTGCGCGCGATGGCCGGCGCGAACGCGACGTTCGGCCTGATGATGCTGCTGCTCGCGGCGGGGCTGTCCTCGCTCGAGCCGGGCGAGACGTTCCTGCGCGTCGTCAAGGTGATCGGAGGCGCGTTCCTGGTGTTCCTCGCGGTGGACGCGATCCGCGAGGGCCGTCGCCAGCAGGTGGTCGAGGACCAGCGCGGCGGGCTGCATCCCAGCGTTCGAGGCATCGTCGCCGTCCTGCTGAACCCCGGCGTCTACGTGTTCCTCGCGACCACGGGCACCGCGATCGTCGCGAGCGCCGTCGACGAGGGCGGGCGCGGGCTTGCGGTCGTCACGGTCGGGGCGCTCCTGCTGGGAGTGTCGCTGATGGACTCGGCGATGGTGCTGCTCGGCGCCGGGGCGCACCGCGTGAGCGAGCGTTTCCTGCGGATCCTCGGCGACGCGCTGGCCGTCGCGATGGGTGCGCTCGGGCTCTGGCTGATCGTCCGCGGCCTCGTCGGGTGAGCGCCGACGCGGTCAGAAGGGGTACGGGCACCAGGGCGCCGGATCCCATCCGAACATCGCGTCGGCGCGGCCGAGCGCCCCGTGGGTGTGCTCGTCCACCCGACCCGCACGATGGAGCTGGCGGAACGACGTCCCACCGAGGTAGGTCGCCCCGATCTCGCTGACGGTGCACGTGAGATCGGGCGCTTCGGCGCCCCCCGCGGTGACGTTCGGCTCCCCGTCGGTCGCCTCGAGGACGTAGCGCCCCTCGTTCCACGGGCAGAACGGGTCGGCGACCTCGAGCACCACGCGCCCGTCGCTCGCGTACCGCCGGGCGCCCAGCGCACCGGCGACGTCGACCGGTCGCACCCACAGGTTGTCGCGGAGCCTCGCGCCCAGGCGTCGCGGCTCCTGCAGCAGGTGCACGAGCGGCTCGTCCACCGGTCGGCTCCACGCCTGGACGCGCTCGATCAGGTCGACCTCGAACACGTACCGCCACAGGTCGGCGTACGCGCCCGGCGACGCCGCCTGCAGATCCAGGACCGAGAGCACAGACTTCGGGAACCCCTCCGGCCACTCGTGCTTCACGTGGTAGGCGGCGAAGCCGTCGACCCCGTCGGGGCCCTCGTGTAGCACGAACAGCTGCTGCAGCTTGGCGTCGGGGCCGTGCTCGTGCAAGGCGTACGTCAGCCGCCGCTCGTCGAGCTGCACCATGCCGGGCCGTGACCGGCGGGTCGCATCGAGGACGCCGAGGATCTCCTTGAGCGCCGGTTCCCGCTCGACGAGCCGGACCTTCCCCGAGGGCGCGTACCCGCGGACGAAGGCCGAGCGGGAGCGCTCGAGGTCGATCGAGTAGCCGAAGGTCGCCAGCCCGTATCCGTACCGGCCGTAGATGCCGCCCTCGGATGCGTAGAGCACATCGACGAACTCGCCGCGCCGGTGCGCGTCGTCGAGCAGCGTGCGCATCAGCCGCGTGTTGATCCCCCGCCGCCGATGGGTCGCACGGACGCCGACCGCCGTCACGAAGCCGATCTCGATCTCGCCTCCCGGCACCGTCATCGGCATCGTGAAGACGGCAGCGGTCCCGACGATGTCGGGCCCGTCGATGGCCGCGAACGACCGGTCGAGCTCGACCAAGGCCCGCTCGCGCTCGATGTCCTCGTCGGTGGGGGCGTCGCTGAACGCGATCTCGACCGCGCGGGCGTAGGTCGCGAACTCGTCCTCGGAGATCGTTCGGATCTCGACGTCCATCCGAGGAGCTTACGGGCTCGGGAGGCCCTCGAAGAGGTCGGTCAGGACCGGGTCGCGCGGCCGGCGCTCGGGCCAGGCGACCACGAACGACTCGGTCGAGAGCATCTCGGGCCACAGGTCGAACGGGACGTCCTCGAGCTCGGCCTGCGTCTTGTGGGAGCGGATCGCCTCCAGCTTGCGCTCGTACGCGCTCGAGACGTCGATCCGCGCACCGATCGTGGCGTCCGCGACGCCGCGCGGCATGAACGGCTGGGTCGGATCCATCGGTTCGAGCCCCCGCTCGCGCAGGAGCTCGTTCAACCGGTCGAGCGAGCCCTGCGGGATCGCGTGGTGCAGGAGCCGCGAGAACGCCGTGCCGCTCACGGACGTCCGCAGGTCGCCGAACGCCTCGGTCGCGATCCGGCCGATCGCGACGTGATCCTCGTGCCCCGTGATCCCATCGGGCCCGAACGTCACCACGACCTCCGGCGAGGCGGCCTCAAGCAGGTCCCGCACCTCCGCCACGAGGGCCTCGCGTGGCATCCGGTCCAGGCCGCCGTCCGGATGCCGGAGGAATCGCACGTCCGGGTCGAGCCCGAGGGCTCGCCACGACGCGACGTCCTCGGCCTCGCGGACCTTCGCGAGGGTCTCGCGGGTCGCGAGCGAGGCGTCGGCGATGCGGCCGGCCTCGCCGCTCGTCGCCAGGATCACGGTGAGCTCGAGCTCGTCCTGCGCGTGGAGCGCGAGGCTGCCGCCCACCCCGAACGTGTCGTCGTCGGGATGCGCGAAGACGCACGCGACCCGTCGCACGGGGCTACGGCAGCGGCGGGAGGTCGAGCAGCGGCTCGAGCCCGATCGTGAGCCCCGGGCGGACCATCACGGCCCGGGCGGCCATCAGTACGCCCGGCATGAACGAGGACCGATCGGTCGAGTCGTGCCGGATCGTGAGCGTCTGTCCCTGCCCGCCGAAGATGACCTCCTGGTGCGCCACCAGCCCGGGCAGCCGAACCGAGTGCACGCGGATCCCCTCGACGTCGCCCCCGCGCACCCCCTCGAGCGACTCGGCGAGCGGGCCACGCCAGGACCCGTCCCGCTCCTCCTGGATCCGGCGGACCGTGGCGACCGCGGTCCCCGAGGGGGCGTCCGCCTTCTGGTCGTGGTGGAGCTCGATGATCTCGACGGCCGGCAGGTAGCGGACCGCCTGGGCGGCGAAGCGCTGCATCAGCACGGCGCCGAGCGCGAAGTTCGCCGCGACGATCACGTTGGATTCGTGACCCTCGTCCGAGAGCAGCTTGTCGATCTCCTGCAGGTTCTCGAGCGAGATCCCCGTCGTGCCGACCACCGCGTGCACCGCGTGCGAGATGCACCAGCGGATGTCGTCCATCGCGACGTCCGGGTGCGTGAAGTCGATCGCGACCTCGGCGTTGGCCTCGAGCAGCCGATCGAGCTCGTCTGAGACCGGCGCGTCGATCTCGGGGTGTCCGATCATCTGTCCGATCTTCTGCCCGACCTTCGAGCGATCGATCGCCGCAACGAGCGCGAAGTCGTGCGAGTCCGCCAGGGCCCGGCAGACCATCAGCCCCATCCGGCCGCAGGCACCGATCACGCCGACGCGGATCACGCGATCGCGTCCTTGCTCGAGAAGGGACCGAGGACGGTGACCGTCATCGGTTGCGAGAGTACCCGTTCGGCGGCGCGCGCCGCGTCCTCCGGCGTCACGGCGTCGATGCGACCCAGCAGCTGGTTCACGGTCAGGGTCTCGCCGTGCCCGATCTCCGACTTGCCCAGCCGCGACATGCGCCCGCCGGGGTCCTCGAGCGACAACACGAGCGACCCCTTCATGTGGCCCTTCGCGCGCTCGAACTCGTCGGCGACGAGGCCCTTGTGAGCCACGTCCTCGAGCTCGGCCCGTATGATCGCGAGGACCTCTTTCGCGCGCCCGGGCGTGGTACCGGCGTAGGCGCAGAACACGCCCGCCTCCGCGTACATCGCATGGTAGGAATACACGCTGTACGCGAGCCCTCGCTTCTCCCGCACCTCCTGGAACAGCCGGGAGCTCATCCCGCCGCCGAGCGAGTTGTTCACGACCCCGAACGCGAACCGGTCCGGATCGGTCCGCGACAGACCGCCGGTCCCGACACAGATATGGGCCTGCTCGGTCTTGCGCTTGTTGACCAGCGAGCGTCCAGACGGGGTGGGGGCGTCGCCGGCGGTCCGCAGGTTCCATGCGCTCGGGCCCTCGGCGCGCACGTCGCCCGGCTCCATGTGCTCGGCGACGAGCTCGAGTAACTCCTCGTGCCGCAGGTTCCCCGCCGCGACGACGACCACGTTGCCCGCGACGTAGCGCTTGCGATAGAAGCGCCGCACCTGGTCGCGGCCTGCGGCCTGGATGCTCTGCTTGGTGCCGAGGATCGGCCGTCCGAGCGGGTGGCCGGGCCACAGCGTCTCGGTGAACAGGTCGTGCACGAGATCGCCCGGATCGTCCTCGTGCTGGTTGATCTCCTCGAGGATCACCTGGCGCTCGGCGTCCAGGTCGGCCGCCCGCAGCACCGAGTGCTGCAGCATGTCCGCAAGGTAGTCGACGCCCATCGGCAGGTCCCGGTCGCGCACGCGCGCGTAGAACGCCGTGTACTCCTTGGCGGTGAACGCGTTCACCTCGCCGCCGACCGCGTCGAACGCCTCGGCGATGTCGCGCGCGCTCCGAGTCTTCGTTCCCTTGAACAACAGGTGCTCGAGGAAGTGGCTCGACCCCGAGATCGGCGGAGGCTCGTCACGCGAGCCGGCGAGGACCCAGAAGCCGAGCGCCACGGAGCGGACGCCGGGCATCCGCTCGGTGACGACGCGCAGGCCGGAGCTGAACTCCGTGCGTCCGATCGACATCGGCTACGCGGGATCGCGCGGTTCGCGCCCGCGGTCTCGCGGGCGTCGATCGCGGTCGCGAGGCCGGCGATCGCGGTCGCGATCGCGACGCGGAGGCCGGTCCTGCGCCTCCTGCTCCATCCCCTCGGGAATCGCCCACTCCTCGCCCACGGGCTTGAGCGAGATCTTCCCGCGATCGTCGATGTCCTGGACCTCGACCTCGATCGTGTCGCCGACCTTGACCGCGTCCTCGACGCTCGCGAGCCGCTTTCCCTTGCCGAGCTTGGAGATGTGGATCAGGCCGTCGCGCCCCGGCACCAGGTTCACGAACGCACCGAACGTGGTCGTGTTGACCACGGTGCCGGTGAAGTGCTCGCCGACGCTGATCGGGCGCGGGTTCGCGATCTCGTCGATGATGCGAGCCGCCTCGTCCGCCCCACCGGCCTCGCGAGCCCCGACGAACACGGTCCCGTCGTCCTGGATGTCGATGTCGGCGCCGGTCAGGGCCACGATCTCGTTGATCTTCTTGCCCTTGGGACCGATCACCTCGCCGATCTTGTCCACGGGGATCTTGATCGTGAGGATCCGTGGCGCCTTCGGATTGACCTCGGTCCGGGGCTCCGGGATCGCGTCGCGCAGCACCTCGAGGATCTGGAGCCGTGCCTCCTTCGCCTGATCGAGCGCGCCCGCGAGCACCTCCCCGGGCAGGCCGGTGACCTTCATGTCGAGCTGGATCGCCGTGACGAACTCGCTCGTCCCCGCCACCTTGAAGTCCATGTCGCCGAGCGCGTCCTCGGCGCCGAGGATGTCGGTCAGGGTCACGAACGTGTCCCCTTCCGCGATCATGCCCATCGCGATCCCCGCGACCGGGGCCTTGATCGGGACCCCCGCGTCCATCAGCGACAGCGTCGACGCGCAGACGCTCGCCATCGACGTGGAGCCGTTGGAGCCAAGGATGTCCGACACGAGCCGGAGCGCGTAGGGAAACTCCTCCTCCGTCGGGACCACCGGCACGAGTGCCCGCTCGGCGAGCGCCCCGTGGCCGATCTCGCGACGGCGTGGCGAACCGATGCGGCCCACCTCGCCGGTGGAGAACGGCGGGAAGTTGTAGTGGTGGATGTAGCGCTTGCTCTCCTCCGGGTCCAGCGTGTCGATCATCTGGGTCATCCGGAGCATCCCGAGCGTGGTCACGTTCAGGGCCTGCGTGTCGCCCCGGTTGAACAGGCTCGAGCCGTGCGCCCGCGGGATCAGCCCGACCTCGGCCGACAGCGGCCGGATGTCCCTTGGGCCGCGGCCGTCGAGGCGGACGCCGTGCTCGATCACGCGCGCGCGCATGACCTTCTTCTGCAGGTCCTTCCACGCGGGCGAGATCTCGGACTGGCGCGCGGCGTAGGACTCCGCGCCCCAGGTCTCGAGCAGGTGCGCCTTCAAGAGGTCCTTGATCTCGGCCATCCCGGCCTCGCGCTCCGAACGGTCGGGCACGATCGCGGTCTCGAGGCGCTCCTTGAACGTCTCGGCGGCCGCCCAGGTGTCCGGGCCGTACAGCTGCTTGGGCTCGAACGGCCTGGGCTTGACGTCGGCCGTGGCGATGAACTCGAGCTGCATGTCGATCAGCTCGTCGATCGCATGCTTGGCCGCCTCCAGGCCCTCCGCGACGACCTGCTCGGTCGGCGTCGTGCCGCTCCCTTGCAGGAGCGCCCACGTGTTGTCGGGTGCCTCACCCTCGATCATCAGGATGTCGACCTGCCCCGAATCGTTGCGGCGGCCGGCTACCACGATGTCGAACGTGGCCTCCTCCAGGTCCTGGAACGTGGGGTTGATGACCCACTCGCCGCCGATCAGCCCCATGCGGACCGAGCCGACCGGGCCCTCGAACGGGATCCCCGACAGCATCGTCGCGAGGCTCGCTGCGTTCATGCCGGGGATGTCGTACTGGCGCGCCATGTCGACCGAGAGCACGGTGATCACGACCTGGACCTCGTCGCGGTAGCCGTCCTTGAAGCTCGGCCGCATGGGGCGGTCGGTGAGGCGCGCCGTCAGGATCGCCGTCTCGGACGGGCGACCCTCGCGGCGGAAGAACCCGCCGGGGATCTTGCCGGCGGCGTACATGCGCTCCTCGACGTCGATCGTGAGCGGGAAGAAGTCGATCCCCTCGCGGGGCTGCGCGGTGGTGCAGGTGGCGAGGACCTGCGTCTCGCCGTACGTCACGACGCACGAGCCGCCCGCCTGGAGGGCGAGCTTGCCCGACTCGAACGACAGAGTGCTGTTCCCGAACTCTCGGGAAAGGTTGATGGCCATAGGCCGATGCCTCCTCGTGTCTGGATGCGCGGCGCGGTCGCGCCGCGCGGCTGGGGAGGTCGGGGCCGGGCCGGTTGTCAGTGGTGAACCGCCGATCCTTGAGATCGGAGGCTCGCTACTGAGAACCGACCGCGGGGAACGCCCGCCTCCGGTTCCGATCAGTGATCCGTTCGCATCCCTCCTACGGAGAAAGCGCCCCACCGGGCGCTTGGGCTCTACCGGCGAAGACCGAGCTTCGCCACGATCTCGCGATACCGCTCGATGTCCTCTCGTCGCAGGTACTCGAGGAGACGACGCCGGCGGCCCACGAGCATCAGGAGGCCGCGCCGGGACGCATGGTCCTTGGCGTGGGACTTCAGATGCTGGGTGAGGTCGGCGATCCGCCTGCTGAGCACGGCGATCTGCACCTCGGTCGAACCGGTGTCCGCGTCCGAACGCCGGTGCTCCGTGATGATCTCGGACTTCTGGGTCTTGGTGAGCGTCATCGGTCCGGACCAGGCTACCAGACGATCGGGCGCGCCTCGCCCGTCTGCGCTGGTCAGCGGCCCGCGAGAGGGATCAGGTCGCCCGCGTGACCAGGAAGTGGTCGAACTCGACCTCACTCGGTCGCGCCGGCGGGTTCCCCGAGTCTTCGTCCGTCCTCACCTCAGCCGGGTACGTTCAGGACGGGATGACCATCCGACACGATCGTGGCCGGCAGGAGACGGCCCGTGATCGATCCGTCCGGCTGGACCACGACCTCGGCCACGGCGGTCGTTGAGCCCTCGGCCGAGAAGCGAGGCCAGACGAAGTTCCCCAGCCCGTAGAAGACCGGCTTGCCGTCATAGGTGTCCATCGGCTGCAAGCGGTGGGTGTGGGAACCGAAGATGACATCGGCCCCGGCCTGGATCATCCGGCGGGCCTCGTCGACCTGGTAGTCGCGGGGCTGGGTGTCGAGCTCGACGCCCCAGTGGATCACGACGATCACCAGGTCGGCGTTTGCCTCCGCCTCCCGGATCGCCCGTAGCGCACGCGCGAAGTCGCGCCCCACCGACGTCCCGATCTCGTCCCCCACCGCCACCTGCGAGTCGGGGTCGGTCACTTCACCCACGCCGACCAGCCCGATCGTCCAGCCCTTGACCTCGACGTAGGCTGGCGAGTCCGCCTCCTCCTGCGAAGCGCCGGCGCCGATCGGGACGATGTCGGCTCGTCGGAGGTTCTCGATCGAGTCGAGCAACGCCTCCGGGCCCTGGTCGAAGCCGTGGTTGTTCGCGAGGTTCGCGACGTCCACGCCCGCCCGGCGCGCGTCGTCGAGGGCGTCCGGATCGCACCGGAATACGAACCGCTTATCGAGCGGCGCGACGATGTCGGTCGACGGGCATTCGTGGTTGATGACGGTGAGGTCGTCGTGGCGGAAGAGCCCCCCGAGCCCGCTCCAGGCCCAGCCGTACCCGTTCGACGCGAGCGCAGGGATGTAGCTCGGGTCCAGGCTCACGTCGCCGGTGCCGTGGATCACCAGCATGCCCTTCGGCGCCCGAGCCGTGGAGGTCGCGCCGGCGGCCTGGGCCCCGGCCTCGTCGTCGGAACGCCCGACCAGGTAGGCGAGGACACCGACCGCGATCCCGAGCGCGATGAGCACGAGACCGAGTGGGACGCGCGCGCGGCGTCCGAGGCGTTGGGTCATGGCGCCGAGCCTCTCACGTGATCCGAACGAGTTCACGGGTCCGCCGGACGTCCTCGCCGATGGCGGCCGACAGCTGTTCGGGCGTGTCGAACCGCTCCTCGTCGCGCAGGTACGCCCAGAACTCGACCGCGATCTCGCTTCCCACGAGGTCGCCGTCGAAGTCCAGCAGGTACGCCTCGACGTGCAGGGGTTCGGACCCGAACGTCGGGTTGGTCCCGACGCTGATCGCCGCGACGTAGCCCTCGCCGTCCACGACCGCCCGGCCCGCGTAGATCCCTCGGCCGGGGAGCAGCAGGCGCGGCCCGGTCCGCAGGTTCGCGGTCGGGAAGCCGAGGCCTTGGCCCCGGCCCGCGCCGCTCACGACGGTGCCGTCCAGGACGAACCGGCGTCCCAGCGCCACGCGGGGCCACTCGAGATCGCCCCGGGACAGCGCGTCGCGGATCGAGGACGAGGACACCCGACGCCCGTCGACGTCCAGGAGCTCGACCCGTTCCGCGGTGAAGCCGAGCGCCGGTCCGCGCTCGATCAGGAGTTCGATGGTCCCCGCGGCCTTGTGACCGAACGTGAAGTTCGCGCCCATCACGCTGTGGCCGGCATGGAGCCCGCCGACGAGCACGTCGGACACGAACCGTTCGGCCGGCCATCGGCTGAACGCCGCGGTGAACTCGAGCACCAGGAGCGTGTCGATCCCGGTCTCCTCGATCAGCGCGGCCTTCCGGTCGACCGTCGTCAGCAAGCGTGGCTCCTGGCCGGGCGTGAGCACCTCGCGCGGATGGCGATCGAAGGTGACGGCGACCGAAGGGAGCCCTCGCCCGCGAGCGGCGTCGACCGTGCGACCGAGGACCGCTCGGTGACCGAGGTGGACGCCGTCGAAGAAGCCGACCGTCACGACCGTGCGATCCCGTTCCACCGGCAGGGCGTCGAGCCCGTGGAGTCGCTCCATCGCACCGAGGGTAACGGACGTCCGGACGGGCCTAGCCGAGGAGCAAGCGTGCGTGATCCGGCACGTACGTGTAGGTGTCGCGCGGGGGTCGCACGTAGCCCTCGTGGCTCTGACGCGCCGGGATCTTGATCTCGTCCACATCACGCGCCTCGTACGGGATCACCGAGAGCAGGTGCGCGATGCAGTTCAGGCGCGCCCGCGGCTTGTCGTCGGCCTCCACGACGTACCAGGGCGCCTCCGAGATGTCCGTGTGTACGAACATCTCGTCCTTCGCGCGCGAGAAGTCGACCCAGTGCGAGCGCGAGAGCAGGTCCGTCTCCGAGAGTTTCCAGCGGCGCATCGGGTCGTCGATCCGCGATCGGAACCGGCGCTCCTGCTCCTCGTCCGAGACCGAGAACCAGTACTTCAGCAGGACGATGCCGTCCTCGATCAGGAGCCGCTCGAAAATCGGGACCTGCCGCAGGAACCGTCGGTGCTCGTCCGGCGTGCAGAACCCCAGGACCTTCTCGACGCCCGCGCGGTTGTACCAGCTGCGGTCGAACAGCACGATCTCGCCGGCTGAGGGGAGGTTCGCGATGTACCGCTGGAAATACCACTGGGTGCGTTCACGCTCGGTGGGCTTGGGGAGGGCCGCGATGCGGGTCACGCGCGGGTTCGTGTACTGCGTGATCCGCTTGATCGTGCCGCCCTTGCCGGCCGCGTCCCGCCCCTCGAAGATGACCACGATCCTGGCCCCCGCGCCCGAGACCCAGTCCTCCATCTTCACGAGCTCTTCCTGGAGGCGCCGGAGCTCCTTCTCGTAGGCCTTCTTCGACAGCTTGCTCGCGCGATCCTCAGCGTCGCGATGCCCACGGTGCTTGGATCCGTGCCTGGCTCCGCCCTTGCCCTCGGTCTCGGTCGCCATCGCGCCCCTCCTGACCAGGCATCATCCCACGTGGGCGTGTCGGGCTTGGCCTAGGCTTGGGCGGTCATGGCTGCCCGCCGATCGTCCGCGCTCGCGGCGTCGCTCGCTTTCGCGCTGGCGGCGTGCGCCGGGCCGAGCACGCCCGCGGAGGACGCTCGTGGTGACGACGCGATCACCGTGGCGTCGTTCGACTTCCCCGAGAGCGTCCTGCTGGCCGAGATCTACGCGCAGGCGATCGAGGGCGCCGGCATCCGCGTCGAGCGCGAGCCCTCGCTCGGGCCGCGCGAGCTCGTGATGCCCGCGCTGCAGCAGGGTCTCGTGGAGTTCGTCCCCGAGTACGCCGGCAGCGGGCTCCAGTTCCTGGCGGGCGACGGATCGACCTCGCCGGATCGCGAGATCAACCACCAGCGGTTCGCCGAACGGCTGGGAACGCTCGACGTGACCGCGCTCGATGCCTCACCCGCCGAGGATCAGAACGGGTTCGCGGTAACGGCGGAGACCGCGCAGCGGTACGGACTCCGCACGCTCAGCGACCTCGCGACGGTCTCCCGCGAGTTGGTCTTCGGTGGACCGCCCGAATGCACCCGGCGACCCTTCTGCCTCCCCGGTCTCGAGCGGTCGTACGGGATCACGTTCGGGCAGGTCGTCAGCAACCTCGACGCGGGCGGTCCGCGCACGGTTTCCGCCCTGGCGGAAGGGACGGTGGACGTGGCGCTGCTGTTCACGAGCGACGGCGCGATCGACCTGAACGATTTCGTCCTGCTCGAGGACGACCTGCGCCTCCAGCCCGCCGAGAACGTCACGCCGGTCGTCAGGACCGGCGTGCTCGACCGGTTCGGGCCGTCGCTGGCCGACACCGTGAACGAGGTCTCGGCGCTCCTGACCACCGGCGAGCTCCGAACGCTGAACGCGGAGGTCGCGCGCGGTGCGACCCCCGAGCAGATCGCGTCGCGCTGGCTGGCGTCGAACGGTCTCGATCCCGGGCTGCAGTAGAGTCGCCGAACGGCATGGACGCGACGACCGAGGGGATCGAGCAGGGCAGGAGCAAGGGCCACGCACACCCCGAGCAGCGCCGCCGTCCGTCCGGAGAGCCGCCCGCGCTCCCGCACGAGCTCGGCCGCTCCGGCAAGTTCTTCCTCCTCATGGTCCTGTACTTCATCCTCGTAATCACCGGGTTCCTGCTCTTTCCGACGCTCCGAGAGGTCTTCGAGCGCTGGGACCACACCCGGCAGCTGTGGATCACCGATCTCAGGTCCCCCGGGCTCACCCGCTTGATGCTCGTGGTCAACGGGCTGGCCGCCAGCTGGACGATCCGGGTCCTGCGCTGGACCGTGTTCCTCGGGCTGATCGTGTTCCGCCGGTGGCGGCACCTGTTCGTGTTCCTCGGCGCGATCATCTTCACCGAGATCGTCGCCTACAACTCGTCCAGCATCATCGCTCGCCCTCGACCGCTCGGCGTGCAGATCCTCGCGGGCTGGCAGGGGTACTCGATGCCGTCCCGACCGATGGCGGGCCTCACCGTGTCGGCCGTGGGGGCCACGTATGCCCTGATCATGGCCGGACGCTCCCGCTCGATCGCAAAATGGGTGATCGGATTCGCCCTGGTGGTGCTCGGGTTCGCGCGGGTGTACTTGGGGGTGGATCACTCGACGGATGTCGTGGCGGGTGCCGTGTTCGGCATCGCCGTGGGCGTCGCCAGCTTCCGATGGTTCGCTCCCAACGACCTTTTCCCGGTGTCGTACCGACGGGGGAAGGCGGCGCATCTGGACATCGGGGGTCGGCGCGGCGAGGCGATCGTCGCGGCGATCCGCGACCAGCTCGGACTGGCGGTCCTGGACGTCAAGCCCGTGGGCCTGGAGGGGTCCGGAGGCTCGACGCCGCTGCGGATCAAGATCGAGGCGACCGACGACGAGCCCGAGCGCTACGTCTTCGCCAAGCTCTACGCGAAGAGCCACGTGCGGGCCGACCGCTGGTACAAGCTCGGCCGGACGATCCTGTACGGCGCACTTGAGGACGAGAAGCCGTTCCAGTCCGTGCGCCGGTTCGTCGAGTACGAGGACTACACGCTCCGCCTGCTGCACGATCTCGGGATCCCGGTCCCCCGGCCGTACGGGATCGTCGAGATCACCCCCGAGCGCGAGTACATGATCGTGATGGAGTTCTTCGAGGGCGCGGTGGAGATCGGGGACGCGGAGATCGACGACGGCGTGATCGACCAGGGGCTCGGCATGGTTCGAAGGATGTGGGACGAGGGGCTCGCGCACCGCGACATCAAGCCCGCGAACCTGATGGTGCGCGACGGCGAGCTGAAGGTGATCGACGTGTTCTTCGTCCAGGTCCGGCCATCGCCGTGGCGGCAGGCGGTCGACCTCGCCAACATGATGCTCGTCCTCGCGCTCCGCAGCGACGCCGAGCGTGTCTACGCGCACGCGCTCGGGTACTTCTCCGAGGACGAGATCGCCGAGGCGTTCGCGGCGGCGCGCGGCGTCGCGAGCCCGACGCAGCTCCGCAACAACCTCAAACAGGACGGCCGCGACCTCCTCGCCGAGTTCCGACGGATGGCGCCGGAGCGCGAACAGGTCTCGATCCAGCGCTGGAGCGTGCGGCGAGTGCTGCTCACGATCGGCGTGCTGTTCGCGGCCTTCCTCGCGATGGGCCTGATCGTCAGCAACTGGAACGCGTTCGCGTGAGGTGGCGACCGCGCATCGGCAGGGTCGCGATGGCCGTGATCGTCCTGTCGGCCCTGGCATCGTGCAGCGCGCAGGCCGGCGACGCCTCGGAGGCCGACTGCCCGATCGAGGACGGCGAGCTGTTCGTCCTGATGGCACAGTCCGTCCCCAGCGCCACCCTCCTCCCCTGCATCGCGGCGCTGCCCGCCGGTTGGACCTACGGCGGCTCGGACGTCAACGACGACTTGGCACGGTTCTGGCTCGACTCGGACCGCGGCGGCATCCACGCCGTCGAGGTGTCGCTCGCACCTGCCTGCCGGATCGCGGGCGCCGTGGACGTCACGAACTCCACCAGCGAGGGCGGCGTCCGCGCCTACCTCGACGAGTTCGACCTGCACCCCTTCTCGGCGAACAAGTACTTCGTCTTCCCCGGCGGCTGTGTGACCTACCGCTACCGGTTCGGTCCCAACGCCGAGCCGACCCTCGCCCTCGAGGCCGACGAGGCCGTCACGTTCGGCCTGCGGACCGTGCTGGTTCGCCAGGTCCAGGAGGAGCTAGGGCTGACCTTGTGCGGGGCGGGCGCGCCGCCTTGCGTCGGCGGCGACTAGCGTGCTGACGAACCATCGCCGGGCGATCGTCTGGTCGGCCGTCCTGCTCGGGGCGATGGTGTTCGTCTTCGCGGCGGTGGGACGGCATCCGCCCGGGCTCGCCCCCACGACGACGCTCCCGTTCGTCGGCGAGTTCGACCTGTCGGTGTTCCATTGGATAGACGACGTTCGCAACG
>Ga0207981_1000037_pt1 | contig 17008 bp, 14 predicted proteins | sample SoimicmetaGmgLPC_FD_188327 | JGI IMG/M metagenome (GOLD analysis project Ga0207981, IMG submission 188327) | Soil and rhizosphere microbial communities from Laval, Canada - mgLPC (SPAdes) (version 2) | ecosystem: Environmental > Terrestrial > Deep subsurface > Rock core/Sediment | place: Laval... | reverse complement strand
GTCGCGATCGCGGTCATCGTGCCCGCCGAATCCGGTGTCTGGTAATCGGTGTTGTAGGTGCGGCTGAGCGCGGTGTTCGGGAAGGTTTCGAACGACAGCTGGTTTTCTTCGCCCGGGTGGCCGTTGCGCTGGCCTTCGAGGATGCGCGCGGCCGCGACGGTCGGCAGGCTCATGCCATCGCCGAGGAAGAGAATGACGTTGCGCGCATGGCCCGACATGGCGCCGTTCGCTGCCGCGCGTGCGGCGCCGGAGCGGTACCACCAGGCGGCGGTTTCGCCGTCGGGATGCGCGATGGTGGGGACGTCGATTGCCGGCGTGGCGATCGGAGGCGCAACCGCGGCGTGCACCGCATTGGGCGCGGATGCGGAACCCTGCGTTGCACAGCCGGCGGCGAGGAGGGAGGCACAGGTCGCGAAGACGAAGGCGCGCATGCGTTCAGGAAGCGTCGATGGGCCGCCGATCATACCCACGCCCACGTTTCAAAACGTCGCAGCGTTGCGCATTGCGGCACACCGGTGTTCCGCCCATGCGGTCGAACATGCGGCGCGCGGCCGGTATGGTCCTTCGTTCGTTTCTTTTCGTGGTGCGGCGCGATGGCCCTGGTCTCGGCGTGGTTGAGGATTCCCTTCTGGCAGCGCGTGCTCGCCGGGTTCGCGCTGGGCGCGTTGGCGGGGTGGCTGATGGGGCCGCTCGCGGCGCAGTGGTTCGAGCCGCTCGGGGATGTGTACGTCAACCTGATCAAGATGATCGCGATCCCGCTGGTGTTGTTCGCGGTGATCAACGCGGTGGGCGCATTGCATGGGCAGAAGTCGATCGCCGCGCTCGCGGGGCGCACGTTCGCGTGGTTCGCGCTCACCGCGGTGCTCGCGGTGTGCGTGGGCCTGGCCGTGGGTTGGATCGTGAAGCCGGGGCTGGGCGTGGGCGCGTTGCAGGTCGCAACGGACTACACGCCGAAGCAAGTGCCCGGGCCGCTCGACGTGCTGTTCAACATCGTGCCGCAAAATCCCTTCCGCGCGCTGTCGGCCACCACCGCGGCGAAAACCGCGGACGGCACCAGCGTGATCGTGCCGAGCAACGGGACCATCCTGCAGGTGATCTTCTTCGCGGCGCTGATCGGCTTCGCGTTCGTGAAGCTCGGCGAGAAGACCGCGGGACTGCGCAAGCTCGCAGGCGAAGCCAACGCGATGATGATCCAGGTGACGCGCTTCGTCCTGGAGTTCACGCCGGTGGGCACGTTCGGCTTGATCGCGGGCCTCGTCGGCGCGTATGGCTTCGGGAAGCTGCTGCCGCTCGGCAACTTCGTCGTCGCGTTGTTCATCGCGTGCATCGTGCAGATCGTGATCGTGTACGGCAGCCTGTTGCTCGCGCATGGCCTGAATCCATGGAAGTTCTTCCGCGGCGCGGCGCCGGCGATGCAGGTGGGCTTCGTGGCGTCGAGCAGCTTCGGCGCGTTGCCGGTCTCGCTGCGCAGCGTCGTGGGCAACCACGGCGTCGACAAGGATTACGCGGCGTTCGCGGTGCCGCTGGGCGCGAGCATCAAGATGGATGGGTGCGGCGCGATCTATCCGGCGCTCGCGGCGGTGTTCATCGCGCAATACTCCGGCATCGAGATGGGGCCGGGCACGTACGTGACCATCGCGCTCGCCTCCGTGCTCGGCAGCTTCGGCACCGCCGGCGTCCCGGGTACGGCGGTGATCATGGCCACGGTGGTGCTCAGTGCCGCCGGCCTGCCGCTGGAAGCCATCGGTTACCTCTACGCCATCGACCGCATCCTCGACATGATGCGCACGATGACCAACGTGACGGGCCAGATGCTGGTTCCGGTGCTGGTGGCGAAGGAAACCGGCCTGCTGGATCGCACGGTGTACGATGGCCCCGCGCGCGATTTCGCGCTCGAGGATGCGAGCGAACCCGCATGAACGACGACATCGTTTTGGTCGAACGTTTCCCGGAGATCGACGACTACCTGCGCCTGCGCATCGCGGCCGGGATGCACGCGATGTCGCGCGAAGCGGCCACGCGCGCGCTGCCGAACACGCTGTACGGCGTCCACCTGGAACAGGGCGGCGAGGTCGTCGGCATGGGCCGCGTGATCGGCGACAACGGGTGCTTCTTCACCGTCGTCGACATCGCCGTCGCGCCGCGGCTGCAGGCGCGGGGCCTGGGCAAACGCATCATGACCGCGCTGGATGCATGGCTGCAGCGCAACGTGCCGCCGTCGGCGTACGTCACGCTCATCGCCGATGGCGACGCCAAGTATCTCTACGCGAAGTTCGGCTTCGTCGAGAGCGCGCCCATCGCGGTGAACATGGAATACGTGATGGAGGCGGGCGGGGTGCGCAGTTACGCGCACCTGGAACCGAAGTAGCCGGCGCTCAGCGTGCGGCGGCGCGTTGCTTCGCCAACTCCGCGTCGAATTTCTTCTCCGCGTTGTCCGCATACGCCGCGCACGTCATCGGCTGCGGATGCGCATTCTTTTCGCCCGGGGTCCAGCCGCTCGCGTCCGGATGCGGCGTGAGCAGCACATCGCAGGGCAGCGTGCGCACGGCCGCGAACGTCGACTGGTACATCTGTGCGATGCGCGGAATGCGCGGGTTGTCGACGAGCTTGTAGCCCGGCGCGCTCAGGCTGTCGACGTAGGCGATGCGCACCGGTTTGCCCTCGCGCGTATCGGTCCACGTCCAGCTGAGGCTGCCCGGCGTGTGGCCCGGCGTGAAGTGCGCGACGAGCGCGATGTCGCCGATGCGCACCGTTTCGCCGTCCTGCAGGTAGCGATCGGTCTGCACGGGCGGGAAGGTGATGCTGTCGCCGAAGTGGATGTCGTCGGTGCCGCCGCGCGCGAGGATCGCGGCGGATTCGGCATTGGTCGCCACGCGGGCGCCGGTCGCGCGCTTGAGTGCGGCGAGCGGGCCGGCGTGGTCGGCATGCGCGTGCGAATGCAGCAGCCAGCGGATCCTCTCGGGTGCCACGCCGACGGCGCGCGCGTGCGCGAGGAGCATGTCGGCGGCCTGCGGCAATCCCCCGTCGATCAGCACCGCGCCCTGCGGCGTGTCGATCAGCAAGGCGCTCAAGCCCTGCGTGCCGATGTACCAGGTGTGGTCGGCGATGCGGAACGGCGCGACGGGCTGGCGCCACGCGTCGTCGGTTTCGTATCGGCCGGATTGCGGCAACAGGGCCTCCTTGTCCGCATCGGCGGCGAACGACGGAGCGCAGGCGAGGGCGAGGATCGCGATGGTCAGGCGCATGGGGGAACCCGGGCGAACGGTCGGAGCGGGGCAGCATGCCCAATCGCGCATTCCTGCGAAAGCATGTCATCCCTGCGAAAGCAGGGATCCAGGGCGATTCCTGCCTTCGCAGGAATGACGACGGCGCAGGGGTAGACTCGCCGCCATGCCCGGACATGCGCGCTCCCTCACCCTGCGTTTCCTCGCCGAGCCCACCGACGTCAACTTCGGCGGCAAGGTGCACGGCGGCATGGTCATGAAATGGATCGACCAGGCGGGTTTCGCCGCGGCGGTCGGTTGGAGCGGACACTATTGCGTGACCGTCGCGGTCGGCGGCATTCGGTTCGTCGCGCCCGTGCGGATCTCAGACCTGGTGACCGTGTCGGCCACGCTCGTGCGCACCGGCACCACGTCGATGCATTTCCTGGTCGAGGTGCGCGCACGCGATCCCATGGGCGGCGAATCGCGCCTGTGCACGCACTGCATCATCGTGTTCGTCGCGCTCGATGCGGACGGCAAGGGCGTCGCGGTGCCGCCATGGGCGGCGGACGGCGACACCGACCGCCGTCTCGCGGATTACGCCGAGAAGGTCATGGCGTTGAGCAAGGGGATCGAGGAAACGGTCGCCAAGATCGTGCCCGAGATGACCTGACGGAGATGACCTGACGGAGCGGGAATGCCAGACCCGGAATGCAGAAGGCCGCCTTCCGGCGGCCTTCGAGCATGTGGCTCTGCGTGCGGGCGATTACATCGCCACGCGACGCGCCGAGAGGTAGCGACCGCTCCAATACGAGGAGTAGAGGCTGTCCACGCGCACGTCCTTGCCGCGGCTCGGCGCATGCAGGAAGCGGCCCTCGCCGACATAGATGCCGACGTGGCTGACGCGGCCACGCAGGCCGAAGAACACCAGGTCGCCCGGGGCGAGCGCGGCGCGATCGGTCACCGCTTCGCCGCTCTGCGCCATCTGGCGCGAGACGCGGGGCAGGTCCATGCCGAGCACGGTGCGGTAGACGTAACCGACCAGGCCGCTGCAGTCGAAGCCGTCGGTCGATTCGCCACCCCAACGGTAGGGCGTGCCGAGCAGCGTCATCGCCTTGGTGAGGACGTTCTGGATGCGGTCGGTGAGGCGCGGCTTGCCGAGGCTGTCGAATTCCACCTTGGCACCCGGCTCGGCGTCGGCGAGATCGGAGAGATCGCCGAACAGCGGACGGACATGCGTGGTGCCCTTCGCGGTGCCGGTCGTGGCAACGGTGGACGGAGCAACGGAGGCGGGCGCAGCAGCGGCATTCACGTAGGACGCCGCGGTGGTCATCACGACCTGGGCGGAGGCGGCGTCGCCGGCCGGAGCCGACTGCGCGAATGCAACGGAGGTGCCGGCGGCGCAAAGCGCCAGCGCACACAGGAAACGCAAGGCACCAGCGCGCATGCGCGGATGGCGGGCGCGGGTGGCGGCGGGCTGGCCTGTTGTCAGGTCGTCGGTCGTCACGAGGTCGGCACGTTTCTTGAAGACGGGGCCGACCTTACCGGTTGAAGACGGTGTGAAGGTTCAGATTTCGTTATGGGGCTGTGAACAAGTGCCCGATTTTGCTCACATTTGTGCATTCATCGACGGCCGGTCGCGGCCGCTTTCACATGAATGCGCTAGTGCAGCACCCGCCGCGCGCCGCTGTAGTGGTCCCGCCAGTAGGGCCCATCGAGGTGGTCCAGGCGCACCGTGCCGCCGGTGCTGGGCGCATGCACGAAACGGCCTTCGCCGACATAGATGCCCACGTGCGTGACCGTGCCGCCGTTGCCGAAGAAGACCAGGTCAGCCGCCGCCAGGCGCTCCGGTGCGATGCGGGGACCTTTCGCCGCGGCGAGGTCGTGCGAGGTGCGCGGCAAGGCCACGTTCGCCATGTCGCGGAAGACATAGTTGACCAGGCCGCTGCAGTCGAAACCGCTTTCCGGTGTATTGCCGCCCCAGCGGTAGGGCGTGCCGACCAGGCCGATGGCGCGCATGAGGACCGCGTTCGCACGTTGGGGATCCTCGGGCGTGACCACCGGCCAGGTGCGCGGCATCTTCACCGAAGCGGAGGAGGGTGCGTTCGAGCGCACCGCTTCGCCGCCGCCGCACGAGGCGAGCAGCACGCAAACGCATGCGAAAAGGAGAGCGATGCACCCCCGCGCTGGCGCGGGCCGGGCCTTGCCGGGATAATGCGCGGCCCCGCAGGCCGCACCGAGTTCTGGCTTCATCGCCGAAGAGTGTGGCCGCTTTCACGCGGTGCTGACAAGCGCCCCACTGCCGCCCGTCCCACGGGCCCGGACCCCACATGAAGATCGAAAAAGACCGCGTCGTCCGCTTCCATTACACCGTCAACGAACGCGCTGCCCACGAGGCGGGCGAGACGGCGATCGAATCGTCGAAGGATCGCGAGCCGCTCGCCATCCTGTTCGGCCACGGCAACATCATCCCGGGCCTGGAGAAGGCGATGGAAGGCAAGGAAGCGGGCGAGTCCTTCGCCGCCGACGTGCCGGCCGCCGATGCCTACGGCGAAGTGCGCGAAGGCCTGAGCCAGCGCATCCCCAAGAAGCACTTCGGCGACCAGCGCCTGGCGCCGGGCATGCAGGTGGTGCTCAACACCAACTTCGGCCCGCGCGCGGTGACCATCCAGAAGGTGGGCATGAGCGTCGTCGACGTCGACCTCAACCATCCGATGGCGGGCAAGGACCTGCATTTCGACGTGGAGATCGTCGACGTGCGCGAGGCGAGCGAAGAAGAGCTGCAGCACGGCCACGTGCATGGCGAAGGCGGCCACGCGCACTGATCGGCTTGCCGACCTGCGATTGCCCCGGACGGCCCGCTTCTTGCGGGCCGTTTGCGTTGCAGGGGGTGTCGCCGGTTCAGTGACTTCCGGCCGCTGACGGCCGCCGGCACGCATGCGCTAATGCAGGCATTCGCGCAGGAGACGACATGTCGGACGCACGCTTCACGCCGGTGGCCGTCAATGAACGCATCACGACGCTCGATGTGATCCGCGGTGTTGCGTTGCTCGGCATCTTCCTGATGAACGTCGAGTGGTTCAACCGCCCGATCGCCGAGCTCGACTTCGGCCTTCCACGGGGCGTGACCGGCATCGACTACTGGGCCGGCTGGTTCGTGCACGTGTTCATCCGCAGCAAGTTCTGGACGATGTTCTCGCTGCTGTTCGGCATGGGGTTCGCGGTGATGCTGTCGCGCGCGCATGCGGCGGGGCGGCCGTTCCTCGGGCCTTACGTGCGGCGAACGCTCGCGTTGGCGCTGTTCGGGTTCCTGCACTGCGTGCTGGTGTGGAACGGCGACATCCTCTTCGATTATTCGATGGGCGCGGCCTTCCTGCTGATCGTCTTCCATGCGAAGCCCAAAGCGATGCTGTGGGTGGCGGGCGTCGCGCTGGCCGGGGCCTCGGTGTTCGGTGCCGCGAAGATGCTCGGTTACGACCAGATGGTGTGGGCGCCGTTGCTCGGCATCGGCGTGCCGGTGCTCGCGCTCGGGCTCGTCGCCTGGGCCATCCACGCGTGGCCCGCGGACGGGTTGCGCAACGCGGGGCTCACGCTGTTCCTGCTGCCGTGCATCGGCATGATGGTCGCCGGCCTGGTCACGCCGCAGGCCACGCAGGCCGAGCGCGATCGCATCGCGCTGCAGGAAGCGCACACGCCGGCCGAGCAGGCGCAGGTGCGCAAGGACCAGGCCGACGCCGCGAAGGCGCGCAAGGAGCACGCGGACAAGGTCGTCGAGGAGAAGCGCATCACGTCGCACGGCACCTACGCTGAAAACGTGGCGTTCCGCCTCGCGGAGTTCCCGTCGACGGCGGGGCAGCACGTGTTCTTCGCGATGTTCTTCGTGCTCGGCATGTTCCTGCTCGGCGCGTGGTTCATCCGCTCGGGGCTGATGACCACGCCGGGCATGCACCTGGAGTTCTATCGCAAGCTGGCGTTGTTCGGCATTCCGTTCGGCATCGGATTGACCATCGTGGCGGCGGCGATCGCGACGACGCACGTCACGGGCGTCAACGATGCGCTGTACAGGTTCTCGGAAGGCCTGGCCGTGATGGCGGCGTTGCCGGCATGCCTCGGCTACGTGGCGGCGATCGTCCTGCTGTTCCACTCGCCGCGGTTCACGCGCTTCATGGCGTTGTTCGCGCCGGCAGGGCGGATGGCGCTGACGGTGTACCTGGCGATGTCGCTGATCGGCACCACGGTGTTCTACGGCTACGGCCTGGGCTGGTACGGCATGGGCCGCGCGATGCAATTGGGATTCTGCGTCGTGGTCTTCGCGGTGCTGCTGGCGGCGTGCCACCTGTGGTTGTCGCGCTTCCGCTACGGTCCGATGGAATGGGTGTGGCGCGCCATCACGTATTGGCGTGCACCGTCGATGCGGCTGGAACGCCTGGCGACCGCCTGATCGAACTTGGAAAACGAAACGGGCCCGCGAGGGGCCCGTTCCGCGTCCGCTTCCTGCGAAGCGATCAGTTCACCGACACCGCGCTCCACGCACGCGCGACCGCGGCGTATTCCGCCGAACCGCTGCCGTAGAGGTCCGCCGCCGCCGACAGCGTCGCCGCGCGCGCCTGTGGGTAGGTCGTGCTCGAGGTGAAGTACACATCGAGCGCGCGATACCAGATGCGCTGCGCCTTGTCGCGGCCGATGCCCGTCACGCCGGTGTCGCCGTTGCACACCAGTTGCCCGGCCGTGAAGTTGAAACCCGACGGCGACACAGCGCCCTGCGCGAGCAGGTAGAAGAAGTGGTTCGCCGGACCCGACGAGTAGTGCGGATCCACGCCGCCCAGGCCGCCGGCCGGATAGCAGTCGTAGGACGCGCCGCCGTCGGCCGCGCTCGGCTTGAACATGTAACGCAGCGCCTTGGTCCCGCCCGGGTTCGACGCGTAGATCTCTTCGCCGATCTCGTAGTCGGGCGTGTCGTTGGCGTTGTTGGCGAAGAACTCGACCATCGTGCCGAAGATGTCGGACGTGGATTCGTTCAGGCCGCCCGAATCGCCCGAGTACGCCAGGCCCGAGGTCGCCTGCGTCACGCCATGGCTCATCTCGTGGCCGGCGACGTCGATCGCGACGAGCGGGAGATAGCTGCCGCCGCCGTCGCCGTAATACATCGCGTTGGCGTACCACGCCGCGTTGACCCAGCCCCGGCCGACGTGCACGTAGCTCTTCACGCCCTTGCCGTCGTTGAAGATGCCGTTGCGATTGAACGTGGCCTTGTAATAGTCCCACGTAGTGGCGACGCCGAAATGCGCATCGCCCGCGACGGTCGCGCGGTCGCTGGTGGTGTTGTTGCCCCAGGTGTTGTCGGCGTCGGTGAACAGCGTCGCTCGGTTGGCGGCGGTCTGGTAGCCGACGTTGTTGCCGTCGTAGGTCGACCCGTTGCCGCGCGTGGTGTCGGTCATGTTGAAAGTGCCGCCCGAGCTCGCGGTGTTCAGCGCGACGTTGCCGTACAGCAACGTGCGGCCGGTGCCGACCGCGGGCGTGCCGCCGCCGGAACCGCCGCCACCCGGCTTGGCGGTATGCACCATGTCCCACTTGTCGAGGATGCGGCCGTTGGCGGCATCGATGAAGTAATGCATCTCCGTCGGCGTCTGGTCCTTCTTCGTGCCGGTGAACACCACCTCGTACGCCAGGCGCGGCGTGGTGTTGCGGGCAAAGATGACCTTCTGCGCGGCGCGCATGCCATCGAAGCCGGTGCCGAAATCGGCGCCCGCGGCGATCGTGGCGGCGTCGCCGGAAATGCGCGCGTCGAGATTCGGGCGCTGCGCGGTCTTCAAGGTCTGGCTCGCCGATTTGAAGGCGCCGTTGCGCGAGTGCACGACGAAGTCGCCGCCGATCACGGGCAGGCCGCGATACGTGCGTTCGAAACGGACGTGTTCGGTGCCGTTGGCGTCGACCACGACATCCTTGACGGAGAAACGGTCGGACGCATTGCGGTGGAGCGTGCTGGCGTGGGTGTCGATCAGGCCGAATGCGCGGCCTGCGGCGGGCGTGTCGGCCTTGCCGGCGACGGCGGACCCCGACGCGAGGGCCAGGGTGATGGCGAAGGCGAGCGTGCGATTCGAAGACATGCGGGCGATCCCTCGAAATGTGGCAAAGGAAAGGAAGGGCGCCCTCCGGCGCCCGATCGCAGGGTCGGCCCAAAATGTGACGAAGGTCACGCTGCGCTGCGGCAAGCGGCGTAGCCATTGGGCCCGGGGCATCCGCGACGCCAAAAAAGATGGCCCGCTTGCGCGGGCCATCCGGTTTCCATCGCGATGGACGGATCGGTCAGTTCACGTTGACCGCCGACCAGGCGCGCGCCACTGCGTTGTATTGCGTGGAGCCCGAGCCATAGAGGTCCGCCGCCGCCTGCAGCGTGTGCGCACGCGCCTGCGGGTAGGTCTCGTTGGAGGTGAAGTACACGGTGAGCGCGCGGTAGTAGATGCGCTGCGCCGCGTCGCGGCCGATGCCCGTCACGCCGGTGTCGCCGTTGCAGACCAGCTGCGCCGGGGTGTAGCTGAAGCCCGAGGGGCTCACCGCGCCTTCCGCCAGCAGGTAGAAGAAGTGGTTGCCCGGGCCGGACGAGTAGTGCGGATCCACGCCCGTCAGGCCACCGGCGGGGTAGCAGTTGTACGAGCGGTTCCCGTCGGCGGCACCCGGCAGGAACATGTAGCGCAGCGCCGTCTTGCCGGTCGGGTTGGAGCGGTAGATCTTCTCGCCGATCATGTAGTCCGGCGTGTCGGCCGCGTTGTTGGCGAAGTACTCGACCATCGTGCCCATGATGTCGGACGAGGATTCGTTGAGGCCGCCCGCATCGTTCGAATAGGCCAGGCCCGCCGTCGCTTCGGTCACGCCGTGGGTCATTTCATGGCCGGCCACGTCGATCGCCACGACCGGGTACCAGCTCGAGGTGCCGAGGCCATAGGCCATGAACTTGTTCGGCGCGCCGTACCACGCCGCGTTGCCGCCCGTGGCCGGACCGCCGCTGCGGAAGGTCACGTGCACGATGCTCTTCACGCCGACGTTGTCGTTGTAGATGCCGTTGCGGCCGAACACCGTCTTGTAGAAGTCCCACGTGGTCGCGACGCCGAAATGCGCATCGGAGGCTTCGGACTGGATCGTCGACTCGGTGTTGTTGCCCCAGTTGTTGTCGGCGTCGGTCAGGATCGGGGCCGAGGTGTAGACGCGGCTGATTTCCTTGCCCTGGCCGTCGCGGGTGTTGCCGCCGCCGCGGGTCGGGTCGACCATCTGGTAGCCGCCGCTGATCGAGTCGGTGACGATCGAGATGTCGCCCAGGAACAACGTCTGGCCCACGCCGGTCGCGGCGGTGGTCTGGATGCGGTTCCACTTGTCGAGCACCTTGCCCGACCTGGCGTCGACGAAGTAGCGCATGTCCGCTTCGCCATCGCGCGCCGACACGCCGCGCACGCGGATCTCGTACGCGAGCACCGGCTTGGCGCCGCGCGCGTAGACCACCAGGCCCTGGCTGCCGATGTCCTCGAGCTTGCCGCCGAAGTCGACGCCGGCCGCGAGGATCGCGTCATCGGCGCTCTTCGTCGCGCGCAGCAGGGGGCGTTCGCGGGTCTTGAGCGAGAGCGAGGCCGACTTGAACTGGCCGTTGCGCGAATGCATCACCACGTCGCCGCCGATCACCGGCAGGCCGCGGAAGCTGCGGTCGAAGCGGACGTGTTCGGTGCCGTCGGCGTCGACGATGACATCGCGCACGGCGAAGGCGTCGTCGGTGGCGCGTTGCGCGGCGGCGCCGTGGGCCGAGAGCATGTCCCGGGCGCGGAGCGTGGCGGGGGAATCGAGCTTGCCGGCGAAGGCCGGCGCAGCGAGGGAAGCGAGGCCGGCGAGGACGGCCACGCTCAGTACGCGAGCTTTGGATTGCATTCGGTGGAACCCCTGAAGTTCGTTGGAATGAAGGATCCGGCCTCCATGGCCGGGTCGCGCCCCGGTCGTCGTTGTTCCGCGCCGGGTTCCCGACTCTGTTGCGGAAAGCTCGGCAATGTCATGCTGCGCGGCAACACGGATCTGACTGGTTCACCTCGGTGAGTGCTCCTTCCGCCTCGCGAAAAAACGATTCCACCGCTTCCATGCAGAAGGTGGCGCGCGTCGATACCCTCGTCGTCGGCGGCGGTGCGGTGGGCCTGGCTTGCGCAATCGCCCTGCGCGAAGCCGGTCGCGCAGTGCGCGTGATCGAGGCCTCGCAGGTCGGATCCGGCGCGTCGCACGGCAACTGCGGCACGATCACCCCGAGCCACGCGCCACCGCTCGCCGCACCGGGCATGGTGCAGACCGCGCTGCGCTGGATGCTGCAACCCGATGCGCCGCTGTACATCCAGCCGCGCGTGGATCCGCGCTTGTGGCGATGGCTGCTCACCTTCGCATCGCGCTGCAACGTGCGCGATTGGGAAAGCAGTGCGCGCGCGAAGTCGCGCCTGCTCAACGACTCGCGCGCGCGCCTGGCCGATTGGGTGCGCGATTACGCACTGGCCTGCGAGTTCGTCGAATCGGGCGAGGACTATGTGTTCCGCGATCCGCGCAAGCGCGACAAGGACCTGCACGAGGTCCCGTTCCTGCGCGAGCTCGGCGTGCCCGTGGAAACCTTCGATGGCCCCGAGTACGAAGCCGCCGAGCCGGCGCTCAAGCCGGGCGTCGTCGGCGCCATCCGATTCACCGGCGATGCGGCGCTGCGCCCGGACAAGTATGTCGCCGAGCTGGCGCGCGCGTTGCGCGAACGCGGCGGCGAGATCGTCGAAGGATGCGCGTTCGATCACATCGAGCGCACGCGCGATGGGGTGCTGCGCGTGCATACGTCGCAGGGCGTGTGCGAAGCGCGCGATGTCGTCATCGCGACCGGCGCGTGGTCGCCGCAACTGGCGCGCGCGATCGGGTTCCCTGCCTTGCGCTCGGCGATGCAGCCCGGCAAGGGTTACTCCATCACCTACGACGTGCCTGCGCGCGTGCCTGCGCGCCCGTTGATCCTGCGCGAACGCTCGGTCTGCGTGACGGCCTGGGCCAGCGGCTACCGCCTCGGCAGCACGATGGAGTTCTCCGGCTACGACACCACGCTCAACGAGCGCCGCCTCGCCGCACTCGAACGCGGCGCGGCCGAATACCTGCACGAGCCCGTCGGCCCGCGCGTGCGCGAACGCTGGTTCGGCTGGCGGCCGATGAGCTGCGACGACATCCCGATCATCGGCGCGGTGCCGGATCTCGCCGGCGCGTGGCTCGCGACCGGGCACGGGATGATGGGCATCGGCATGAGCACGGGCACGGGCCAGCTCATTGCCGACCTCGTCACCGGCCGCGCACCGGCCGTGGACCCCGCACCGTACGCGCCCTCGCGCCTGGCCTAGACTGCGCGCCATGGCCACCGTCTTCACCCTGCATCGCGGCACGGCGCCCTTGCTGGTCAGCGTGCCGCACGATGGCAGCGAGATCCCCGCCGACCTCTCCGCGCGCATGACCGAACGTGCGCGCGGCGCGCCGGATACCGATTGGCACGTGGCGCGCCTGTACGAGGTCGCGCGTGCGCTCGGCGCCTCGATCCTGCGCCCGCGTTACTCGCGTTACGTCGTCGACCTCAACCGCCCTCCGGACGATGTGTCGTTGTACCCCGGCCAGAACACCACGGGCCTGTGCCCGGCCGTGCAGTTCACCGGCGAGCCCGTGTACCTGGAAGGCGAGACGCCGGACGAAGTGGAAGTCGCCACGCGCGTGGACACCTACTGGCGTCCGTACCACGAGGCGCTGCGGGACGAGTTGCATCGCCTTCGCAAGGCGCACGGCCGCGTGCTGCTGTGGGAAGGGCACACGATCAAGGGCAGCGACCTGGCGTTCCTGTTCGAAGGCCGCCTGCCGGATCTCAACCTCGGCACCTCGGGGGGCGCGAGCTGTTCGCCCGCGATGCAACGCAAGCTCGAAGCTGCGCTTGCTGCGCAGACCGACTACGACTGGGTGGCGAACGGGCGCTTCAAGGGCGGCTACATCACGCGCCACTACGCCGCGCCGGACGATGGCATCGATGCCGTGCAGCTGGAGATGAGCCAGCGCATCTACATGGACGAATCCACCTTCGCATGGAGCGACGAACGCGCGCCGCGCGCGCAAGCGATGATCCGCACCTTGCTGGAGGCCGCGCTCGCATGAAGAACGACAATCCGTCGGGAAGCAGGTTGCAGTTCGCCAGTGCCGGGCAGCGATTGTTCTCGATGCTGCTGTTCGCCGTGTTCGCCGCGCTGATCTGGGTGGCGTGGAGCGGGAAGTACGACCGCGAGGTCAACCATGTCGCGGCGTGGATGCGCACGCACTGGAATGCGCTGTTCGATTGATCGCCAGCCAACAGGCGAAAAAAAAGGGCGGCCATCGGGCCGCCCTTTTTTTCGTTGCGGGGATCGCGAAGCGTTACTTGCCTGCCGTCTTCGCGCCGGGACCGATGTACTTGTCCAGGAAGGTTTCCATGCGGCGATACAGCTCGGCGATGTTCTCGGGCTTGGCGAAGCCGTGGCCTTCACCCGCGGCGAGGAATTCCTCGGCCGGGTGGCCCGCTTCGCGCAGCGCCGCCGACATCGCCTTGAACTGGTTCATGTTCGCGGTGTTGTCGACCTTGCCGTGCACGAGCATGACCGGCACGCCGATTTCCTTCGCGCGCAGGGCAGGCGAGATCTTCGCCAGCGCCGCCATGTCGGTCCCGAGGGTGCGCGTCCAGAAGCGCGCGGAGCGGTCGGTCTCGCCGTCGTTCTTGTCGGTCTTGCGCATCAGCGGCAGGTCGTACACGCCGACGTAGCCGATGGCGCACTTGTACATGCCCGGGTTGAGGATCGGCTGCATCAACGCCGAGTAGCCACCGAAGCTCGCGCCGTACATGCACACGCGGTTCGGATCGACCAGCTTGTTGTCGATCGCGTACTTCAGGCCATCGGTGATGTCGTTCTGGATCTTGTCGCCCCAGCCGAGCCAGCCCGAACGCTGGAACGCGACGCCGCGGCCCGACGAACCGCGATAGTTGATCTGCAGCACCGCGTAACCGCGGCTGGCGAGGAACTGGGCGTCGGAATCGAAGCCCCATTCGTCGGCCACGCCGTACGGACCGCCGTGCGGCATCACGATCGTCGGCTGCGGACCCGTGCCCTTGGACGTGTACAGGCCGAACAGCTTCGTACCGTCACGCGTGGTGAAGGTGATCGGGCGCGTGCGCGCCATCTGCTCTTCCTTCACCCACGGGCGGAACTCGACCAGCTTCTGGGCCTTCTTCGTGTCGCGGTCGTAGATGTACCAGTCGCCCGGGGTGCGGTCGGAGCCGGTGGAGAACAGCACGCGGTTGCCGTCGCGGCTGACGTCGTTGAAGAACACGATGTTGCCCGGGAAGGACTTCATCATGCCCATGTGCAGCTTGGTCCACTCCGAATCCGGCTTGATGTACTGGATGGAGGGCTGGTCGGTGTTGAAGTACACGCCGAACGGCAGGCCGTTGCGGCCTTCGATCAGCCAGCGGTCGGCTTCGGCATCCGGGCGGCTGGCCAGCTTGGTGCGCGTGCCCGCGGCGAGGTCGATGCGGTAGGCCTGCGCGGGTTCCAGGCCGTCGGAGACGAAGGCATAGACCGTGTTGTTGTCCGTGTCCCAGACCGAGCCCGAGATCATGCGGCCGGCGATCGACTTCGGCATCGGCTCCCACGCGGCACCCTTGGTGCGGCGGTAGGCGAGCACCGGCTCGTCGTTGTCGTCGAGCGTGCGGCGGATGCGCGGTTCGCCCGTGCGATCGAACTGGTACCACGCCAGCTTGTCGCCGCGCTCGATTTCCTTGCGGTCGCCGGTGCGCGTATCCACGCGGTAGATCACCGTGTCCGGTTCCTTGCCGCAGGTCGCGCATTCGAAGTCGACCAGCGCCATGCCCGGCTGGTCGTCGAGGGTCATGATCAGGTCCGCCCAGCCCTCGTCCTTGCGCTTGCCGCGCTGCATGCCGTTGTCGGGGACGTAGCCGAACAGCACGTCCTGGTTCTTGCCGTTGATGTCGGCCGTCATCAGCTGGCCGGTCGAATACGGGCGGGCGATCAGCGGTTCGAGCTTGGCGCGCGCCACGACGATGCGGTCGTCGGCGGTCCAGGTCACGTTGGAGACGTGCTCCATCTTGCCGAAGCGCAGCACCTGGGTCTTGCCGCTGCCATCGAGCTTGACGATCTGCAGCTGGGTTTCCAGGCCGTCGGCGGTGGGCACTTCGATCGCGGCGTACTCGCCGGTGGGCGAGAGCGTCGCACCCCAGGCTTCGGAGCGCTTGGCGAAATCGGTGACGGGAATCTGCTGGGCCATGGCCGGTACGGCGGCCGCAGCCACGAGCAGCGCGCACGTCCAGCGCGCGAGAGTCTTGGATTGCATGGTGTTCCTTGGTCGATGCGTCGCCTCTCCCCGAGGCACGCACAGGGTAGCGGCGGGAAGTTCCCGGACCAATAGGAAAAAAACAGGGTTGGGCTGAATCGCTCAGCCGACCCCGCATGTTGTCCGCTTTCGGTGGCGCTCAGACCTCGAGGGTAGCGAGGTCGCCCTTGGATTCGAGCCAGGTCTTGCGATCGCCGGCGCGTTTCTTCGCCAGCAGCATGTCCATGAGCGAGCGGGTCTCGCCGTCGTCGTCCACGGTGAGCTGGACCAGGCGGCGGGTGTCCGGGTGGATGGTGGACTCGCGCAACTGTTGCGGGTTCATCTCGCCCAGGCCCTTGAAGCGGGTCACGTGGACGGTGCCCTTGACCTTTTCGCGCTCGATGCGCTCCAGCAGCAGGCGCTTTTCTTCTTCGTCGAGCGCGTAGTAGACCTGCTTGCCCACGTCCACGCGGAACAGCGGCGGCATGGCGACGAACACGTGCCCGGCCGCGACCAGCGCCGGGAAATGCTTCAGGAACAGCGCGGTGAGCAGCGTGGCGATGTGCAGGCCGTCGGAGTCCGCGTCGGCCAGGATGACGACCTTGCCGTAGCGCAGGCCGCCGATGTCGTCCTTGCCCGGGTCGCAGCCGATGGCCACCGCGAGGTCGTGCACTTCGGTGGAGGCCAGCACCGAGCCCGACGCGACTTCCCAGGTGTTGAGGATCTTGCCGCGCAGCGGAAGGATGGCCTGGAAGTCCTTGTCGCGGGCCTGGCGCGCGCTGCCGCCCGCCGAATCGCCTTCGACGAGGAACAGTTCGGTGCGCGAGAGATCCTGCGAAATGCAGTCGGCCAGCTTGCCCGGCAGCGCGGGGCCCTGCGTGACCTTCTTGCGGACGATCTGCTTTTCGGTCTTCAGGCGCGCGCTGGCGCGTTCGATCGCCAGTTGCGCGATGCGCGTGCCCATCTCCACGTGCTGGTTGAGCCACAGCGAGAACGCATCGTGCGCGGCGCCTTCGATGAAGCCGGCGGCCTGGCGCGAGGACAGGCGTTCCTTGGTCTGGCCGCTGAACTGCGGGTCGGTCATCTTCAGCGACAGCACGAACGCCACGCGATCCCACACGTCTTCGGGCGCGAGCTTCACGCCGCGCGGCAGCAGGTTGCGGAAATCGCAGAATTCACGCAGCGCATCGGTGAAACCGGTGCGCAGGCCGTTGACGTGCGTGCCGTGCTGCGCGGTCGGGATCAGGTTGACGTAGCTTTCCTGCACCAGGTCGCCCTCGGGCACCCAGGCCACGGCCCAGTCGACGATCTCGGTGTCCTTCTTCAGCGAGCCGACGAACAGCTCCGGCGGCAGCACCTCGCGCGGGCCGTCGGCCTGCAGTTCGCCGCGCAGGTAATCGCGCAGGCCGTCCTCGTAATGCCACTCGATG
>Ga0207981_1000036_pt1 | contig 17056 bp, 14 predicted proteins | sample SoimicmetaGmgLPC_FD_188327 | JGI IMG/M metagenome (GOLD analysis project Ga0207981, IMG submission 188327) | Soil and rhizosphere microbial communities from Laval, Canada - mgLPC (SPAdes) (version 2) | ecosystem: Environmental > Terrestrial > Deep subsurface > Rock core/Sediment | place: Laval... | reverse complement strand
CTCAACGTCTCCGAACGCGAAGTGCTCGAGATGGAAGCGCGCCTGTCGGGCCGCGACATCGGCTTCGACGCGCCCGCGAGCGAAGACGACGACCACGCGCCGCCCGCGCCGGTGTCCTACCTGGTGGCCAACGACGAAGATCCCTCGCAGGTCTACGAGCGCGCCGACAGCGAAGACAACCAGCTCGAACTGCTGCGCGAAGGCCTCTCGCGCCTGGATGCGCGCTCGCGCGACATCGTCAAGCGCCGCTGGCTCGATCCGGACAGCAAGGTGACGCTGCAGGAGCTTGCGGACGAGTACGGCGTGTCGGCCGAGCGCATCCGCCAGGTCGAAGCGAATGCGTTGAAGAAGATGCGCGCCCTGTTCACGGCATAACGCGCGCAAGCGCGATCAGCAACAGCCAACGGCCCCGCATGCGGGGCCGTTTGCTTTTTCAGCGCGGCGGTTCCTTCCCCAGCACGATCCGCGCGTTGCGCTGGTAGGTCCAGTACGCCATCGCCCAGTCGAGCAGCACGACCACGCGGTTGCGGAAGCCGATCAGGAAGAACACGTGCGCGATGAGCCAGAACACCCACGCCGGATAGCCCGAGAACTTCCAGCCATGCAGGTCGACGACCGCGGCGCGTCGACCGATCGTCGCCAGGTTGCCGTAGTCGCGATAGCGGAATGCAGGCGGCGCCGGCGTGCCGGCGAAACGCGCGCGCAACACGTTGGCGACGTGCGTGCCCATCTGCTTCGCCGCGGGCGCGACGCCGGGCACGGGACGTCCGTCTTCGCGCTGCAGCGTCGCAAGATCGCCGGCGACGAAGATCTCCGGATGACCCGGCAAGGTCAGGTCCTCCGCGCGCACCGCGACGCGGCCTGCGCGATCCAGCGGCACGTCGAGCGTGCGCGCCAGCGGTGAGGCCGCCACGCCCGCCGCCCACAATACCGTGCGCGCGGCGATGCGCTCTTCGCCGAGCACGAACCCTTCGCCGTCGATGCCGGCGACCGGCACGCCGGTGCGCACGTCGACGCCGAGCCTGGCCAATTGCGCCGTCGCCTTCGCCGACAGCGCGTCGGGGAACGTGGCGAGCACGCGCGGGCCCGCCTCGAGCAGCATCACCCGCGCGTTGCCCGGATCGATGTTGCGGAATTCCTTGCGCAACGTGTGCCGCGCGATTTCCGCGAGCGTGCCCGCGAGCTCGACGCCCGTCGGGCCGCCGCCGACGACGGCGAAGGTGAGCCACGCCGCGCGACGCGCGGGATCGCGTTCTGCTTCCGCGCGCTCGAACGCGCTGAGGATGCGGCGACGGATCGCGAGCGCATCGTCGAGCGTCTTCAGCCCCGGCGCATGCGGCGCCCAGTCGTCGTGGCCGAAATACGCGTGCGTCGCGCCCGTGCACACCATCAGCGCGTCATAGGCGATCGCATCGCCGCTCGCCAGCTGCACCTGCTGGCCTGCCTTGTCCACCGCGACGACTTCGCCCATCAACACGGTGACGTTGCGTTGTCGCCGCAGGATGTGGCGCAACGGCGCGGCGATGTCCGGTGCGGACAGGCCCGCGGTCGCGACCTGGTAAAGCAGCGGCTGGAACAGGTGATGGTTGCCGCGATCGATCAGCGTGATGCGCACCGGCGCACGCGCAAGCCCGCGCGCGGCCCACAACCCGGCGAATCCGCCACCGACGATCACGATGTGGGGCACGGCGTCCATGAGGTCCCTAATAAAGATCGATGGGGTCCACGTCCAGCGACCAGCGCAGCCGCTTGCCTTCGGGGGTGTCGCGCAGGACGGGCATCGCGCGCTCCAGCGCCGCGTGCAGCCCACGCCTTTGCGCGGACGACACCAACAGCTGCGCGCGCTGGAAGCCCGCGCGACGCGGCATCGGCGCAGGCAACGGGCCGTGCACCTCGATGCCCGGCACGCCCGCGTCCGCGAACGCCTGCTTCGCCACCGCGAGGAACTGCATCACCGGGTCCAGGTGCTTGGCTTCGGCACGCAGCAAGGCCAGGTGCGCGAATGGCGGAAATCCCGCGACTTCACGCTCGGCGAGTTCGGCCTCCGCGAACGCCGGATAGCCACCCGCGATCAGTGTCTGCAACAACGGATGCGACGGATGGTGCGTCTGCAACCAGACCTCGCCCGCCTTGCGCGCACGCCCCGCGCGGCCCGCGACCTGGATGAGCAATTGCGCGAGCTTCTCGCTCGCACGGAAGTCGGCGGAGAACAGCCCTTCATCGATCCCCACCACCGCGACGAGCGTGAGGTTCGGCAGGTCGTGTCCCTTCGCCAGCATCTGCGTGCCCACCAGGATCCCCGCGCGCTCGCCGATGTCGCCCAGCATCGTTTCCAACGCATCGCGCCGCCGCGTGCTGCCACGGTCCACGCGCAACACCGGCACGTCGGGGAACAGTTCCAGCAACCGTTCCTCCAGCCGCTCGGTGCCCACGCCCTGCGGTTGCAGCGCCAGGCCACCGCAATCCGGGCACGCCTGCGGCGCGGGACGCCGCGCGCCGCAATGGTGGCACTGCAGCCGGCGACCACCGGCATGCACGGTCATCGGCGTTTCGCAGCGCGTGCACTGCGCGCTCCAACCGCAGTCGTGGCAGAGCAGGACCGGTGCGTAACCGCGGCGATTGCGGAACACCAGCGCCTGCCCGCCCGATTCCACCGTCGCGCGCAACTTGGCGATGAGCTCCGGCGACAGGCCCGCATCGAGCTGGCGCTTGCGTACATCCAGCACGCGCACCGTCGGCGGCCGCGCATCGCCGGCGCGTTGCGGGAGGCGCACGTGCACGTAACGTTCCGACTGCGCGTTGTGCAGCGACTCCAGTGACGGCGTCGCGCTGCCGAGCACCACCGGCACGCCGAGCGCCTTGCCGCGGACGAGTGCGAAGTCGCGCGCGTGGTAGCGGATGCCGTCCTGTTGCTTGTAACTGCCGTCGTGTTCCTCGTCGACGACGATCAGGCCGGCCTTCGGCAACGGCGTGAACACCGCCGAGCGGGTGCCGACGATCACGCGGGCATCGCCGCGCCACGCAGCGGCCCACACGCGGGCGCGCGCGCCGTCGTTGAGGCCCGAGTGCAGCGCGTGCACCTCGACGCCCAGGCGCGCGCGGAAGCGCGCCAGCGTCTGCGGCGTGAGCCCGATCTCGGGAACGAGTACCAACGCCTGGCGCCCGCGCGCGAGGCAGGCGGCGATCGCCTCCAGGTACACCTCGGTCTTGCCGCTGCCGGTCACGCCATCGAGCAGCACGGCGCCGAACCCGTCGATCGCGGCGATGGAGTCCGCGGCGGCTTGCTGCGCGGGGTTCAGCGCATGCCCGCCGCGCGTCTCGATGGGCCCCTCGACCTGCGACGGCGCTTCGCGCACCGCCTGGGCCAGCCCGCGCGCGGCAAGCGTGCGCGCGGCTCCGCGCCAGCCGGGCATCGCATCGTCGAGGGCGTCCTCGGAGAGCGGTCGTGCCTCGAGCAGCGCGGCCAGGCGGCGCGGCGCGCCATCGCGCTTGAGTTGCGCGCTTGCGCCGTCCGCGAGGTGCCAGACGACCGCGTCGGTTTCCGGCAACGGCGCGCCCTGGCGCAACGCCGCCGGCAATGCGGTGGCCAGCACCTCGCCGAGCGGCGCGTGCACGTAACGCGACATCCAGCGCAGGGAGTCGAACAACTCGCCGTGCAGCAGCGGCGGTCCGTCGAGCAGGGCGAGGGCCGGCTTGAGATCGCGCGCGGCGGCATCGGCGGGACCGACCTCGGCGACGACACCGATGAGTTCGCGCGATCCGAACGGCACGCGGACGCGACCGCCGACCTGCGACGCATCGGCGCGCATTCCGTCGGGCGCGCGATAGTCGAACAGCCGAGCCAGCGGCACCGGCAGTGCAACACGGAAGATGGCGTCGTCGAAGGACATCGCGGTGCAGTCTAGCGAGCGTTCGCGTCGTTCCCTACGGCTGCTTGCTTCACCGCCATCGGTTTGCGGCGCACTGTTGGGTCGTTTGTGACGAAAGTCATCCAAGTTCCCGGCACGCATAGACTTTTGCCCTTATCCACACGATCTGTGGATAAATCTGTGCATGGCGCGATTCCACAGCGTCATCCAAGGGAAAAAATGCGGATTGCCTACGCGTTGGCGAAAAAAGTGCCACCCACCAAGAACGGTTTGGAATCAATCGCTTAGGCGTGAAACCAAGTTGCAACACGGACGCAGGCAATCCCGTGGGCAAGGTTTGTGACGGTCCGGTTATCGCTGTGCACAACCCATTTCGACGGAACCCGCGCCGGGCTTGGAGGAGCAGGCTTCCCGTCTCCGGTCAAGCAAATTTTCACGCGTGCTGTGACGCCCCTCACGCACCGCGCCGATGGCTATCATCACGACCGATGACGCCCGCGCTCGCATGACCACGGATACCGCTTCACCACTTTCGTCGGCCGGCGCGCCCGCGGCGTTCATGCGCGGCGTCGAACGCCGAGCGGCCGTGCTCGCCGAACTCCAGTGCGGCGATGCGCAGCGCGGAGACGGCGCCGTGGCCGCCACCGTCCGGGCCTTTGTAGGCAGCGCGGCCGCCGCGCCGATGCCGACCTGGCCGGTGCGCTTCTGGTCCCTGCTGCTTGCCGCGCCCGATCTGCGCAGGCCGGCCGACGACGCGCGCTGGACGCCGCCGTGGCATCCGCTCGCCTCGCTGGGCAACGGACCGCGGGCCGCGCTGCTGCTTCGGTTGGTGGGCGGGCTGGAGATGGACGACGCGGCGGCGGCGCTGGGCGTATCGGTCGAGGCCTACCGCGCGGCGCTGCAGCGCGCGATTCCGTATTGCGACGACGGCACGCCCGACCGCGTGGCCTGGCAAGCCTGGGTCGACGCCGTGCGCTCGCAGGTGGCACAGATGCCGCCGGAGCGGCTGGCGCGGTTGCAGGGCACACCGGCGCCCATCGGCGCCACGCAACCACGGGTGGACGCTACGCGCAGTTCCGCCGCGCCCGCCCAACCGCGCGTGCCGGACACGCAGGCGCCCATCGCGCCTACGCAACCGCGCGTGGAAACGACCCATGCGCCGATCCGCGCCACGCAAGCGCGTGCCGAGCACACCCTGTCGCACGCCCGGCCGCACCGACTGCGCATGGCCATCGTCGTCGGTGTCCTCGTGCTCGCCGGTCTCGGCGTCGGCCTCTACGTGCTGCAGCCGAGCTGGCTCGATCGCTTCCCGGGCCGGGGCATCCGCACGCGCACCCTGCCGCCCGAAGACGCACCCGCCGCGCGCTTCGACGCCGACTTCGCCGCCTGGACCCACCGCGACTTCTTCCCGATCGCCGACGTCGAAGGCCTGCGGCGCGCGCAGGACCTGCCGTTCTTCGCCTGGTACGCCGCGCAGCGCGCGGTGCAGCCCGCGACGGATGCCGCCACGCCCGCCTCCGCCGCGACGCCGGTCGTGCCCGCGGCCGTCCTCGCAGAACCCGCTTCGATCTCCGCGCCTGTCCCCGTCACCGTCGCCGCGCCTGCGCCCGTATTCGTCGCAGGTCCTCGCGCCACGCCCTTGCATGCGCCGGGCAACGTCCTCCTCCCGCCCGCGATGGCGTCGGTGATCGCACGCATCCCCGCGCACGCGCAAGCCGACCTGCGTGAACAAGCGCAGCTATGGACCGCGTGGTCGCCCGCGCAACGCGCCGACTTCGCCCGCCGCGCCGCGCAGTGGGATGCGCAGCCCCGCGAGCGTCGCGCGCAGGCGCGCGTGGCCTACGCGTCGTGGCGTCGCCTGGATGCGGTATCCGCGGAGGCCGTCGAAAACGCCGTGCAGGCCTTCGCCCAACTCGCGCCCGCCGAGCAGGCGCGGTTGCGGGCGGACTTCGATGCGCTCGATCCCACGACGCAGCGCGGCTGGCTGCTCGGTCCCGCGATCGGCGCGGACTATCCGCGCCTGCAGCCGCTGCTGGCGCAATTGCCCGAAGCGCAGCACGAGGCGATGTTGCGCACGCTGCGCAGCATGGATGCCGCACAGCGCGCGGACCTGGACGTGCTTGCGCAACGCGTGCCGCCGCAGGCGCGCGCGTCGCTCGTGCGCGATCTGTTGTCGACCTCGGATGCGAACCGCGCGGCATGGTTGCGCGCGCGGCTCCAGCAGTGAACCAGGCCGCTCAGCCGAGTTCGATATCCCGCAACACGCGGCGGCGGATGCGCACGCCTTCTTCGCCGAAGCGCTGCAGCCCCTCGGCACGCATGCGGGGCGCATGTTCACGCGTGTAGGTTTCCAGCGCGCCGAGGTCCTCGACCTGGTAGCGCACGCACAGGCCCTGGCGGCCCGCCGTGGGCAGCGGTTCCACCACCTCGTGCACCTGCGCCGAGAGGAAGCCGGGCAGGGCGAGGATCTCGCTGATGTGGCCCTGCAGCCACGCGCGATAGGCCGCGGCGATGGCGACGTCGAATTCCAGGTTGACTTCGTAAACGATCATGCGGGGGTTCACATCCAGACGAGGCTCGCCAGCAAGGTGAACGCGGCACCCAGCGACAACAGGACGAAATAACAGAAACCGAGGATGCAGTATTTCAGCACGGTCATGGTCCAGCCTTGACCGTAGACACGCTTCTGCATGATCAGCAGGTAGGTGGGCATCCAGATCCACAGGGCCACCTCGGCCAGGTGGAACAGGCCGTGCGCCCGCGGGGCCACCGCATCCTGCGCGGCCATCACGAGAAACATCAGCAGCAGCGACAGGCACAGGAAGGCGTGGCTGTGCAGTGCCACGATGAGGTGCTCCATGTAGAGCCGGCGCTTGAAGGCGTACATGATCTTGAGCATCAGCGCGAAGATCGGCATCAGCACGAACAGCGTGGACGGCACGGTCTTCAGTGCCGCGTCCTTGAACAGGTTCGGATCGTGCTGCATGCGCGCGATGTTGTCCTTCGCGTGCCCGGCCAGTTCGTTGAACTTGCGGTTGACGAAGTCCGGCGCCCACGGGATGTCGATCGGGTTCTTCACCGGATCCCACGGGCCCTTGTCGTTGAAGCTGATGTCGTTGTCGTCGTCCTTGCTCGCGATCGGCGGTGGCGTACCGTCCTTCGCGGCTTTTTCGAGCTGTTCGATGCGGCGGTCGGCCTGCGACTGGATCGCGCTCGCCGCGGCATCCAGGCCCACGCCCACGCCGGGCGTGCCCTCCGTTTCCTTCCTGGCCTTTTTCAACTCGAGCAACGCGGCGTCGCGGCGCGTGCGCACTTCCTGCACCGTCTTCGCCGCGGAAATGCCGCTCTGGTCTTTGCCGTCCATGTTGAATTTCGTGTTGCCGAAATCCAGCGCGAATTGCGCGACGAAGAACGTCACGATGCTCAGGAACACGAACAGCCGCACCGGGCTGACGAAGCGCACGCGGTGCCCTTCGAAATATTCGCGCGAGAGGAAGCCCGGCTTGGCGAACAGCGGCCACAGCGTGCGGAACACGCGCGCGTCGATGTTGAAAACGGTGTCGAAGAAATCGCCGACGATGCTGCTGAAGTGGCGGACCAGCCCCTTGGTCGGCTGCCCGCAGGCATAGCAATGCTCGCCCAGCAGCGGCACGCCGCAGTTCTGGCACGTGGGGCGCGGCCCGGCCGCCGGCGCCACGGTCCCGTTGCCTGCGTCTCCCGCGCTGCCCTGGCCCGCAAGCGGCGCTGCGTTGTCCTTTTCGCTCATCGGTCTTCCCCTGGCTCGCGGATAAGATACCGGATGGATACGACCAGCCCCGCACCGCGCTTCACCCGTGAGTTGCGCACCAGCGCAACGCTCGCGGCGCCGCTGGTGCTCGGCCACCTGTCCACGGGGCTCATCGGCTTCGTCGACAGCGTCATCGCCGGGCACCACGGCACGCGCACGCTGGCGGCAGTGGCGGTGGGCACCGCGCTGTTCTGGCTGCCGATGATGATGCCCATGGGCACCTTGATGGCGCTGCCGCCGTCGGTGTCGCAACTCGACGGCGCGGGCCGGCGCGCGGAGATCGCACCGCTGTTCCGCCAGGCGCTGTGGCTCGCGGCGATGCTGGGCGTGCTGCTCTTCGCCTTCCTCAGCGTCGTCACCTTCGCGCTGGAACCGATGGGCATCGCGCCGGAGATCCGGCCGGGGGCGATCGCCTTCCTGCACGGCATCCGCTGGGGCGTGCCGGCGCTCACGCTGTACCTGTGCATGCGTTACCTCAGCGATGGCCTGCACTGGACGCTGCCGACGATGGTGCTGGGCTTCGGCGGCCTGCTGGTGCTGGTGCCGATGGGCTATGCGCTGACGTGGGGCATCGGCGGCCTGCCCGAACTCGGTGCGGGCGGGCTCGGCATCGCCTCGGCCGTGATGATGTGGGCGCAGGCGATCGCGTTCGCGTGGTATCTCGGCCGTTCGAAGCGCTTTGCATCGCTCGGGCTGTTCGCGCACTTCGAACCGCCGCGCATCGCCGTGCTGCGCGAGTTGCTGCGCACCGGCCTGCCGATCGGCGTGACCGTACTGATGGAAGGCGGCTTGTTCATCTGCACCGCGCTGCTCATCGGCCGGCTCGGCGGCGTGCAGGTGGCCGCGCACCAGATCGCCATCAACGTCGCCAGCCTGTGCTTCATGATCCCGTTCGGCCTGGCCGAAGCGACCACGGTGCGCGTCGGGCACGCGCTCGGCCGCGGCGACCGCGATGGCCTGCGCCGCGCGGCCTTCGCCGGGTACACGCTGATGTTCGCCACGCAGGCGGTCTCGGCGGTGCTGCTCCTGTCCGGCAGCCACCAACTCGCCTCGCTCTACACCGCCGATGCGGCCGTGGCCGCGCTCGCCGCGACCTTGCTGCTCTATGCGGCGGCCTTCCAGTTCCCCGATGGGGTCCAGGTCCTGTCGGCCGGCGCGCTGCGCGGCCTGCGCGATACCCGGCGCCCGATGCTGCTCGCCGCCTTCGCCTACTGGGGCGTGGGCATGCCGCTGGGCGCGGGGCTGGGGCTCGGCCTCGGCTGGGGGCCGCAGGGCATGTGGATGGGCTTGATCGTCGGGCTCACCGTTGCGGCGGTCCTGTTGTCCACCCGCTTCTTGCGCTCATCGCGACGCGTCCCCATCCACGATGGCGACATGGTCACCGCCGCGCGAGCCGACGCCGCCATGACGGACGGCGCATGAAACCTGCCGCAGCGGCCGTTACGCTGTCGTGCCTGCCTGGAGCATTGCAATGAACGAAGTGCGTCGTCGCGGACCCATCGCCGGGTTTTTCGTCTGGCTGTGGGATGCGATGAACTTCACCCGCCGGCTCGTCTTCAACATCCTGTTCTTCGGATTGTTGTTGTTCCTGCTGTCGGTGTTCTTCCTCGGCGGCGGGCTGAAGCCCCTGTCGGATCGCACGACGCTCGTGATCGCGCCCGAGGGGCGCCTGGTCGAGCAGTTCAGCAGCGACACCGCCAGCCGCGCGCTCGCCCGCGTGCTCGGCGACCAGCGCGGGGAGGAAGTGCAGTTGCGCGATCTGTTGCGCGCGCTCGACGCGGCCGGCAAGGACAAGCGCATCGAACGCGTCTTCATCCGCTTCGATCGCCTGCAGCCCACCGGCTATGCCTCGCTGCGCGAACTTGCCGCGGCGATCGCGAAGGTGCGCGCCTCGGGCAAGCAGGTCGTCTCCTTCGGCGAGGCCTACATGCAGGAGCAGTACCTGCTCGCCGCGCAGGCCAACGAGGTGTACCTGGATCCGATGGGTGGCCTGGTGCTCGAAGGCCTGGACCGCTATCGCCTGTACTACCGCCAGGGCCTGCAGGAAAAGCTCGGCGTGGACGTGCACCTGTTCAAGGTCGGCGAATACAAGTCGGCGGCCGAGCCCTACGTGCTCGACGCCGCGTCGCCGCAGGCGAAGGAAGCCGACCTGTTCTGGATGAACGATGTGTGGCAGCGCTACCTCGGCGATGTCGCGAAGGCGCGCCGGATCGGCGCGTCGCAGCTCGCCGCGGGCATCGACACCATGCCCGAGGGCATCGCCGCCGCCGGTGGCGACCTCGCGCGCTACGCGCTGCAGCAGAAGCTCGTCGACGGGTTGAAGACCGAGGAACAGGTCGACGACCTGCTGATCGAACGCGGCGTCGCCGATGCCGATGCGCCCGGCGGCTTCCGCCAGGTGAGCTACGACACCTACCTGCGCCACGTCGACGAAGGCCTGCCGGATGTCGACCCGCGCCCGCAGGTGGCCGTGATCGTCGCCGAAGGCGAAATCAGCGGCGGCGAACAACCGCCGGGCAGCATCGGCGGCGAATCCACCGCCGCGCTGCTGCGCGAGGCGCGCGACGACGAGCACGTCAAGGCGCTCGTGCTGCGCGTCGATTCCCCCGGTGGCGAAGTCTTCGCCTCCGAGCAGATCCGCCGCGAAGTCGTCGCGCTCAAGCAGGCCGGCAAGCCCGTCGTCGTGTCGATGGGCGACCTCGCCGCTTCGGGCGGTTACTGGATCTCGATGGATGCCGACCGCATCTACGCCGATCCTTCGACGATCACCGGATCGATCGGCATCTTCGGCGTGATCCCGTCGCTGCCGCGCGCGCTCGACAAGATCGGCGTGCATGCGGACGGCGTGGGCACCACGCGCTTCGCCGGCGCGTTCGACATCACCCGTCCGCTGGATCCGGCGGTGGGCGACGTCGTGCAGTCGGTGATCGACAAGGGCTATCGCGATTTCACCACGGGCGTCGCGGCGGCGCGCAAGCGCAGCGTCGAGCAGATCGACGGCATCGCGCGCGGTCGCGTGTGGACCGGTGCGCAGGCGCGCGAACGCGGCCTGGTCGACGACTTCGGCGGCCTGCAATCCGCGATCGATGATGCGGCCAAGCGCGCCAAGCTCGGCAAGCCCGACGCCTTCCGCGTGCGCTACATCGAACGCGAAGCCACGCCGTTCGAGCGCCTGTTCGCCGGCTTCGTGCAGAGCCGTGCCGGTGCGGCGTGGCTGCACGACTCCTCGTTCGCGCAGGGCCTGGCGCGCACGGTGGTCGAGCGCAGCGTGCCGCGCGTGCACGCGGACCTGCAGTTCCTCGAGTCGGCCATGCAGCGCACGCCCGGCGCGCCGGTGAAGGCGCTGGCCTACTGCTTCTGCGAACTGGTGCGCTGACGGAGCGCGCCCTGATCGGGCGCGCGCGCTGACTTACTGCTGCGCAGGCTGCGGCGATTCGCCGCTGGTCTGCGCATCGATCGACGCATCCTGCTGCTTGGCCGCCTCCAGCGTGGTGGCCTCGGTGCTCTGCGCGCGTTCGATCGGCGAGCGGATGGCTTGGGTCACGGCGGCCGCGGTGGTGCCCTGGGAGACCTGTGGCTGCACGGCGGCGGCCTCGGCCGGCGTTGCGTCGGCCTGCGGCGACGGCGGGCGTTCCTTCTCCGGCTTTTCGGGCTTCGAACATCCGGCCAGCGCCAGGGCGCACAGCAGCACGGCGAGGGAAACTTGCGGTCGCGTCATCTCGGCATCGTCCGGTGGAAGGCTGCGGCTATCCTACGCCCGACCCGCCGCACGTGAACAAGGACAGCACGCATGGATCCCAAGCGCTGGCGATTGGATGGACAACTCGCCCTGGTCACCGGGGGCAGCGCCGGCATCGGCCGCGCCATCGCGCGCGAGCTGCTCGGCTTCGGCGCGGACGTGCTGCTCGCCGCGCGCGATGCGGCGGCGCTGGAATCGGCGCGCGCCGAGCTGTCCGAGGACTTCCCCGAGCGCGACGTGCAGGTCTTCGTGGCCGACGTGGCCGAGGACGACCAGCGCCGCGAACTCCTCGACTGGGTCGAGGACATCGGCGAAGGCCTGCACATCCTGGTCAACAACGCCGGCGGCAATCTCACGCGCGCGGTGGTGGAATACAGCGAAGACGAATGGCGGAAGATCTTCGAGATCAACCTGTTCTCCGCCTTCGAACTCTCGCGTTACGCGCATCCCTTGCTCACCAAGCACGCCGCTTCGAGCATCGTCAACGTCGGCAGCGTCTCGGGCATCACCCACGTGCGCAGCGGTGCGCCTTACGGCATGAGCAAGGCGGCCATGCACCAGATGACGCGCAACCTCGCGGTGGAGTGGGCGGAGGACGGCATCCGCGTCAACGCGGTCGCGCCCTGGTACATCCGCACGCGACGCACGCACGACAAGCTCGCCGATCCCGACTATCTCGACGAGGTGCTGCTGCGCACGCCACTCGGCCGCATCGGTGAGCCGGAAGAGGTGGCGGCCGCGGTCGCTTTCCTGTGCCTGCCTGCGTCCTCGTACGTGACGGGCGAATGCATCGCGGTGGACGGCGGGTTCCTGCGTTACGGCTTCTGACGGTCGCGGGCCGCGCGGTCGCGCTTTCTGACGGACGGTCGCGCGCTTCACCAGCCGCTTCCGGCACCACGGGCATCATCGCCGGACGCTCCGCGCGGAGAACGGACGATGTCGACGTTGCGTCGTGCCTGGACAGTGTGCGTGGCCGGCTGCTTGCTGGCGCTGGCCGCCTGCGGCAGCGGAATGACCAGTGGCACCATCACGGTCGGCAACACGCCGCCGGTCATCACCTCGCTGGCGAACGTCTCGCTGGTCGAAGACACCGCGGGCGTGTTCTACAACGCGACCGCCACCGACGCGAACGGCGACATGGTGTCGTTCACGATCTCGGGCGGACCGGACGCGGCGCTGTTCAACATGACCACCGCGGGCGCGCTCTCGTTCAACGCGCCGCCCGACTTCGAAGCCCCGCTCGATGCGGGCAACGACAACACCTACAACCTCGTGATCGCCGCGAACGACGGCATCTCCACCACCACGCTCGCCCTGGCGGTGACGGTGACCGACCTGCAAAGCGCGCGTGCGCAGGTGCGGCGCGTCACCTTCGGATTGTCCTCGCCCGTGTTCGTCGCCGCGGTGCCCGATGGATCGGGGCGCGTGTTCGTCGGCGAGCTCGCGGGCCGCATCCGCATCGTCACGCCGTCCAATGGCGCGGTGGCGGCGGTGCCGTTCCTCGACCTGCGCGGCACGCTGTCGACCAGTGGCGAACGCGGTTTGCTGGGCTTCGCGACGGCGCCGGACTACGCGACGAGCGGCCTGTTCTACGTCTTCGTGACCGACCCGGCCGGCACCATCGAAGTGCGCCGCTATCGCCGCGACGCCTCCAACCCCGACATCGCCGATCCATCGACGATGCAACTCGTGCTTACGCAGCCGCATCCGGCGCTCAACCACAACGGCGGCTGGATCGGCTTCGGGCCCGACAATTTCCTGTACATCGCGATCGGCGACGGCGGCGGTTCGGGCGATCCGGACAACAACGCGCAGAACCTCGACACCTGGCTCGGCAAGATCCTGCGGGTGGACGTGGCGCGCGACGACTTCGCGTCCGATGCGACGCGCAACTACGGCATCCCGGCCGACAATCCGTTCGCGCACGGCGGTGGCGCAGCGGAGATCTGGAGTTACGGGCTGCGCAATCCGTTCCGCGCGAGCTTCTACGTCCCGCCGAGCGGCGGCCTCACGCCGCTGTTGCTGATCGGCGATGTCGGCGAAAACACGGTCGAGGAAATCGACCTGGCGATGGGCAACGACAATTTCGGCTGGTCGCAGCGCGAAGGCACGCAACAGTTCAAGGGCCCGGACAGCCCGGACTTCTCGCCGCCGGTCGCCGAATACCTGCATGGCGCCGGCACCCGCAACGGCGATACGGTGATCGGCGGCCTCGTCTACACCGGGCCGGTGGAATCGCTGCGCGGGCAGTACTTCTTCGCCGATTTCATCAACGGCAACCTGTGGTCGCTGCCGGTGACGGCGCTGGTGCCGGGCACCACCATCGGGAGCGCGCAATTCATCGTGCACAACACCGACCTGGCACCGAACGCAGGCGCGATGAACAACATCGTGTCCTTCGGCGAGGACCAGTCGCGCAACCTGTACATCGTGGACATGGATGGCGAGCTGTTCGTGATCGAGGCCGCGCCGGCCACCGGGCCGCTGATGCCCTCGCGCGCGCAACGCATCGCCAATCGCACGGCGACGACGACCTTGCACCACTGGTGCGTGGACGCCTGGGACGGACGCACCGTGCGCTGGAAGGAAGGACAGATGCTGCTTGCCGGCCAGGGCTTCACGTGCGTGCGCAAGTATTACGACGCGCAGGCCTTGCAGCGCGTCGGCGACTGAACGCGAAAACGCCCGCGGGGGCGGGCGTTTTCCTTGGTGGCGCTCAGGTGGTGCTCCGGTGTTTCTTCGCTCCGGTTTGAAGCCTGGAATGCTCAGCCGTTTCAGTCGTTCCAGCGGCTCAGCGATTCTCTTGTTCGGTCCCGCCCCGGTTGCCGCGATTGCCTCCACCGGAGGCTTCTCCGCCCTTGCGGCCGATCATCGACATGTGTTCGCGGTCACGGCTGACCGCTTCCCCGCCCTTCTGCGCGATCTTGCGCTGCATCTCGGGATCCATGCTCGCGAATCCTCGATTGCTGGTGCCGCGGGTGTTGGTGTTGTTGCTGCCGGGAGTCTGGTTCGCCATGCATGCACCTCGTCGCTGGGGAGAAGGAACGGCGACCTTAGGCAAGCAACGGTTAGGCGAGTGCGTGGCGCAAGTCAAGAAAGAATAAAACGCCCCGATTCATGCAGGGAAAAACATGATGAAAACGAGGAATTCGTTATCGGGCCGCGCGATCGCGTGATCGGGCCGCGTGACGGTCCGCTTGATAGGGCCGCGTCATCGGCACGTGCTGTCGACGAAGGACGCGAGCTGGCGTTCGTACTCCGCCTTGCGCGTGGCCTTGTCCGCGTCGGCGGCAAAGGTCATGCGGAACTTCGCCTCGTCGATGCGCCGGCGCCATGCGCTGCACAGCGCGGCATCGGTGAGCGGGGTGCAGGTGTCCTGCTTCACCTCACACGCCTCGCCCGCGCCGAGGTTGGGATCGCCATTCAGGCCCACCGTGTTCATCGACACGCAGCGCGGTTCAGGCGTGTCGGTTTCGCTGAGGTAGGTCAGCGCTTCCCAGGTCTTGCATTCGAACAGGGGCGGGGGCGGCTTGCGATCCGCCGCGGCCACCTTGGCGTCGGGGAGCGGATCGGTCACCGGGCCGCGCACGAGTTCGAAGCTCGACCCCGGCGGCGGCACGTTGGCCACCGGTGCGGCCGCGGGCTTGCCGACCGGCGCGGGCGCGGTGGGCAGCTCGCCGATCTGGCGCACTTCCTGCTTCGATCCCCCCGGGCAGGGCGTGTCGTTCTGCATCGTCACGTTGCCCTTGGCATCCGTGCACCGATAGATCGTGGTGGCGTGCGCGGTGCCGGCGAACAACGCGAGCAGCGCGAGGAGCAGGCAGGCCGGGGCCGTGGGGGAACGATGCATGCGCGCAGGTTAGCGCAGCGCCGTGCTCAGCGTCCGCCGCAATCGGCATCCAGGCGCGCGTTGAGCGAACGTTCCTCGACGCGCAGCACATCCCGCTCACTGGGCATGGCGTTGAAGAAGCGCGTGCGGATGTCGTCGCGGCGGTCGCGCACGCGGTCGCAGACATCGGCCTGCGGGAGCACGTAGCAGGTGTCGCGTACGTAGGTGCCGCTGCCCATGCTGTAGTCCGGTCCGATCGTGCTCACCGCGTTGCCGCGCGCAACGCCCACGCCCACGCGCGGTCCGACGATCGGCACGCCCGGGTAATACCCGAGCGTCCACAGCGGCACCCAGCGCGGATTGCCGTCGCCGGTGTCGCTCGTGTAGTTCTCACCGTCGGGCGTGATGCATTCGTACAGCGGGCGCGGCGGCGTGACGTAGGTGACGTCGTGGTAGTGCCCTTCATCGACGTAAGCGGGGGCGTGGTGTTCTTCGGGCGCCGGTTCGACATGGCGCTTGGGCGCATCCACGGGGCGTTGCATCGTCTTGATGTCCTGCTTCTCGCCGGCCTTGCACGGCGTATCGCGCAGGGCGAGGTGGCCCTTGGCGTCGACGCAGCGGTAGATGGTGACGTCCTGCGCCGGGCAGGGCGTCGCCGCGAACGCGGCGAGCAGGACAAGGCTTGTCGACAGGGCGCGATCCATACGCATGCGCGCATCTTGCGCGCGTCGCGGGCGTGGCGACAGTGGATCGGGCGGAGCGGGCACACCGGCCGTCGGCGCGCCGCCGAAGTGTTCAGCCTGCGCGCAACTCCGCGCCGGTGGCGGCATCACGAATCGCGGTGGGCGCGGACAGGCCCCCCGTTTCGCCTTCGACCACGGCCTCCACGCGCGACGCCACGGCGGGCGACAACGCATCGATCGTGAAGGCCGGCGGCTCGCCGGCGAGGTTGGCGCTCGTCGAGACGATCGGGCCGCCGAAGGCTTCGCACAGCGCGATCACGACGGGATGGTCGCTCACGCGCACCGCGACGCCCGCATGCGTGCCGGTGATCCAGGACGGCACGCGCGATGTGGCCGGCACGATCCACGTGCGCGGACCGGGCCAGCTCGCATGCACGGCGTCGACGCGATCGGCGGGCAGGCGCTCCCACGCGAGCAGACCGTCGAATTGCGCGATCGATGCGGCGACGAGGATCACGCCCTTGTCGACCGGACGTTGCTTGATGTCGAGCAAACGCTGCACGGCCGGCGCGTCGAACGGATCGCACCCCAGGCCCCACACCGCTTCGGTGGGATAGGCGATGACGCCGCCGGCGCGCAGGACGTCTGCGGCGGCGGCGGGCGTCATGCGTTGCACGTGCGGCCTCAGGCGCCCGCGGACTTCTTGGCCACCTTCTTCGCGGCGGCCTTCGTCGTCTTCTTCGCGGCTTTCTTGGCGCCGACCTTCTTCACCGTCTTCTTCGCCGCTTTCTTCGCGCCGGTGGTGGCGCCGCCGGCCTTCTTCGCCACGGCCTTCTTCGCCGCCTTTTCCGGCGCGGCTTTCTTGGCCGCGACCTTGCGGCCGAAGCGTCCGCGCATCGGCTTGCCGGTCTCCGCCATCAACTGCTGCACCTCTTCCAGCGTCAGCGAGGCGGGCTCGCGATCCTTCGGGATGCGGCCGTTGAGCTTGCCGTCGCTGATGTACGGGCCGTAGCGCCCGTTGAGCACCTGGATGTCGCTGCCGTCGAAGGCCTTGATGATGCGGTTGCGCGCGATCTCTTCCTTCTCCTCGATCAGGAACACCGCGCGCGCCAGGTCGATCGTGTACGGGTCGTCTTCCTTCTTCAGCGA
>Ga0207981_1000035_pt1 | contig 17142 bp, 19 predicted proteins | sample SoimicmetaGmgLPC_FD_188327 | JGI IMG/M metagenome (GOLD analysis project Ga0207981, IMG submission 188327) | Soil and rhizosphere microbial communities from Laval, Canada - mgLPC (SPAdes) (version 2) | ecosystem: Environmental > Terrestrial > Deep subsurface > Rock core/Sediment | place: Laval... | reverse complement strand
AGGTAATCGGCGCCGCGCAGCAGCGACAGGTCCGGCTTGTCGATGGTCACCATCTTGTAGACGCCGATCGCCACGACCAGGCCGGGCACCACGTTGACGAAGAACAGCCACTGCCACGACCAATGGTCGGTGATCCAGCCACCGAGCGTCGGGCCGAGCGTCGGTGCAAGCGAAGCGATGGCGCCGATCGACGAGGCCGCGATGACGCGCTGCTTGTTGTCGAAGAAGACGAACGCCATGGTGAACACCATCGGGATCATCGAGCCGCCGAGGAAACCCTGCAGCGCGCGGAACGCGATCATGCTGTGGATGTCCCAGGCGAATCCGCACAACAGGCTCGCGATGGTGAAGCCGATCGCGGAGGCGGAGAACAGCCAGCGCGTGGAGAACACGCGCGAGAGCCAACCCGACAACGGGATGACGACGATTTCCGCGATCAGGTAGGCCGTCTGCACCCACGCGGTTTCATCCGAACCGGCGGACAGGCCGCCGCCGATTTCGCGCAGCGAGGCCGACACGATCTGGATGTCCACCAGCGCGATGAACATGCCCAGGCACATGATGGCGAACGCGATGATCTTGCGCGCCCCGGCAAGCGGGACGGGCGCTGCGACCTGCGCCGGCATCGGCACCGCGCGGGCGTTCACAACGCACCCACCGCGCGCGCCGGCTCGGAGCGCAGATGTTCTGCACGCGTATCGACTTCGGCGACCACGGACAGGCCCGGACGCAGCGTGCCGAGCGTCGCATCCTTCGGATCCAGCACGATGCGCACAGGCACGCGCTGCACGATCTTGGTGAAGTTGCCCGTCGCGTTCTCGGTCGGCAGCACGCTGAACTGCGCACCGGTCGCCGGCGCAAGGCTCGCCAGGTGGCCATGGAAGACCTTGCCCGGCAGCACGTCGGCGCGGATTTCCACCGGCGCACCGGCCTGCATGTGGGCGAGCTGGTCTTCCTTGAAATTGGCGTCGACCCACAGGCCGTGTGCCGGCACGATCGCGAGCAGTTGCCCACCGGCCGCGGCGTACGCGCCGACGCGCGCACGACGGTTGCCGACCACGCCGTCGACGGGCGCGCGCACTTCGGTATAGCTGACGAGCAGGCGCGCCGCATCGCGATCGGCCTTGGCCTGCACCAGCGCGGCTTCCGCCTGGCGGCGCTGCGACACGATGACCTGCGTCTGGCGCTGCGCGGCCACCAGGCCCGCCTGCGCGTGCTGGCTGTTCGCCACCGCCGTCAGGTAGGTCGCGTCGGCGCGCTGTGCGCTTTCCTTCGAGACCGCGAGTTGCTGTGCAAGCGCGTCGTAGCGCATCTGGTCGTCGCGCGACCGCACGGTTTCCGCGTTCGCGGCGCTCACGCTCGCTTGCGCCTGGTGGATCACCGCATCCTGCAGCGATGCGGTGGCATCGAGGTTCGCAAGCAAGGCTTCCTGCGCGGCGACCGCACCCTCTGCTTTCGCCAGGGCGGCGCGCAGGTCGCGATCGTCGATGCGGAACAGCAGGTCGCCGGCGCGCACGCGCTGGTTGTCGTGCACCGCCACTTCGGTGATGTAACCGGCCACGCGCGGCGCGATCACGGTGACATCGCCGCCGACATACGCATCGTCGGTGTCTTCGATGAAGCGGCCGACCTGCCACCAGTGGGTGGCGTAGGCGCCGCCGGCGAGGAGGACGCCGAGGCCGAGCGCGATCGCCAGCAGGCGCTTGCGTGAACGCGGCTTCGGCGGCGGTTCGGTGGTTTCGGCCAAGGGGCCGATGGCGGACAGCTGAGTCATGGGGGGCTCCGGGTGGCGGCGGGTGCCGTTGGTGCGCAATCTAGGGAGCCGGCCCGATGGCGTAAATGTCGGATATACCTCGTTTCAGGTCACCGAAGCCCACGTCTGTATCCAAACGTATCCGCGCCCCGATTTGCGAGAACATCCAGACAAATCGAAGCCCCGCGGACACGCGCCCGATACGTCGCCTGCCCGGAATGACGCCTCCTCCCCCACCCGTCGAGGCCATCGCCATGTCCCCCGTTCACGACGCTGAAATCGGTCCCTTCCCCATTGGCGCGCACATCACCCTGCGCAGGATGCTGTTGCGCAATCCGAACCCGAAAGGCACGGTCCTGTTGCTGCATGGCTTCCCCGAAACGCTGCTTGCGTGGCGGGACATCGCGCACGCGTTGGCCGACGACTTCGAGGTGCATGCCTTCGACTGGCCGGGCTATGGCCTCTCCTCGCGGCCGGCGGACGGCACGTTCTCCTACGCGCCCAAGGACTACGCGCGCGTGCTGAAGGACTACATCGCGCAGGCCGGCATCGACCGCTCGACGCTGACCATCTACGCCACCGACATCGGTGCGCTGCCGGCGCTGCTGCTGGCGCTCGAGGAGCCCGACATCGCGCGCAGGATCATCGTGGGCGACTTCGCCCCGCTCGACCGCCCGCAGTACATGTGGGAGAGCCTGCAGGGCCTGAAGGCGCAGCCCACCTCCGACGCGATCCGCGATTTCATGAACAAGAACCGCGAGGAGATCCTGGCGAACGTGTTCTATCGCGGCCTGCCCGATGACGCGCGCTACGCGGTATCGAAGGAACTGCAGGACGACATGGCGCGCGGATGGGATCACGGCGAGATGACGTCGGTGGATGCGTTCCAGCGCTACTACCTCCACTTCTCCCGCGACCAGGCGCTCCTGGAAGCCAACCTCGGCCGGCTCCGCACGCCGGTGCGCGTGGTGTGGGGTGGCGACGACATCCTCATCCGGAAGGACATGGGCCGCGAATTCGCCGAAAAAGTCGGCGCACCGTTCCATGCACTCCCGGGCGTGGGCCACTTCCCGCATCTGCAGGCGCCGTCCGAGTCGATCGAGGAAATCCGCGCGTCGTTTCGCTGAGCGGGCGCGTCGCACCGACGCGAATGGATGAGTCGGCAACGGGCGCACCATCGCGCCATGTCGCTGCTGCCCGGCTCGACCTGGAGGGACAACTGGCGCCACCTTTCGGTGGCGCTGCGGGGCGCGCTCGGGGGAGCGCCCCAGCATGCCGGCGTGCAACTGCTCGATCCCTACGATCCCGGCAAGCGACCGCTCATCCTGCTGCACGGACTCTTCAGCAGCCCGATGATCTGGGCGCGCCTGGCGGCGGCGATCCAGGCCGACGAAGCGTTGCATGCGCGTTTCCAGGTGTGGCAGGTGCTCCACCACACCAACGTGCCGATGATCGTCGCACGGCGCCGCGTGCAGGATTACCTGGACAGCACGTGGCGACTGCTCGATCCGCAACATCGCCATGCGGCGCGCAAGGGCCTCGTCCTGGTGGGCCACAGCTTCGGCGGCGTGGTGGCGCGGCTGCTCTGCGTGGATAGCGGCACCCGCCTGTGGGATGCGGCCTTCGTCTCGCCTCCCGAGCGCGTGGCGGGTGATCACGCCGACATTCGTTCGATGCAGGCGAGCTTCATCTTCAACGCGTATCCGGGCATCACACACGCCATCTTCCTGGCCGCGCCGCATCGCGGCAGCCCGCGCGCGAACGACATCCTGGGCAATCTCGCCCGGCGCATCGTGGGACACCGCACACCCGAAGCCCGGCGCCTGCGCCGTGTCGCCAACGCCGATCCTTCCGCCGTGCAGCCAGCACTGCGCGCGCTGTATCGACGCGGATGGGTCAACAGCATCACCTCGATGGTCGCGGAGCAGCCCGTGCGCCTGGCCAGCGAAGCCCTCATGCCACGCGCAGGGATCGTCTACCACACGATCGCAGGCGCGATCCCGGGCCGCGTGCCACGCACCGACGGGGCCGTGCCGGTGGACAGCGCAGTGATCGACGGTGCAGCGTCGACGCTCATCCTCGATTGTGGCCACCAGATGTACAACGACCCCCGCGCGGTGGAGGAAGTGCTGCGGATCCTGCGCGAAATCGTTGCGCGGGAAGCCACCGAAAACGGTGGCTTCCACGCGTCGCAGGCGACTCAGAAGCGATAGATGCCCTGCACCTGCACCAGGTCGACGTCGAGGTCGCCGACTTCGAAGCGGTCGTAACCCGTGCGCATGCTGAATCGATCGTTGAACTTGTACTGCGCACCCACGCCATACGTCGGATCAGTGTTGTTGTCGTCGGCGGTCCCCGTCAATGCCGGCAGCGAGGTGTCGAGGTTCCAGCGATGGATGCCGGCCTTGGCGTACACGGCGAAGCGGTCGTTGAGCGGCAGCGTGCCGACGGCGGAAATGTACGTGGAGTCGCCTTCGAACGACGGGCCGGCGACGTCCGCTTCGATTTCGCCGAAGTCGACGTAGCCGCCTTCCAGCGCGAAGTACTTGTTGAACTGATAGCCGCCGAACGCGGAGAACGCGGTGTCGTGGTCGTCGTACCGCCCTTCGTCGACGAAGGACTGGCCCACGCCGGCGCCGGCGTAGAAGCCCTTGTCCTGCGCGTTGGCGGAAAGCGTGGCGAAGGCGAGCGTGGCGCCGATCGCCAGGGTGGAAAGCAACGTGGTCTTGCGCATGTTCGTGTCGAATCCTTGATCGCGCGGGCCCCGGCCCGTTGCCTGGGCAGCCGTCGCGTGGACCCGTTGTATGTGCGCGACCCGCCCGAACAATGCGCGAATTCGGGACGAAACATCCCCGTCGTGGGATGCCGATGGACACACGCGGGATACATCCCCGCGATGCAATGCGATGCCCTCAATGGAGATCCCCCACCATGTATCGCATCCACCCCCGCACGAAGAACATCGGCATCATCGCCGCCGCCCTGGCCGGCTTCGTCAGCACGTCCTCGTTCGCGGCGCAGCCACTGTCGAAGGCCGTTGCAGCACACGCCTCCCACGCCACCGCCGAAGGCAAGTGCGGCGAAGGCAAATGCGGCGACGATCGCCGCGCGAAGATCGACGCCGACCACGACGGCCGCGTGTCCCTTGCCGAAGCGCAGGCCGCGGCACCGGGCCGCGCCGCCGAACTCGCGAAGAAGGACGTCGACCACGACGGCTTCATTTCCGCGCGCGAGTCCTACGAATCGATCAAGGCCCTGTACGAAGCCAACGGCAAGGCGATGCCCGCCGGTCGTTTCAAGGCCTTCGACAAATGATGCAGCCCCTGGGCGAGGCTTCTATTCCTCGCCCAGGAGCGTCACGGGCGTACTGAAGACATAGCCTTCGCTGCGCACCGTCTTGATGTAACTCTGCTCCTTGGCGTCGTCCTGCAGGCGTTGGCGCAAGCGGCTCACGAGCAGGTCGATGGAGCGATCGAAATGCTCCGCATCGCGCCCCTGCGTGAGGCTGAGGAGCTGGTCGCGGCTGAGCACGCGGTTCGGATGATCGAGGAACACGCGCAGCAATCGGAACTCCGCGCCACTGAGCGGCACGGCCGTGCCTTCCGCATCGAGCAGATGGCGTGCCGTCGTGTCCAGGCGCCAACGCCCGAAGGCGAGCATGCGGCTGGCCTCGGTCACCTGCAGGTTGGGCGGCAACATCCGCGTGCGCCGGATCACCGCCTTGATGCGCGCAAGCAACTCGCGCGTCGCAAAGGGTTTGGTCACGTAATCGTCCGCGCCCATCTCCAGGCCGACGATGCGATCGGTCTGGTCGTCGCGCGCGGTCAGCATCACGACGGGCACGGCGCGATGTTTGCCAGCGCGCAGGTTGCGCGCCAGCGTGAGCCCATCTTCACCGGGCATCATCACGTCGAGCACGATGAGGTCGATGGCGTGCGTGTCCAGCACCGCGCGCATCTCGCGGCCGTCGGCCACCGCGGTGGCGCGCAGGCCGTTCTTCTGCAGGTAGTCGGCGACCATGCGGCGGATCTCGCCGTCGTCGTCGACGACCAGGATGTGGTCGACGTGCTCCATGTGCGTCGTCTCCTGACCCAGCGGTCGCACCTTACGCCGCCTGCGACAACTTGGCACCCTTGCGGGTACCGAGTACCACGCCCTGCGCGTGCATCTGGCGCAGCAGCTCCAGCCCATGCGTGAGGACCTGCGTGCGGTCCGCGCCGATCGCATCGGCCAGGTCGGTCAGGTGTTCGCGCCCGGTCTTTTCATCGTGGCTGCGCAGCCCCTCGAGCAAGTGGTAGGCCAAAGGGGCAATGCGAGTGAAGCGCACCTCGAACGCCGCGTCGCGATGGACCAGCAGGGTCGTCGGTTCCACCGGCGGCGTCAGGGGGATATTCGAAGGACCGATCTCCGCGACCGGCCAGCGATAGGCCAGCGGCAACGCGTGCGGCGAGAGCACCGGCACGCCGGCGAGCAGATCGCCATCGCGATCATGCAAGGGCGGCGTGGCATCGCTGATCGACAGCGCCTGCTCCACCCATTCGTAGTGCGCCAGGTCCGGCAGCCACGGCGGGATGCCGGACTCGAGGTCGCGCGCTTCGACGAATTCGACGAACTCGCCTGCGAGCTCCGGGAACAAGGGCGTGCGGCTGCGATGCGACGCGTAGAAGCGTTCCACCAGCGTCCTCCATTGCGTGCTGCCCAACGTCTGGCGGATCACCGGGAAGCTGTTCGCCAGCAGGCCCTCGACCGCACCGAAGAACAGCTCGCGATAGAGCTTCAGGCGCCGCGCTTCGATGCCGGGGGGCGGTGCATGCACGTCGGGATCGCGCAGATGGCGCGACAAGGCGAATTGCTGATCGCGCAATGTCTCAGACATACGCCTGCTCCCGCAGCCGCATGCGGTCGGCCATCGCCACCTGCAAGGTGCGGATGCGGCCGGTCTCCAGCAGGAGTTCACTGATCGGAGGGAAGTTGAAGTCGCGTTCCAGCAGGGTCGGACGCACGCCGAAGCGGCGATACGCCGCGACGAGCAAGGTCCACACGGCATCCTTCACCGGCGCGCCATGGGTGTCGACCTTGAGGTCGTCGGCTTCGTCGTAATGGCCGGCGACGTGGTACGAGGCGATGCGTTCGCCCGGCAGGCGCTTCAGGAAATCCTGCGCGTCGTACCCGTGGTTGATGGAGTTCACGTAGAGGTTGTTGACGTCGAGCAACAGGTCGCAGTCGGCTTCGGCCAGCACGGCGTTGATGAACTCGACCTCGGCCAATGCCTGGAACGGCGCGGCGTAGTACGACACGTTCTCCACGGCGATGCGGCGGCCCAGCACGTCCTGCACCTGGCGGATGCGCGCGCCGACGTGCCGGATGGCCTCGTCGGTGAACGGGATGGGCATCAAATCGTAGAGGTGTCCATCGTCCGCGCTGTAGCTCAGGTGTTCGCTGTACAGCGCGATGCCGAAGCGATCGTTGAACGCGCGCGTGCGGGCGAGGAAGTCCATGTCGAGCGGTTCGACGCCTCCCAGTGACAGCGACAGCCCGTGCGCAGTGAGCGGGAAGCGTTGCGACAGCTCCTGCAGGTCCTCGCCGAACTTGCCGCCGACGCCGATCCAGTTGTCGGGCGCGAGTTCCAGGAAGTCCACGGCACCCTTCTGCAGTTCAAGCAATTCCGGCATCAGGCCGCGACGCAGCCCAAGCCCGGCGGAGGTGTGGGACGACAACAACGTACGCATGGCAAATCCTCGGCAAGCAGCGCCCCCTCGAGCGTCGAGGGGGCGCGATTCAACCGCATCGATCACTTGATCTTCGCGAACAGCCCGGCAGGAATGGACTTGCCATTGGCCGCGAAGATGGCCTTCAGGTTCTTGTAGGCCTCCATTTCCGAGACGAAGCCATCGCCATCGCGATCGATCTTCGAGAAGTCGACGCCCGGCGCGACGGCCGCGAGTTCGGCACGCGATACGCGGCCGTCGTGGTCGCCGTCGGTCTTGCCGAACGTGGCATCACCGCACTTGCCTTCGCCGCACTTGCCTTCTGCGGTGGCGTGGTTGGCCTTGGCCACGTGGCCCTGCGCCAGCGGCTGCGCAGCGAAGGACGTGCTGCTGACGACGAGTCCACCCAGCGCGAGGGCGAGCATGCCGGCGGTATTGCGAGCGTTGAAACGGGACATTTGCATTTCTCCAGGGGGTGATCGCGGGGGGAAGGACCGCGTGGTGTGCGTCGCGGTTGCGGCGCAATTCGAAAAGAGGGAGGACGATCAGGAACGAACGCGCAGTCGCATCACGACGATGCGAGCAGGCGGCGGGTGCGGCGGACCGACTTGCCCGTTGCGCGGCGCGGCCAGGCGATGAGGCCCACGCCCACGACCGCGAATACACCGCCCACCACAGGCAACAGGATCGATGCGGTCAGGCCGATGCCGAGCAACGCAACGCCCCATGCATGGCGGCCGGACGCCGCAACCGCCGCAGGGCCGGGCAACATGCGGGCGACGAGGTGATCGAAGCTCAGGCGGCCAGCGCCACCGAACATCAGCGGCAGCAGCATCGCCAGGTAGATCACCGGAAGCTTGAAGTTGCCGAAGCCTTGGTTGGTGATGGCGTAGCCCTGCCACAGCTCGCCGAAGCTCGACCAATCGCTGGGCCAATGCACCGCGTAAATCGCAACGATCGTGAGCACCCAGAGCGCCGCCGCGAAAAAGCGCGTGCCCACGCCCAGCAGGATCGCGACGCTGCCGATGAGTTCCAACCAGGTGGCGAGCGTCCAGTTGACGTTGGCGCCCAACAGCGAGAACGGCAGCGGGAACTTGTCGCCGAGATCGGCGAACCAGTTGTCGCCATGCAGCTTTTCCAGGCCCGCTTCCAGGAACTCCCAGGACAGCAGCACGCGCAGCCCGAGCGGCGCGATCCATTGACCCACGCCGTCGATGCGGCGGAAGAAGGGCAACGGGGTGCTGGATGCGGTCTTCATTGCGAGGTCCTGTGTCTTGGGAGGTGCGTTGTTCGGGAGGCGCCATTTCGCCGCCGGCCCGTATCCCGCACGTTTCCCGCGAACCTCGTTTTTGTCTTCAAGCGTCGCCGCCGGTGCTGGGGATACAAAGCGATACAAACCCGAAGGCTGCCCGGCCGTGCGCATGGCACGGCAGGGCAACCGCGTTTGCGACGTCAGTGACCGGCGCTCTGGCCGCCGTCGACGTGGAGGATCTCGCCGGTGATGAAATCGGCGGCGTCCAGGTACACCACCGCCTGCGCGATGTCATCGACATCGCCCATGCGACCGACCGGATGCAGGGCGGCGAGGAAGCCGTGGGTTTCCGGCGGATGCATCGGCGTCCTGATGACGCCGGGCGACACGGCGTTCACGCGGATGCCGCGCTTGGCGTACTCGATGGCCAGCGACTTGGTGGCCGAGTTGATGCCGCCCTTCGTCAGGTTTGCGAGCACGGACGGAACACCGTCGATCGCATGGTCGGTCAGGCTGGTGGTGATGCTCACGATGTGGCCGCCGCCCTGCTGTTCCATCTGCGTGACGGCCGCTTGCGTGATGTGGAAGAAGCCGGCGATGTTCACCGAAACCACGTTCGCGAAATCCTCGGCGGTGTACTGCGTGAACGGCTTGGCGGGGAAGATGCCCGCGTTGTTCACCAGCGTGTCGATGCGACCGAACTTGGCGACGCCTTCGCGAATGATGCGTTCGGCGACCGCCGGTTCGGCGATATCGCCCGGCACCGTGAGGACATCGGGATCGTTGGACGGCGTGATCGAACGCGAGTTGGCGACGACGCGGTAACCGCGATCGCGGAAGGCTTTGACGAGACCTGCGCCGATGCCCTGGGACGCACCGGTCACGACGGCGACTTTGGAGGAAGTGTTCATGATGGACTCTCGATGTGGGGGGAGCCGGTCACCAATGGGGTGGCGATTCCGACGCCGCACAATCTAGGAGTCCGAACAGCGTTTGCGAATCCACGCAGTCAGGCAGACATTCTTCCGCGCAACGGTGGAATCAGGGCTCGGCGGCTGGCCAGGACAGCTTCGCGAACGCGTCGCGCAAGCGTGGAACCGCGAAGTCGGCGAACGCGCGGACCTTCGGCACCGACAAGCGGCCATGAGGCGAAACCAGGTGCACGGGAATCGCCTTGGGTTCTGCATCCTGCAGCACGACGCGCAGGCGGTCGTCCGCCAATTCCTTCGCGACGTGGTACGACAGCATGCGCGCGATCCCGTGCCCTTCGACCACCGACGCAACGGCCGCGCGCACGCTGTTGACCACCAGGCGTGGCGTGAACGAAACCGCGCGGGGAATCGGCCCGGCTTCCGCGGACGCAAAACTCCACGAATCCAGGCCCATGTGTGCGGTCGTGATGATCGCGTGCTTCGTGAGGTCCGAGATGTCCGCGATGGGCGGATGCTTGTCGAGGTATCCGGGCGATGCGACCAGGAGGCGGCGCACTTCGCCGATGGGCTGCGCGACGAGCGTCGAATCGGCCAGGTGCGAAAGGCGCAAGGCCAGGTCCATGCCCTCGTCGATGAGATTGACCGGGCGTTCGAGCAGGTGCATGCGCACGTTGACCGTCGGGTATTCGTCCAGGAAGGCATCGACGATCGGCCGCAGCAACTCCACGCCGGCAAAGACGGTCGCCGTGATGGTCAACGTCCCTCGCGGCACCGAACGTTCTCCCGCCGCCTGGCGGTCGGCCTCCTCGAGGTCCGCCAACACCTTTCTGCAGGCAACGGCATACCGCTCGCCCGCTTCGCTCAACTTGATGGAGCGCGTCGTGCGGTGGAGCAGCGGTACCCCGACATGGGCTTCGAGAGACGCGACGGCGCGACTCACCGCGGCGGGGGAACGCCCCGTCCTGCGACTCGCGCCCGCAAGGCTGCCCTCGTCGAGCGCTGCGACGAAGATCTTCATGGCTTCGATGCGGTCCATCGCGGTCGGTCCTTGGTTGGGCGGCCGGGATCAGTCAGGCCGCGGCGACGCGCGCGTTCCGCCGGATCGCCTGCGGCGGCTGGCCGAATGCGCGCAGGAACGCACGGCGCATGCGCTCGGTATCGGCAAAGCCGGTTTCAATCGCCACCTCGTCCATGGTGTGCCGGCTTTGTTCGACCATCATGCGCGCGGCTTCGATGCGCAGGTTCTCGACGGCCTTCGCCGGCGACTGCCCCGTTTCGGCACGGAACGCGCGACTGAACTGGCGCGGGCTCAGGTGCGCGGCATCCGCCAGTTCCTCCACTGTCAGCGGTGCCCGCAGGTTGCGGCGGGCGTAGGCCAATGCGCCCTGGATGCGGTCGGACTTCGGATCCATCTCCAGCAGCGCGGAGTGTTGCGATTGTCCGCCCGCGCGCCGGTGGTAGACGACCAATCGCTGCGCCACGGAACGTGCGAACTCGGCGCCGAAATCCTTCTCGATCATGCCCAGCGCCAGGTCGACGCCGGCGGTCATCCCGGCCGACGTCCACGTCGCACCGTCGATGATGAAGATGCGGTCTTCTTCGACGTGGATGCTCGGATACTGCTGCTGCAGCTCGCGCGCGTACTTCCAGTGCGTCGTCGCGCGCTTGCCGTCGAGCAGCCCGGCCTCGGCGAGGATGAAGGCGCCCGTGCACACCGACGCGACGCGCCGCGCCGAAGCCGCGGCCTTGCGCACCTGCCGCAGGAATTCCGGCGACGAGGGCGCCGGACGCAGCGAGCCGGCGACGATCAGCGTGTCCAGTCGCTGTCGGCCGAGCACGCGCGTGTCGATGGTGGTGCCGAAGGAATTCGGGAGTGCGCCGCCCTGCTCCGACAGCAGGCGCAGGGCATAAAGCGGCTCGCCCGCGAACGCGTTCGCAAGTTCGAACGCCGACGCCGGTGCCAGTCCCATGATCTGGAAATGCGATGGCAATGCAAAACCGATCGTCATCATGATGGCGTCTCCGCCTTGTCCGGATTCGAGGGATATTAGACCTTTGCGCCACCGAGCGGGGCCCCTAGATTGCAATCCGCACCCGGCAGATCCGCCGGCTTGGGAGCTTTCCATGAACACGCACCTCCACCCCGGCACCGCGCTGATCACCGGCGCGTCCTCCGGCATCGGCGCGGTCTACGCCGATCGGCTCGCCCGTTCCGGCTACGACCTCATCCTCGTGGCGCGCCGCGCCGACAAGCTGCGCGCGCTGGCGCAGGACATCACCTCGCGCACCGGCCGTTCGGTCGAAACCGTCTCCGCCGATTTGCTCGACGCGGTGGACCTGGCGAAGGTCGAGATGCTGCTCAAGCGCGACGCGAGCATCACGATGCTGGTCAACAACGCCGGCATCGGAGCCACCGGGCCGCTGCTGGAATCCCACATCGGCGACATGGAGCGGATGATCGCGCTCAACGTCAGCGTGCCCACGCGCCTGGCCTATGCCGCTGCGCCCGCGTTCGTCGGACGCGGTCGGGGCACGATCATCAACATCGCGTCGGTGGTCGCACTCGCACCGGAGCTGCTCAACGGTGTCTATGGCGGCAGCAAGGCGTACTTGCTCGCGCTGACGCAGTCGCTGCAGCACGAACTCGCCGACAAGGGCGTGCGCGTGCAAGCCGTGCTGCCGGGCGCCACCGCCACCGACTTCTGGCAACTCTCCGGCCGGCCGGTGGAATCCCTGCCCACGGAGATCGTGATGCGCGCCGAAGACATGGTCGATGCAGCGTTGTCGGGCCTCGCGCAAGGCGAAACGGTCACGATCCCCGCGCTGCCCGACGCTGCCGACTGGCAGGCGATGGAAAACGCGCGCAAGGCGCTCGCACCGAACCTGTCGCGTGCCTCGCCTGCCCCGCGTTACGCGCTCGGCCTCGCCGACGCTGCATGAGCCAACGCGCCTGCGCGCTCAGGGCATCGACGCCGCGATGAGGCGTTCGAACGTGCCCGGGGCGCGCAGGCGTTCCCGCCACCAGCGCATCGCCTGCCCTTCTTCGCCGGTGCGCCACGCCAGCGAGAACGCATCGGGGCCACGGGGTTCCTCGACGTGCTTTTCCACCAGCAGGCCCTGCGCCAGCGCGGCGCGCACGTAGGGCTCAGGCAAAAAGCCGAAGCCGAGGCCCGCGCGCTGGTACGCAATCTTCGCGCGCATGTTCGGCACGGCCAATGTGTCCTGGCCGAACAACAAGCCGATGGTCTTCGGCACCAGGCGCCGCGCGGAATCGCTGACGGAGATCGCGCGATGCGCCTGCAGGTCGTCTTTCGTCAGCTCGCGATCGATGGCCGCCAACGGATGCGTGGGCGCCACCACGAAGAGGAACTGCACCGTACCGAGTTCCTCGACGAGGTAACCGCCGCCCGAGGGGCCATCGCCCGCGGCACCGACGAGCAGGTCGACGCGCCGGTCCAGCAACGCTTCCCACGTCCCCGACAACGTTTCCTGCGTGATGCGCAGGCGCGTGCTGTCGCTTGCGGCATAGAAGTCGCGGATATCGTCGTGCAGGGCGATGGGCGCGAGGATGGAGTCGACGCCGATGCCGAATTCGGTTTCCCAACCGGAGGCGACACGCTTGACGCGCATTTCGAGATCGCGCGCGGCGCGCAACAAATGGCGCCCTTCCTTCAGCAGTTCCTCGCCCGCCGGCGTGAGCCAGGCCTTGGGGCCATGGCGCTCGAACAGCTGTACGCCGAGATCCTCCTCGAGCCTGGCGACCGTGTAGGAGATCGTCGAGGGCACCTTGTGCAGTTCCTTGCCCGCGGCGGTGAATGAGCCGCGGCGGCGGATGGCATCGAGGATTTCGAGGGCGTCGAGGCTCAGGCGCATGTTCGATCCTTTGAAGACTGTTCGATTTTTTCGATGCTACGAAGGCAAAACGCTCGCTGTTCATCCCCCATGGGCAGGAATAACCTGCGCCCAATCCGATTCGAACCCCTTCCAAGTGACCTTCGAAAACTTCGGAGAATCCATCAGGAGCCTACCATGCAGCAGATTCGCAAGAGCCAGGAGCGCGGCCGTGCCGAACACGGTTGGCTGAGTTCGCGCCACACCTTTTCCTTCGCCGAATACCGCGACCCGCGGCACATGGGCTTCGGCCCGCTGCGCGTCATCAACGAGGACCGCGTGCAAGGCGGTCAGGGCTTCGGCACGCACGGCCACCAGGACATGGAGATCCTGTCCTACGTCCTGGGCGGCGCGCTGGAACACAAGGACAGCATGGGCAACGGCTCGGTGCTGCGTTACGGCGACGTGCAACGCATGAGCGCGGGCACCGGCGTGCGCCACAGCGAGTTCAACCATTCGCCGGACGAGCCCGTGCACTTCCTGCAGATCTGGCTCTTCCCGGATCGCAACGGGCTGGCGCCGAGCTACGAAGAAAAGCATTTCGACGTCGCCGACAAGCGCGGCCGCCTGCGGCTGGTCGCCTCGCCCGACGGGCGCGAGGGCTCGGTCCTGGTCCACCAGGACGCGTCGATCTACGCCTCGATCCTCGACGGCGCGGATCGCGCGGAGCATGCGGTGCGTGGCGGCCGCGGCGTGTATGTGCATGTGGCGCGCGGCAGTGTCCACGTCAACGGCGACCTGCTTTCCGCCGGTGATGCGCTCAAGGCCACCGACGTCGAGGCGGTCGTGCTCGACCGTGCCGACGACGCCGAAGTGTTGTTGTTCGACCTCCCCCTTTGAACCAGACCAGGACATCCACCATGACCACTTCCAACAAGACCTTCGCCATGGGCCGCGTCCTGCTGGGCGCGCTCTTCTTCATCTCGGCGATCAACAAGATCCTCGGCTTCTCGTTCGTGTCGGGCTGGATGGCCAGCGCGGGCCTGCCGATGCCGGATCTGTTGCTCGTCCTCACCATCGCGATCGAAATGATCGGCGGCCTGATGCTGATCACCGGCTGGCACGCGCGCTACGCGGCGGTGGGCCTTGCCATCTTCCTCGTGCCGGTGACGCTCGTCTTCCACGCGTTCTGGAGCGCGGACGCCGCGACGTTCAACGACCAGCTCACGGCGTTCCTCAAGAACGCTGCGATCTTCGGCGGCATGCTGCTGGTCTGGGATCGTGCGCGCCACGTCAAGGCGTGACGCAACAAACACAGCGCCCCGGGTCATCCCGGGGCGCTGTCGTTTGCGTGGCAGCCGCTCAGGCCGCGCGTTTCGGCAACACCCAGTCAGGGCGAATGAAGTGGCAGGTGTAGCCTTCCGGATAACGCTCCAGGTAATCCTGGTGTTCCGGTTCGGCTTCCCAGAACGGGCCGGCCGGCGCGACTTCCGTGACCGCCTTGCCCGGCCACAGGCCGGAGGCATCCACGTCGGCGATCGTGTCTGCGGCGATCTCGCGCTGGCGATCGTCCAGCGTGAAGATCGCGGAGCGATAGCTCATGCCGACATCGTTGCCCTGCCGGTTCTTCGTCGTCGGATCGTGGATCTGGAAGAAGAACTCGAGGATGCGGCGATAACTGGTCACCGCGGGATCGAAGGTGATTTCGATCGCTTCGGCGTGGGTGCCGTGGTTGCGGTACGTGGCGTTGGGGACGTCGCCGCCGGTGTATCCGACGCGCGTGGACACGATGCCCGGCTGGCGCCGGATCAGGTCCTGCATGCCCCAGAAGCAACCGCCGGCGAGCACTGCGGTTTCGGTCTGCGTGGTCATGGAATCCTCGACAGTGGTGACAGGGATCGGCGTGGCCAACCTCGCGATGGGATGATGCCGGCCCGGGCGGAATTCAACCCCACGCGGCGCGAAGGCAACGCGCGCAGGAATGGCACGGTGCATGCCGCGCCTGCTGCTGGGGCCGCCGCTCCGCCAGCGCTATCCTCTCGCGCGAATCGTCATCCAAACCGCTGGGCCCGCGGCCCGGGGAACGTGTGGAACCGTTGATCCAATTGCTGGCGACCTACGGATTGTGGGCGGTCTTCCTCTCCGTCCTCATTGAACAGGGCGGCATCCCACTGCCGGCTTGGCCAATCATCCTCGTGGCCAGCGCGCAGGCCGTGGAGCGAAACGAATCGCTGTGGCCCATCCTGCTGGCCGCCACGTTCGCATCGCTGATCGCCGATCTCGTGTGGTACCAGGCGGGCCGGCGGTTCGGTGCTTCGATGTTGCGGTTGATCTGTCGCGTGTCGCTCTCGCCCGACACCTGCATCTCCGATACGCGGTCGTTGTTCCTGAAGTGGGGACCGCCGTCGCTGTTGTTCGCGAAGTTCATTCCCGGGTTCGCCGCGGTCGGCACCACGCTCGCCGGCTTCGAGCGCACCCGGATCAGTCGTTTCGTCCTCTTCGACGGCCTGGGCGCGGCGCTGTGGGCCGGGCTCGCGCTCGCGGTCGGCGCGATCTTCCACGATGCGGTCAACGATGCGCTCGATGCGTTGGCGTCGGTCGGCCGCACGGGTGTCGCCGTTGTCGTGCTGGCGTTGCTGGTGTTCCTCGGCCGCAAGGTCTGGATGCGGCAGAAGCTCATTCGCCAGCTGCGCATGGATCGCGTCTCGGTCGACGAGTTGTCCGGCATGCTCTCGGAAGCCGAACGCCCGTTGCTCATCGACGTGCGTCCGGACGACCTGCGCGTGCGGACCGGATGGATCCCCGGCGCCATCGTGCTCGCGGAAATCGCGGAGCTGGAATCGCAGGAATTGCACGAGGTGGTCGTGTACTGCGATTGCCCGAACGAGGTGTCCGCCGCGAAGGTCGCGCAGCAGCTCAAGCAACTGGGGTTTCGCCGCGTGCGGCCGTTGACCGGGGGCATGTCCGCGTGGCTCGCGCGGGGGTTGCCGGTCGCGATGGCTTGATGCGTGGATTCCTGCTTTCGCAGGAATGACGGGGGATCAGGTGAGCGGCAACCAGACGGTTGCCGACAAGCCACCGCCTTCGCGATTGGCCAATGCGAGCTTCGCGCCCAGCGAATCGGCCAATTGCTGCGCGATCGCAAGGCCGAGCCCCGTGCCGCCGGTATCTCGGTTGCGTGAGGCTTCCAGTCGATAGAACGGTTGCAGCACGTTCGCCAGTTCGTCCTCCGGAATGCCGGGGCCGCGATCGAGCACCGTGACGCGCACACCGCTGCGCTCCACTTGCGTCTGCACTTCCGCTGCGCCGGCGTACTTGACGGCGTTGTCGATGAGGTTGGCGATGAGCCGCCGCAGCGCGTTCAAGCGGGCATCGAGCTGCAGGCCGGTGCGCCCGGACAGCGCCACCGCCTTGCCGGTATCCACGTAGTCGTACACCAGGCTGTCGAGGAACGCATCCAGGTCGACGCGTTGCCGCGGTTCGGTCGCGCCATGCGCGCTGCGTGCGTACGCGATGCCTTCGCGCACCAACTGCTGCATCAGCGCAACGTCCTCGAGCATTTTGTCGCGCGTGGGCGCGTCCTCGAGCGTCTCGGCGCGCAGGCGCATGCGCGTGATCGGCGTCTGCAGATCGTGCGAGATCGCCGCAAGGATCTGCACGCGCTCG
>Ga0207981_1000034_pt1 | contig 17318 bp, 12 predicted proteins | sample SoimicmetaGmgLPC_FD_188327 | JGI IMG/M metagenome (GOLD analysis project Ga0207981, IMG submission 188327) | Soil and rhizosphere microbial communities from Laval, Canada - mgLPC (SPAdes) (version 2) | ecosystem: Environmental > Terrestrial > Deep subsurface > Rock core/Sediment | place: Laval... | reverse complement strand
TGATGGCCCATACAACGGTTCCGCTGCGTTGGCAGTCCGGGATGGGCCCGGAACCACGCGCCGATCGACGGCATCCGCCGCGATCGGATCCCCCACGGAACCCACGAACCATGCGCAAGACCAAGCTGCTTTCCACCCTTCTGCTATCCGCCACCCTCGGGGCCGCCGCATTCGGCGCCCAGGCGCAGGACAAGGGCTTCTACGCCGGTGCCGGCGTCGGCCAGTCGTTCGTCGACGAAGGCTCCTACGACGACGAGGACACCGCGTTCTCCGTCTTCGGCGGCTACCAGTTCAACAAGTACTTCGGCCTCGAAGCCGGTTACGTCGACTTCGGCAAGATCGAGTCCGACACCGTCGGTCCCGACCTGGAAGGCGACAGCGCCTACCTGACCGCCGTCGGCACGCTGCCGATCACCGACAAGTTCTCGGCCTACGCCAAGGCTGGTCTGCATCGCTGGAACGTCGACACCGCGCTGCCGGGCCTGACCGGCAACAACGACGACAGCGGCAGCGATCCCACCTACGGCGTCGGCGCGCAGTACCGCTTCACCGATCGCGTCGCCCTGCGCGGCGAATACAGCCGCTTCGAGGTCGAGGATCTCGACGTCGATCTCGCCCAGGTGCAGGTCCGCTTCGACTTCTGACCGGTTCCACGGAAGTCGTGAAGCAGAGCCGCCGGATACGTCCGGCGGCTTTTCTTTTTACTGCGCCCCGTGAAAAGCCGTTGCGGCCGCGCAAGAACGCGCCGCAGCGCGTGTCTGCGGTGAACGATGAGACGTACGGAATGTCGACTGCCCCTGCACCACGGCCTGCCGCGCTTTTGTGTTGCTTCGCTCAGGCGGCCATTTGCTCGGAGATCGGCAGATTCACCTGCCGCCCCGATTCCTTCCACGCCGCGAAGCCGCCGGCCAGCGGCCGCACACGACGGAAGCCGCGCTGTTGCAGCTCGCGCGCCAGCACCGCTGCGGAAATCTCGTTCGGACAATCGCAGTAGACGACCACTTCGTCCTGCACCGGGATATCGACATCGCCCGGCGCGAAGGCGAAGACCGCGCCGGGGATCCAGCCGCTTGCCGCACGCTGGTCGGGCGAACGAACGTCCAGCACCAGCGGCGGTTGCTCACCTTCCAGTAGGTGGTGCAACTCGTCGACGGAAATGCGCGCCATCCGCAGTTGATGCAGGAAGTGACGCCGACGCAGCCACTTCCACGCCACGAACGCCACCACCAATGCGAGCAGGACCGGAATCGCGTAGTGGCCCAGCTCTTCCAGTTGCAGCAGCACACGATCGACCGCGTGATGGAAGATCACACCCAGCGCGACCGCGACGCCCGACCACAGCAACGCACCGATGCCGTCGAACAACAGGAAGCGGCGCGTGCTGGTGCCGGTTTCACCGGCAAGCGTGGTCGCCACCGCGGCGAAGCCGGGAATGAACTTCGCGATCGCGAGCGAACTGACGCCCCAGCGCGCGTACACGCCGCGCGTCGTGCGCACGCACGAATCCGGCGACAGCGACAGCTTGCACATCAAGCGCACCAGCTTCGCCCCGAGGCGACGGCCGCCGATGAACCACAGCCAGTCGGCGAGCACCGCCGCGATGGTCGCTACCACCAGCACCGGCCACACACTGTTACCCGCATCGACGGTGATCGCCGTCGTCACGATGATCGGCGGATAGGCCGGGATCGGAATGCCGCCCTGATCGAGGAACACGCTGACGAACACCACCAGCAATCCATAGGTGGCTATCAGCTGCAGCAGCGTGTCCATGAACCTTCTTCACCGGCGTCGTTCGGGTGCGGCCATCTTAGGGAGCGCGCGTGCGGGCGAGGGAACCATTCGCAGCCTGCTGTGTTGCCCGGGTGAATGCGGACCACAGTGAAGCTGGATGGTTCCTGTACTAACAAGTTCTTTATTAAGCGCGGATTGTGACCGGGCTTGGATACTGGCCGCGACCGGATCTGGCGCCCTTGAGACATCGGATTCCCCAGTCAGCTCCGGACCCACAACAACACCAAAAGGCTGAGACCTTCATGCACAAGAAACTGCTTGCCCTGACCCTGCTTGCCGCCCTGCCGTTCACCGCCTCCGCGACCGAGGGCCTGTCCTACAACTACGTCGAGGGCGGCTACGTCGCCACCAATACCGACGCCGGCGATGCCGACGGCTGGGGCATCAACGGCTCCGGCGCCATCTCCGACAACTTCCACATCTTCGGCGGCTTCACCAGCCAGAAGACGGACGACGAAACCATCGGCGGCGTGCGCTTCGACGGCATCGACGTCGACCAGTGGCGCGTCGGCCTGGGCTACAACTACCCGGTCGCGGGGAACACCGACCTGCTTGCCCGCGTCGCCTACGAGAGCTACGACGTGGAAGGCGACAACCTCGATGGCTTCAGCGCCGAAGTCGGCGTGCGCAGCGCGCTGGCTCCGAACTTCGAGGGCTACGTCACCGCCGGCTATGAAGACGGCGATGCCTTCGACGGCGACTTCTACGGTCGCGTCGGCGCGCAGGTGAAGTTCAACCAGAACTGGGGCGTGAGTGGCGACGTCAAGTTCGCCGACGGCGATACCCAGTACTTCATCGGTCCGCGCCTGACGTTCTAACCCGCCCGGGTGCAACGGGCCGGTCGTTCCCCTCCGGCCCGTTCTCCAAGTTGCTAGACGCGACGTCTCTCTCTCCCCCGAAAACGTCGCGGATTGAAGCCCGGTCCTGCCGGGCTTCCTTTTGTCCGATGCGGTTCGATGGCCTGCAGCAAGCGCCGCGGAACTACGCAACGCGCAGATGGAAAAGCCCGGCTTCGGCCGGGCTTTTTTCTTGCGTGCTTGCAGCGCGCGCGTGTCCGCAGCGGCGCGGCGGCGCCGTTTGCTTGGTCAGGGGTGACGACGATGGACCGCAGGGAATTCAGGGTGTCGCGGATGCGGAACTGGCTCGCGCTGTTGCTGATGGCGATTGCGGCGATGGCGGCGGGAAAGACGCACGCGGTGGAACACCACTTCAGCGCACAAGGTTCCACGCTGCGCATGCTGCGCTGAAGCTGAAGCCCGTCCGGCTCAGTCGAACAGGCCGGCCGGATATTCGGGCTTCTGCTCGCGCGCCAGCAGCTGGCGCAGGGCATCGGTGGGCGTGAGTTCGCCGTGCAGCACGCGCTGCACGCCGCTGGAGATCGGCAGTTCGACGCCGTGCTTCGCGGCCTGGCGCATGACTTCGTCGGCGGTCTGCACCGACTCGACCACCTGGCCGATTTCACGCACCGCGTCGGCGATCGACTGGCCGCGGCCGAGCGCGAGGCCGAGGCGGCGGTTGCGCGAGAGGTCGCCCGTGCAGGTCAACACCAGGTCGCCGAGGCCGGCGAGGCCCATCAGGGTCTCGGCCTTGCCGCCGATCGCCTGGTTGAGGCGCAGCATCTCGTTGAGGCCGCGGGTGATCAGGCCGGCGCGCGCGTTGAGGCCCAGCTGCATGCCGTCGGCCACGCCGGTCGCCACCGCGAGCACGTTCTTCATCGCACCGCCGAGTTCGGCGCCGAGCATGTCGTCGCCGGTGTAGGCGCGGAAGGCGGGGCCGTGCAGGACATCGGCCACCGCCTGCGCGAACGCGGCGTCGTCCGAATGCACGGTCAGCGCGGTGGGCAGGCCGAGGGCGACTTCCTTGGCGAAGGACGGGCCGGTGACCACGGCCAGCGGCACGTCCTCACCCAGTACTTCCGCCGCGACCTCGTGCAGGAAGCGGCCGCTGCCGGGCTCGAAGCCCTTGGTTGCCCAGGCCACGCCCGCACGCGCGGGCCGATGGGGCGCCACGGCCCGCAGGGTTTCGGCGAAGGCATGCGAAGGCACCACCACCAGCACCAGGTCGGCGGCGCCCACGCAGGCGGCCAGGTCGGTGGTGGCGGTCAGCGTGTCCGGCAGGGCGATGCCCGGCAGGTAACGCGCGTTCTCGTGGTGCGCGTTGATCGCCGCGATGCCGGTGGCGTCGCGGCCCCACAGCACGGTCGTACAACCGTGCCGGGCGATCAGTGCGGCGAGTGCGGTGCCCCAGGAACCGGCACCGACCACCGCGACCGTTGCGGGCGCTGGCGCTACCACGCGGGGGCCGGAGCCTGTGCCTGGATCAGGCGTTGCCGGCGGTCTCGGCGCCGGCCAGGTTGGAACCGTCGGTCGCCTGCTGGGCGGCGCGCTGGCGCAGGCCTTCGGCGTAGAGGGCTTCGAAATTGATCGGCTGCAGGAAGAACGGCGGGAAGCCGCCGGACTGGATCAGGTCGCTGATCAGCTGGCGCGCGTACGGGTACAGAACGGTCGGGCAATGCACGCCGAGCATGCCGTCGAGCGTGGCGGCGTCGAAGCCGGACAGGCCGAACACGCCGGCCTGCTTCACTTCGGCGACGTAGATGGTCTTGTCGCCGACGGCGCAGGTCAGGTTGATGCCGAGAATGACCTCGTAGGCGTTCTCGTTCAGGCGCTGCACGGCCTGCTGCAGGTTCATCTGCAGCTGCGGCTGGGTCTGCTCGTTGTAGACGGCCGGGGCACCCGGGACTTCGAAGGAGACGTCCTTGGCGTAGATCTTCTCGACCGTGAACACCGGTCCGGTGGCTTCGGTGGCAGTGCCGTTGGCGATTTCTTCGGACATCGGTGTTACTCCAGCAGGAATTTCGGAAAAGACGGCGATTATGGCATGGCCGCATGGGACGGCCGTTTCAGCTCAGGCCGGGCAGGCACACGACTCGACGTGGGGCGGCCGCGGGCGGTTCGCAAGGGTTGCGTGCTAGTGGCGGCCCTTCACCAGCGGCAGGTCGGCCTGCTGCCAGGCGGCGATGCCGCCGTCGAGCCAGTGGACCTGCTCGAAGCCGGCCTTCTTCAGGCGCTTGGCGGCGTCCGCCGAGGCCTGGCCGGTGCGGCAGACGACCACGAGCGGCAGCGCCTTGGCAGCAGTCAGCAGCTTGTTCTCCGGATCGAACTGGCTGAGCTGGACCGATTTGCTGCCGGCGATGTGGCCCTTCTCGAAGTCGCCGCTCGGCGAGAGGTCGACCACCAGCGCGTTGTCGCGGTTGATCAGCGCGGTGAGCTCGGCCGGGCGCAGCGCCTTGAAGCCGCGGAACAGGCGCGCGATCTCGGTGTAGATGATCGCCACGGTCAGGCCGACCAGGGCCAGCGACAACATCGGATTGCGTTCGGCGAACGCCAGCAGTTCTTGGAAGTCCACGGGAAGGCTCACTAAATTCCGCAGCCGGGTTCGAAAGGGGCGGCGATTGTCGCCCACGCGCTGCGGGGGCGCAAAAGCGCCCTCTGGCTGGCCTCGGGAGTGCGCCTAGCGCGGGATCGCCAGTTGCGCGGCAGTCAACGGGGCGGCGGCCGGCGCGCTGTCGATCAGCGCATTGGCCGGCAACGGCTGGGCCGGATCGTCGAGGTGCGCGGCGACGCGGTCGAGCGCGGCGTACAGGTACGGCAGCAGCGGCACGTAGCGCGCGCGGTAATCGGGCAGCGCGAGGAAGGCGTCGAAGTGCTGGGCATGCCGCACCTGCCAGTAGCGCACGTCGCGGTCCGCTGCCTGCGCGGCCGCCACCCACGGCTGGCTGGTGAACGCCATCGGCACCAGGCCATCGTCGACCCCGTGGATCACCACGACCGGCAGCCCAGCACGCGGCAGGCCGGCCCGCAGTTCGGCGACGCCACGGCGCACGCGGTCGCCGTCGCCACCGGGCTGCGTCCACAACGCCCGCAGGCATTGCAGGCCGGCAAGGGTGAAATCGGGCGCCGCGAGTTTGCCGTCGATGAGGCCGACCCCCGCGCCCGGCGGGATGCCGCTGCCATCGGACCACCAGGCCGCGCGTTCGCTGGCCGTCGCCGCGCGCGCGCTGAAGTCGGGATTCTGGGCGGCGAAGCCGTAGCCGCAGGGATGCTCGCCGGCGCCGTAGCGGCCGTAGGCGGAGGCATAGGTCGCCGCAACCGCGCGCCACAGGTCGAAGTCGACCGACAGCGCGCCCGCGCGCAACGCCGCCTCGCTCCAGCCGGAGGCGCGCAGCGCCTCGTGGGCCGCGCGCGCCTGCGCCTTTACTTCGCCTGCGGGCAGCACGCCGGCCGCGGCCAGCGCGGCGCACCGCACCGGCGCCAGCGCGCGGGCCTGCGCCGACAGCGGCGAGGACGCCAGGCCGTCGAGATCGAGCAGGGCGCACGGCATCAGCAGCGCGGCTTCGGTGGTGAGGTCGTAAAGCGGTCGCGCGCCGGCGACGTTGACGTTGGGTTCGCCGGCGACGACCGCATCGAGCCAGCCCTGATCGGTGCCGCTGCCTTCCAGTTCCGCCGCGCGCAGCACCGCGCCGCCGCCGTTGGAGATGCCGACCGCGATCACACGCGTGTTGGCGAAGGTGAAGCCGCGGTGCGGCAATGCGTCGTTGAGGGCGAGCAGGGCGAATTCCGCCGCCTGCTTCACATGCCGGCCCCAATCGGCCTCGGGATTGTCCTGCGAGTGCGCGTGCTTGAACGCGACGCCATGCGTGGCGGCTGTCGCCGGCTTGAACGCCAGCGCTGCAGCGGCGTCCGCGATCGTACCGTCGGGCGACACGCCCTGCCCGGCATCGAGATCGAAGTAATCGGTGCCCGCGCCCTTGTCGGTGTAGGCCACCGCGCAGCCCTTCGGCAGCGCCCATGGACCGGCCACGGCGATCGCGCCGTAGATGCCGCGCGAACCCGACGACGCGGCCACCACGATGCAGGGCCTGTCCGCATCGAAGGCATCGGGCAGTTGCAGCAGCACGCGATGCGGCTGGCGCGCGCCAGGCACGGTGGCGAGCGCGCTGAATTCGCGCCCGGGCACCGCGGCGGTGCTGCCATACCAGTCGCCGTACCCGCCGCCGGGCATGAGATCGGCGATGCCGCGCCAGTTGCTCCAGATGGCGCGGCGGCGCAGTTCGGCCGCGGTGGGATGGGCGGGATCGGCGAAGGCGGGCGCCGTCGGCGCGCGCAGGCCGTCACGGCCGAGCCCGGCGGTGAGCAGGTCGTCGCCACCCCGGTGTTCGGTCACGCGCATGGCAGAGCTCAGCGTCGCAGTGGTCAGCATCGGTTCGCGCTCGCGATCGTGGCGGTTGGGCGTGGCGCAGGCGGCCAGCAGCAGGCCGAGCGCCAGCACGGATACAAGGTGGCGGCCGCGCGATGCGTCGCGGGCGTGCGGATTCGACGGCACGGGCAGCATGGTCATGCCGCGACCCTAGCAAGCCGCACCGCTTGCGGCATCGTACTTTCGTACCACGTGGCCGCGGCAACCGCTTGCTAGTCTACGAGTCTCGCCGGCACCCAACTGAGTCGTCCCATGACCCCACGCTGCATCCTCATCACCGGTGCCGGCAGCGGCATCGGCGCCGGCATCGCCGCCGAACTCGCGCGCGCCGGCCACCACCTCGTCGTCACCGACGTCAACCGCGACGCCGCCGAAGCCGTCGCCCAATCGCTGCGCGAGGCCGGCGGCTCCGCCGAGGCGCGTGCACTCGACGTCACCTCCGACGACAGCATCGCCGCCGCGCTGGCCGCGCTGTCGCATCCGGTCGACGTGCTGGTGAACAACGCGGGCCTGCAGCATGTCGCGCCGCTGGAGGAATTCCCGATGGCGAAATGGGAATTCCTGGTCGACGTCATGCTGGTCGGTGTCGCCCGCCTGACCCGCGCGCTGTTGCCGGGCATGCGCGCGCGCGGATTCGGCCGCATCGTCAACATCGGTTCGATCCATTCGCTGGTCGCCTCGCCGTACAAGAGCGCCTACGTCGCCGCCAAGCACGGCCTGCTCGGCTTCTCCAAGGTGATCGCGCTGGAAACCAGCGATACCGACATCACCATCAACACCATCTGCCCGACCTACGTGAAGACGCCGCTGGTCGACATGCAGATCGCCGACCAGGCGCGCACGCGCGGCATCCCCGAATCGCAGGTGGTCAGCGAGGTGATGCTCAAGCCGATGCCGAAGGGCGTGTTCATCACCTTCGAGGAACTCGGCGGGATCACCGCCTTCCTGATGTCCGACCACGCGCGCAACATCACTGGCCACACCATCGATGTGGATGGCGGGTGGACGGTGCAGTGACGGGATTCATGACGAGCACGGGCTCGCCCCTACTCGTCATCCCGGCGAAAGCCGGGATCCATGTTGCTGTTGCCCCCGGCGCGTATCTGTTGGGCACTCGAACGTCAAAGTCAAAATGGATCCCGGCTTTCGCCGGGATGACGGCAAAAAAAAGACGCCTTCATGCCTTCTCTGTTAGTCGCTGACGACCACCCGCTGTTCCGCGCCGCGTTGCGCGGTGCCGCCGCCGATGCCGTCGCCGACCTGCGCGTGCGCGAGGCCGATTCGCTAGACGGCGTGCTCGCTGCGCTCGAGGCCGAACCCGACATCGACCTGGTGCTGCTCGACCTGCACATGCCGGGCAACCACGGCCTCGCCGGGCTCGCCGCGATCCGCGCCCAGCATCCCGGCGTCGCGGTGGTGGTGGTGTCGGCCAACGACGATCCGCGCGTGATCCGCCGCGCGCTCGACCACGGCGCCGCCGGCTACCTGCCCAAGAGTGCAGGCCTGGACGAACTGCGCGAGGCGATCCGCAGCGTGCTCGCCTGCGAACAATGGCTGCCGGCCGCACTGCGCGCGACGGTGTCGCGCGCGCGGTCCTCGGCGCACGACGCCGACCTCGCCGCGCGCCTGGCCAGCCTGTCGCCACAGCAGTTCCGCGTGCTGGTGCTGGTGGCGCAGGGCCTGCTCAACAAACAGATCGCCGACCGCCTCGATGTGCAGGAGCGCACCGTGAAGGCGCACCTCACCGCCATCTTCGATCGCCTCTGCGTACGCAACCGCACCCAGGCGGGCGTGGTGCTGCGCGAACTGGAACTGAGCGACCCGGCGCGGCAGATCGAGTAAGCGCAGGCGCGGCCTCAGGCGGGCACGGCCACTTCCGCCAGCCAGTGCGATGCCGGCGCCGGGCGGGCGAACAGGAAGCCCTGCCCGTACACGCAACCCATCGCCTTCAGCACCTCGCACTGGTACTCGGTCTCGATGCCCTCGGCGACGATCTCCGCGCCGAGCGCGTTGCCCAGCGCCAGGATCGCCTCGATCACCGCCGAACTGCGCGGCGCCACGCCCGCCGCGAACGGCGTGATGAAGCTGCGATCGATCTTGATCATCTTCAGCGGGAACTGGTGCAGGTGGCCGAGCGATGAGTAGCCGGTGCCGAAGTCGTCGAGCGCCGCTTCGATGCCGGTCTCGCGCAGGCGCTGCAGCGTGGCCGCCACGGCCATGGGATCGCTCAGCAGCGTGCCTTCGGTGACTTCCAGGCGCAGCCGACGCGGATCGAAGCCGACTTCGCGCGTCATCGCGAGCAGGCGGCGATCGAAATCGTTGTACTGGAATAGGCGCGGCGACACGTTGAGCGTGATGAAGCTGCCATCGCGCACCAGTTCGCGTCCCGCTTCCAGCGCCAGGCGGAACTGGCGCCAGTCCATGGCCTCGATCAGGCCGCTGTCCTCGGCCACCTTGAGGAAATCGACCGGGGCCAGGATGCCGCGCTGCGGATGCCGCCAGCGCAGCAGGGCCTCGTAGCCGACGATGCATTCGTCGTCGAGCCGCACCAGCGGTTGGAAGTACGGCAGGAACTCGTCGCGGGCCAGTGCCCGGCGCAGCGCCTGCTCCATGTCGAGCACGCCCATCGCGGTCTGGTGCATGGCATCGTCGAAGAGGACGAAGCGGTTGCGGCCCAGGCTCTTGGCGCGGTACAGCGCCGCGTCGGCGTCGTGGAGGATGCGGTCGGCCGATTCGCAAGTACCGTTGGCCAGCGCGATACCGACGCTCGCCGATACCCGCAACTCGCGCCCGGCGACCTGCATCGGTGCCGCCAGCGCTTCCAGCACGCGCTGCGCCACCTTGCACGCGGTTTCCGGCTGCGCCACGTGCTCGAGCAGGAGCACGAACTCGTCGCCGGCCAGGCGCGCCACCGTGTCGGGTTCGCGCACGCAGGTGGCCAGACGGCTTGCGACCTCGGCCAGCATCTCGTCGCCGGCGCCATGGCCGAGGCTGTCGTTGACCACCTTGAAGCGGTCGACGTCGATGTAGAGCAGGCCGAAGGCGTCGCGGCCGTCGCGGCGCACGCGGGCGATCGCGTGCTCGATGCGGTCGCGCAGGTACACGCGATTCGGCAGGCGGGTGAGCGCATCGTGCATCACCTGGTGCTGCAGCTGGGCCTCGACCTGCTCGCGGACGCGGATCTGTTCGCGCAGCTCGAGGGTGCGGGCCTCGACGCGCTGCTCCAGCTCGGCATTGGCCTGCTGCAGCAGTTCGGCCGAATGGCGGCGCTGCAGGCTGCTGGCGATCTGGTACGACACGAAGGTCAGCAACTCGGCATCACGCTCGTCGTAGGTGCGGCCGGCTTCGTAGCTCTGCACCGCGACGACGCCGATCGGCCCGTCCACGCCAAGCAGGGGCGCGCCCAGCCACACCTGGGTGGTCTCGTCCATCCGGGCGGGGTCGATCTCGCCGGCCTCGGCCAGCACGCGCGCGCGCGGATGGTCGATCAGCTGCGGCCGGCCGCTGCGCAGCACGTATTCGGTCAGGCCGCGCCCCGCGCGCCGTGGCAGCCACTCGCCTTCGCGCTGGTCGGCGACGTACGGGAACGACACGCTCTCGCCATCGGGAGAACGCAGGGCGATGTAGAAATTTTGCGCATCGATCAGCTCGCCGACGATGGCATGAACGTGGCGGTAGAACGCCGCGCTGGTCTCGTCGAAGCTCGCCAGCGCGGCGATCCGGTACAGCGCGGCCTGCAGGCGTTCGCCGCGTTCGCGTTCGCCGACTTCGCGGCGCAGTTCCCCGTTGGCGCGTTCCAGCTGCTGGGTGCGCTCGACCACGCGCTGCTCGAGTTCGGCGCGGCCGCGCTTGCGCTCCAGCGCGGTGAGGATGTGTTCGGCAACGAACGCCAGCAGCGACATTTCCGCGGTGGTGTAGCAGCGTTCGCCCGTGTAGCTCTGCACGACCACGACGCCCTGGACCGCGCCGTCGCGCATCATCGGCACGCCGAGCCAATCGCTGCTGTCGGCGCCGTGCAGCACCAGTGGCCCCGACAACTGCCGGCGCACTTCCTCGGCCGATCCCATCACCGGGCGCTTGCCGTGGATCAGGTGCCAGGTCAGGCCGCGCTCGATGCGCGCCAGCGGGACCTCGTCGGCCTCCAGTGGCAGCGTGGCATCCATCACGTCGGCGAAGTAGAGGAAGCGCAGGCTGTCGCACTCGCGGTTGTAGAGCGCGATGTAGAAGTTTTCCGCATACATCAGGTCGGCGACGATGCGATGCAGGCCACGCAGCATGTCCGGCATGTCCAGGTCGGAACCGGCCATGTCGGCGATGGCGTAGAGCGAGCGCTGCAGTTTTTCCGCCTCTTCCAGCCGCACCAGGCTTTCGTGCATGCGCTGCAGCCGGAGCAGTTCGCCCAGGCGCGCGCAGATGCTCTCGTCGACCTCGGGGCACTCCGGCACGCCCTGCAGGACCGCGACGGTGCAGTCACCGTCGTCGTGCAGCACCCGCATCGAAGGCGAACTGGCACCCCAGCGCGCCTCGCGCAGGAAATCGATCGTCGCGGCCTCGACGCTGTCGGCGCCCGGGCGTTCCGGGTAGCTGCGGATGTCCAGCGGCCAGCGGGTCGACCAGTGCAGGCTGGCGCCGCGCTCGCACAGCAGGGGCAGGTCTTCGAACAGGATCGCCGCCAGTTCCGCCGGCGTGGATGCGCGCAACAGGCGGCTGGCGAGGTCGGCCCGGTGCAGGCCGTCCTCGACGGTTCGGATGTTGCCGACCTGTGGCCCGGCCATTGGATTCCCCCTGATGCGCACGTTGGTTGCCCGTCTGGCAGCTCAGCGCACCAAAGATCGGGGCTGGCGCGAACGCCAACCAAGCGGCGCAGGCTAGGCAGTGCAGTATCGCCGTTCCGTGACCAGGTTCGCCAATTGCCCGCGTCGCCCGCTGCTGCAAACAAACCGTTTGCGCGACCCCCGCTAGCGCACCCGGCGCGCGGCCAGTACCCGGTCCAGCACGGATTTCAACGCCAGCGGCTTGAGGGGTTTGAGCAGCAGGGGAAGCCCGGCCTCGTGCACGGCGCGGCGCACGCCCTCGCCCGGGTCGGCACTGAGGATGACCGCCGGCCGGGCACCGTGGTGCGCGGCAAGGCGGCCGTGCAGGGCCACGCCGGTGTCGTCGTCATCGAGGTGGTAATCGAACAGCCAGGCGTCGGCGGGATCGTGCTCGATCGTCGCAAGCGCCCCGACCCCGTGCCCGGCGACGCTCACGCGGCAACCCCAGCCTTCGAGCACGCGTCGCAGCGCTTCCATCGCCAACGGTTCGTTGTCGACGACCAGCACGTGCAGGCCCGGCAGGCTGGGTCGCTGCGGCAGCGACGCCAGCGCCTCGCGCACCTGCGCCGGCGCGACGGGCACGGTGATCGCGAACATCGTGCCGCGCCCGGAGTCGCTGCGCAGGGTCAGCGGCGCGCGCAGCAGCTCGGCGATGCGGTCGGCGATGGCGAGGCCCAGCCCCAGGCCCTGGCCGGGCGCATCGCCGCCGCGGCGGAACTCTTCGAAGATCAATTCCTGCTGCTCGTGCGCGATGCCCGGACCGGTGTCGTGCACTTCGATGCGTGCGCCCGCACCGTCGCGACGCACGCCCAGCAGCACGCGGCCGCTGGCGGTGTAGCGCACCGCGTTGGCGAGGAAGTTCTGCAGCACGCGGCGCAGCAGATGCGGATCGGTATCGACCCACAGCGTGCTCGGTACATGGCGGAATGCCAGTCCGCGCTCGGCGGCGAGAGCGCGAAATTCCGATACCAGCGGCTCGAGTACTTCGGTCAACGGCAGCGCACGCCGCTCCGGCACCAGGCCGCCGGCTTCCAGCCGCGACATGTCGAGCAGGCCAGTGAGCAGGCCGGTGGTGGAATCCAGTGCGCCGCGGATCTGCGCGAGCGTGTCCTGGGCCCCCGCATCGCGCGGGGCGTGCTGCTCACCGAGCTGCTGCGCCAGCGCCTCGGTGAACAGATGCGCGGCGTGCAGCGGCTGCAACAGGTCGTGGCCGATCGCGGCGAGGAAGCGGCTTTTGGCGTCATTGGCGGTTTCCGCCTCGCGCTTGGCCTGCTCGAGCAGCGTGGTGCGCTCGCCGACGCGCTGCTCCAGGGTTTCGTTGGCCTGCAGCAGTTCGGACTCGGCGCGGCGGAACGCGGTGACGTCGGTGAAGGTGGCGACGAAGCCGCCGCCCGGCATCGGGTTGCCGCGGATTTCGATGACCTTGCCCTCGCCGATGCGGCCATCCGGGTGGTCATCGCCGTTGAAGAACACGCGCTCCGACAGGTGCGGCGAACCGGCACGCATGAACGCCAGCCGGCGCGCGAGTGCGTGCTGCAGGTTGCCCTTGTGCGCCATGCGCTGCAGCGCCCACGCCGACAGCTCCGCGATGGGAGTACCCACGCGCAGCAGCGCGTCGGGGAAGCCGAACAGTTCGGCATAACGGCGGTTCCATGCCACCAGGCGCAGCTGCGCGTCGACGACGCTGATGCCCTGGCTCATGTTCTGCAGCGCGGCTTCGAGCACGCGCTGGTTGAAGCGGAAATCCTGCGCGGCGGTATCGACGATCGCGGCGACGGTGTCGAGGTCGTGGCCGTTGCCGCCTTCGCGCCGCGCGGCATCGAGCAACACCCGCGCCGAGGCCGAGCCCAGCACGGCGGCGAGTTCGCGCTCCATCGCGGCTTCCACCTCGTGCGGCACCGCGCCGGTGGCGGGCGCAGATACCAATAGTTCGGCGACGCGTTCGCGCGCCAGGAAGCGGCGGCCCGCCGTGCGCAGGGTGGCGGCATCGAGGCCGCGCGATTCGCGCCGCGCGGGCGTGGTGCGCCAGACGGCGACGAGGGCAGTAGTGAGCGTGCCGACGAACAGACTGGCGCCCACGGCGCGGCCGAGGCGGCTCCAGCCGGTCAGGCCGAACAGCGCGTCCGGCGCCAGCCATTGCGCGTCGAACGGGCCCGCGCCGACCCAGGCCGGTGTCTGTCCGTGCGAGGTGGCCAGCACCGGCAACAGCAGGCACCACGCCCACACCGCGAAGCCTGCAACGATCCCCGCGATCGCCGCGCGCGGCGGCGTGTGCGGCCGCCACACCGCGAAGGCCAGCGCCGGCGCCAGCGTCGCCAGGGCCGAGAAGCTCACCGCACCGACGTCGGCCAGCGCCGCGTTGCCGGCGACGATGCGGCCGTACATCCATGCCAGCAACATGATCGCGACGATGCCCGCGCGGCGCAGCAGCAGCACCGTGCCGCGCAGGTCGCCGCGGTCGCCACGTGTCCACGGCGTGCGCTTCCACGAGCGCCGCAGCAGCCCGGGTGCGAGCCAGTGGTTGCCGATCATCAGGCTCAGCGTGAGCGTGCTGACCACGACCATGCCGATCGCGGCACTCATGCCGCCGAGGAACGCGAACAGGCCGAGGCCCGCATGGCCCTGCGACAGCGGCAGCGCGAGCACGTACATGTCCGAGCTCACGCCGCTGCCCAGCAAGGCCTGGCCCGCGCGCGCCAGCGGCAGCACCGGCAGCGCGATCAGCACCAGGTAGAGCGGGAACAGCCAGCGCGCGGTGCGCACGTCGCGTTCGTCGCGGCACTCGACCACGGCGATGTGGAACTGGTGCGGCAGGATGAACATCGCGAACGCGCCAAGCAGCACCAGCGGCATGAAGCCGCCGCTGCTGGCCGGTGGCGGCACCGGCGTGGCGGCGACGGCGGGCAGATCGCCCAGCCCCCACCAGACGAACACGCCCAGCGCCAGCATCGCGCCGAGCTTGAGCAGCGATTCGAACGCCATCGCCAGCACCAGGCCGCGGTTGTGCTCGGCCGCGCTGACCCGGCGCGTGCCGAACAGCATCGCGAACAGCGCCATGGCCAGCGCCACGTACAGGGCGATGTCCTGCCACACCGGCAGGGCCCCGCCGTTGCCGCCGCGCCCGGTCAGCACCGCGAAGCTCATCGCCATCGCCTTCAGCTGCAACGCGATGTACGGCACCAGCCCGAGCACGGCGACCAGCGTCACCGTCGCCGCCAGCCAGGTGTCCTTGCCCAGGCGCGTGGCGATGAGGTCGGCGATGGATGTGGCGTTGGTCTCGCGGGCCAGCTGCACCAGCCGCACCATCAGCGCCGCGGCGAGGGCGTACAGCAGGATTGCGCCGAGGAAGGTGGGCGGCAGCGGCCAGCCGTAACGCGCCGCCTGCGTCACCGTGCCGTAGAAGGTCCACGAGGTGCAGTGCACCGCCAGCGACAGCGCGTACACGTGGTTCCAGCGCGCGGCGAAGGCCTGCGGATGACGTTCGCCGTATACGCCCGCCGCGAACAGCAGGCCCAGCCACAGCAGTGCGGCGAGGACGATCAGGCCCGCGCTCAGCATCGCGAAGCCAGGGTGGAGTCAGCGGCGGCGGACGGCACGGTCACGCGGCGAGGATAGCGTGGTCGCGCGGCGCGCCGGCCGCGATCGCACGCAGGGCGAGGCAAAAAGAAGCGCGGCGACGGAATCGCATCCGCCGCCGCGCAGTCCCGCCAGAGAGAGCAATCGTCAGAACTCGTAGCGCGCGGTCAGCGTGTACTGGCGCGGCGCCCCGTAGAAGCCGGTGTACACACCGAGCGCCTGGTTGAGGTTGTAGCCGGTGGTGCGGTACTCCTCGTCGGCCAGGTTGCTGCCCTGCAGGGAGAACGACCAGGCATCGTTGAGCGTCCAGATGACGCCCGCATTGATCAGGCCGTAGGCGTCCTGGGTGATCGGCGGCCGCCCGAACGGCGCGATCGGCGGCGTGACCGTGCGGATGATCTCGGTGGTGGCCGTCACTTCGGTCTGGTAGCTGTAGCCGATGCGCGCGGACAGGCTGCCGCCGTTGGCCAGGCCAGTGCGCCACTCGACGTTCAGCGCACCCGAGAAATCCGGGGCGTTGGTGAATTCCTGCTCGTCGGCGATGTTGATGGTGGTTTGCGTCAGCGGATTGAAGAACGCGAACTCGTCGTACTTCGCATCGAGCCAGGCCAGGTTGCCGGCGACGCGCCAGTGCTCGTTCGGCAGCCACTGGTACTCGGCTTCGAAGCCGTTGATCGTGCCTTCGCCGGCATTGGTGAAGTCGCCGAAGAAGCCGCCGGTCGGCAACGCGGTGAACACCGACAGCTGGATGTCCTTGTACTTGTTGTGGAACGCGGCCAGGTTGAGGAACAACGTCGAATCGAGGAAGGCCATCTTGCTGCCGACCTCGAAGCTGTCCACGACTTCGTCATCGAACGGCTCGGCCGAGCGCGGCACGGTCGTCGCCTGCGCACGGATGTTGAAACCGCCCGACTTGAAGCCGCGCGACGCCGATCCGTACACCATGATGTCCGGGGTGATCTCGTAGTCCAGCGAGATCTTCGGCGAGGTGTTCTTGAAGTTGATGGTCTTGTCGAAGTGCGCGGCGGCGGGGTCGTCGGTCGGATTGGCCGGCGTGCAATCGCGCTGGGTCGCGAACGTGGCGCTGGTGTAGCAGCGGTTGAGCACCTGGGCGCGCTTGTCCTCGTCGGTGTAGCGCGCGCCGACGTCGAGCGAGAGCTTCTCGCTCAGGTCGAAGGTCCAGTCGGCATAGAACGCGACGCTTTCGGTGCGCACGATGCCCTGGGTATCGCCGAAGGACAGGTTGAAGAAGTTGTTGAGGACCTGCCCGCCGGCATCGCCGTTGAAGGCATAGATCCCCATCACGCCACGGGCGCGGCCGCCGGCGTCGTAGTTGGCCTGGACTTCGTGGCTGACCTGCTGGTCGCTGTAGAACGCCTTGACGTCGGCGACTTTGGCCTGGGTGGTGTCGAAGTCGATGTTGGTCTCGGTGTCGGACTCGCGCTTGGCCAGTACGTACTTGAACGCCCAGTCCTCGTTGGCGCGCCAGTTCACCGTCATCGATGCACCCTTCATCTCGGTGTCGTTGACGTTGGGCATGCCGTTGCGCACGTCGTAGCGCGAGTCCAGCGGCAACACGCCCGGCACGAAGCGGTTCGCTTCCAGCATCTTCGCGCCGCGCACGCCGGACTGGTCGTCCATCCAGTCGAAACCGAACTGCACGTCGAAATTGTCGCCGGCGTAGGCGCCGAGCTGGCCGCGCAGGGCGAGGATTTCCTTGTCGCTCACATCCTGGTGGGTGACGATGTTCTCGCCGAAGCCGTCGCGGTTGAGGCTGGCCACGGCGATGCGGCCGCGCAGGCCGCTGTCGGCGCCGCCGATCGGACCGCCGACGGCGGCCTTGACGTCGAGTTCGTTGTAATTGCCCACGGTGAT
>Ga0207981_1000033_pt1 | contig 17362 bp, 15 predicted proteins | sample SoimicmetaGmgLPC_FD_188327 | JGI IMG/M metagenome (GOLD analysis project Ga0207981, IMG submission 188327) | Soil and rhizosphere microbial communities from Laval, Canada - mgLPC (SPAdes) (version 2) | ecosystem: Environmental > Terrestrial > Deep subsurface > Rock core/Sediment | place: Laval... | reverse complement strand
ACGCCCGCTGGCCGGGCTCGCGCGCAGTTTCGCCAACGCGCTGCGTCCTGCGCTGCGCAAGTCGGGATTGCTCACGCCCACGGCGGATGCGGACCTGCCGCGCCTGCACGTGTGCTTCCTTACCGGCGACCACGCATTGCTTGCCACCGGGCATCCGCGCGATGCCTCGCCGTGGCCCGCGGGCATTCCGCGCTTGCGCACGCCGCCCGATGCACCGTCGCGCTCGGCGCTGAAACTCGACGAAGCCCTGCTCGTGCTGCTCACGCCCGAAGAGCGCGCACGCTGGCTGCAGTCGGGCATGCGTGCGGCGGACCTCGGCGCGGCGCCCGGCGGTTGGACGTGGGTGCTCGCACGCAACGGATTGCGCGTGACCGCGATCGACAACGGCCCGTTGCGGCAACACGTGCTCGACACCGGGCTGGTCGAGCACCTGCGTGCCGATGGCTTCCAGTGGTCGCCGAACAAACCGCTCGACTGGATGGTGTGCGACATGGTCGAGTCGCCCAAACGGGTGGCCGCGCGCATGGCGCAGTGGTTCCGCGAAGGCTGGTGCCGCCACGCGATCTTCAACCTCAAGTTGCCGATGAAGAAGCGCTGGGACGAAACCCGCGAATGCCTCGCCCTGTTCGAAGCGCAATCGCAGCGCCCGCTGCGCATCCGTGCGAAGCAGCTCTACCACGACCGCGAAGAGATCACGGTCTTCGCGATGGTCGCGCCGCACTGACGCGACGCTCACGTTGTTGAATGGCAGCACTCGGTCGCGACGGGCGGTCGCCTGAATTGACGGTTGTTTGATCGCGCCGCTCCTACGGTCGGGGCCTCTTCCGAGGGAGTTCCCCCGCCATGCGCAACACATTCCCCGCTGTCACACCGCTCACGCGTGCGTTGATCGCCGCGGGCGCACTGCTCGCGATGGGCAGCGCATTCGCGCAGGATCCGTATTCGCAGACCCCCACGCCGACGCCGCAGACGCAGGTGCCGCCGACGCCCCCGACACCTCCGACACCTCCGACGCCGCCGGTGCCGCCGACGAATCCCGAACAGGGCATGCCGTCGACGATGCCGACGCCGCCTACCCCGCCCACGCCTCCCCCGCCGGAGGCACCGACGCCGCCGCCTCCGCCGATGGCACCGCCCGCGGGCGCACCGGCGCCGCCGGCACCGCCGATGCCGCCGATGCCTCCCACCGGCGCGATGCCGCCCTCGAACGCGATGCCTGCCTCGGGCGCGATGCCCGCGTCCAGCGCGGGTGCGACGGTGCGTTCGGTGCCGCCAGATTCGATCGCGTCCGACTACAAGGTCGACTTCGATGCGCTGGACAAGAACCACGACGGCAACCTGAGCCGCGGCGAAGTGCAGGCGAGCGGCAACGCGGACCTGCAGCGTGAGTTCCGCGCGGTCGACAACAACCACAATGGACGGTTGTCGAAGGACGAAATGAAGGGCTGGATGAACTGAAGGCCGCGGCCTTCGACAGTGCGACGAACAGGGCCGGAGGAATGTCCTCCGGCCCTTTTTTTCACCTTCCCGCCGCGTGCCGCCACAACGCATGCGCCAGCGGCGGCAGCTTGCCGGCCAGGCCCAGCAGCGGACCGCGCAGCAAGGTCGGCACCACCGCATCGTTCGAGAACAAGGCATTGATCGCGCTGAAGGCGTGCGCGTTCGTCGCGTTCTCGCTGCGCTGCGTGCGCGCCCAGCGCGCGATGCGTTGCGGGCTCGCGAAATCGGCGCGCTTGTCCTGCGCCTGCGTGATCGAGGCGACCAGCGCGGCCACGTCGCGCAGACCGAGGTTCACGCCTTGGCCCGCGAGCGGATGGACGACGTGCGCGGCGTCGCCCAGCAGCAACACGCGGCCGCGTGCGTATTCGCGCGCGAGCTGGCGGCGCAGCGGGAAGGCGACGCGGTTGGACTGCAGCGTCAATGCGCCCAGGCGCGACTCGAAGGCGCTTGCCAGTTCGCGTTCGAAATCCGCGGCCGGCAGCGCAATGACGCGGTCGGCCTCGTCGTCCGGCAGCGTCCACACGATCGAACTGAGGTGTTCACCGTTCGCGCCCGACGTGCACGGCAGGAAAGCGAGCGGCCCCGTCGGCAGGAACCGTTGCCACGCGGTGTCTTCATGCGGCCGCTCGCTCGCGACGTACGCGACGACGCCTTTCTGTCCGTAGTCCGTGCGGTCGACGTCGATGCCTGCGAGCGCGCGCACCGCCGACTCCGCACCATCGGCCGCGAGCACCAGCCGCGCATCGAGCGACACGCCATCGGACAGGCGCACGCGGACGCCCTCGTCCGTCTGTTCGATCGCTTCGGCGCGCACCGGCGCATGCACGCGCACGCCGGCGCGCGGCAGTGCGTTCCACAGGCGATCCACGAGCAGGCCGTGCTCGACGATCCAGCCGAGTTCCGGGCGTGCGAGCACGTCGGCATCGAAGCGGAGTTCGTCGCCACCGGCCGCATCCCAGACGCGCATGTGGCGGTACGGCTGCGCGCGCGCATCGCGGACCGCTGCCCAGGTGCCGAAGCCATCGAGCAACGCGGCATTGTCGGGTGCGAACGCGTACACGCGCAGGTCGCGGCGTTCGGCGCTCCAGGGCGGCGGGACCTGCGCTTCGAGCAGCGCGACCTCCAGGCCTTGTTTCGCCAATGCGAGCGCCGCGGCGCAACCCACGACGCCGCCTCCCACGACCAGCGCATCCAGCGGTTTGCGACGGCTCATGCCTGCTCCTGTCCGACGTAGCCCTGACCGACGTGGCCACGGCACAAACGCGGCACCTCGCCGCGATAGCCCAGGGCTCCGCCGATCAATTGCGCACGCAACGCGGGCAAGCGTTCGATGGCGGCGAAGGCCATGCTGCGCAGCGGACGCATGCCTTCGCCACCGTTGGCGGTGAGGCGCGCAAGGCCGCCGGAGAATTGCAACGTCTCTGCACGATCGTCGCGGCGCCTGCGCGCATGTTCGGCGAGCAATGCGGCGACACCCGGATCGTCGGCGGTCTCGATCAACTCCGCGAGCGTCAGCGCATCGCGCAATCCGAGGTTGAAGCCCTGCGCGCCGATCGGGTGCAGCGTCTGCGCCGCGTTGCCCACCAGCGCCGCGCGTTCGCCGACCAGCGCGCGCGCCACGACCTGCACGATCGGATACGCACTGCGCGGCCCGCACGACAGGAAGCGGCCGACGCGCCAACCGAAGGCGTCCTGCACGCGCGCGAGGAATGCGCGCTCGTCGAGCGCCGCGACCGCATCGGCCTCGTCGCGCGGCACCCCGTGCACGACGCCGAAATGGCCATCGCCCCGCGGCAAGAGGGCGGTCGGGCCGTGCGGCCCGAAGCGTTCGTACGCCGTGCCATCCGGCGCACGCTCGGCGCGCACGCGTGCGACGAACAAGGTCTGCAGGAAGTCGTGCTCGTCCGCGCCGATGCCCAGCGCCTCGCGCACGCCGCTGCGCGTGCCATCGGCACCGACCAGCAAGCGCGCGTCGATCCGGCGTTCCACGCCATCGGCACCGCGCAGCTGCAGCGTGCGCACGCCATCGCCGGCGTGCGTGCCTTCGAATCGCATCGGGCGATAGCGCGTGACGTGCGTGCATTCGGCCAGGCGCGCTTCCAGCGCCTGCCCGAAGTCGCGCGCGACGACCACCTGGCCGAATTGTTCGCGCCCATGCTCGGCGGCGTCGAGCACCACGCGGCCGAAGTCGCCCGCGCGCGTGACGTGGATGCGGCGGATGGGGCCGACCGGCGCGCGCAACTTCTGCAGCACGCCGAGCGCGCGCAGGCCGTGCACGGTGGCTTCGGCGAAGCTGAGGTTGCGCTCGTCGAACACCGCCGGCGGCGCACCGGGCGGCGCGGCTTCGACGAGCGCCACGTCGCGGCCGATGCGATCGAGCGCGATCGCCAGGCTCGCGCCGACCAGGCCTCCCCCGATGATCGCGACGTCGTGTCGTGGCTGCTGCATGGGCGGGGTGACCGAGGCCGGGGGACGGGTGGAGTATGCTAGCCGCCCGCTCGACCCGATGCCCCTGCCTCTACAAGTGAACTTCTGCCAATGAAGCCCGCCTCGCCCTTCGCGCCCGGTCCGCTCGCCCTCGCCGGTCTCATCGTTGTCGCTGCCCTGACCCGCCTGCTGCCGCACCCGCCGAATTTCTCGCCGGTGGAAGCCATCGCGCTGTTCGGCGGCGCGTACTTCGCCTCGCGCAGCTGGGCGCTCGTCGTGCCGCTGGTCGGCATGTTCGTGTCCGACATGGTGCTCGGCGTGGTCAACGGCGGCACCTACTTCGAATACTTCACGCATGCCAGCTTCTGGGTGGTCTACGCGTGCATCGCGCTGTCCACGCTGCTGGGCTTCAACCTGCGCGGCCGCGTCACCGGCGCGCGCGTGCTGGGCTACTCGCTCGCGGGTTCGGTGCTGTTCTTCCTGGTCACCAATTTCGCGACGTGGGCGGGCGGCACGATGTATCCGCACAACGCGCAGGGCCTGATGGCGGCGTATGTCGCGGGCATTCCGTTCTTCCAGTGGACGGTGCTCGGCACGCTGTTCTATTCGGCGGCGCTGTTCGGCGGCTTCGCGCTGCTGCGCCGCAACGTGCCCGCGCTGCGCGCCCAGACGGTCTGATGGGCAACCGCCTCAGCCGGATCTATACCAAGACCGGCGACGACGGCACGACCGGACTCGGCGATGGCACGCGCGTGGCGAAGGATTCGGCGCGCGTGTCGGCCTACGGCACCGTCGACGAGGCGAATTCCGCGATCGGCCTGTTGCTCGCGACCCCGCTGCCCGGCCCGCAGGCCGAGGCGATCGCGACCTTGCTGACGACGATCCAGCACCAGTTGTTCGACCTGGGCGGCGAGCTCTGCATCCCCGGCCACGCTGCGATCCAGGACGGCGACGTCACCGCGCTGGAAGCGCAACTGGATGCCTTCAACGATCCGCTGCCGCCGCTGAAGGATTTCATCCTGCCCGGCGGTGGCGAAGCCGCGGCGCGCTGCCACGTCGCGCGCACCGTGGTGCGCCGCGCCGAGCGCGAGACGGTGACGCTCTCGCACCACGATTCGGTGCGCCCCGAAGCGATCCGCTACCTCAACCGCCTCTCCGACCTGTTGTTCGTGCTCGCGCGCGTGCTCGCGCGCGATTCGGGCAACGGCGAGGTGTTGTGGAAGCACGAGCGTCGGAAGTAACCCGAAGGCGGCGAACAAGGAGCAGGCCCGCATGGAATTCTGGACGCACGACGCCTGCCTGCTGCACGACACCGGCCCCGGCCACCCCGAACGTCCCGAACGCCTGCTCGCGGTGACCGAAGCGTTGCGTGACGCCTTCCCCGACGTGCCCTGGTTCGAAGCGCCGCGCGCCACGCGCGGCCAGTTGCTGCGCGTGCACGATGCGAGCCTGCTGGCGACGGTGCTCGAGACACATTCGTCGAACCGCGTGCACGTGGACGCGGACACCGTGCTCTCGCCCGCCTCGGCCGAAGCCGCGTTGCGCGCCGCCGGCGCCGCGGTCGCGGCCACCGATTCGGTGTTGCACGGCCGCACGCGCCGCGCCTTCTGCGCCGTGCGCCCGCCGGGCCACCACGCCACCCGCGACGTGGCGATGGGGTTCTGCCTGTTCGACAGCATCGCCGTCGCCGCCGCGCACGCCTGCGACGAAGGCGGCCTGGAACGCGTGGCGATCGTCGATTTCGACGTGCACCACGGCAACGGCACGCAGGCGATCTTCGAACACGACCCGCGCGTGCTGTTCCTCAGCTCGCACCAGTCGCCGCTGTATCCCGACACCGGCTATCCCGACGAACGCGGCGACGGCAACATCCACAACGCGATGCTGCGGCCCGGCGCGGGCGGCGATGCCTTCCGCGCGGCCTGGCGCGACGTGCTGCTGCCGGACCTGGACGCCTTCAAACCCCAACTGGTGTTGGTGTCCGCGGGCTTCGATGCGCATTGGCGCGATCCGCTGGCGCAGCTGCAATTGCAGGCGCAGGACTATGCCTGGGTGACCGACGAGATCGTGGCGATCGCCGAGCGCCATGCGCGCGGGCGCATCGTGTCGATGCTCGAGGGCGGCTACGACCTGGAGGCGCTGCGCGAGTCGAGCGTCGCGCACGTGGCGGCGCTGATCGCCGATTGAAGCGCCTGGATCCCTGCCTTCGCAGGATGACGGGGAAATCGGATGTCATCCCTGCGAAAGCAGGGATCCACGTCCTGCTATCCGCCGCCGACTTCGGCCACCGGGTGGAAATCCAGCGCGGCCGAATTGATGCAGTACCGCAGCCCCGTCGGCGGGGGGCCATCGGGGAACACGTGCCCGAGGTGCGAATCGCAACTGGCGCAACGGATCTCCACGCGCCGCATGCCGTGGCTCTCGTCGACGTGCTCGGTCACGGCACTCGGCGACACCGGCTCGAAGTAACTCGGCCATCCGCTGCCCGAGTCGTACTTGGCGTCGGACAGGAACAGGGGCGTGCCGCAGGCGATGCAGGTGTACACACCGTCGGCCTTGTGGTCCCAGTACTTGCCGGTGAACGCACGTTCGGTCGCCGAGCAGCGGCAGACCGCGTACTGCTCGGGCGAAAGGTGCGCGCGCCACTCGGCGTCGCTCTTCGACGCGGGGTTGCTTTCGGATGCTTCGCGCATGGGGAGCCTCGGTTCCGGACCCGGGCGCCTAGTGTGGACGCCCCGCGTGGCGGGGATGTTCAGGCCCGGTGAAACGCCCGGGATGCGTTGGCGGTTTTCGCGCCGTTGCGGCATCCTGCCGGCCATTGATTGCCGACCCGGACGTCCGCGTGCGCCCTGCCTTCCGCCTCTCTCCCCTGGCCTTGTGCATCGGGCTGTCGCTCTCGGCGCAAGCACAGAACATGCCGGACGACTTCAGCCTGTGCCCGGTCACGGATGCGATCCCGCCCTTCCACGACGCGCCCGACCGACCCGGCCTGCACATCGCCGACCGCGCCACGCAACCCACCGACATCCAGGGCGACACGCTCTCGGGCACCGACGTGGCGCCGCAATTCGAGGGCAACGTGGCGCTCAACCGCGGCGACCAGTTCCTCGGCGCGGACAAGCTGCAATACGACAGCGAGAAGTCGACCTACGTCGCCGACGGCAACATCCGCTACCAGGACAGCAGCATGCGCCTGGTGGCCAAGCACGCGCAGGGCAACCAGGCCAAGGACGAGCACGAGATCGACGACCTGCAGTACCAGCTCGTCTCGCGCCGCGGCAACGGCGAATCCGACCGCATCGAACTGCACGGCGCGCAGGGCCAGCTGCACGGGTCCACGTACTCCACGTGCGACCCCCACGATCGCCGCTGGGAGCTGAAGGCCAAGCGCATCGACGTGGACAGCGCCGAGGGCATGGCGGTCGCGCACCAGGCGGTGCTGCGCATCGGCAACGTGCCGGTGATGTACGTGCCGTGGTTCATGTTCCCGATCGACGACCGCCGCCGCACGGGCCTGCTGTTCCCGTCGCTGTCGAACTCTTCGCGCAACGGCTTCGATTACCGCCAGCCGATCTACCTCAACCTGGCGCCGAACTACGACGCCACGCTGCATCCGCGCATCATGACCAACCGCGGCGAGATGCTCGGCGCCGAATTCCGCTACCTCAACTCGCGCGGGCGCGGCACCGTCACCGCCGCGTACATGCCGAACGACGACCTGCGCGCGGACGAACCCGGCTACGGCGCGCGCGGGCATTTCTCGTACAACGCGTTCCAGAACCTCAGCCGCAACTGGCAGGCGCGCGCGAACCTGATCCACATCAGCGACACGCGCTACTTCGAGGATTTCAACAACAGCATCAACGGCATCGCGATGTACAACGCGTACAGCATCGCGAGCCTCAACGGGCGAGGCCACGGCTGGAGCGCCAGCTTCAGCGCCGACCACAACCAGCTCGCCGACTACACGCTGAGCGAGCGCACCCTGCCCTTCGACCGCGTCCCCCGCGCCTACGCGAGCTGGGAAGGCGCCTGGGGCAAGTGGTTCGCCGCGGGCGTGGATGGCGAAGCGGTGCGCTTCCACAAGGGCGAGGCGGTGTTCGATCCGGCGCTGCGCAAGAACGTCGCCTCGGGCGGCAACCGCCTGGACGTCAAACCCTGGGTGTCGATGCCGCTGGAGGGCGCGAGCTGGTTCCTGCGGCCCACGTTGGCCTATCGCTACACGACCTACCAGGTCGACGATGAACTCGTGCGCCTGGCGAGGGTGGCGAAGTCGCCCTCGCGCAGCGTGCCCATCGCCAGCGTGGATGCCGGCCTGTACTTCGACCGCGCCGCCAACCTGGGCGGCAAGTCCTACCTGCAGACGCTCGAGCCGCGGGTGTTCTACCTGTACACGCCCTTCCGCGACCAGGGCGACTTCCCGGTCTTCGATACCAGCGCGCTCACCTTCAGCTGGGGCCAGCTGTTCCGCGACAACCGCTATTCCGGCGCCGACCGCCAGGCCGACGCCAACCAGCTCACGCTCGCGCTCACCACGCGCCTGCTGCGTGAATCCGACGGCCGCGAGCGCTTGTCGGCGAGCATCGGCCAGATCCGCTACTTCGACGATTCGCTGGTCACGCTGCCGCGCGAGCAGCCGATCGAGAAGGGCCGCTCGGCCTGGGTGGCCGACGCGCAGTGGGCCCCGAGCGATCGCTGGTCCGTCGGTGCCTCGTACCAGTGGAACCCCAAGTTGCGCGAAAAGGACCTGGTCAGCGTGCGCGGGCGCTACCTGATGCCCAACGACGGCATCGTCAACCTGTCCTACCGCTACCGCCGCGATGTGTCCGAACAGGCCGACTTCTCGTTCCTGTACCCGATCAACGACTCCTGGAGCGTGGTCGGCCGGCACTACTACTCGATCATGGACTCCAAGCCGCTGGAGCAGATCCTGGGCGTCCAATGGGACAGCTGTTGCATCGCCGTTCGGCTTGTGGGCCGCCGATACGTGGAGAATCGCGAGGGCGACCTGAGTCGCGGCATCCTGCTGGAGATCGAGCTCAAGGGCCTCGGTTCGGCCGGCCAGGACACGCGCAAGACGCTTCGCCGCTCCATCCTTGGCTACAATCGTGGCGATCTTTACCTGGTGCCGCCGGAACAGACCACGGGCCAGCCCCCTACGGATCCGGATACCCAGCTATGACCCCAATGTTTCGCAATGCCGGCCGCCGCGCGGCCGGCGGCCTCGCCGCCCTCGCCCTGCTCGCCTCGCTCGCTGCGCCGCTGGTGGCGTTCGCGCAGGCGCTGACGCCCATCGATCGTCCCGTGGCCGTCGTCGAGGAAGACGTGGTGCTGCAGAGCGAGCTCGACGCGGCGATGAACAACATCCGCGGCCAGTACGCCGGCCGCCCGGACCAACTCCCGCCGGAAGACGTGCTGCGCCGCCAGGTGCTCGAGCGCCTGATCCTCAACAAGTTGCAGGTCGCGCGCGCCGAATCCAGTGGCATCAAGGCGACCGACCAGGACGTGGACGCGGCGATCGGCCGCATCGCGCAGGGCAACAACCTCACCGAAGACCAGCTGCGCACGCAGGTGGCCCAGACCGGCCAGAGCTGGGACAGCTTCCGCCGCTCGATCCGCGAGGAAATGCTGATCCAGCAGCTGCGCCAGAGCTACGCGCAGGGCCGCATCCAGGTCAGCGACTCGGAAGTGGAGGCCGCGCTCGCCGCGCAGGCCAACAACACGCAGTACCACCTGGCCAACCTGCTCGTGGCGCTGCCCGACGGCGCGACCGCCGCGCAGATCGAGACCGGCCAGAAGAAGATCGAAGGCATCAAGGCGCTGATCGACAAGGGCGAGATGGATTTCTCCGCCGCGTCGGTGCGCTACTCCGATGCGCAGAATGCGCTGGAAGGCGGCGACCTGGGCTGGCGCGGCCTCGATGAAATCCCGCCGACCTTCGCCAACGTGATCCGCACGATGCAGGCCGGCCAGGTCATCGGCCCGATCCGCGGCCCGAGCGGCTTCCAGCTGGTGAAGCTGGTGGAGATGCGCGAAGCGGGTGCCGATTCGCAGCCGATCACCGAATTCCACGCGCGCCACATCCTCATGCGCGTCGACGCCTCGCATCCGGAAGCAGCCGCGCGCGCGAAGATCGACACGATCGCCGCGCGCCTGGCCGGCGGCGCGGATTTCGAAGCGCTCGCCAAGTCCGATTCGGAAGACGAGAACACGAAGACCGAAGGCGGCGACCTGGGCTGGTTCCCGTCCGACCGCTTCGGCACCAACTTCGGCAGCCAGGTTGCCGCGCTCGCCGACAACGGCATCTCCAAGCCGTTCCGCAGCGACGCGGGCTGGCACATCGTGCAGCGCCTGGGCGCGCGCCAGGCCGAAGGCGACACGAGCAAGCGCACCGCGATGCGCGAAGCCATCGGCCGCCGCAAGCTCGAAGACGAATACAGCCGCTTCCTGCGCGAGATGCGCGGCGAGGCGTTCGTCGAGTACCGCGATGCGGCCGGCAAGCCCGAAACGACGGCCGCGCCCGCCACGACGGCGCCGACCGCGCCCGACGTCACGGCGCCTGCGCAGGAACCGGCCGCGCCCGCCGAGCAGCCCACGCCGCCGCCCGCCAACGGCGGCTGACGTGCAGCATCCGCGGCTGGCGCTGGTGCCGGGCGAACCGGCCGGCATCGGCCCGGAACTCGTCGCGCGGCTCGCGCAGAAGCCGCGCGAGGACTGCAAGCTCGTCGCCTTCGCAGACCCCGACACGCTGATCGCCGCGGCCGCCGCACTCGGCCTGCCGCTGCGGTTGTTGCCCGAAGACGCCCGTCCGCACGCCGCCGGCGATCTCTGCCTGCGCGAGGTGCGCAACGCGGCCTCCGTCGCCTTCGGACGCGCCGATCCGCGCAATGCACGCGCGGTGATCGATGCGCTGGAAGGCGCCGCACGCGGTTGCCTGGACGGCCACTTCGACGGCCTGGTCACCGGCCCCGTGCACAAGGCGACGATCAACGCCGGCGGCATCCCCTATACCGGCACCACCGAATTGCTCGCACGACAGGCGGGCACCGATGTCGTGATGATGCTGGCCAACCCCACGGTGCGCGTGGCGCTCGCCACCACGCACCTGCCGCTGCGCGCGGTCGCCGACGCGATCCAGCCGGCCATGCTCGAGCGCACGCTGCGCATCCTGCACGACGCGCTGCGCACCTCGTTCGGTATCCAGGCGCCGTGCATCGCGGTGCTCGGCCTCAATCCGCATGCCGGCGAAGACGGCCACCTCGGACGCGAAGAACTCGACGTGATCGCACCGGTGCTGGAAAAGATGCGCGCGCAAGGCATGCACCTGCGCGGCCCGCTGCCCGCGGACACCGCCTTCCTTCCGGCGAAGCTGCGCGAATTCGACGCGGTGCTCGCGATGTACCACGACCAGGGATTGCCGGTGCTCAAGTTCAGCGGCTTCGAACAGGCGGTGAACCTCACGCTCGGCCTGCCCTATCCGCGCGTCGCGGTGGACCACGGCACGGCGCTGGAACTCGCCGGAAAGGGCATCGCCGATCCGTCCAGCCTGTTCGCCGCGGTGTCCATCTGCGCGCGCATGGCGCGCAGCGAGATCGCCGCATGAGCGAACAACCCGCCACGTTCCAAGCCGGCGCGAAGAAGCACCTCGGCCAGCACTTCCTGCACGAGAAGGGCATCATCGCGAAGATCGTGCAGGCCGTGGATCCGCGGCCCGGCGATCGCCTCGTCGAAATCGGCCCCGGCCAGGGTGCCATCACCTTCCCGCTGCTCGATCGGCACGGCGCGCTCACGGTCATCGAATTCGACCGGGACCTCATCGCGCCCCTCACCGCCGCGTCGAAGGCGCACGGCGAACTCACGATCGTGCACGGCGACGTGCTCGAAGTGGACTTCACCGCGCTCGCCGCGGCGATGCAGCCGGCCGACGACACGCACGCGACCAGCCAGCAAACCCCCGGTCAAATCCGTCTCGTCGGCAACCTGCCCTACAACCTCTCCTCGCCGATCCTCTTCCACGCGCTCGACCACGCCGCGGCGATCCGCGACATGCACTTCATGCTGCAGAAGGAAGTGGTGGACCGCATGGCCGCCGAACCCGGCAGCAAGGTCTACGGACGCTTGAGCGTGATGCTGCAGGCGTACTGCCGCGTGGTGCCCTTGTTCAAGGTGCCGCCCGGTGCGTTCCGGCCGCCGCCGAAGGTGGATTCGGCGGTCGTGCGGATGGTGCCGCGCGCGCCCGGGGAGATCGGCGTGCAGGATCCCAAACGCTTCGCCCATGTGGTGCGCGCCGCATTCGGCCAGCGCCGCAAGACCCTGCGCAATGCGCTGAATGGCGTGGCCGACACGGCCATGATCGAAGCCGCGGGCCTGCGGCCGGATGCACGCGCCGAACAGATCGACGTGGCCGGTTTCGTGCGCCTGGCCAACCTGCCAGCCGCCTAGCATTCACACATGGGGCGGCTACACTGTCGCCCATGAAGGAACGCACGCAGGAACACAGTCGGCAGGCCACCCAGGAATACGCGTTCGACATCGATGTCGACACCCGTTTCCTCGACGAGGAATCCGCGCCGGACGAAGGGCGCTTCGTGTTCGCCTACACCATCCACATCCGCAATCGCGGCACGGTGCCCGCGCGCCTGCTCGGCCGCCATTGGGTGATCACCGACGCCAACGGCAAGGTGGAGGAAGTCGTGGGCGAAGGCGTGGTCGGCGAACAGCCGTGGCTGCGCCCGGGCGAGGATTACGAGTACACCTCCGGTGCGATCCTCGAGACCAGCCTGGGCACCATGCGCGGCAGCTACGACATGCTCGCCGACGACGGCACGCGTTTCGCCGCGCCGATCCCCGCCTTCACGCTCACCGTCCCGCGCACGCTGCACTGAGGGACGAACATGGCGACCTGGGCCATCGGCGATCTGCAGGGCTGCCTCGATCCGCTGCAGCGGCTGCTCGAACGCATCCGCTTCGATCCGGCGAACGACAGGCTCTGGTTCTGCGGCGACCTGGTCAACCGCGGCGGCCAGTCGCTGGAAACCCTGCGCCTGGTGCATTCGCTGCGCGCCAACAGCGTCGTCGTGCTCGGCAACCATGACCTCTCCCTGCTCGCCATCGGCGAGCGCCGCCCGGAAGAGCAACGCAAGGTCAACACGGACCTGCAACGCGTGCTGCTCGCCGACGATGCACGCACGCTGCTCGACTGGCTGCGCATGCAACCGTTGCTGCACGCCGATCGCGCGCTCGGCTGGATGATGGTGCACGCCGGCCTGGCGCCGAAGTGGACCACGCAGCTCGCGGAAAAGCACGCCGCGGAAATCGAACGCAAGTTGCGCAGCGACGGCTACGGCAAGCTGCTGAAGAACATGTACGGCGACAAGCCTGCCTGGTCGCCGCGCCTGACCGGCATCGAGCGCGAGCGCGCGATCATCAACGTGTTCACGCGCCTGCGTTACTGCTCGCCGCGCGGGCGCATCGCGTTCGAAGAAAAGGGCGCGCCGGGCACGCAACAGGCGGGCCTGTATCCCTGGTACGAAGTGCCGGGCCGCGCCGAGCGCGACCTGAAGATCGTGTGCGGGCACTGGTCCACGCTGGGCCTGTTCATCGGCCACGGCGTGCATGCGATCGACACCGGCGCCGTCTGGGGCGGCAAGCTCACGGCGTTGCAGTTGGATACCGACGAGCTGCGCATCGTGCAGGTGGCTGGCCGTGACGTGCCGGCGGCGCCGCCGTCACCGCGGCCGCCGCATCGGCCCGTGCGGGCTCAGCCGGCTCGCTCCACGAATTCGTAATCCACGAACTCGAACGCGAACGCATGCTTCGCATCGGCCGGATGCGACTCGCGCGCAAGGATGTGCCACTGCGCCGCGTCGAACACCGGAAAGAACGCATCGGCGCCTTCGACGATCGTGTCGACATGCGTGAGATGCAGGTGCGTGGCACGCGGCAGGCACAAGGCGAAGACCTCCCCGCCCCCGATCACGCACAGCTCGCCGGCGTCCTGTGCGAACCCGAGTGCATCGTCGATCGAGGCGATCGCTTCCATCCCGTCGAACGGCACGCGGCCACTGCGTGTCAGCACCAGGTTGCGGCGCCCGGGCAGAGCGCGGCCGAGCGACTCCGCGGTCTTGCGCCCCATCAACACGGGCTTGCCGAGCGTGAGCGCCTTGAAGCGCTTGAGATCGTCTGGCAAATGCCAGGGCAAGGCATTGCCCTTGCCGATGGCGTTGCGGCGGTCGAGCGCGGCGAGGAGGGAGAGTTTGGTCATCGCCACAGTATGGCTCCACCCGCGGCCGGTCAGAACGTCTTGCCGATCTCGATGAACACCACGCCGTCGCCGCCCTCGCGCCAGCCCAGGCCGAACATCATCGGCCCCACCCACGAGTCGAAGCCGATGTACACGCTGCCGTTGAGGATGCCGTCGTTCCAGGACATGTCGCTGCGGCTTTCCCACGCGTTGCCGTATTCGAGCGTGCTGCCCACCAGCGCCGAGCGCCCGAAGACTTCGGCGAGCTGGTAGGTGTAACCGACGAACACCACGGCGTAGTCCTGTCCCGTGAGCTCGTTGGTGCGGAACCCGACGAGGTGCCCGCGCCCGCCGAGCCGGTAGCGATCCTGCACGGGCAACGTGCCGTCGACGGTCACGTTGTAGGACATGCCCGCCTGGAAGGCGTGCGGCGAATCGCCGAGCGCCTTGGCCCCGAGTGCACTGAATTCGAACTGCTTGTAGCTGCTGTCGCTGCCCAGCGATTCGCTCGCGACCTTGAACGTGAGGTCGGCGCCGTAACCGTTGCGCGGGAAGTACAGGCTGTCCAGGCGGTCGACGTTGGCGAACACGAATGCGCGCCCGGTGTTGAAGTCGAAACGCGGCAGCGCGGGATCGCCCACCTGCACCGCCGCGCGGCCGACCGCGCGCTCGTAGCCGATGCCCGCCGCGCCGTAGTTGCCATATTCACGGCCCAGGCGGGCGGTCAGGCCATAGGAGCGCACGTCGTAGGTCGCGATGATGTGCGCGTCGCTGTCGAAGACGTTGATGTTCGGATTGTCGAAGCCCAGCCGCACGTAGCCGAGCCAGCGATTGGCGACGTCGAAGGGGTGGTAGTACTCGCCCCACAACGACGGCTCGTTGCCGAGCGAGACGCCCACGCGCGCTTCCGCGCCGTATTCCGACAGCGGCGAAACCAGGATCGCGCCGCGCAGGCTGCTGGTGTACGTGCCGCTGAAATCGCTGCTCACGGTGAGGCCGAGTTGCAGGTAGTTCGGGCCGTGCGGCTTTTCGCGCGCGTGCACGAGCAATCCCGACTTGCCCTGCTCTTCGACGACCTCGTAGGTCACGCTCGCGAAGGTGCCGATGGCGTAGACCTGCAGCACGCGATCGCCGATGGTCGCGGTATCCAGTGGCGCGTTGAGCGGAACATCCAGGCGCGAAAGGATGTAGTCGTCCGAATACTGCGTCTGGTTGTCGAGATGGACGAAGGTGATGACCGGCGGCTCTTTCGACGGCACCGGCCGCGCGGCCACCTGGCGGTCATAGATCGCGGGCGATGCGGCGAACCGCTGCAGCGCCGGCCGCGCCTTCTCGGCAGCGACGCGGCCGATCTCAAGTGCTTCGGGCGCCTTCGAGAAATCCGATGTCGCCACCTGCTTGCCGAGGTCCGGCGTGATCAGGACATCGTTCGGCCCGAGCGTGGCGAGCATGCGCTTGGTGTTGCCGACGGTGAGCATGCCGCTGATCTGCGAAACCACCTGCAGCACGCTGGCGTCGCTGTCGAGCTTTTCCAGCGGCGTGCCGACGTCGACCGCGATGACGACGTCCGCGCCCATCGCGCGCACGACGTCGATCGGCACCTGGTCGGCGACGCCGCCATCCAGCAGCACGCGCCCTTCGATCTGCGCCGGCTGGAACACGCCCGGCAAGGACATGCTCGCGCGCATCGCCATCGCCAGGCTGCCGTGGTCGAGCACCACCGCCTCGCCCGTGTTGAGGTCGGTGGCGACGGCGCGATAGGGGATCGGCAACTTGTTGAAGTCGTCGATCGCGCTGACCCCCAGCGTTTCCTTTTCGAACATGCCGAGGATGCGCTCGCCCTGCAGCAGGCCCGGCGAAACGCGCAGCTTGCCGCTGTTGAAGCCGACGCCGACAGTGGCCAGCCCCACGCGGTCGTCCTGCTTGCGACGATACGAACGATCCTTGCGCGCCAGCTTGTCGTCGAACAATTGCGCCCAGTCGGTCGAGCGCACCAGTTCTTCCATGTCGTCCAGCGGCACGCCGGCCGCATACAGGCCGCCGACGAGCGAGCCCATGCTGGTGCCCGCGATGCAGTCGATCGGAATGTGCTGCGCTTCGATTTCGCGCAGGATGCTGATGTGCGCCACGCCGCGCGCGCCGCCGCCGCCCAGCGCCAGGCCGATGCGCGGGCGCGTATCGCCGGGGTCGCGGTGGCCGCAGACGTTGGGGGTGGCGGGCAGGTTCGCCACGCCCGGGGGCGAGGTCGGCTGCGTCGCGGATTGGGTGGATTGCTGCGCGTGCGCGGCCGGCATGCACGCGATCGCCAGCGCCATGCAGCAAGACGCCGCTGCGGACAGGCCGGAGCGGCGTCCTGCAAGACCTTTCGCGGAACGGACCATGCGCGCCACTCCGGACTCTCCCTGGGGGAGTGTAGCGCCCGTTCGTGACGGGCCGCCCCTCCCCTTGCCTTCCCTAGAACTTGAACGCGTAACCGATGATCGGGCCGCTCATGTTGATGCTCACGCGGTTGCCGTTCGCCTTGAGGTCGACATCGAGGTACCGGTACCCGAACGCCCAGGCGCCGCGTGCCGTGCGGTACTGCGTGATCGCGCTGGCGTTCCACGTGCCCTGGGTGTCGCCCCAGGAGCCGTCGCCGCGCAGCGTCAATCCCCACTTGGGCCCGAACGCAAAGGTGTAACGCACGCCGAGCATGAGGTCGGTCAGCGTGTCGCCTGCGTTGATGATCTCGGGCGGATAGGCGGGATCGCGCGGCGTGAGCGTGGTGTTGAAGTCCACGTCGATCACGCGCAGGCCGGCGAAGGTTTCCACGCCGGTGAAGCGCTCCGTCCCGGGGCTGTAGACCGCGGCGGCTTCGAACAGGCGCGTGTCCAGGTCCGCCGTCGCGCGGAAGTCCGGTTGGTCGCTTTCATCGGCGAGCCCGAGGTAGGTGAAGTCGGCGAAGAAGCCGAAGCTGTCGCCCTGCCCTTCGACGTGCACCTCGCCCACGCCGTCGAAATGATCGACGAGATCTTCGAACTTCACGTCGGTGCTGGAGGTGGAGGGCGGGACGTTCGTCGTGAGATCGGTGCCGACGCTCGCGCCCCAACCATAGGGCGCGATGGCCCAATCCCATCCGCCCGTCGACGGCGCGGCTTGGGCGGTGGCGGCGAGCGAAATCAGCGAAGCAACGGCGAGCAAGCGGACACGCAA
>Ga0207981_1000032_pt1 | contig 17638 bp, 14 predicted proteins | sample SoimicmetaGmgLPC_FD_188327 | JGI IMG/M metagenome (GOLD analysis project Ga0207981, IMG submission 188327) | Soil and rhizosphere microbial communities from Laval, Canada - mgLPC (SPAdes) (version 2) | ecosystem: Environmental > Terrestrial > Deep subsurface > Rock core/Sediment | place: Laval... | reverse complement strand
GCCGAGTTACCAGATGGCGCCCCAGGGCGTGGTCGTCATGCTCGACGGACAGTTGGTCACCGTCGTCACCCCCGCCGACCTGGACACACTGCGCAGCGAGACGATGGAACAGGCGCGCGCCGACATCCTCGCGCGCTTGGGCGAATCGGTGCGCGCCGCGGAAACCGCGCGCGCACCGCGTCGTTTGCTGGAGGGCATCGGCTGGACCATCGCCGCCACCCTCGCCGCATGCCTGGCGCTTTGGATGCTGCGTGTGTTCGCGTGGCGCGTCCGGCCCCGCATGGATGCATGGGTGTCCGCGCGCGTGGAGCACATCCACAACGAGACGGCGCGCGGCATGGCGATGGCGTTCGTCGCCAGCGGACGCGGACTCGCGCGCGTGCTCATCTGGATCGTGGTGGCCGTGGTGGTGGAGGAATGGCTGCGCTTCTCCTTCTCGCATTTCGCCTACACCCAGCCATGGGCGAGCGCGATGACCGATTGGATGGGCGGGCGGCTGTCCAGGTGGGGCGGTGCGATCCTCGCGGCGATCCCGGGGCTCGTGACCGCGCTGGTCATCCTGCTCGTGGCGCGGCTCGTCGCGCACGCCGTCAGCCTCACCTTCCACGGCGTGCAGCACGGGCGCTTTCGCTTCGTCGGCATCGACGCGCAACTCGCCGAACCCACGCGCAAGATCCTGGTGGTGATCGTGTGGCTGTTCGGCATCGCGATGGCCTATCCCTACCTGCCTGGCGCAGAGACCGATGCGTTCAAGGGCTTGAGCCTGTTCGTGGGGCTGATGATCTCGCTCGGGGCTTCGAGCATCGTCGGGCAGGCGGCAGGGGGATTCACGCTGCTCTACTCGCGCACGATGGCCGTCGGCGATGTCGTGCGCGTGGGCGACGTCGAAGGCATCGTGCAGCAGATCGGCCTGTTCACCACGCGCATCCGCACGCCGATGAACGTGGAGGTCAGCTTCCCCAACAACGTGTTGCTGGGCGGGCGGCTGGAAAACCTTTCACGCGCATCGGACGGCCCCGGCATGTGGCTGCAGGCCGTGGTGGTGATCGGTTACGACGAAGCGTGGCGGCAGGTGCAGCGCTTGCTGCTGCAGGCGGCCAGCGCGACGAAGGGTGTGCAGTCCGACCCACCGCCCTTCGTGATCCAGGCCGCGCTTTCCGATTTCGGCATCGAGTATCGCCTGCGCGTGCGCATCGCCGATGTGCAGCAACGTTGGCCGATCCTCAGCGAACTGCACGCGCAGATCCAGGATGCGTTCAACAGCGCCGAAGTGCAGATCATGACGCCGCATTACGAAGGCGATCCCGAAAGCGCGAAGATCGTGCCGAAGGCGCGCTGGGACGGACGCCCGTCGCCGTGACGTAAAAAAGGGCGGCCGTCGCGACAACGGCCGCCCCCCGTGCTTCACGCACACCGCCCTCAATGCGCTGCGAGCGGCGGCGTGTCGGGCACCTCTTTCCACGCGCTGTCCGGGTCGTACTTGGCCATCGCGCGCACGATGTCTTCCGTCTTCGGTCCGAGGTCGCGCTCGAACACCTGGCCGTCGTGTCCGATCATGAAGGTCATCACGCCGGTGTCGCCGTACTTCGCGGGCCAGGCGACCAGGGCGAAACCGCGGCTCATGTTCTGGCCGAGCATGTAACCGTACGCGCCACCAGGCGCGGAGGGTCCCTGCGCGGTCAGGATGCGGTAGTGGTACCCGAGGTAGTCGCCCTTGGGCGTGTCGTCGCCGAACAACGGACCGAGCGGACTGATTTCGCCGCTGCTGTCCGGTGCCCAGTACAGGCCGTCGTGCAGGCCGTCGGTGCTGACCAGCTTCTGCGCGTATTCGAGCACGCCGTCGCCGTCGTGGTCGGACTCGGCGTAGTCGACCTGGGCATCCTGGTAGGCGCGGATCGCCTGTTCGACATCAAGCTCGTTGCGGCCGATGCGGCGGATGCGGATCTCGTCGGCGCCTGCCTTCATGTCGAAGTGCCAGCCACTGGCGTCCTTCGCCAGCGGCACCGGCAGCTCCCAGGCATCCTTGCCCGCGACGAGGGTCATGCGTCCATCCTTGCGCGGTTGGTACGTGTGCGATTGCTTGTACTTGGCGAGGAAGGCTTCGACATCCTTGCGATCGACGCTGTCCACGGGCACGTAGTCGCGCCAATCGTTGCCGAGCAAGGTCGCGAGCTTGGCGTCGTCCGCCTTGGTGGTGCCGAGCGCCTCGACGAGCGCGGCGCCCGCCGCTTCCGGCGTGGGGTAGGCCTGCTGCGCGAACGCGGGCAACGCGCACGCGAGCGCCGTGGCCAGCAACGCCATTCGAATGTTCCGTTTCGTGTTCATCGACGCCGCCCTCCGCCGCCGCCCCGCGAGGGACGACTCATCGACCGCCCGCCGCCGCTGTATCCGCCGCGCGACATGCTGGATCCCGAAGACCGCCCGCGGCTCGACGATGCGCGCGAAGCGTTCGAATTGCCCGCACCCTCGAACGCATTGTTGCGCGAGCCGCTGTACCCGCCGCTGTAGCCGCTGCCGGAGCCGCGCGCTGCATCGCGCGAGCCCATGTTGTTCGCGCCGTTCTGGCGATACGAACCGCCGGCGCCACCGGCACCGACCTGCGACGCACGCGGATCGCGCTGCGCCGTCGAGGCGCGATCGCGCGCCTGCTGGTTGTTGCGCGCGGGCTCGAACCCCTGGCGCTCCATCTGCTGCCGCGCCTGGTCGCGTTGCTGCGAACGTCCTGCATCCTCGCCGCGGAAGCGATCGCGCGAGTCGGCGCCGGCCTGGCGATTGCCGTACTTCTCGCGGCTGGCCTGGTCGCGATAGGGCACGCCGTCCCGCCGCGAGCCATCGTGCTGCCACTTGCCGTTGCCGCGATCGGAGACCTGGCGATCGCCGCGATTGATTTCGCGATTGAACTCGTTGTAGCGGCTGTTGTTGATGTTGATGTCGCCGCCATTCCAGTCGCAGTTGCCCCAGATGCCGATCGAAATGCCGATGGCGGCGCCCCAGAACACGCCCGCACCGAACGCATAACCCGGGTAATACGCCGCCGGCGGGTAGTAGTAGGGCGGGTAGTAGGGATAGCCCCACGAACCGTAGATCGTGTTCGGATCGTAGGCGGGCACGTAGACGGTGTTGGTCTGCGTGGGCTGGATGACGACGTTCTGCCCTTCGCTGGAGACCGTCTGGTATTCGTTGGTCTTCAGGTTGCCGGCCGTCTGCGCCTTCTTGCGCAGTTCCTGCGCCACCGCCATCACTTCATTCGGCTGCGCCAGGAACGCGTCGCCGAGCTTCTGCACCCACGCGCTGTCCTGTCCCATCATCAGGATCGCCGCCGGGAACGCAACGAGCGACTGCACGCTGGGATCCCAGTCTTCCTTCGCGACGGCTTTCACCGCGGCGTCGCCCTTCAGGTCGGGGTGGGCCTTCGCCCACGCTGCCGCATCGGCGACGTCGCCCGGATACGTGGAGGCCATCAGCACCTGGGCCAGCAGCGAGTCCGGATACAGCGCAACCGGGGCGACGACCTGGGCGATTTCGTCCTTCGAGAACACGGCGCTGTTCGCGGTCGCGGTGGACGCCGTGGCTTTCGACGCCTGCGACGCCGAACTCGTGTACTCGGTGGGCGGCCCGCTTTGCTTGGCCTGCGGCGATGCGCGCGCCTGCAGGGCCAGCATGGCCGCGATCACGCAGGCCAACGATGCAAGGACACGTTCCGTTTCCATGGGGGTCTCCCTTCAAAGCTGCAGGTCGTAATAGACCATCACGCGAAGATCGTTGAGATCGGTGTCGGCGGGGTCGTCCTGCGCGACGTGCGCGTAGCGCAGCCGCACCATCAATCCCTTCAAAGTGCCCTCGGGCGGCGACCACTGCACGTTGAAGTCCGTTTCGCCGCGGGCGAACGCGCTCGCCGCATCCGGATTGGAGCCGGCCACGTAAAGCACGTAGGCGCTCATGCCGGTGTCTTTCGGCAAGGTGTACTGCGCGCGCAGCAACCATGCGTCTTCGCCGTTGCGGTTGAAGTCCTCGACCTGCACGCTCGTGTAGCCGGGATAGCCGCTCCAGGGTGCCTGCATGTCGGCGTTGCCGTGCGCATTGGTGTAGGCCGCGGTGAGCAGTGCGCCGCCGGCGGCCAGTTCGCCCTTCACGCCCCATTGCTGCGCACTGAATGGAATTCCTTTCAGGCTGTTGTTGCCGACGCTGCGCTGGTCGGTGAACTGCCCCGCGAACTTCAGCTTCGCGTTGCTCCAGATCGGCACCGCATACTTCGCTTCGGTGTAGAAGATGTTGATGACGTTGCTGGACCAGTAGTTCACGCCGCCGACCGAAAGCTCGCCGCGCGTGTAGTTCAGGCCCGCCGCGTACACGCCGCGCTTGATAGAGGCGCCGGCGTCCTTGGACATCGACACGAACTTGTCGGAGTTGCGCTCCTTGATCTTGTCGAAGTAGCCCGCGCCCCAGCGCCATTCGCCGCGGCTGCTCTTCGCATCGCCGTGCAGTCCCTGCACCACGCCCGCGAGGAAGGTGTTCGGCGTCATGCGACTGTCGTTGGAGTTGATGTACGGCGTTTCGAACCGTCGCGCGCCAAGCGTCATCCGCACGTCCTCGGTGAACAACATCTCCCCGTAGGCCTCGCCGAGCACCGCGTAACCGTCCTGGCCACTCTTGAGCAGCAGCGTGCCATCCTTCTCGTCCGGTGCGTACAACGGCAAGGAGGTGTAGGCCGTTGCACCGAAGGAGAAGCGATCGCGGAAGTAGCCGGTCTTGAATCCGGCAGAACCGCCGATCGCCCAGGCTTCGCTTTCGCTGTCGTCGTACTTGGTGCGGTCCAGGTAGTACGTGCGCAACTGCACGTTCCAGTCGGTGTCCGCCCACGCCTTGCGGCGCGTCTCGCGCACCCACTCGTCGTAGGTCTGCGGGCCGAAGCTGTTGTCCAGGTGCGTCTGGCCTTGTTCGTTCGAATCGCCTTCCTGGTCTCCTGCGGGAGGCGCCGTCGTGGTCGTGGTCTGCGCGGCCGCCGTGGCCGTGGCGAACAAGCCGGCCACGGCCAGTGCACACGCGACGCGACGCGCGTTGTCGTGCGCGCCGCTCATTGCGACAACACCATCGCGAAGTAGCCGAACACGGTGTAGAGCACGCCCGACACCGCGTAACCGACCGGGAAGCCCACCCACGGCACGGTACTGTCGATCTCCTTCGCCGCTTCGCGCGCCGGGCCGGAGTGCGAGCGCGAGCCCGCCACGCCGCCCATCAGCACCGCGGGGTTGATCTTGAAGAAGTGGTAGCCGATCGCCCAGGTCACGAACGGCGGGATCGTGCTCGCGATGAAACCGGAGAGCAGGATCTTGATGGCGATCGAGCCCGTCAGTTGCTCCAGCAACGTCGCGCCGGCGTTGATGCCGACAATCGCGATGAAGGTGACCAGCCCGAGGTCTTCGAGGATGTTGCGCGCCGCATTCGGCGTGCTGCCGAAGAAACGCAGGCGCGAGACGACCGAGGAGACCAGGATGCCCGACAGCAGCAGCCCGCCCGCATTGCCCAGGCCCACCGAGAAGCTGCCCACCGGCACGTTGATCTTGCCGATCAACAGGCCGATCACCATGCCCGCGGAGAGCGTCAGCAGGTCGGTGGACGTGCTCGGGCGCGCGATCTGGCCGAACATGTCCGCCACCTTGTTGACCGCGCTCTTCAGGCCCGTCAGGTACAGCACGTCGAAGCGCTTGAGCGTCGTGTCGGTGCCCAGCGGCAAGGGTTCGCCGCTGCGTTCCATGCGGCTGATGGCCACTTGCCCCGCAAAGGTTTCCTGCGCGAACGACACCAGCGGCTTGCCTTCCAGCGCCTTGTTGGTGACGAGCACTTCGGCCTGGTCGAGCGGGATGTTGAGGGCTGTCGCATCGGGGACTTCAGCGCCGAGCAGGCCGAGGTTCGCCGTCAGGTCTTCGAGGCGGCCGCCGAGCGCGACGACGTCGCCCTTCTGCAGCACCAGCGCCGAATCGGCACCGAGCGCCTGTCCGTCGCGCACCACGTTGGCGATGCGGTACTGCGGATACACCGTGCGCAACTGCGCGATGCTCTGGCCCGCGGTCGAAGGATTCTCCAGGCGGTACGCGCGCAGCCCGCCGGCGCGATAGCCGCTGAGGCCGGCATCGTCGACGTTGCGCACGCCGTGCGCCGCTTCGTATTCCTTCGCGGCCTTGCGTGCATCCACGCCCCACCAGCGCGGCAGGTACTTGCACACCAGGATGATGCCGACCGTGCCCCAGATGTAGGTCACGCCGTAACCGAGCGCGATCATGCCGGAGATCTGTTCGGCGGTCGTGCCGGGCGGCAACTTGTACGCGCCCTGTTCGACGGCCATTTCCGCGGTGCCGATCGCCGCGGACATCGTCTGCGAACCGGCGAGCACGCCACCCGCGGCGCCCGGCGGCAGCCCGAACCACTTCGACGTCAGCACGACCAGGCCGAGGCCCAGCACCGCGCAGATCACGGCGAGGATGGTGAAGGTGATGCCGTCCTTCTTGAGGCTGTTGAAGAACGCAGGACCGACGCGCAAGCCCACGCCATACATGAACAGGTAGTAGAAGAGCGACTTGGCGAAGTTGTCGAGCTGCAACTTCACGCCGTAGGTCGACGCCCACGTCGCGAGCGCCGCACCGACGACGACCGCCGCCGCCACCATGCCCAGGCCATAGCCCTTCACCGAGAACTTGCCGACCCAGACCGCCATCCCGACGGTGAAGAACAACAGGATGTACGGATTGTCGGCGAGGAATTGGAAGAACCCTTGCATGTCGATCTCCTTCGCGTCGATGCATTGGAGCAGCGTGGGGTGGGGTTACTCGTCTGCCCGGGCCTTGCGATCGGCGAGCACGGACGGCTTGATCAGCTTCAGGCCTTGCGCGGCGTGGTAGCCGTGGATTTCCTTGACGTCGAGCTTGCGCATGTAGGTCACGGTGTCGGCGGTAATCACCTGGCCCGGCACCATGATCGGGAAGCCCGGCGGATACGGGATCACGAAGTTGGCCGACACCATCTCCGGGCCTTCCTTCAGGCGCTTGTCCACGTCGCTGCTGGCCAGGCGCACGAACTCGCAGTTGTCCTCGTCGTAGGCCAGGAAGAACGCGGGGCGCATGTGGCCTTCGTTGCTCTTCGAGGTCGCGTTCTCGCGGAAGCCGTCGTGGAAGCGGCTGAAGTTCGGCAGGTCCGGCACGTCGACCATCAGCGACTTCACGCGTGCATCGAAGATCTCGCGGCCCGACTTGCCTTCCTGCCCGAGGCGCGCCTCGAGATCGCGCGCGACGTCGGCCAGCGCCTTGATCAGCAACGCCGCATCGCTGTGCGTGTTGTTGATGTTGGTCTGCACCAGGATGCTGTTGCGCGAGGTCTTGTTGATCTGGATGTCGAACTTCTCGGCCAGCAGGGCCTTGAACTGCGAGCCGTCGAAGCCGGCCGCGCCGCACACCAGCGTGATGCGCGTGGGATCCAGCGCGAACTCGTCGTCGCGCCAGGCCTCCACCATGTCCGCCCACGAGCTGTTCGGCGGGCCGTAGTCGGTGATGCCGGACTCGCGGAATTCCGCCGGGATCATGTCGGCCGGCGTGGCGACGTGGAAATACTTCGAGATCAGCGGATGGTTGTTGATCGTCTCGCGGATCTTCAGCGCCAGCTGCGTCATCCGCATCGTGAGCGCGAAGCCTTCGAGCTCCATCTGCCGGCGCGCGAGATCCAGCGAGGCGATGAGCTGCAGGTTGGGGGACGTCGAGGTATGCGCGAAGAAGGCTTCCTCGAAGGGGCCTTCGACATGGTGGAAGTCGTCGTCCCACACCAGCATCATCGAACCCTGGCGGAAGGCCGACATCGACTTGTGCGTGGAGTTGGTCTGGTAGACGCGGATGCGCACCTTGTCGGGATCGGGCATCAGCCTGGCGTCGAGCAGGGCCTTGTCGTCGAGGTTGGCGTGCTTGTCCTGCCACGCCTTGTATTCCTCGCGGTAGGCGGCGCTGCGATAGCGCTTGGTGAGCGCGGCGGCCGCACCCATCGCCGTGCGGCGACGGTGCAGCGGATTGAAGCGGGCGAAGCCGAACCACGCCTCGTCCCACAGGAACACCAGGTCGGGCTTGATCGCCAGGCACTCTTCCATCACGCGCCGCGGGTTGTACATGTGGCCGTCGAAGGTGCAGTTGGTGAGGTCGATGACCTTCACGCGATCGAGCGTGCCCTCGGCCTTGCAGTCCAGCAGCGCCTGCTTGATCGTGCGCAGCGGCACGGCGCCGTACATCGAATACTTCTCGAGCGGGAAGGCTTCGACGTAGTACGGCTGCGCGCCCGTGAGCACGAAGCCGTAGTGGTGCGATTTGTGGCAGTTGCGATCGACGATGACGATGTCGCCCGGCTTGCAGATCGCCTGCACGACGATCTTGTTCGAGGTGGAGGTGCCGTTGGTGCCGAGGTAGGCGCGCTTCGCGCCGAACGCGCGCGCGACCTGTTCGTTCACTTTCTTGATGTTGCCCGTGGGCTCCAGCAGGCTGTCCAGACCGCCGGTGGTGGCCGAGGATTCGGCGAACAGGATGTTGGTCCCGTAGAACTGGCCCATGTCGCGGATCCAGTTCGAGCCGAAGATCGACTTGCCGCGCGCGATGGGCAGCGCATGGAACGTGCCCATCGGGCGCGTCGCATACTTCTTCAGGTTGTCGAAGTAGGGCGTCTCGTAGCGGTCCTTGATGCCGTCCAGGATCGCCAGGTGCAGTTCCATCGGTTCTTCGATGTGGTGGAACACGCGGCGGATCGGTGCGACTTCGTCGCTCGCGGCCAGCATTTCGGGCGAGCGGTCTGACAGCAGGAAGAGGTCGAGTTCGGGGCGGAACTCGTCGATCGCCGCCGCCAGGTGCGTGGCCATCTTCCCGGGTTCGACCGAGTCGTGGTCCACGTGCATGTTGCGTGCGAGGAAGTCCTTGAGGTCGGGCAGGTCGTGGCGCGAGGCGTACTGGAAGCCATCGACCAGCACGACGGACTGGATGTTCGGATTCACCATCACCGCCAGCGCGGCGTCTTCGTAGCTGCCGACGTGCAGCGGCGCGTATTCGAACTGGTCCTCGGCGCGCTGCATGCGGCGCACTTCCTCGTCCGCGCGGTTCCATCCGGCAGGATCGGTGGGCGTGACGATCAGGACTTCGAAATAGGGTTTGCCCTGCGCGCCGGCTTCCAGATCGGGCGGCAGGCGATCGAGCACACGCCCGTCGCCGTCGCCGCTGGTGTCCCACGCGCGCTCGTCGCGCTGGAAATCCCCGGACTGGAGCGCGCCCGAGACCTTCTGCACCAGTCGCGCGAAGCCGGACGCATCGTCGCCTTCCAGCGCACCCCGCAGCGTCTCGAGCAGACGCGTGCCCGGGTACGCGAAGCAATGTTCGATGCGGGAGATCATCCCCAGCAGTTTCCGGCACTGTCCGCGCAGGTCTTCGGCACCACCCGCGCCGGTTTTCGCGTCGGCCCACGCGCGCGCATACGCATTGAGTTGCCGCCACTGGTCGTCGCGCGCGATGGCCGCTGCGAAGACGCGATTGAGTTCGGCCGTTTTGGGTTCGACGATATCGTTCATGGCAACCTCTTGGTCGCGTGAGGCGCAACGCGCATCACGACATGGAAGCGGAAGACGTCAGGGGACGGAGGGCCTCGAGCAGCACCTTGTCGTCCACGGGCTTGCAGAGATAGGCGTGCGCCCCGTTGGCGAGGCTGCGCGCGCGATTGGCCGGCGTGTCGTTGCCGGTGAGCACCACGACGGGAACGGAAGCACCGCGTTCGGTCAGCGCCTCCTGCACCTCGAAACCCGACATGCCCGGCAGGTGCAGGTCGAGGATCACGCAGTCGATGCCTTCGAGGTGGGACATGAAGTCGCTCCCGGTGGCGAACAGGCGCACGTCGAAACCTGAGGCACGCAACAGGCGCTGCAGCGCACGCCGGACGGGCTGTTCATCGTCGACCACAGCGACTACTGGCGTGCGCCCCGGCATGCAGGGGACGCTAGACCCCACCCCGGGGGGCTTCAATTGGCCGTTGGACCAACGTGCAGGCGCGAGGCCAGGCGCACGAGATCGGCGAGGCAACCTACTCCCAGCTTTTCCATCACGCGTGCGCGGTGCACCTTGATGGTCTTCTCCACCACGCCCAGCTCAGCGGCTATCTGCTTGTTGAGCTTGCCGGAGACGAGCCAGGGCAGGACTTCGCGCTCACGCGGGGTCAGCGTGGCGAGCCGGGCTTGCAATTGCTGCTCTTCCTCGGCGTGGCTGCGATGCGCACGGTCGAGTTCGATGCCGTGGCGCACGGCCGACAGCAACACTTCGGCATCCACCGGCTTGGTCAGGAAGTCGAACGCACCGTCCTTCATGGCCTGCACGCTCGAAGGCACATCGTTGCGGCCCGAGAGGAACACGATCGGCATGTCGACGTGGCGGTCGATCAGCGCACGTTGCAGGTCCAGGCCACTGCCACCCGGCATCGCCAGGTCCAGCACGAGGCAGCCCGGCACCGACGCGTCGTAGTGGTCGAGGAACTCTCTCGTCGAAGTGCTCGCTTCGGTTTGCAGCCCCGCGGATGCGAGCAGGCGCGACACCGCCTTGAGCACCTGCGGATCGTTGTCGACCAGACGCACGATTGGGGCCGGCGTGGGAGTTCCCATGGTCGTCATGACACGTTCTCCGGCAATTCGAAGGAGACACGCGCACCCCCACCGGGCGCGTCGTCCGCCCAGATGCGCCCGCCGTGCGCCTCCACGATCGTGCGGCAGACCGCGAGGCCCATGCCCAAGCCCGTGACCTTCGTCGTTTCGAACGGATCGAACATCGTGGCGGCGATCGTCGGCGCGATGCCATGGCCGCCGTCGACGACATCCACCCGCACACCGCGCCCCGTTTCGGTCGTGCGCACGCGCAGCACGCGCGGCAAAGGCACTCCGTCCATGGCGTCGCATCCGTTCATGACGAGGTTGAGGAGGACCTGCTGCAGCTGGATGCGGTCGCCGGCGATGCGCGGCAGGTCGCCGGCCAGTTCCAGCTGCGTGTCGATGCCACGATGCAGCAGGTCGCCGCGCACCAGGTGCAGCGCGTCCAGCACGACATCGTTGACCGCGAGCGGCAGGTGTTCCGCATGTTCCTTGCGCAGCCACTTGCGCAATCGCTGGATGACTTCACCGGCGCGACGATCGTCCGTGACGATGTCGGAGAGGATGTCCCCGATTTCGGTCAGGTCCGGTGGATCCGCGCGCAGCAGACGTTGCGCGGCCTGTGCGTTGCTGAGGATCGCGGACAGGGGCTGGTTGAGTTCGTGGGCCAGCGCGCCGGACAACTCACCGAGCATCGCCACGCGCGACAGGTGCGCCACTTCATCGCGCTGCAACGCCGACTCGCGTTCGTGTCGCTGGCGTTCGGAGTGCAACAGCGCATGCAGGTCCTCGGCGGAATCGCGGCGTGCGCTCGCCTCCTGGACGATGCCGCGCAACACGTCGGCCTTGCCCGCCGCCATCGCCAGCGTGCGTTGCGCCTGCCGCAGCGCGCGCCCGCGTTCACGCAGTTGATGCGCCATCCAGCCGAACGCTGCCGCCAGCAACAGGATCGGCAGCCAGAGCCAACGTTCGGCGAAATCCCCGCTGGGTGTCGAAAGGGCTTCGTAGCTCAGCAGCGCAAGCATCGCCGCCGCGAGGATCATGCACACCACCGGCGCGCGGACGGGCAGGGTCAGCAACCTGATCAATACATGGCGAGGCCGTGCGCGACCGCTTCCCGCATCGAGTGCGACGGCGGTGCCCTCCAAACGGTCGTCGACGTGACCCATGTTCTCCTCGCGCCGCCTGTTCACACAGGTGTGCTGCGCGTCATGAAGCTCATCCGAAAGCAAAGAAGCCAACGCGCATCCTCGGAGAAAGCGGCCTGCGCAAACGTGAGGTTCGACGGCTGGCCACCCCTCCCCAAGGGGCAATATCCCGTCCCTCGAACGGGGGCCTAGCATCCGGCCGTCCGTCGGGCAACGACGCCCAGCGCGAAGGGAGAGATTCGTGGCTGCGAACACCAGGCGCATCGCGTCGCCGCTGCTCGCACTGTCGCTTGCCGCGGCGGTCGTTCCCTTGCCCGCGCACGCATCGCTGTTCGAAGGCGAAACGCTCGACACGGTCGCCAATGTCATCGCATGGATCGCGATCATCATCGTGCCCGTGGTGCTGCTCGGGGCGTTCTGGTGGGTCCACATCATGCCGGAGAAGATCGCGGAGAAACGCGGCCATCCGCAGCTCGCGGCGATCAAGATCGTGTGCCTGCTCTCGCTGGTGTTCGGCGGCATGCTGTGGCCGATCGCGTGGGTGTGGGCCTACACCAAGCCGGTGCTGCACAAGCTCGCCTACGGCACCGACGTGCACGATGAACACGGCCACGGCGGCGACGCAGTGACGCTCAGTCCGCCGCCGCTGGACAACGATGCGGGCGCCGCGCCGCCTCCCGCGCGTGCCGCCGCCGCATCGGCCGCCGCATCCGAAGACATCGCCGAGATGCGCCGCAAGATCGCATCGCTCGAAATGCAACTCGCGGCGGCGAGCGCGCAGGCGCAAGGGCGTCCGCGCACGCCCGAAGGCGGAGGCGCCTGATGGAAATCATCCTCCTCCTGATCTATTCCGGCATCGTCTGGCTGGTCTTCTTCAAGTTCAAATGGCTGCCGTGGAATTTCGTCAGCCAGGTCATCGTGATCACGCTGCCGATCTTCGCGCTGACCGCGCTGATCCTCACGCTCAACGTCGTGGCGCCGTCCTCGTCCGACGTGCGCGTGCTCAACTACGTCGTGCAGGTCACGCCGCGCGTGACCGGGCGCGTGATCGAAGTGCCGATCGAACCCAACCGGCCGATCAAGAAAGGGCAGGTGCTGTTCCGCATCGATCCCGAGCCCTTCAAGCAGAAGCTCCAGGAACTGCAATCCAAGCTGCCCGAATACACCGCCAAGCTGGATAGCGCGCAGGCCTACCAGCGCGAACTGGGCGACCAGTTGAAGTCCGCGCAATCCACCCGCGATGCGCTGTCGGCCAAGCTCGTCCTGGCGGTCAAGCGCGAAGGCCAGACGCGCGATCTGTCCGGTACCGGTGCCGGCACCAAGTTCGATTACGAGCAGGCGCAGACCGACGTCAAGAGCATGCGCGCGGACCTGGCGCAGAGCAGCGCCGACGTCTCGCAGATCCAGCAGAAGCTGTCCGCGCGCACCAAACAGGGCGAGTTGTCGGAAGTCGCGCAGGCGCGCGCCGCGGTCGAACAGCTCAAGGCGCAGATCGCCTACGCGAAGTGGGAGCTCGACCAGACCGTGTTCTACGCGCCGGCCGACGGCACCGTGGTGAACCTGCAGCTGCGCCCCGGTTCGTATGCCGCGCAGTTGCCGATGGTGCCGGTGATGGCGTTCGTCGAAAACGAGCAGTGGGTGCTCGCGATGTATTCGCAGAACGAGCTGCGCAACATCAAGCCCGGCGACGAAGCGGAGATCGCGCTCAAGACCTACCCCAACCGCATCATCAAGGCGACGGTGGATTCCATCGTCTGGTCGTCGGGCACAGGGCAGTTGCCGTTGTCGGGCGCGGTGCCGCAGACCGGGAGCAACCCCATTCCCGAAGGACGGTTCGCGGTGCGCCTGCGCCCATCGGGCGACGACGAGAAGACATTCCTGCCGATGGGTGCGCAGGGCGTGGGCGCCGTTTACACCGAGCACGGAAAGATGATCCACATCATCCGCAAGGTGATCCTGCGCGTCGGCACGAAGCTCGACCTGCTCGTGCTGAAGCTGCACTGAGGCCGCCATGTCGTCGCGTCGCGCCCTGCCTCGCGCCCTCCGTCCCGCAGCGCTCGCACTGGCGGTGACGCTGGCCGCCGGTTGCGTGACCACGGAGCCGAAGCCGGAAGAAGTGCAGGCGCAGGCCCTCGAACATGCGCCGATCCCGGCGGCGTGGTCGTCGAAGGCGGACTCGCCTGCGCCTGTCGTCGACGGCTGGATCGCCACGTTCCGTGATCCGCAACTCGAAGCGCTCGTCGCCGAAGCGCTCGCGCACAACCCCGATCTCACCGTGGCCGCCGCGCGCGTGGAGGCGGCCGAAGCGCAGGTCGACATGGCGCAGGCGCAACTCAAGCCCGCCATCGGCATCCTGGGCCGCGCCGGCGCGAAGCCGATCAGCGATCTCGTCGCGATGCTCAGCGGCGTGATGATCCGCCTGGCCTGGGAGATCGATTTGTGGGGCCGCATGCGCTACGAGCGCAACGCCGCGATCGCCATGCGCGATGCGAGCAGCGCGGACTACCGGTTTGCGCGTCAATCGATCGCGGCGTCCGTCGCGCGCGCGTGGTTCCTCGCCGCGGAAACGGCGATGCAACTGCAACTGGCCAATCGCATGGCCGAGGACTCGAAGCGCCTGGTGGACCTGAGCCGCGACCGCCAGCGCGTCGGCGCCGGCAACGAGACCGATGTGTTCGCGGCGAATGCCAGCTACGCGACCTATCGCGACGCCGCGCAGCAAGTGGAACTCGCGCACCAGCAAGCCCTGCGCGCACTCGAACTCCTCGCTGGTCGCTATCCCGCGGGCAACATCGCGGCGGCCACCGATCTCGCACCATTCCCCGGTCCCGTGCCCGCGGGCATGCCGCTGGATGCCCTCAATCGCCGCCCGGACCTGCAGGCGGCCGAGCGTCGCGCCGCCGCGGCGTTCGACCTGGTGGGTTCGGCGAAAGCTTCGTTCTGGCCGACGCTGTCGTTGGCTGCAGGCTACGGGCATGTCAATCGACAAGCGGTGGACTTGCAGGAAAACCTGGATCGCAACACCGGCAGCGGCAGCGCGACGACGGTGATTCCGCTCTACACCGGCGGCCGCCTCACCGGCAACGTGCGCCTGCGCACCGCCGAACAACGCCAGGCGATCGGCGATTACGCACGCCTCGCCTTGCAGGCATTGAATGAAGTCGAAGACGCGCTCAATGCCGAACAGGTACTCGCCGCGCGCGAAGCACTCCTGCAGGAAGCCGCGGACGACAGCCGTCGCGCCGCCGGATTGACCGAGACCTCCTTCCGCGTCGGCAAGTCCGACATGCGCGACGTCATGAACCGCAACCTCGCGGCGAACGCGGCGGAAGTCGCCTTGCTCGCGGTGCGCCGCGAACGCCTCGCGCGGCGCGTCGACCTGCACCTGGCCCTCGGCGGCGACTTCGTGCAGGGCACAGACACCAGCAGCACGGCGCCTGCGTCCACCGGGCAGCAACAATGAATTGGCCGCAGGAGTGATGCATGCATCGCGTCGCCGACTTCGTGCAATGGGTGGGACGCAATCGGCATGCGCTGCTGTTCTTTTCGCTCATCGCCACCATCGCGATCGGCCCGTTGCTCTCCGAGTTCGGGTCCAACGGCACGGTGCTCAACGTGCTGCTCGGGCTCACCTTGCTGGCGGCGTCGTTGATGCCTTCGCATGCGCATGCGCGCGTGCAGAAGCGGGGCTTCTTGGTCTTCGTCGTGCTCGCGATCGCCCTGGGGCTCGCACCGATCCGCAGTGGCCTGGGCGAGACGGGGCCCATCACCCTCGCGCTGTGGTCGGCGATCGCATTCTTCGGCGCCGCCCGCGCGCTGCGTTATGCGATGTCGAGCCGACGCGTGGACCGCGACCACTTGCTGGCGGCGCTCAACGCCTACCTGCTTGTCGGCGTATTCCTCGGTGCGTTGTGGCTGGCGCTGGAAGAAGCCATGCCGGGCTCATTGGTGTCCGGCAGCGCGCCGCTGCAACACCCCACGCTGCCCGACGGGATCTACTTCAGCTTCGTGACGCTGGCCACCCTCGGCTACGGCGACATCTTGCCGGCGACCCCGATCGCGCGTGGTATCGCGGTGTTCGAGGCCATTTTCGGCCAGTTGTACCTGGCGGTGATGGTCGCCAGGCTGGTCAGCCTGCGCATTGCCGGGGAAACCCAGGACGCGCCGCCATGACCGGTTTGGCTCATCTGTCCGGGCCGCGCCCGGCCCCCCGTTATCCCCCATGTCCGAGCACGAAGGAGCCGTCATGAGGACCGTTGCACTCTCCGCACTCTCGTTGGCGTTGTTGGCGATCGCGCCCCGGGCACGTGCCGTGGAACCGCTCGATGTCTTCAGCGCACGCATCGGTGGCTACATCACGTCGTGGGATACGACGGTGCGCGCGGACGGCCAGACCACCCGCGGCACCGAGGTCGACCTCCACAAGGACTTCGGTCTCGACGACAGTCCCACCATCGGCTACGTCGGCGTCACCTGGCGCCCGTGGGACCACCACGAGTTCGGGCTGACGTACTACCAGGACAGCAGCAAGGCGCTGCGGCAGATCAATCGCGACGTCACCTTCCGCGACCAGACGTATCCGGTGAACAGCGTCCTCAGCGCCGAAGCCGGCATCGACGCCTACGAGGCGTATTACGTCTGGTGGGCCGGCACGCACGAGAACTGGGCGATCGGCCCACGCGTGGGGCTGATCTGGTACAGCCTCGACCTGAAGTTGGCGTTGCAGGTCGACGCCAACGGCAACCAGGTCGGCGGCGGCCGCCAATCCGAAGCGACCGCCGACCTGCCCACGCTCACGCTGGGCGGCGCATGGCGCTGGACGCCGGGTGGGCACGGCCCGTGGCGCATCGGTGCGGACCTCGGCTACTTCAAGGCGAATGTCGACAATGTCGACGGCGACGTGACGTTCGGCAGGATCGGTGTCGAATACTTCCCCTGGGAACAGGCGGGCTTCGCGCTCGACTACACGATCACCAAGTTCAACATCGACGCCAACAAGACCGATTTCATCGGCAACCTGGACTTCAGCGACAGCGGCCTGAAGCTCGGGTTCGTCTACCGCTGGTGACTTGACCTGCGTCAGCGCGCGCGCCGCGCACGGCGCGCATCGTGCTCCCACCTCATCCGTGGGAGCACCTGCATGCAATACCTCGTGACTTCGATCGCCGCCGGCGGCGCGGCGCAGACCATCGGCGACCTGCTGTTCGCACTCGATCCCGCGGCCCTCGTCGACGTCGACGAAGCCGGCCGCCTGCGGGTCTCCACGTCGCTGGACGAAAACGCACTGGTCACCGCGCTGGCACGGCTCGGGTTCGCCGTGCCGCACGCGAGCGTGCATCGCCTGGCGTCGGAATGTTGCGGGGGCTGTGGGGGATGACGCGCGTTTGATCCGGATCAAGGCGCGCGCGCCACCGGCTGCCTAGGCTGGCACCATGGACATCGCCCCGACCGCCTACGACACCGACCTGCTGCGCCGTTACGACGTGCCCGGGCCGCGCTACACCTCGTATCCCACGGCCCCGCATTTCCACGCCGACTTCGGCGAACGCGAGTTCCGCGAAGCCGCCGCGGCCAGCAACGGCGATCCGATCCCGCGCCGGCTGTCGCTGTACGTGCACGTGCCGTTCTGCGAAAGCCCATGCTTCTACTGCGGCTGCAACCGCATCATCACGCGCGACAAGGCCCGCGGCGAGGCGTACCTGGCGCGCCTGTTCCGCGAGATCGACCTGGTCTCGCAGCTGTTCGACCGCGATCGCGAACTGATCCAGCTGCATTTCGGTGGCGGCACACCGAACTTCCTGTCGCCGGCGCAATTGCGCGAGGTGGTCGACACGGTGCGCGGGCATTTCCG
>Ga0207981_1000031_pt1 | contig 17936 bp, 18 predicted proteins | sample SoimicmetaGmgLPC_FD_188327 | JGI IMG/M metagenome (GOLD analysis project Ga0207981, IMG submission 188327) | Soil and rhizosphere microbial communities from Laval, Canada - mgLPC (SPAdes) (version 2) | ecosystem: Environmental > Terrestrial > Deep subsurface > Rock core/Sediment | place: Laval... | reverse complement strand
CAGTCGCTTCACCCTGGCCAGTCTTCCGGCCAACGATTTCCCCTCGGTCGACGAGATGGAAGCGACCGAACGCGTGCAGGTGCCGGAGGCCGCGCTCAAGGAACTGATCGAGCGAACCGCATTCGCGATGGCGCAGCAGGACGTCCGGTATTACCTCAACGGACTGCTGTTCGACCTGCGCGACAAGTCGTTGCGCTGCGTGGCGACAGACGGCCACCGCCTGGCGCTGTGCGAAGCGGCGCTGGAGGAAGGCGCGCAGACCAAGCGCCAGATCATCGTTCCGCGCAAGGGTGTGCAGGAATTGCAGCGCCTTCTGGAAGGTGGCGACCGCACGCTGGAACTGGAAGTCGGGCGCAGCCACATCCGGGTCAAGCGCGACGACGTGACGTTTACGTCCAAGCTCATTGACGGCCGCTTCCCCGACTACGAGGCGGTGATTCCGATCGGCGCCGACCGCGAGGTGAAGATCGAGCGCGAGGTCCTGCGCGCGGCGCTGCAGCGCGCTGCGATCCTGTCCAACGAGAAGTACCGGGGTGTGCGGGTGGAGGTATCCCCCGGGCAACTGAAGATCAACGCCCACAACCCGGAGCAGGAAGAAGCCCAGGAGGAAGTCGAAGCCGACACCCGGGTCGACAACCTCGCCATCGGTTTCAATGTCAATTACCTGCTCGACGCACTCACCGCCTTGCGCGACGAGCACGTCATCCTGCAGTTACGCGATGCCAACTCGTCCGCGCTGGTCCGCGAAGCCGGCAGCGAGAAGTGCCGCCACGTCGTGATGCCGCTGCGGCTGTGAGACGGCGCGTTCCACGTGGAACCAGAACGCCCGGGCAAGTCCGGGCGTTCTGCTTTCAAGGCCCGTCGTGATGCGGGTGACACGGCTCGACATCGGCGACCTGCGCCGGTTCACCCATGTCAACCTCGCGCCCGGGCCGGGGCTGAATGTGCTGACTGGGCCCAATGGTGCGGGCAAGACCAGCGTGCTCGAAGCCTTGCACCTGATGGCCTACGGCCGCAGCTTCCGGGGCCGGGTAGGCGACGGCCTGATCCGCGCCGGCGCACCGGCGGTCGAGGTGTTCGTCGAGTGGCTCGACGGGCACGGCGGCCATCGCGCCGGCCTGCGGCATACAGGGAGCGCCTGGACCGGCCGATTCGACGGCTCGGACGTCGGCCATCTGGGCGAGTTGTGCGCCGCCTTTGCCGTGGTCACCATCGAGCCCGGCAGCCACCAGTTGATCATGGGGGGCGCCGAAGGCCGGCGCCGGCTCAGCGACTGGGGGTTGTTCCACGTGGAACCGGAATTTCTGCCGTTGTGGCGGCGCTACGGCCGGGCGCTCCGGCAGCGCAACGCCTTGCTGAAAACCCGGGCCAGCGCCGACCAACTCGAACCATGGGAGCGGGAAATGGCCGTCAGCGGCGAACCCCTCACCCAGCGGCGCATGCGCTACCTGGATGAGCTCCAGCCACTCCTGCAATCGGCGCTGGACGCGTTGCTGCCCGCGGCGGGGACGAGCCAGATCGATTTCCAGCCCGGCTGGCGCCGCGATGAGTTGACCCTGGCTGATGCCTTGCTGCTGGCCCGGGAGCGGGATCTCACGACCGGCTTTACCTCGGTCGGGCCCCACCGGGCGGACTGGCGCATCGAGCAGAGCGGTATTCCGGGTCGCACGGCGTTGTCGCGGGGACAGGCCAAGCTTACGGCCCTGTCTGTGCTGATGGCGCAGGCCGAGCACCATGCCCGGCTACGCGGCGAATGGCCGGTCCTGGCGCTGGACGACCTCGCCTCGGAACTCGACCAGGCGCACCAGAGCCGGGTGCTCGAGCGAATCCGGGCCAGCGGTGCCCAGGTCTTCATCACCGGCACGGAGACCCCGGCCGGACTGACGGGGAATGCGGGTGAGATGGTCCTGTTCCACGTGGAACAAGGGGCGATCCGACGGCTCGATACCGCCTAGTCCGGCCCGCGCGTTCATGGCGCCGTTGGTATACTTCACGCATCCATAGCTAATGTGTCTCGGCGTGAAGCGGCAGTTTTGCTGGCGACGCGCCGCGGGAGCCTGCAAGCGCATGTCGCAACACGAGTCCGACCTGACTTCCGACCAAACCGCCCCGGCGGCCACGAACCCCAACTACGATTCCAGCAAGATCACCGTCCTGCGCGGGCTGGACGCGGTGCGCAAGCGCCCGGGCATGTACATCGGCGATGTCCATGACGGCACCGGCCTGCACCACATGGTGTTCGAGGTCGTCGACAACGCGATCGACGAGGCCCTTGCCGGGCACGCCGACGACATCAACGTGATCCTGCATGGCGACGGCTCGGTGTCGGTGTCCGACAACGGCCGCGGCATCCCGGTCGACATCCACAAGGAAGAGGGCGTCTCCGCGGCCGAGGTCATCATGACCGTGCTGCACGCCGGCGGTAAGTTCGACGACAACTCCTACAAGGTGTCCGGCGGCCTGCATGGTGTCGGCGTGTCGGTGGTCAATGCCCTGTCCGAGCACCTGTGGCTCGACATCTGGCGCGACGGCTTCCACTACCGGCAGGAATACGCGCTCGGCGAGCCGAGCTACCCGCTGCAGACGCTGGAGCCCTCCACGCGGCGCGGCACGCTGCTGCGCTTCAAGCCCGCCGCCGCGATCTTCACCGACGTCGAATTCCATTACGACATCCTGGCCAAGCGCCTGCGCGAGTTGTCGTTCCTCAACTCCGGCGTACGCATCACCCTCACCGACGAGCGCGCCCACAACGATCGCGCGCTGGGCGAGGGCGGCGAGGGCCGTCGCGACGTGTTCCAGTACGAAGGCGGCATCCGCTCGTTCGTCGAGCACCTGGCGCAACTGAAGACGCCGTTGCATCCGAACGTGATTTCCGTGTCCGGCGAAATGAACGGCATCACCGTCGACGTCGCCCTGCAATGGACCGACGCCTACCAGGAAACGATGTTCTGCTTCACCAACAACATCCCGCAGAAGGACGGCGGCACCCACCTGATCGGTTTCCGCGCGGCGCTCACGCGCACGCTGTCCAACTACATCGAGCAGAACGGCATCGCCAAGCAAGCCAAGGTCGCGCTGTCGGGCGACGACATGCGCGAGGGCATGATCGCGGTCCTGTCGGTGAAGGTGCCCGACCCGAGCTTCTCCAGCCAGACGAAGGAGAAGCTCGTGTCCTCCGACGTGCGTCCGGTGGTCGAAAGCACCTTTGGTGCCCGCCTGGAGGAGTTCCTGCAGGAGCACCCCAACGAGGCCCGCGCCATTGCCGGCAAGATCGTCGATGCGGCGCGCGCGCGCGAAGCTGCGCGCAAGGCCCGCGACCTGACCCGCCGCAAGGGCGCGCTCGATATCGCGGGGTTGCCCGGCAAGCTCGCCGACTGCCAGGAAAAGGATCCGGCGCTCTCCGAACTCTTCATCGTCGAGGGCGATTCGGCCGGCGGTTCGGCCAAGCAGGGCCGCAATCGCAAGACCCAGGCGATCCTGCCGCTCAAGGGCAAGATCCTCAACGTCGAACGTGCGCGCTTCGATCGCATGCTCGCGTCGGCGGAAGTCGGCACGCTGATCACCGCGCTCGGCACCGGTATCGGCAAGGACGAATACAACCCCGACAAGCTGCGCTACCACCGCATCATCCTGATGACCGACGCCGACGTCGACGGCTCGCACATCCGCACGCTGCTGCTGACGTTCTTCTACCGGCAGATGCCGGAGCTCATCGAGCGCGGCCATGTCTACATCGGCCTGCCGCCGCTGTACAAGATCAAGCAGGGCAAGACCGAGTTGTACCTGAAGGACGACGCGGCGCTCAATGCGTATCTCGCCGGAAACGCGGTCGAAGGCGCGGCATTGATTCCCGCCGATGGCGAACCGCCGATCACCGGCGAGGCGCTGGAAAAACTGTTGCTGGCGTTCGCCGTTGCGCGCGACACGATCGCGCGCAACGCGCATCGCTACGAACCGGCGGTGCTCGAAGCGCTGATCGATTTCACTCCGCTGGACGCATCGTCGTTCGCCAGTGCGACCGATGAGCGGGTCGAACTCGACGCCCTGCAGGCGCGCCTGAATCGCAGCGGCATGGGCAAGCCGCGCTACCGGCTGATGCTGCAGGCGGCGACGGACGCGCGTCCGGCGGCGCTGCTGGTCACCCGCGCGCACATGGGCGAGGAGCTCACGCAGGTGCTGCCGCTGTCGGTGTTCGAACACGGCGAATTGCGTGCATTGCGCGATGCCGCGTCCGCGCTGCACGGACTGGTGCGCGAAGGCGCGCAGATCGTGCGCGGCAACCGCACGCAAGCGGTGGCGAGCTTCGCCGAAGCGCAGGCCTGGTTGCTGGAAGAGGCCAAGAAGGGTCGCCAGATCCAGCGCTTCAAGGGCCTGGGCGAGATGAATCCCGAGCAGTTGTGGGAAACCACGGTGAATCCGGATACGCGCCGCCTGCTGCAGGTCCGCATCGAGGACGCCGTCGCCGCCGACCAGATCTTCTCGACGCTGATGGGCGACGTGGTCGAGCCGCGTCGCGCGTTCATCGAGGACAACGCGTTGAAGGTCGCGAACCTGGATATCTGATCGCGCCGCCATGCAGTACGCCGGGAGTCCGGCGCGCCGCCGTGCGGGAAAACCTTCGTTCGCGGACGTTCCTTAACGTTTCCGCGGTTCAGCGCGTCGCTTGACGCCCTCTTCAGGTTGACACCTCTACAACGGCACGATTCCTGAATTGGAGCGTGCGAATGAAGCGTCCCCTGCTGGGCCTTGCCCTGAGCCTCGCCATCGGCGGCTGTGCCACCACCACGTCACCGACTGGACGCACGCAACACGTCGGTGCGGTCTCGCAGGAGCAGCTGAACCAGCTGGGCGCGCAGGCCTTCGCCGAAGCCAAGGCCAAGACTCCGCAAAGCACCGACGCGCGGCAGACCGCCTACGTGCGTTGCGTGGTCAGCGCGCTGGTGCGCGAGCTGCCGCCAGAAGCACGGACCACCGGCTGGGAAACCGCGGTGTTCGTCGACAAGGAACCCAATGCCTTCGCGCTTCCCGGGGGCAAGGTCGGCGTGAACACCGGCATCTTCACGGTGGCGCGCGACCAGCACCAGCTCGCGGCGGTGATCGGGCACGAAATCGGCCACGTCATTGCGCATCACCACGACGAGCGCATCACCCGGCAGATGGAGACGCAGACCGGCCTGAGCCTCATCAGCGCGCTGCTGGGCGCGCGCTATGGGCAGGGCGCGGCGCAGACCGCCAGTCAACTGGGCGGTGTCGCGGCGCAAGGGCTGTTCCTGCTGCCCAATTCCCGGACCCAGGAAAGCGAAGCCGACGTCGTTGGCCAGCAGCTGATGGCGCGCGCGGGCTTCGATCCACGCGAGGCGGTCAACCTCTGGCAGAACATGATCGTCGCCGGCGGCAGCCGCCCGCCGGAATGGCTGTCCACGCACCCGGATCCGCAGAGCCGCCTGGGCGAACTGCGCAGCCGGGCCACCGGCCTGATGCCGACCTACGAGCAGGCGCGGGCATCGGGACGTACGCCTCATTGCGGCTGAATCGGCACCCGGCTTGACCGCGTCATGTCCGCATCCGGCACGTTTCTGCTAGCGTGGCGGCCCCTCCAGACCCCAGCAGCCGCCGTGGCGGCAGGATCCGAAGCGTGAAGACATTCCCCCACTCCCGCGCGTCGCTGCACGCGGCGCTGGTCACGGCCATGTTGATCGCCGCCACCGGAAGCGCTTTCGCCCAGGTCGGCCGTTACGATCCCGCGGAGCGCGAGGCGCACAAGCAACACACGCAGGATGCAGAGACCGCCAGCAAGTTTCCCAACGCCAAGCGCGAGTCGCCGCATCTTGAGGCCACCAAGAAGGGCGGCAAGGCGTTGAACGAAATCGTCGAGGCATACCAGGCGAAGAACTACGCCGATGCCATCGCCAAGGCCGAAGCGCTGGGCGCCGCTACCGACAATGCCTATGAAAAGAGCTTTGCCTATCAGCTGGCGGCAACCGCCGCGGCCGACAGCAAGGACAACGCGCGCGCCGCCGCCGACTTCCAGAAGGCAGTCGAGGCCAACGGTCTGGACAACGACCAGCATTACCAGGTGATGTACAACCTGGCCGTCGTGCAGTACCAGCTCGGACAGAGCGCCGAAGCATTGAAGACGCTGGACCGCTATGCCGCCGAAACCGGCACGGATCCGGCGGAAACCGCGCCCCTGCGCGCGTCGATGCTGGCCAATCTCGACCAGCCGGCGCAGGCCGCGGTCGTGTTCGAACAGACCTGGAAAAAGAATCCGGCCGACAGCAAGGCGCTCTTGAACGCCGTTGCGCTGTATCGGCAGGCCAAGCAGGAAGACAAGGCCAATGCCCTGTTGCTCGATGCCAAGTCCAAGGGCGTCCTCGGGGCCGAGGGTTATCGCGACCTCTACGTCGGTTACATCAACGACAACAAGACCACCGACGCGATCGCGGTGATCGATGAAGGCATCGCTCAAGGCATGGTGAAGCCTTCGCCGGATCTGGCCAAAGCCTATTCCGTGATTGCCCAGAACGCGTATGCCGCGGGCGACACCGCCACCGCGATCGCGATGTACAAGCGTGCCGCACCCATCGCCGAGGACGGCGAGCCGTCACTGAACCTCGCGCGCGTGCTGTTCAACGAACGACGGCTGCCCGAATCCAGGCAGGCCGCGCAGCAGGCGTTGGCGAAAGGCGTCAAGAACACCGCCGAAGCCCAGAAGCTCGCCAGCAGCAAGGACAAGTAGCTCAAGCGCGACCGTTAGTACCCATCCGCGCGATTGGTATAAGCTTAGTGGTTCCCGCGGCCGGAAACGGCCGCGGTTCGACATCACCCGTGGCGCGAAGGCGCCCGGCCACACTCGAGCTCCCCCCGCATGACGCAAGACTTGCCGACGCCCGACAAGAACGACGATGGCTTGAATTGGCCACGCATCGCCGGCATGACGTTCGTCATCGCCGTGCACGCGGCGGCATTGATGTTGTTGCTGGCGCCGGTCACGCCGCCGGGCATGGAAAAGTCCGAAGAGGACGCCACCCGGGTGGTGATCATCGAGCCGCCGCCGCCGCCGCCACCGCCGCCGCCGCCGCCGAAGGAGCCTCCCAAGGAGATCAAGCTCTCGCCGACGCCGACGCCGCCCAAGGAATCGCCGTTGCCGCCGCCGCCCGAACCGCCGGTGGTGCTCGACAATCCGTCCCCGATGTCGCTGCCGCCGGCCCCCCCGGCGCCGCCCGCGCCGCCCGCGCCGCAGGTTCCGCAGCGCAACACCAGCGACCTGCGGGCGAGCCTCTGCTTCAAGCCCTCGGACACGCCTTTGGCGATCGCCGTCAGCAAGGCGCAGACGCAGGGGACCACGGTCGTCACATTGCAGTTCACGGCGGATGGCACCGTGACATCGGCATCGATCGGTCAAAGCAGCCACAATCGTGACCTTGACCGCGCGGCGCTGAGTTGGGCCAAGCAGGTCAAGCTGTGCCCCGGCGCGGCCGGTACCGGCAACCTGCCGATTGTTTTCAAGCTCTAGCTTCGCGAGTCCGATTCCCTAGAGGCAGTAGGGTTTTTTCCACTAATAGAGAAAGGTAAGCGTCATGCTGCAGGAAACCACCAACGCCGCCGCTGCGACCGGGGGCAACGCTGCCACCGCGCTGACCCAGATGGGCGTCGACCATCTGCTCAGTGAAATGCTCAGCTCGCCCGGTAACTACGCGGTCCAGTGGGCCGTGCTGCTTACCTTGCTGATCATGTCGGCGATGTCGATCTACTGGATCGTCATCAACCTGTTCAAGAACATCGCCCTGCGCCGTAGCGCGGACCGTGTGGTCGGCACGTTCTGGGAAACCACGAACGCGCAGGACGCGATCCGCTACATGGAAGAGCAGCCGCGTCGCGAGCCGTTCTCCAAGATCGCGCTCGACGCCGCCCAGGCGGCCGCGCACCACCAGCGCCACGAAGGCTCGCGCCTGGTCGAGTCGCTGAACCGCTCGGAGTTCGTGGATCGCGCGCTGCGCCAGGCCGTGACCCGCGAATCGATGCGGCTCGAGTCGGGCCTCACGGTGCTGGCGACGGTCGGTTCGACCGCCCCGTTCGTCGGTCTGCTCGGTACGGTCTGGGGCATCTACGGTGCGCTGATCCGCATCGGCGCCACCGGCCAGGCGTCGATCGACGCGGTTGCCGGTCCGGTGGGTGAAGCGCTGATCATGACCGCCATCGGTCTGTTCACCGCGATCCCGGCGGTGCTGGGCTACAACTTCTTCGTGCGCCTGAACCGCGTCACCTACAACAAGTTCGACACGTTCGCGCACGACCTGCACGACTTCTTCGCCACCGGCGCCCGCGTCGGCGAAGCACCGGCCAAGCACTAAGTCGTCGCACGACCGGACGCCACGGCGTCCGGTCCGCGGATCGCTGACCACGCGTAAAGCAGCAACGTCGATCGCACTACGGAGTCTGGCCCCATGGCCTTCAGTACTGGCAACCAGAGCGGTGCCCCGATGTCGGAAATCAACGTCACGCCCCTCGTGGACGTGATGCTGGTTCTGCTCATCATTTTCATGATCACGGCGCCTCTGATGTCGCACAAGATCAAGGTTGAGCTGCCCAAGGCCAATCTTGACCAGCGCCCGGACAAGGTCCCGCCGGCGCCGCCGGTCACGGTGACGGTCAAGGAAGACGGCACGCTGTACTGGAACGATGCCCCGGTCACCCACGACCAGCTCGAAAGCCAGTTGTCCGTCGCCGCGCAGGCGACGCCGCAGCCGGAGGTGAACATCCGTGGCGACGCGACCACGAAGTACCGCATCGTGGCCGACGTGGTGAACACCGCGCAGTTGCAGGGCATCGCCAAGGTCGGATTCGTCGCGACCAAAGAGCGGCACTAAGGAGCATCGACGATGGCTTTCAGTTCCAATTCCGCTGCCGGCGCGCCGATGGCCGACATCAACGTCACGCCGCTGGTCGACGTGATGCTGGTGCTGCTGATCATCTTCATGGTGACGGCACCCATCCTGTCCTACCCGATCGACATCGACCTGCCGCAGCGCGTGCTCAATCCGCCGCCGGAAACCAAGGTGCCGCCGGAGCCGATCCGCCTGCGCATCGACCAGGCCGGCCAGGTGTTCTGGAACGACAGCCCGGCGCCATTGTCCGCGTTGCGCAACATGATGGAGGCCGAGGTCCAGCGCGACCCGACCAACCAGCCGACGTTGGAGATCGACACCAACGACGAGGCCGATTACGGCGTTCTGGCCAAGGTGCTGGCGACGGCGCGCAACGCCCAGATGCAGAAGATCGGTTTCGTGAAGAAGTAACCCCGCGCCCGGCGCACCTGCAGCGCGCCGCCGCGACGCTTACCAACGGTTGATCCGATCTATCGCGCCGCCCATCGGGCGGCGCTTTTTTATGCGCGCCGCCGGCGGCGGCCGTCACGCCGCGCCCACCGGGGCGCAGCGATAACCGGGCTGCGGGATCGCCCGCGCCCGGGGGAGACGTCCATGGCGCATGCAGCGCAGGACCAGCAGTTGGCCACCATCAACATCACGCCACTGGTGGACGTCATGCTGGTGATGCTGGTGATCTTCATGGTGGCCGCCCCGTTGTTGAGCCGGCCGCTGCCGATGCAGCTTCCCCAACACGGCAACCCGGCTACGGCGACGCCGCTTGAACTGCGGCTGCAGATCGACAGCGCCGGCGACTACACACTCGACGGCCAGCCGGTCAGCGCTGGCGCGCTCGGCGATGCGTTGCAGGCCGCCCTGGCACGGGCGCCGGACCTGCGGCTGCGGATTGCCAGCGCCGACGACAGCGATTACCAGGCGTTCGTCGGCGCATTGTCGGAGGCCGAGCGCGCCGGGATCCGCAACATCGGCAGCGAGATGCGATGACGGCGGCCGCCGCGCGGCCGGGTTAGCGCGCGCCGCCGGGAGCGCCTGCCAGGATCTCCACGTAGGTGCGAACCGCCGTATCCAACCCGACGTACAGCGCCTCGTCGATCAAGGCGTGGCCGATCGACACCTCGAGCACGCCGGGAACCGTCGACAGGAATGCCGCGAGGTTGGCCTGGCTGAGGTCATGCCCGGCGTTGACACCGAGCCCGGCGGCTTGCGCGCGCCGGGCGGTCTCGGCGCACGCATCCAGTCGTTGCGCAGCGTCGCCGGCGGCGAACGCGTCGGCAAAAGGTCCGGTGTAGAGCTCCACCCGGTCGGCGCCGACCTCGGCTGCGTCGGCGACGGCCGGATCGCCCGCATCCACGAACAGGCTCACCCGGCATCCGAGTGACTTGAGCGCGGCGACGTGCGGCCGCAGCGTCGCGCCATCGCAGCCGAAATCGAAGCCGTGGTCGGACGTGAGCTGGGCATCGCCGTCCGGCACCAGCGTCGCCTGCGCCGGGCGGGCCTGGGCGCACAAGGCGTGGAAACCGGGATAGTGCTCGCGCGGTGGCGCGAACGGGTTGCCTTCAAGGTTGAATTCGACCCCGCGCTCGCGGCACAGCGCCGCCAGCGCCAGTACGTCGCGCGCCTGGATATGGCGCGCGTCCGGACGCGGGTGCACGGTGATGCCGTGCGCTCCGGCATCCAGGCAAACGCGTGCGGCGCGCACGACATCCGGCGCATGACCGCCACGCGAGTTGCGCAGCACCGCGATCTTGTTGACGTTGACGCTCAGGACCGTCATGCGCGGTCGGACGCGGGTTACGGCGCCGGCGGTTGACTGGGCGGACCGCCCTCGGCGCGGCGCGCCTCGGCCTGTTCGCGCAGCCGGCGCAACTCGGCCGGATCGAGCATCGTCGCCTCGTCACGGCTGCGGCTGCCAACCCGCTGCGCGAGCAGGCCCAGCACCCAGGCCAGCAGCAATCCGAGCGCGGCCAGCAGGCACAGCGCCGCTAGCGCGACCGAGCTGGTCTTGAACGCGACGACGAACGCGGCGATGGCCAGCAGCAGGTACACCCAAGGCATGCGTGGATCCTCCGACGGCCGCCTCGCGCGGCAAGCTTTGGCGCAGTCTACGGGCGATCGCAAACCGGTGGAACTCGCACCGCCCGACCGATTCGCCGGGCGGGGTTGCGGATCAGCCGCCGTCCGCGTCCAGGCGCGCCGGGTGCTTCACAGCACCGGCGACAACAGCCGCGCCAGCGCCTCCGGCAATCGCACCGTCCACAGCGACTGGGAACGTTGCTCGCGCACACGCGGGGCTCGCGCGAACTCGCCTTCGATCAGTTGCGCCAATGCGCCGCCCACGTCCGCGTCGCGGAACAGCACCGATACCTCGAAATTGAGCTGGAAGCTGCGCGGGTCGAAGTTGGCGCTGCCGATGATCGCCACGTCGTCATCGACCAGCAGCGCCTTGGTGTGCAGCATGCGCGGCCCGTACTCGTAGACCTTTGCGCCCGCGGCCATCAGTTCGTCGAAATACGAACGCGCGGCATACGTCACCAGCCGGCTGTCGCTCATCCGCGGGACCAGCAGACGCACGTCCAGTCCCGACAGCGCCGACGACGTCAGCGCCATCAGCGCCGGGTCGCTGGGCACGAAATACGGAGTCACCAGCCACACCCGCCGGCGTGCCGCGTGGATCGCTTCGATGTGCAGTCGATGTATCGCTTCCCATGGCGAGTCCGGACCCGATGCCAGCACCTGCGCCTGCACGGTGCCGGCTTCCGGCGCTGGCATCGCCTTGACCACCGAGGAAATGAAATCCCGGGTCCCGGTGGCGTACGCCCAGTCCTCGACGAAGACCAGCTGCAGCGGACGCACCACGCCGCCTTCCAGCCGCAGGTGCAGATCGCGGTAGGCGTTGTCGCGCAGCCGGTCGTTTTCCTCGTCGGTGATGTTGATGCCGCCGGTGAACGCCACCCGGCCGTCGATCACGACGATCTTGCGGTGCGAACGCAGGTTCAACCAGGGGCGCTTCCAGATGCGGCGCAGGCGCATCGGGTGGAACCACGCCACCTCGCCGCCGGCCGCGATGAGCGGGGCGAAGAACCGGGTGGGACTGGTCGACGAACCGACCGAGTCCAGCAGCAACCGCACCGCGACACCGGCGCGCGCGCGTTCGACCAGTGCGTCGCGCAGTGCCGTCCCGGTCACGTCGGACGCGAAGATGTAGTACTCCAGATGGATGTGATGCTGCGCCTGACGGACCGCGGCGAGCAGCGCGTCGTAGGTGGCGGCGCCGTCGACCAGCAGGGCGACGGCGGTGGCCGTGGTCGGTGGCAGTCCGGTGGTCGCCTGCGCCAGTCGCGCCAGTTCGGCGGTGGCGTCGGCCGTGTCGTCGTCGCCCAGGCCGGACAGTCCCGCGCGGCTGCGTGCGCGTCGCAACCGCTGGCGCTTGATCCGCTGCGGACCGAATACGTAATAGACGAGGAAACCGACAAACGGCAGCAGCGCCAGGCCGAACAGCCAGCTCAGCGTCGCCGCGGGCGCGCGCTTCTGCAGCACGATCCAGCCACCCAGCCAGACCAGGTAACCGATCCAGCCGAGGGTCAGGACGAGGGTGAAATGGTCGAAGCGGTGCAGCCATAGCCAGGCGATGTGCAGGGCATCGAGCATGAAGGAGCCAGGGCCGGTCGCGGACGATGCGACGGCGCCAGCGTAGGCTGTCGGCGTGGACGATGCACGCGAAGACGCCCGCAAGGCCCGGGCACCAATCAAGGGCCGTGGCGCCGCCTCGTATGTCGCCGGGCGGTTCGAGAAAGCCGTCGCGCATGGCGAGGACGACGGCTGGGGCTCGGTCTACGCCACGGCGCGCGACGATGCCAGCGAGTCCGTCGCGCCGCGTCCCGACACCCGGGTGACCGAGGAGCGCGCGCGCTCGGTGCTCAGCCACAACGATTCGCCGGACGTGGGCTTCAGCCAGTCGCTCAATCCCTATCGCGGCTGCGAACACGGCTGCGTGTACTGCTTCGCGCGGCCGTCCCACGCGTACCTCGACCTGTCGCCGGGCCTGGATTTCGAAACCAGGCTGTATGCGAAGACCAACGCCGCCGAGCGCCTGCGCCATGAACTCTCCAGGCCCGGCTACGTGCCGGTGCCGACGGCGCTTGGAATCAATACCGATGCATACCAGCCGATCGAGCGCCGCTATCGGGTGACGCGCGAAGTGCTGGAAGTGTTCGCCGAATGCCGGCACCCGGTGAGCTTCGTCACCAAGAGCGGATTGATCACGCGCGACATCGACCTGCTGTCGGCAATGGCGCGCGACCGCCTCGTCAGCGTGTTCTTCTCGATCACCACGCTCGACAACACGCTTGCCTCGAAGATGGAGCCCCGCGCAACCGCGCCGCACGGCAAGTTGCGCGCGATGCGCACGCTTGCCGATGCCGGCGTGCCGGTCGGGGTGATGGTCGCGCCGGTGGTGCCGATGCTCACCGACCGCGAACTCGAACATATCCTGGAGGCGGCGCATGCGCATGGTGCGCGCGCGGCGGGCTACACGCTGCTGCGCCTGCCGCACGAACTCAAGCAGGTGTGGCGCGAATGGCTGCAGTTGCACTATCCCGAGCGCGCCGCGCACGTGATGAGCCTGATCCGGCAGATGCGCGGCGGCAAGGATTACGACAGCCGCTTCGGCATCCGCGCGCGCGGCGAAGGCCCCTTCGCCGACCTGCTCGCGCAGCGGTTCGCGAAGGCGCATGCCCGGCTTGGGTTCGGACGCCTGCCGCCGCTGGATGGTTCGAAGTTCGTCGCGCCGCGGGCGCCGTCGCCACAGGGCGACCTGTTCTGACGCCGGACTGGTGACGCCGCGCGTCGCCGGAGGCGCCGGGGTCGCATGCCGGCACACGCCGAACTTCCGCTTTCCGTTGCCGCCACGACAACCAGGGATTCCTGGTCTCGCGACAGTGGCAAACCCGTGAAGTTTCCCGGTGCCGGGCGAGCCGGCGAGCAAGGGCCCGATCCGGGTACACATGCGAGTCCGCCCGCGTTTCATGACTGCGGCATTGCGCGAATTGTCTGCCCGCCGAGCCACTATCAGCCGTGGCCGTCTTGCCGCACCATCGGCGCCACCATCGGCGACTCACGGAAGCGCCATGAGTCCGAACGACGATCCCGAACGCACCGTAACCGCCGCCGACTGCGCGCGGCTGGCCGCGGTCGTCGAATGGTCGCGGGACGCGATCATCGGTTACGCGCTCGACGGCACCATCACTGGCTGGAACCGCGGTGCCGAGCGCGTACTCGGTTATCCCGCCGACGCGATGATCGGCAAGTCGCTGGCGACCCTGCTGCCGGCCGGCGCCGAGGACCAGTGGCCCGCGCTGCTCACCGCCTGCACCCATCCGGACGCCGACCTGCGGCACGAGACCACGTGGAAGCGGCAGGACGGCCAGGCGATCGCGATCGACCTGTCGTGCACGATCCTCGAAGACGCGGCACGCCGCGCGAAGTTCGGCACGGTCATCGCCCGCGACATCAGCGATCGCCGGGCGATGGAGCGCGCGCTACGCCAGAGCGAAATGCGGCTGACGGCCATCCTCGAGCAGACGTCGATGGGCCTGGCGCAGACCGATTTCACGGGCCGCTTCGAACTGGTCAATCCGCGCTTCTGCGCCATCGTCGGCCGTCCCGCGCGCGAGCTTTACCGGATGCGCGTGCAGGACATCATCCACCCCGACGACCTGCACCATATCCTCGCCATGGTGCGCAGGCTGCTGGTCGAACATGCGCACTTCGACATCGAGGTGCGATTCCTCCGCCCCGACGGCTCGGCGGTCTGGACCACCCACAGCGTCACCGCGATGCTCGACAGCGACCGCCACCCCCAGCACCTGATTTCGGCGGTCCTGGACATCACCCAACAGAAGCTCGCGATGCAGCACGTCGAACTGATGCTCGACGAGCTCAACCACCGGGTGAAGAACACGCTCGCGACGGTGCAGGCGATCGCGACGCAGACGTTGGCCAAGGCGCCGGACCTGGAGTCGTTCCGCGTCGCCTTCCACGCTCGCCTGATGGCCTTGTCCAAGACCCACAACCTGCTGGCGGCCGATGCCTGGACCGGCGCGCGGCTGCGCGACATCGTCGCCGGTGAGCTGGAGCCCTTCCAGCGCGATGAGCCCGATGCGGATCCGCGCGTGCGCATCCGGGGCGAGGAAGTGCTGCTGTCGCCCAAGCTCGCGCTGGCCCTGAGCATGGCGGTCCACGAACTGGCGACCAATGCCAGCAAGTACGGCGCGCTCAGCGGGCCCACCGGTTGCGTCGAGGTCGGCTGGCAGGTGCCTACGGAGGACGGCCACGCCCACCTGAGACTGCAATGGACCGAACGCGGCGGGCCGCCGGTGGACACGCCGGTCCGGCGCGGCTTCGGCACCCGCCTGATCACCGAAGGACTGGCGTTCGAACTGAATGGGGAAGCGACCATCGACTACGCAAAAAGCGGCGTAGTCTGTGTCATCGACGTCCCACTTTCCGAAGAAGGGGCCACCTGATGGACGGCGCGACCCATCCCTGCGTCCTGCTGGTCGAGGACGAGATGTGTCTGGCGATGATGCTGCAGGACCTGCTGGAGGATGCGGGTTACCGCGTCATCAAGGCCGCACGCGTCCCGGCGGCGTTGACGCTTGCCGAAGGCGAGGACATCCAGGCCGCGATCCTGGACGTCAATGTCGCCGGCCGGGAGGTCTTCCCCGTCGCCGACGAACTGCGTCGCCGCGGCGTGCCCTTCATGTTCGCATCCGGCTATGGCGAACGCGGCGTGCCCGGCGAGTTCAGCGAGTACCCGATCCTGCAGAAGCCCTACGACCCCGTCGCGCTGGGCTCGATGCTGGAGAACGTACTGGCCAGGCCCGGGGTTCCGCTGTCCTGACATCGGAGCGCGACACCCGCGGTGGCCTCTCCGCGATGCGAACGCGGGACGCCGACGCGCAGTGCGTTGGCGTCCACGCCCATGATCACGCTCATGCCGAAATGGCGAGCTTCTCTTGGTGGTAGCGGCGCGTGGCGGCGAACCACAGCAGCGCGGCCAAGCCAAAGCCCGCCGCCATGTACGTCGCCCACTCCACCGCGGGGATGGATTCGCTGCGGATCACCTTCAGCAGCATCTGGTTCTGGGCGAGGAACGGCACGGCCATCATCCACAACTGGTTGCGCACCGGGCTGACCATCAGCGTGATGGTCGGGATCATCGGCAGCAGCATCAGCAGGCTCATGTAGCTCTGCGCCTCCTTCACCGATTTCGCGCCGGCGGCGATGAAGGTCAGCAGCGACGTGCCGATGAACAACATCGGCACCAGGATCAGCAGCATCCGTGCGATCGCTTCGACGCTGACGTCCATCTGCCGGCCGATGCCCGGGGCAAACTGCGCGCCGACCTTGAATCCGATCAGGGTGAGCAGCAGCGACGTCAGGCCGACGGCGCAGGCGGCGCCGATCTTGCCACTGACGATCGCGCCGCGTTGCGCAGGAGTGGCCAGCAACGGTTCGAGCGACTGGCGTTCGCGTTCGCCGGCGGTCGTGTCGATGATGAGGTAAGCGCCGCCGATGAACGCGCTGAGGATCAGCAGGTACGGCAGGATCGCCATCGCCATCCCCTTGCGCGCTTCGGGCGTCGACAGGTCCTTGTGAGACACCGCCAACGGCGCCGCGATGCCGGGATTGATCCCGCGCGCGAGCAAACGCAGCGCACCGGCCTGCTGGCGATACAGGTCCAGTGCGTTCTCGACGCGCTTGACGGGGATATCGGCATCCTGGCGCGTGGAGTCGTGCACGATTTCCACGAGTGCAGGCGTTCCTTCGCGCCATTGCTTGGCGAATTCGTCGCCGATCTTCAGGTAGACGTCCTCGTCCTGGTTGCGGATGGCGGTGTCGGGATCCTCGTGCAGGACCTTGCGCTCGATGCCCTGTCCGGCCAGCCATGCCACAAGGTTGGGCGCATTCTCGGCGCCGACCATCGCGACGGCGAGCGGTTTCTCGATCTGGCTCTTGGCGCGGCTCTCCGCCAACGTGCCCATGCCAATGATGAGCGTGGGCAGCAACACCGGACTTAATACGAGGGTCAACAGCAGCGTTCGGCGGTCGCGCGAGAATTCGCGGAGCTCCTTGCGCAACACCGTCCACAGTGCGGTCGGATTGGTACTCATGCGTGCAGGCCCTCCTCCGAGCCGATCAGCTGGACGAAGGCGTCCTCGAGGTTGGATTCGCCGGTGCGTTGGCGCAGTTCGTCGGCCGATCCCTGCGCGACCACGCGCCCGTGCGCGATCACCACGATGCGGTCGCACAGCGCGGCGACCTCTTGCATGATGTGGCTGGAGAAGATCACGCAGCGGCCTTCGCCTCGCAGGTGGCGCAGGAAATCGCGCAAGCCGCGCGTGGTCATCACGTCCAGGCCATTGGTCGGCTCGTCGAGGATGACGTTCCTTGGATCGTGCACCAGCGCGCGCGCGATCGCGGTCTTGGTGCGCTGGCCCTGCGAGAACCCTTCGGTCTGGCGATCCAGGAAATCTTCCATCTGCAGCGCAGCGGCGAGCTGTCGCGTGCGCTCGGCAATCAGCGGCGCGGCCATGCCGTGCAGCTCACCGAAGTAGCGGATGTTCTCGCGCGCGGTCAGCCGCTTGTACACGCCGCGCGCATCGGGCAGCACGCCGAGTGCACGCCGCGCGTATTCGGGATCTGATGCGACGTCATGGCCATCGACCAGCACGCGCCCGCTTTCCGGATGCATCAGCGTGTAGAGCATGCGCAGCGTGGTGGTCTTGCCGGCGCCGTTGGGGCCAAGCAGGCCGGTGATTTCCCCGTCGCGCGCCTCGAAGCCGACGTCGTCGACCGCGACCACGGGCGCCGGCTTGCCTTTTCCGGTGCCGGGGAATGTCTTGCGCAGGTGTTCTGCAACGATCATGTGCGTGTCCTGTCAGGAGCGCGGCGCGCTCAGGGTTCCCAGCCGTTGAAGGAGGTGAAGGGCGGCGCGTACGGCACCTTGTCCAGGCATTTGGCATCGAGCGATTTCGCGTCGGCCTT
>Ga0207981_1000030_pt1 | contig 17953 bp, 18 predicted proteins | sample SoimicmetaGmgLPC_FD_188327 | JGI IMG/M metagenome (GOLD analysis project Ga0207981, IMG submission 188327) | Soil and rhizosphere microbial communities from Laval, Canada - mgLPC (SPAdes) (version 2) | ecosystem: Environmental > Terrestrial > Deep subsurface > Rock core/Sediment | place: Laval... | reverse complement strand
GCAATGGCGCGCCGGGCTCCGCCTACACGGCGCTGGACTGGGAAGAAGGGACGACGGCGCGATGATCCTCCGCGACAGCCTCGGTCGCTATGGGGCCAAGCTCGGACTGGGCGCGGGCGGGCTGCTGTCGTGGTGGCGCGCCTCGCTGGTGGCGTGGTTGCCTGCGCGCTGGCAGGCGCTGCTCGGCTGGGCCCGCGACCGTTTGCTGCTTGCGCCCGAAGGCGATGGCTACCAACTGCGCCTGGAGCGCGGCAACGAGGTTCTCGACCTCGGCTACCTGCCGTTGCCCGAAGCCGGCGCCACCGACGATCCGTTGGCAGCCGTGCTCGGCCCGCAGGTCGTCGACCTGCCGCGTTGGGTGGTGTTGCCGGCCGGCAGCGGGCTGCGGCGGCGGATGCTCATGCCGGCCGCCGCCGTCGACCGCCTGCACGATGTGTTGCGGTTCGAAATCGAACGCCAGACACCCTTCGACGCCGCCAGCGTCGTGTTCGATGCGCTGCTGCTCGGCCGACGGCCCGACGGCCAAGCCGATATCGAACTGATCGTCGTGCCAAAGGCCAGCTTCGACGCCTCGCTGTCCGCGTTGGGGCCGCTGGCCGAAACGCTGGCCGGCGTGGACATCGCGGCCGTCGGTGCGGCCCCCGCCGGAGTGAACCTGCTGCCGCCGGCGCGTCGCGTGCGCGTCGCCGATCCATCGCGCGCCTGGAACCTGGCGCTGGTCGCGGTGGCGCTGCTGGCACTGGCCGGCGGCCTGTGGCAGGTGCTGCAGAACCGCCGCGCGGCCGCCGGGGCCCTCGACAAGGAGGTCGCCACGCGCAGCCAGGTGGCACGTCAGGTGAACCTGCAGCGCCAGCAGCTGGTCGATGCGGTGCAGGGCGCCGCCTTCCTCGATCGCGCCCGCAGCGGCAGGCCGACCAACGTCGAACTCATGGATGAACTCAGTCGCCGCCTGCCCGACAACACCTATCTGGAAAAACTCTCGATCGAGGACAACCGCCTGACGCTGATCGGCCTGAGCAGCGAGGCCTCCGCGCTGGTGCCGCGCCTGGAGGGATCGCCGTTGTGGATCTCGCCGGCGCTGACCGGCGCCCTGCAACCGGATCCCCGCACCAGCCGCGACCGCTTCACCCTGATGGCGGATATCGCCATCAAGCCCGGCGCCGGCAAGGAACCTGTCGATGACACGCGCCGTCACTGATCGCGACCGTTGGCTCGCTCTCGGGTTGCTCGTGCTGGTACTGGCGCTGGCCTACCTGTTGCTGCTGCATTCGTGGTGGACGGCGCCGATGCTCCAGGCGCGCGATCGCATCCAGACGCTGCAGCAGCGCGAACTGCGCCAGCGCATGCTGTTGCGCCAGGCACCCGAGGTGGCATTGCGGCTGCGGCAGGTGCGTGATGCCGAAGCGCGGCGTCCCGGATTCCTCCCGGAAGCGACGACGGAGCTCGCCACCGCGAGCCTCGTGCAGCGGCTCGAAGCCGTCGTCCTGCAGGCCAGCCCCGGCAACCGCAGTTGCGCGATCACCAACCGCTCGCCGCTGACCGAAGAGGGCGCGAGCAAGGAACGTTTCCGCAAGGTCACCGTGCAGGTGCGCCTGCGCTGCGGCACGCCTGAACTCGCCGCCGTGCTGCACGCGTTGGAGGCCGGCACGCCGCGGCTGTTCGTCGACAACCTCAACGTGCTGGCGCAGCGATACTTCTTCGCGCCGGGACAGGAGGGCTCGCAGGCCGGCGGCCTGGACGTGAGCTTCGATCTTTACGGCTATCTCCGTCCGGCGCCGATGCCGGAGCGGAGCGCGTCCGCAGGTAACGAGGCGGTGTCCGATGCGCGTTGAAGGCATCTCGCCGCGGACCTGGCTGCTCGGCACGGTGGCCGGATGGGCGCTGGTGTTGTGGGTGCTGGCGCTGGCCGGAATGGGCAGCCGCGTCGCGCATCTTCCGGATAATCCGTCCCTGGTTCCGCGCTTGCCGCAATTGGCGCCCGCGCCCGCCGAACGCCTCGGCCCGCTCGCGCAGTATGCCAACATCACGGTCCACCCCCTGTTTTCCACCGACCGCCAGCCGCAGCCGTTCTACCTGACCAAGGAAGGCGACGAGGACGCGCAGCCGGCGTTCGATTACGTCCTGACCAGCGTCCTGATCACGCCCGCATTGAGCATGGCGATCGTGCAGCCGTCCGAAGGCGGTGATTCGGTGCGCATCAAGCTCGGCGAGAGCGCCGATGCCCAGCCGGCCTACCGGTTGACCACGATCAACCCGCGCAGCGCGGTATTCGAAGGGCCGGACGGCCCGCACACGCTGGAGCTGCGCGTGTTCGACGGCACCGGTGGCGAGCCGCCCACCGAGCTCCAAAGCGCGCGCCTCACCGGCAAGCGCCCGATCGGTGCGAATGCGGACGCGAATGCCGATGCCAGCGCCGATGCGACGGAACCGTCGGCGGCACCGATGCTCAGGCCGAAGGTGGCTCCAAAGCCGGTGAATCGCCCCGCAACCCAGACCGCCGCGAAACCCGCCGCCCAACCTCCGACGGACACTGCCTCCGCCAGCAACCAGCCCACGCCCGAGGAGCAGATGGAAAGCATCCGCAAGCGCATCGAACAACGCAGGGCGCAATTGCGCGAGCAAGCCCAGAACCCCGCAGCACCGGCCGAGAACCCGTAGAGTGCCTCCCGCGATGACCTTTCTTTCCCAGTTCGCCCGCTTCCATCTCCGCAGCGCGCTCGTTGCCGTCCTGGCGACCGTGATCGCCGCCTGCGCGAGCATGCCTCCGCCGAACGTACAGCGCCGGGGTGACGACAGCCGCGCGCCTGCGGCGGGCACGTCGAGCGCCGGGGATACCGGCCGTTCGGTCGTGGTCACCGGGGTCAACGGCGTGAAATCGGAGCCGCTGCAGGAAGGTGCGGATGCCGGCGCGCGTCCGCTGATCCGTCGCGGCACCGGCCAGGTGATCAATCGCAGCGCGGCCTCCGCACCGCCGCCGAACCTGGGCGCCACCAGCGGCGCGGCGACGTTCAACTTCGAGGGAGAGTCGCTGCAGGCGGTGGTCAAGGCGATCCTCGGCGACATGCTCGGCCAGAACTACGTGATCGCGCCCGGCGTGCAGGGCACGGTGACGCTGGCCACGCCCAAACCGGTCAGTGCGGCGTCGGCGATGTCGCTGCTGGAGATGGTGCTGGGCTGGAACAACGCCCGGATGGTCTACAGCGACGGGCGCTACAACATCGTTCCGGCCGACCAGGCCCTCGCCGGCACCGTCGCCCCGCGCACCGGCTCGCCGGAAACCGCGCGCGGCTTCGAAGTGCGCGCGGTCCCGCTGCGCTACGTCTCCGCATCGGAGATGGAGAAGATCCTCAAGCCGTACGCGCGTCCCAACGCGATCGTGAACGTCGACACCGGCCGCAACCTGATCACGCTCTCGGGAACGCGCGCCGAACTCGAGAACTATCTGCGCACGGTCGAGATCTTCGACGTCGACTGGATGTCCAGCATGTCGGTCGGCGTGTTCCCGCTGCAGTCGGGCAAGGCGACGCAGGTGGTATCGGACCTGGAAAAAGTGTTCGGCGACCAGAGCAAGTCGCCGGTGGCGGGCATGTTCCGCTTCATGCCGCTGGAAGCCGCCAACGCGGTCATGGTGATCACGCCGCAGTCGGAGTATCTCGACGACATTCAGCAATGGCTGGAGCGCATCGACGGTGCCGGCGCGGGCGTGCAGCTGTTTTCGTACGAGCTGAAATACGTCAAGGCGAAGGACCTGGCGGACCGGCTGTCCGAGGCCTTCGGCGGCCGCGGCGGCAGTTCGGATACGGGCAACGGCGCGCCGTCGATGATGCCGGGGACCAACTCCACCGAAATCCGGGATTCGGGCATCGATGACACCAGCGGCACCAGCGCAGCAGGCATCGGCGCCGATCAGGGTGGCGACACCGGCGGCGGAATGGGCAACGGCACCCTCTCGCTCAACCAGACGGAGCAGGGCAACGGCTCGGCCACCCTGGAAGTCGGCGGGGAGAAGGTGGGTGTGTCGGCGGTGGACGAAACCAACACGTTGCTCGTGCGCGCCAGCGGACAGGCGTGGCGATCGATCAAGGAGGTCATCGAAAAACTCGACGTGATGCCGCTGCAGGTGCACATCGAAGCGCAAGTGGCGGAGGTGAAGCTCGGTGGCGAGTTGCAGTACGGCGTCAGCTGGTATTTCGAGAATGCGCTCTCGGGGCTCATCGATTCGCCCATCACTGCCGGTGCTGGCATCCGCAGGGTGGACGGCACGACCGGACTCGTGTGGAGCTTTCCGGGAAGCAACTCCGTCGCCGTCATCAAGGCCCTGGATCAGGTCACCGACGTACGGCTGCTGCAGACGCCATCCGTGGTGGTGCGCAACAACGTCGAGGCGACATTCAACGTCGGTACGCGGATTCCGATCCAGTCGGTTACGGTCAATACCAACACCGGTAGCGGGGACACCTTCAGCCAAGTTCAGTACCTGGATACCGGCGTCATCCTCAAGGTGCGCCCGCGTATCACCAAGGACGGCGTCGTCTTCCTCGAGGTCGTCCAGGAAGTGAGTTCACCCGGTCCGGTTCCGCTCAGCTGCGCCAGCAATCCCAACAACTGCAACGTTGCGATCGACACGAGGCGGCTGAAGACCGAGGCGGCAATCCAGAGCGGCGACACCATGATGCTCGCCGGCCTGATCTCCGACGGGGTCACCCGCGGTTCCAACGGCATCCCGGGCCTGAGCCGGATCCCGATCATCGGCGGTCTGTTCGGACAGCAGAATTCGGGAACGACCCGCAACGAAGTGATCATCCTGCTGACCCCGACGATCCTCCGCAACCCGCAGGAAGCCCGCGACCTCACCGACGAATACGGCCGCCGATTCCGCGCGATGGAACCGCTCAACCGGGCGCCGAAGAAACGGTGACCACGCGCGACGCGTCCGACGCGCGGCGCGATCCCGGTTTGCCTGTCGTGCTGCTGCCGATAGGCGTCGATGATGACGCGCTCGACGCCTGCCTTGCGGCGCTTGATGCCGGAACGCCCGCAGGCGCTCGGGTGTGGCTTGCCGACGATGCGCAGGCCGGCCCGCGCGGCGTGGCCATCATCCAGCGCTGGTTGCAGCGCACGCGGCTGGATGCCGAATACAGCCGACGCCAGCGCAGCCTGGGTGAAGTCGCGCACCTGGACCAACTGTTCGCCGCCTGCGCGGATGCGGATGTCGTGGTTCTCGGCCCCGATGCGGTTCCCATGCCGGGCTGGCTCGTGCAACTCGCGGCGTGCCTCGCGCGCGACGCCGCGATCGCGACCGCGACGCCGTGGTGCAATGCCGGCGAGACCGCGGCGTGGCCACGTTGCGGCGAGATTTCCGCGATGCCCGACGATCCCGCACGCATCGCGCGCGCATGCGCAACGCTTCCTCCACGGCATCCCGAATTGCCCTCTGCGGTCGCCCACGCCGTCGCGTTGCGCGGCAACGCGCGCAGGCGCGCGGGCGGCCTGGATGGCGCCAGTTACGGCTCGTGGCATGCCGCGCTGGTCGACCTGTCGCTGCGCCTGTCGGGCCTGGGCTGGCGCAACGTGTTGTGCGAGACCGCGTTCGTCGCACGCGGAAGCGAGGGCATGCCCGCCGATGGCGATCAGGATGCCCTCGCTGCACGCTGGCCGGGTTGGCACGCGCGACTGGCGGGATTCCTGATGGATGATCCGTTGCACGCGCTGCGCGCGCAGCTCTCGCAGGCCCACGCCGAGGTCGCGCCCGCGACGCCGCAGCGCGAGCTCTTCGCATGACGCAGGAACACAACGACATCGGCGTGGTCGTCGTCACCTATCGCAGTGGCGCCACCATCGACGACTGCCTGGCGCGCCTGCGCACGGCTGCAGGCGTCGCGGCGATCCGCGTCGTCGACAACGCCTCCGACGACGGCACGCTCACGGTCGTGCAACGCCATGCCGCGGCCGACGCGCGGGTGCGCTTCATCGCCAACCCGGACAACCCGGGTTTCGCGGTCGCGTGCAACCAGGGCGTCGAAGCACTCGTCGAACCACGCGACGCCACCTGGCTCGCATTCGTCAACCCGGACTGCCTGGTCGAAACCGACACGCTGACGCAGCTGCGCACGCATGCGCGCCAGCTCGATGGCAATGCACTGATCGGCGCCGACCTGGTCGACGAGGATGGCGCGCGCGATCCGGCCGCGCGGCGCCGCGATCCCGACTTCGGCAGGATGCTCGAGCGGCTGCTGCACTCAAGGCCTTCGGCGCAGCTGCATGTCCCGCTGGACGATGCGCGGTCGCTGCAGCAGGTCGATGCCGTGTCAGGCGCGCTGATGCTGATGCCGCGGATCCTGTTCGAGCGCGTCGGCGGCTTCGACGCCGGCTACCGACTGCATGCCGAAGACCTCGACCTGTGCCGGCGCGTGCGCGATGCCGGCGCCGTGGTCGCCGTCGCCAACGATGCGCGCGTGGTGCACGTGCGTGGCGTGTCGTCGCGATCGCGGCCGTTATTCGTCGAATGGCACAAGCATCGCGGCCTGTGGCGTTGGTTCGGCAAGTTCGAGGCGCCGCAGCGCAGCCCAGCGATGCGCGCGGCCGTGTTCGCGATGATCTGGGCCCGGTTTCCGTTCGCCGCGTTGCGGGCGATGTGGCGTTAGCGCCTCAAGCCGCTCCCTACAAAGAGCACATCACCGGTGGCGGTTGATCTCGTCACGCAACGCCTTCGCCGCTTTGCCTGCCGCCTCGGCGAAATCATCGCCGTTCGACGCGTACAGGATCGCCCGCGACGAGCTGACCATCAGGCCAGTACCGTCGGCGGTTTTCGCATTCGTCACCACCGCCTCGACATCGCCACCCTGCGCGCCGACGCCCGGCACGAGGAACGGCATGTCACCGACGATCGCCCGCACCTGGCGCAGCTGTTCCGGCCAGGTGGCGCCGACGACGAGAGCGCAGTTGCCGTTGCCGTTCCAGTCGCGCGCGATCGTTTCGGCGACATGGTGGTATAGCGGGCGGCCTTCGACGAGCAGGTCCTGCAGGTCGCGCGCCCCGGGATTCGACGTGCGGCACAGGATCACGACACCCTTGCCGGCGCGGTCGAGGAATGGCTGCAGCGAATCGCGCCCGAGGTAGGGGTTGGCGGTGACTGCATCCGCGCCGAAGCGATCGAACGCTTCGGCCGCGTAATGCTGCGCGGTGCTGCCGATGTCGCCGCGCTTGGCGTCGAGGATGACCGGGATGCCCGGATGCGCGGCGTGGACATGCGCGATGAGCCGTTGCAGCGCGCCCTCCGCACCGAGTGCCGCGAAGTGCGCGATCTGCGGCTTGAAGCAGCAGACGTACGGCGCGGTGGCATCGACGATGGCCCGGCAGAAGTTGAACACGGCGTCGGGATCGTTGGAAAGCAGAGCCGGGAATCGCGCCGGCTCCGGATCCAGGCCGACGCAGACGAGCGAATTGGCGGAGTTCCATCGCGTGCGCAGCGTTTGCGTGAAGCCCATCGTGTCCCTCGATTGTTCGTGCTCAGTTCCTCCCCCGCAAGCGGAGGCAGGGGCCAGCAATCCTATTTCAACGCCTTGAACCGCAACCGGTGCGGCTTTGCGCCTTCCTCGCCCAGGCGCCGCCGCTTGTCTTCCTCGTATTCGCGGTAGTTGCCCTGGAAGAACTCGACGTGGCTCTCGCCTTCGAAGGCGAGGATGTGCGTGGCGATGCGGTCCAGGAACCAGCGGTCGTGCGAAATCACGAACACGTTACCCGGGAACTCGAGGATCGCGTCCTCGAGCGCGCGCAACGTTTCGATGTCGAGGTCGTTGGACGGCTCGTCGAGCAGCAGCACGTTGCCGCCCTGCAGCAGCGTCTTGGCCAGATGCAGACGCCCGCGCTCACCGCCCGACAGCGTGCCGACCAGTTTCTGCTGGTCCTGGCCCTTGAAGTTGAAGCGACCGATGTAGGCGCGCGACTGGATCTCCACGCCGTTGATGTTGAGGATGTCGGCGCCGCCGGAGACTTCCTGGAAGACGTTGTGGTTGCCTTCGAGCTTCTCGCGGCTCTGGTCGACGTAGGCGAGCTTCACCGTCGGCCCCATGGTGATCTGGCCCTTGTCCGGCTTTTCCTGCCCGGTGATCATCTTGAACAGCGTCGACTTGCCGGCGCCGTTCGGGCCGATGATCCCGACGATCGCGCCCGACGGGACGATCAGGCTCAGGTCGTCGATCAACAGGCGGTCGCCGAACGACTTCGACACACCCTTGAACTCGACCACCGACTGCCCGAGGCGCTCGCCCGGCGGGATGAAGATCTCATTGGTCTCGTTGCGCTTCTGGTAATCGACCGCCTGGAGTTCCTCGATCCGCGCCAGGCGCGCCTTGCCCTTGCTGCGGCCGCCCTTGGCATTGCTGCGCGCCCATTCGAGCTCGCGCTGGATCGCCTTCTGACGCGCCTTTTCCGACGACTCTTCCTGCTTCAGGCGAGCATCCTTCTGGGTGAGCCAGTCGGTGTAGTTGCCCTTCCACGGGATGCCGCGGCCGCGATCCAGTTCGAGGATCCATTCGGCGGCGTTGTCGAGGAAGTAGCGATCGTGCGTCACCGCGACGACGGTGCCGGTGTAGCGCGCGAGGAACTGTTCCAGCCATTCCACCGATTCGGCGTCCAGGTGGTTGGTCGGTTCGTCGAGCAGCAGCATGTCGGGCTTCTGCAGCAGCAACTGGCAGAGCGCGACGCGGCGCTTCTCACCGCCCGACAGCTTGCCGATGACCGCCTCCCACGGCGGCAGGCGCAGCGCGTCGGCGGCGACTTCCAGCTGGTGTTCGAGCGTGTGCGCGTCGCCCGAGGCGAGGATCGCTTCGAGCCGCTGCTGTTCGGCGGCAAGCTTGTCGAAATCGGCGCCTTCCTCGGCGTAGGCCTCGTACACCTTGTCGAGCGCGGCCTGTGCCTGCAGCACTTCGCCTACGCCCTGCTCGACGGCTTCGCGCACGGTGTGGGTGGGATCGAGTTGCGGCTCCTGCGCCAGGTAGCCCACCTTGATGCCCGCCTGCGGGCGCGCTTCGCCGACGAAATCGTGGTCGACGCCGGCCATGATCTTCAGCACCGTGGACTTGCCCGCACCGTTGAGCCCGAGCAGGCCGATCTTGGCGCCCGGGAAGAACGACAGCGAGATGTCCTTGATGATCTGGCGCTTCGGCGGCACGGTCTTGCTGACGCCGTTCATGGTGTAGATGTATTGGGACATTCGAGCTCCGCAGGGGGCAGCGGCGGGCCTGCGCAGGGCAGGGCCGCGGACATGTTTCGGGATGGCCCGAATTATACCGGGCCGTCGCCTCCAGCTCCCTCCCCCTGCAAGGCAAGGGAGCCGGGAGGGGTGCTTTTTCCCCGCATCCCGACGTGGAGCCGCCTGCGCATCCGCAGGGGCTGCAGCCAAAACCGCTAAACTTCGCGTTCCAACGGCTGCCTGGAACTGCGATGTTTCCCCGCGATGCCCGTATCGAAGGCTACGACCCCGAACTCGCGCAGGCCATCGCCAACGAGCGCCAGCGCCAGGAAGACCACGTCGAACTGATCGCCAGCGAAAACTACGCCAGCCCGCGAGTAATGGAAGCGCAGGGAAGCGTGCTGACCAACAAGTACGCCGAAGGCTATCCGGGCAAGCGGTACTACGGCGGCTGCGAATACGTCGACATCGCCGAGCAGCTCGCGATCGACCGCTGCAAGCAGCTGTTCGGTGCCGATTACGCCAACGTGCAGCCGCATTCGGGCTCCCAGGCCAACCAGGCCGTCTACCTCGCGCTGCTGCAGCCCGGTGACACCATCCTCGGCATGTCGCTCGCGCACGGCGGCCATCTCACCCATGGCGCCAAGGTCAACATCAGCGGCAAGCTCTTCCACGCCGTGCAGTACGGCGTGAACGACGAGGGCATGATCGATTACGACGAAGTCGAGCGGCTCGCGATCGAACACAAACCGAAGATGGTCGTTGCCGGTTTCAGCGCGTACTCGCAGGTGATCGACTGGGCGCGCTTCCGCGCGATCGCCGACAAGGTGGGCGCCTACCTGTTCGTGGACATGGCGCATGTCGCCGGCCTCGTTGCCGCCGGTGCGTACCCGAACCCGGTACCGCACGCGCACGTGGTGACGTCGACCACGCACAAGACGCTGCGCGGACCGCGCGGCGGCATCATCGTCGCCAAGGCCGATGCGGAACTGGAGAAGAAACTGCAGTCGATCGTATTCCCGGGCATCCAGGGCGGCCCGCTCATGCACGTGATCGCGGCCAAGGCGGTCGCGTTCAAGGAAGCACTGGAACCCGGGTTCAAGGCCTACCAGCAGCAGGTCGTGAAGAACGCGCAGGCGATGGCGAAGACGATCATCTCTCGCGGCTACAAGATCGTCTCCGGCGGAACGCAGAACCACCTGATGCTCGTCGACATGATCGGCAAGGGCATCACCGGCAAGGATGCGGAAGCGGCGCTGGGCAAGGCACACATCACGGTGAACAAGAATGCGGTGCCGAACGACCCGCAGAAGCCGTTCGTGACATCGGGCCTGCGCCTGGGTACCCCGGCGGTCACCACGCGCGGTTACGGGGAAGCCGACTGCGTCGCGCTCGCCAACTGGATCTGCGACGTACTCGATGCGCCCAGCGACGACAGCGTCATTACCGCGGTGCGCGAGAACGTGACCAAGCAATGCCGGCAGTTTCCGGTGTACGGATAGGCAACGTTGCACTGCCCCTTCTGCCAGCACGTCGATACCCGCGTGATCGACTCGCGCGTCAGCGAGGACGGCGCGACGATCCGCCGGCGTCGCGAATGCGAGGCCTGTGGCGAGCGCTTCAGCACGTTGGAGACCATCGAGCTCAAGTTGCCCATGATCATCAAGGGCGACGGCCGGCGCGAGCAGTTCGATGCCCGCAAGCTACGCCTGAGCCTGGATCGCGCGCTGCACAAGCGGGCGGTCTCCGAGGAGCAGGTCGAAGCGACGGTGCGCGCGGTCGTGCATCAATTGCGCATGACCGCCGAACGCGAACTGCCGTCGCGGCGGGTCGGCGATTTCGTGATCGCCGAGCTGCGCAAGCTCGATCATGTCGGATACGTGCGTTTCGCATCGGTATACCGCTCGTTCGAGGACGTGGCCGATTTCCGCGAGGAACTTGATCGGCTGGAAAGCGAGCACGCCGGTGAAGGCCAGCTGCCGCTGCTCGGCGGCGGCGTCGTGCCCATCGATAAGCACGTCGACAAGAAGAAACGCTGATGCGCGCTCTGTTCCCCGCCACCAACCACGCGACGATGGCGCGCGCGCTGCTCACGGGTTTGCTGCTGGCCTGCTGCGCACCTGTCGCGCTGGCACAGCAGGGCGCCGTGGCCGCGCCCTCGACGCGCAACGAGACACTGGCTGGCGAATACCACCTGGATGGCGTGATGGAGACCGGTTCCGGGCTGCTGCTTCGCACGGACGGCAGCTTCGAATGGTTCTTCAGTTACGGAGCGCTGGACCTGGGCGCCAAGGGCCGCTGGACGCGCACCGGAAACGGCATCGACCTGGTCGTCGACCAGATGGGTTTTCCGCCGCAGATGCCCGAAACCAGATTCGATCGCATGCACCTGCGAATCGACGGCGCGGACCTGGTGCCCTCGTGGCCCTGGGACATGGACGACTTCCACAAGGGCGCCGAGCGTGGCGCCTACACGCGCGAGTAGACGATGGCCGAGTCGCCCGCCTACCGGTTCACCGCCACCGACCACGCGATGATGGCGCGGGCCTTGCGCCTGGCCGAACGCGGCGCGTTCACCACCAAGCCGAACCCGATGGTGGGCTGCGTGATCGCGAAGGATGGCGAGATCATCGGAGAAGGCTGGCACCAGCGTGCCGGCGGGCCGCACGCGGAAGTGTTGGCGTTGCAGGGGGTTGGTGACGGCGCGCGTGGCGCGACGGCGTACGTCACGCTCGAGCCTTGCTCGCACGTTGGACGCACCGGGCCGTGTGCCGACGCACTCGTCGCGGCCGGCATCGTCCGCGTGGTGGGCGCGATGCGCGATCCGAACCCGTTGGTCGATGGCTCCGGATTCGATCGCCTGCAGGCCGCCGGCATCGAGGTCGAGATCGGGCTGATGGAAACGCTGGCACGCGAACTCAATCGCGGCTTCCTTTCGCGCATCGAGCGCGGGCGACCATGGTTGCGGATCAAGCTCGCGATCAGCATCGACGGCCGCAGCGCGTTGGCGTCGGGCGACTCAAAGTGGATCAGCGGCCCCGCCGCGCGCCAGGACGTGCAGCGCTGGCGCGCGCGCAGCGGGGCCATCCTGACCGGCGCCGGCACCGTGCTGATCGACGATCCGCTCCTGACCGCGCGCCTGGACGAGTCGGCGGCGGACTACGAGCGCGACTTCGTGCCGCCGCTGCGGGTCGTGCTTGATCCGGGGCTGGCGACGGTGGCGCGCGGACGCGTCCGCGAGGGCAACGCACCGACGCTGTACATCCATGCGCCGGACGCGCGCATGCCGCGCGGCATCGATGCGCAGCACGCGCCGGCGCCGGTGCACGCCGGGCGCTTCGATCTCGACGCGGTATTGCAGCTGCTGGCCGCGCGCGGGATCAACGAAATCCAGGTCGAGGCCGGCGCCACGCTTGCCGGGGGCTTCCTCGCAGCGGGACTGGTCGACGAGTTGTTGTTGTACGTCGCGCCGATCATCCTGGGCGAGCGCGCCCGGCCGATGTTCGACGGCCTGCCGATCGACACGATGGAAGAACGCCTGCGGATGGAGATCGTCGAATCACGACGGATCGGCGATGACGTCCGCTTGTTGATGCGTCCGCGGCGCGATGAGATCACAGCGCGATGACCACGGCCGGGACGTCCACGAGGGCCGCTGCAACAAGCACCAGTGGTTTCAAGGACCATTTCTCGGCCGTCGCTGCCGAGTACGCAAACGCGCGTCCGGAGTATCCGGACGCACTGTTCGCGTGGATCGCGTCGATTTCGCCCGCGCGGACCTGTGCCTGGGACGCGGGCTGCGGTAGCGGCCAGGCCAGCCGCGGGCTGGCGTCGCAGTTCGATCGCGTCGTGGCCACCGATCCGAGCGCCGCGCAGATCGCCCAGGCGGCAGGGCCGGCGAACGTCGCATTTGCAGTGGAACCGGGCGAACGATCAAGTCTGGCCGATGGCAGCGTCGATGCAGTCTGCGTCGCGCAGGCGCTGCACTGGTTCGACCGCGATGCGTTCTTCGCCGAATGCGCGCGCGTGCTGCGGCCCGGCGGCGTACTGGTCGCCTGGGGCTACCAGGATGTGGAGTTGGAGTCCGCGTTGTCGGTGGCGAACGCGGCATTGCAGGATGAAATCCGTGCCGACTGGCCGCCGGAGCGCAGGCTGATCGACCAGGCCTACACCGCTTTCGACTGGCCGTTCGAGCCGCTGCCGGTGCCGGCCTTCGAGCTCGCCGCGCAGTGGACGCTGCCACGGCTGCTCGGGTATTTCTCCAGCTACTCGGCCAGCAAGCGCCATCGCGAGACGACCGGCCGCGATGCGGTCGCCGCACATGCACCCGCGTTCGCGGCGGCCTGGGGCGAGCCTGGGGTCACGCGGACGGTACGCTGGCCCATGTTCGTGCACGCGCGGCGCAAGGGCTCCTGATGTTCACCGGACTGATCGAAGCTGTCGGCCGGCTTGCGCAACGCGACATGCGCCAAGGCGATGCGCGCCTGCGGATCGACGTGGGCACGCTGCCGTTCGACGACGTGCAGCTGGGCGAAAGCATCGCGGTGAACGGTGTCTGCCTGACCGTCGTCGCATTCGACAGGGACCATTTCGACGCCGATGCGTCCAATGAAACCCTCGCACTGACCACGCTCGGCACCCTGCCGGTCGACGGCGCGCTCAACCTGGAGCGCGCGATGCGCCCGGACGATCGCCTCGGCGGACACCTGGTGAGTGGCCATGTCGACGGCGTCGGCAGCGTCCTGCGGATCGAGCCGGACGCGCGCGCGCAGCGCTGGGCGTTCGCCGCGCCGTCGCCACTGCTGCGTTACGTCGCGCAGAAAGGCTCGATCTGCGTGGACGGCGTCAGCCTGACGGTCAATGCCGTGGACGATGCCGGCTTCGAGGTCGCGCTGGTGCCGCACACGATCGCGCATACGGCGTTCTGCCGCACGTCGATCGGCGATGCGGTGAACCTTGAAGTGGACCTGGTCGCGCGGTACGTCGAACGCCTCCTCACAACACGAGACCCTGCATGAGCTTCGCGACGATCCCCGCGCTTCTCGACGAACTGCGCGCCGGCCGGATGGTCGTCATCGTCGACGACGAGGACCGCGAGAACGAGGGCGACCTGATCATGGCCGCGGAACTCGTACGGCCACAGGACATCAACTTCATGGTGACGCACGCGCGCGGGCTGGTTTGCCTGTCGCTGACGCGCGAGCGTTGCCGGCAACTCGGATTGCCGCCGATGGTGCGCGACAACACGTCGTCCCATGGCACCAACTTCACCGTGTCGATCGAAGCGGCCGAAGGCGTGACGACCGGCATCTCCGCGTACGACCGCGCGCACACGATCCGTACCGCGGTGCGCCCGGACGCGAGCGCACGGGACCTGTCGCAACCCGGCCATATCTTTCCGCTGCAGGCGCAGCCCGGTGGCGTGCTCAACCGCGCCGGGCATACCGAGGCGGCGAGCGACCTCGCGTTGCTCGCCGGGCTGGAACCTGCGGGCGTGCTGGTCGAGATCCTCAATCCTGACGGCTCGATGGCGCGGCGCCCGGAGCTGGAGGTTTTCGCGCGCGAGCAGGGCCTGAAGATCGGTTCGATCGAAGAGCTGATCCGCCATCGCCTGGCCACCGAGCACACCGTCGAGCGCGTCGACGTGCGTACGATCGACACCGAACATGGCGCGTTCGCGTTGCATACCTATCGCGACCGCCTGAGCCATGCGTTGCATTTCGCCCTCCTGCGCGGCGACGCCGACGCCAGCACGCCGACGCTGGTGCGCGTGCACATGCTCAATCCGCTGGCCGATGCCCTGCATTGGCGGCGCGCGGATTTCGGCCCGGCGGTCGGAGACGTGCTCGCGATGATCGCGCGCGAAGGCCGTGGCGCATTGGTGCTGCTGGGGGAAAGCCACGACGCCGACGCCCTGCTGGCGCGGGTGCGCGAACAGCCGGAAGCGCCGCGCACCCGCGGGGGTTCCCTGGCCGAATGGCGACGCAACGGTGCCGGCGCCCAGATTCTCGCGGACATCGGCCTGGGCAAGTTGCGGGTGCTCGGCACGCCGCGGCGCCAGGTGGGATTGGCCGGGTACGGGCTCGAGGTCGTCGAGTTCCTCGAGTTGCCTCACGCCGGATAAACGGGCATGGGCCGGCAGGCGTTAAACTGGCCCGCCGCCACCAGCGCCCCGTCCATGCCGCATTACGAAGGCGACCTGCGCGCCAGCCAGGGCGCTCGCTTCGCCATCCTCGCCAGCCGCTGGAACCCGCGCATCACCGATGCGCTGGTCGCCGGCGCGCGGAAGACATTCGCCGAGCACGGTATCGCCGACGACATGGTCGACGTCGTGCGCGTTCCGGGCGCCTGGGAGCTGCCGCTCGCCGCCGCGCGGATCGCGGGCGCCAGGACCCATGCCGCGATCGTCGCGCTGGGTTGCGTCGTCCGCGGCGACACGCGGCATTACGAACACATCGCGGACGGCTGTTCCCACGGCCTGATGCGCGTTGCGCTCGACCATGCGATCCCGGTCTGCAACGGCGTGCTCGCCGTCGAGGCGCACGAGGACGCGGCCAAGCGTGCCGGCGGCAGCCACGGCAACAAGGGCGAGGAAGCGGCATTGGTCGCGCTCGAGATGACGCAGTTGCTGGAGCAGCTGCCATGACGCCCTCGCAGCGCCGCAGCGGCATCGATCCTGTGCAGCGCTCGCGTGCGCGCCGGCGCGCCCTGCAGGCGATCTACGCATGGCAGGTGTCCGGTGGCGACGCGAACGGCGTCATCGCCCAGTTCGCGCACGAGCAGGCACATGAAGTCGCCGACCTCGAATATTTCGACGACCTCGTGCGGGGCGTGATCCGCCATCGCAAGGAGCTCGATGCGGCGCTGTCGCAGTTCGTCGACCGTGGCGTCGAGGAAGTCGACCAGATCGAACGTGCGGCCCTGCGCATCGCGGCCTACGAGCTGCTGCACCGCCCGGACGTGCCGTACCGCGTGGTCATCAACGAGGCCATCGACACCACCAAGCGTTTTGGCTCCGAGCACGGACACACCTATGTCAACGGCGTGCTTGACCACGCTGCCGCGGCGTGGCGCGCGGTGGAAGTCGACGCGCGGGCGAAGTGAGCGGAAACGGCGAATTCGACCTGGTCGCGCGCATCAAGGCGCGCGCCACAACGGCGATGGGAACGCGCGAAGACGTCGCGCTCGGCATCGGCGATGACGCGGCGCTGTTGCAACTCCCCGCCGGTCGGCAACTCGTCGTCGCCACCGACACCCTGAACGAAGCCGTCCATTTTCCGGTGGAGACCGCGCCTGCGGACATCGGCTGGAAGGCGCTCGCGGTGAACCTCTCGGACCTGGCGGCGATGGGTGCGACCCCGGCGTGGTGCACGCTGTCGCTGTCGCTGCATGCGGCGCAACCGGCGTGGCTGGACGCATTCCTGGACGGCTTCCTTGCCCTTGCCGTGCAACACGGCATCGCCCTGGTGGGTGGCGACACCACCCGCGGGCCGTTGTCGATCTGCGTCACGGCGCACGGGCATGTGGAGACGGGCAGCGCCTTAAGGCGTGGTGGAGCGCGGGTCGACGACGACCTCTGGGTGACTGGCACGCTCGGTGACGCGGCAGCGGCGCTGTCGCAATGGCGCGCGGGCGGTGCGTCGGAGCCGGCGCTGCGCGCACGACTCGATCGTCCGATGCCGCGCGTGGACATCGGCCGGGCACTCACGAACATCGCGCATGCGTGCATCGACGTCTCCGACGGCCTGCTCGCCGACGTCGGGCACCTGTGCGATGCCAGCGGAGTGGGCGCACGGCTGGATGTCGATGTCTTGCCTGCATCACCGATGCTGGAGGCGATGTTCACCGTCGAAACCCGGCGTGTGCTGCAGACCTCCGGCGGCGACGACTACGAACTGTGCTTTGCCGCCGCGTCCTCGCAACGCGACGCCATCACCGCGCTCGGCGCCGCCACCGGCGTGCCGATGACGCGCATCGGCAGGATCGTGGCCGGCAGGGACGTCGAGTCACTGGTCGACGGAGCGCACTGGCACCCGCCGCGGCGGGGTTTCGATCATTTCAACGGTTGAGCCGCCGGACGGCCGTCGCTCGGTCCGCACGAAGAAGCAGGCGCCCCGCGGCGCTCCCACATCCACGGCGAAGTGCTCGCGCAGGTAGGCCCATACCTGCGGATGTGTTTGCGAGAACCGCAGTTCGTCGCGCCCGTCCACGGCGGCGTCGGACACCAGCGCCACGTGCGCCTGCGCGATGCCCTCGATCATGTCGCATTGCGTCTGCGGCGATGCCGGATACAACGGGAAGATGTCGTACACCGGCGCATCGACGCCCATTCGGGCATACATGGCGGGAAACGCCGGCGCGGCAAACAGCCAGGCACCCTGGCGACCTGCGGACAGGTGGTCCAGCCGATCGAGCAGGTCGCTCTCCGCACGACTGCCATCGATCGACCATCCACGTGCCTCGCGTCGCACGAATGCCTCCGGATTGCGATGGCGCTGCACGGCAGGTTGCAACGGCCACACGAGCCATACAGCCAGTGCGGCGAACACGAACGCGCCTGCCGGCTGCGCGCACGCCTGGATGGACAGCAGGCACACCGGGCCGAGCGCCTGGGTGATGTGCGGCGGGTCGGCGCGACTGGCCGCGTGGTGGCTCACGAACAGCGCCAGCGCGGCAGCCGGGACCAGCATCGCGTAGCGCGCCGGATCGAGCATCGCGGCGACGAGGGCGACGGGCGGCACGACCAGCATCGCCAGGAAC